>BNJU01000210.1_pt1 | contig 191138 bp, 262 predicted proteins | sample 8539281 | NCBI WGS metagenome assembly BNJU01 (sample SAMD00202456, study PRJDB9452) | human saliva metagenome | isolation source: human saliva | place: Japan | reverse complement strand
TTTAAAATATATCGTTCGGATTTTTATTGTATAAATAACAAAAAGAAAGTTCCTAAGGAATCTTTTATGTCTCATTGAATAAAAATCTAAAAGCAGATTCAAGATTTTTCAAACCTTCTTTAAAAACAATGCTCAAGAATAAAGAAAAAAATCTTTTAACAGTCTTCATTTAGCGTAGTCTAATACAAATTAAAAAAATGTAACAATATCATTAAGTATCTCAAAAAGCTTTTAAATTTAGTTTGAAAAAAACTTTGATAACTATGAGAAAAAGTATTTTTCAATGCTCTCAACACAAAAAAGAAAGGACTAAATTTGGTCCTTTCTAGATGTTAGTTTTTCTTCAATCCACTGTAATCGACAAAGGGATTGGTTGTCTTCAGTCTAAAGAAAACAACTATTCTATCCCTTTTACTTGCGTTTCTTCTTCGCTTTTTTCATTTTGTTAGCCATGCGTTTCATAGACTGTTTCATGGCAAATTCACCGATTTTACCCTTGAGTCCGCCACCAAACATCTGGCTCATATCTGGCATTCCTGCTCCTCCAAGCGCTGACAAATCAGGCATACCACCTTGTCCCATCATTCCTTCAAGGGCAGACATATCCATTCCTCCCATATTTGGCATATTTTTAGGAAGGTTGTTTGGATTGATTCCCATTTGCTTCATCATCTTGTTCATATCTCCAGACATAACACCCTGCATGAGTTGTTTAGCTTGGTTAAAGTCTTTGATGAATTTATTGACTTCGACGAATGTATTTCCAGAACCAGCAGCAATACGACGGCGACGGCTTGGATTTAACAAATCTGGATTTTCACGTTCTTCAGGTGTCATCGAAGACACAATAGCACGTTTGCGAGCAATCTGGCGCTCATCCACCTTCATATTTTGAAGGGCTGGATTGTTGGCCATACCTGGAATCATCTTGAGCAAGTCTTCCATCGACCCCATGTTTTGCACCTGATCCAACTGATCAATGAAATCATTGAAATCAAAGGTGTTTTCGCGCATCTTCTCAGCCATTTCAAGGGCTTTTTGCTCATCGTATTCCTGAGAAGCTTTCTCAATCAAAGTGAGCATATCCCCCATACCAAGGATACGGCTAGACATGCGATCTGGGTGGAAGGTTTCAATGTCCGTAATCTTTTCACCTGTACCAGTGAACTTGATTGGTTTTCCAGTAATGTGACGAACAGATAGGGCAGCACCACCACGAGTGTCCCCATCAATCTTAGTAAGGATAACCCCAGTCACTTCCAACTGAGCATTAAACTCACGCGCAACATTGGCCGCTTCTTGACCAATCATGGCATCAACGACGAGCAAAATTTCATTTGGTTGAGCTAGTGCTTTCACGTCACGAAGCTCATTCATCAGAAGCTCATCAATCTGCAAACGACCTGCCGTATCAATCAAAACATAGTCGTTATGATTAGCTTGGGCTTGTTCCAAACCTTGACGAACAATCTCCACAGCTGGAACCTCTGTCCCAAGTGCAAAAACAGGCACATCAATCTGTTGCCCCAGAGTTTTCAACTGGTCAATGGCCGCAGGACGATAAATATCCGCCGCAATCATCAAAGGACGCGCATTTTCTTCCTTCTTGAGTTTGTTTGCCAATTTACCTGCAAAAGTTGTTTTACCAGCCCCCTGCAAACCAACCATCATGATAATCGTCGGAATTTTAGGTGACTTGATAATTTCTGCCGTATCAGAACCTAAAACAGCTGTCAGTTCCTCATCAACTATTTTAATAATTTGTTGCGCAGGATTAAGGGTATCAATGACCTCATGTCCGACTGCACGCTCACGAACTTTCTTGATAAAGTCCTTTACAACAGGCAAAGCAACGTCAGCTTCAAGCAAGGCCAAACGAATCTCTTTGGTTGCCTCTTGGACATCTGCTTCAGAGATTTTTCCTTTTTTACGTAGATTTTTAAAGACGTTCTGCAAACGTTCTGTTAAACTTTCAAATGCCATTTTTCTTCCTCTTATTCTCTATTATCAATGCTTGTTAAAACTTCTATCTGCTCCTGCAGAAAGTTATCCTTGGGATAGCGCTCCAAAATCTGGTCAAAAATTTGACTACGGACAATATAGTCCGAGTACATGTGCAATTTCATCTCATAATCTTCCAGAATCTTTTCTGTCCGCTTGATATTATCATAAACAGCCTGACGACTGACACCAAACTCCTCGGCAATCTCAGCAAGACTATAATCATCAGCGTAGTAGAGCTCTATGTAGTTCATTTGCTTGTCTGTCAAAAAGCGCCGCATAAAAATTCAAAGAGCGCATTCATACGATTGGTTTTTTCAATTTCCATAACTTTTATTATACCAAAAAATCTATTATATCGCTATAGCAGAAAGGCTCCTAACACAGTTCGAGTACAAAAAAAGAATCTTGCAAAGCAAGATTCTTTTAGTGTCTGACTTAAATAATTGTTCTTCTGGGAACTAAATCGAATTAAGCTTCGATTTCTGTAACCATACCTGAACCAACAGTACGTCCACCCTCACGGATAGAGAATGTAGTACCTTGTTCTACGGCGATTGGGTGGATCAACTCAACGTCGATTGTCACGTTATCACCAGGCATTACCATTTCAGTACCTGCTGGAAGTTCGATTGAACCTGTAACGTCAGTAGTACGGAAGTAGAATTGTGGACGGTAGTTGTTGAAGAATGGAGTGTGACGTCCACCTTCTTCTTTAGTAAGGATGTAAACTTCACCTTTGAATTTAGTGTGTGGGTTGATTGAACCTGGTTTAGCGATAACTTGTCCACGTTCGATTTCATCACGTTGAACACCACGAAGAAGGACACCTACGTTATCTCCGGCAAGACCTTCGTCAAGTTGTTTACGGAACATTTCAACACCAGTAACAACTGCTTTTTGAGTTTCTTCTTTGATACCAACGATTTCGATTTCGTCGTTAACTTTAACGATACCACGGTCGATACGTCCTGAAGCAACTGTACCACGTCCAGTGATTGAGAATACGTCTTCGACTGGAAGAAGCAATGGTTTGTCAGTGTCACGTTCTGGTTCTGGGATGTACTCATCAACTGTGTTCATCAATTCCATAACGATGTCTTCGTATTTAGTGTCACCTTCAAGGGCTTTAAGAGCTGAACCTTGGATAACTGGAAGATCGTCACCTGGGAAGTCGTATTCTGACAATAGGTCACGGATTTCCATTTCAACCAATTCAAGCAATTCTTCGTCGTCAACCAAGTCAACTTTGTTCATGAAGACGATAAGATGTTTAACACCAACCTGACGTGAAAGAAGGATGTGCTCACGAGTTTGTGGCATTGGTCCGTCAGTTGAAGCTACTACAGGATAGCTCCGTCCATTTGAGCGGCACCAGTGATCATGTTTTTAACGTAGTCCGCGTGTCCTGGAGCGTCGATGTGAGCGTAGTGACGTTTTTCAGTTTCGTACTCAACGTGCGCAGTGTTGATTGTGATACCGCGTTCGCGTTCTTCTGGAGCAGCATCGATAGACGCATAGTCTTTTAGGGTTGGTTAACTGATGAAGGCAAGCGACGTGCCAAAACAGTTGTGATAGCTGCAGTTAGGGTAGTTTTACCGTGGTCAACGTGTCCGATAGTACCAATGTTAACGTGTGGTTTACTACGATCGTATTTTTTTCTTTTTGCCATTTGAGTAAAAGCCTCCAATAAAAATATATTTTATAGATAGACAGTAGGCAATACAGTCTAACTTTCCTTACTATTTTATCAAATTTCAGCTAAATTGCAAGTGTTTTTACAAAGTTTTTTTGTGAATTATTCTTAATCTACTAATCTAAACGACACTTCTGCTCCTATCACTTAGCTAAACAAAAAGAAAAAAATCAGGAATTCCTGACTTTTTACTTAGCTAATTCTCTTTCTCGTTCTTTCATTATTTTATGATTTTCATACAAACGTGATAAGAACTTAGAAATTTCTTTTTAAGATAGAATAAGTTGGTACAGCGACAATCATACCAATGACACCATAGATATTACTTGATAACAAAAGTAATACTAAAATCGTAATTGGATGAACCTTCATCACACCACCAACGATTCGAGGGTAGAGGATATTTCCATCCACTTGTTGAATGATTAGCATGTAAACAACTGCAATCAGCATTCTATGAGGATCAGTAAAGACATTAGCGATAATCATTGGAATCAAGCCAATACTTGGTCCCACATAAGGAATGAGATTTGCTAATCCTGAAAAGATGGCAAAGACCAAAGCGTATTTTAAACCAATCACGCTATATCCGATAAAGGCCAAACAACCAATAATAATCGCATCAATTGCGACTCCACTAATATAGCGAGCAATTGTCGCATTCAAATTCTTTAATAAACCTGCAATATGCAACTTATCTCTCTTTAAAACAGTACGTTCAAGCATCGGTAAAAATTTGTGACCATCTAACAAAAAATAAACCAAAAACACAGGTGTCATGATAATAATTAAAACAGTACTAAAAAGAGCTGATAGGATACTTCCGACACTATTCGTCACACTATTTAGTATATTTTGTAAAATATCTACATAAGAAAGATTTAACTGTTGAATAGTCGCTTGAATATCTAAATTTTGAAAGGCTGGATAAGTAGATAAATCTACAATCAAATCTTGTAAACGACTATAGATAGTCTGGCTAGTCGCAATCAAGCTGGTCAACTGATTGACCAAAATCGGTAAGAGATAGACTACCCCAATAACTAGCCCCCAAACCAAGGCACACAAAGTTAGTAGAATACCAATGATACGATTAATTTTAAAATACTTTTGTAAAAAAACTAACAAAGGGATTTGTTAAATAATATAAAAAAACTACCTAGAAGAAAGGGAATCATTATGGTGTTTGCGACACTTACAAAAGGCGTTATAATCCCACCCATCTGTCTCCATAAATAAAAGATGATGGTTAATAATAAAATCTCACTAGTCCAAAAAAATAATTTATTCTTACGAAACATGGGGTACCTCCATTCATCTATTTTACCACACTTTCAAAAAAGCTTCTTTCTTCTATCATGAAACTGGGAATATTTTTTTCTTTATGTTAGAATAAACTTACTATGAAAAAAATAATTTTAACTCTACTAAAGCTTATCTGTGATTGGGTCAGCATCTACTGTTGCTGCTCAGGATTTTAATATTACTGCAAAACATGCCATTGCTGTTGAGGCAAATACTGGTAAAATTCTCTATGAGAAAGATGCAACCCAGCCAGTTGAAATTGCTTCAATCACAAAGTTAATTACTGTTTATCTTGTCTATGAAGCCTTGGAAAACGGCAGTATTACACCATCAACTCCGGTAGATATTTCTGATTATCCTTACAAATTAACGACAAATTCTGAAGCGAGTAACGTTCCTATGGAAGCTCGTAATTATACCGTCGAACAACTGCTCGAAGCAACCCTAGTATCTAGTGCTAACAGTGCGGCTATTGCCCTAGCTGAGAAAATTGCTGGCTCAGAAAAGGACTTTGTTGACATGATGCGAGCAAAACTCTTGGAATGGGGAATTCAGGATGCTACTGTTGTCAATACAACTGGTCTGAACAATGAGACTCTTGGGGATAACATTTACCCAGGCTCTAAAAAAGATGATGAAAACAAGCTCAGTGCTTATGATGTTGCTATCGTTGCTCGTAACCTCATCAAAAAGTACCCACAAGTCTTGGAAATCACCAAAAAACCGTCTTCTACTTTTGCTGGAATGACAATCACTTCTACTAACTATATGTTAGAAGGCATGCCTGCTCATCGAGGTGGTTTTGACGGACTCAAGACAGGAACAACAGACAAAGCTGGTGAATCTTTTGTGGGTACTACTGTCGAAAAAGGGATGAGGGTTATCACAGTTGTTTTAAATGCAGAGCATCAAGATAATAATCCTTACGCTCGTTTTACAGCTACATCTTCACTAATGGATTATATTTCTTCTACATTCACACTTCGCAAAATCGTTCAAAAAGGGGATGCCTACCAAGATAGCAAAGCTCCTGTACAAGATGGAAAGAAGATACGGTCACTGCCGTTGCCAAAGATGATATCTCTTTAATTGAACGTGTTGGAAGTCAATCTTCCCAATCTGTTCAATTCACACCTGATTCTAAAGCAATCCCAGCACCACTTGAAGCCGGAACAGTGGTTGGACATTTGACTTATGAAGACAAGGACTTGATTGGTCAAGGTTACATTACCACAGAACGTCCTAGTTTCGAAATGGTAGCGGAGAAGAAAGTTGAAAAAGCTTTCTTCATAAAAGTTTGGTGGAATCAGTTTATCCGATTTATCAACGACAAACTATAATATAGTAAACTTATCAAAGCTAAAAAAATAAATAGTATGTTTAAAGAAAGAACAGAGTTCTGTATTATGCAGCTCTCCGTTCTTTTTCTTTATGCTTAATTTATTGACAGCAAAAATCCCCTTAACACTATCTAAAATCTAGGGGATTGATTATATAAATACTATTTTAAAATCTTGATTCTAGTTCATTTCTTTAAAGGCTGCTTCTGCATCCGCGTTGCTGATAACACCAAATTGTATCTTTCCAATCTTTCCTTGACTATCAATTAGGTATTCTGTAGGAATGCTTCGAATTTGATAAGCTTGGAATGTGGTTGCTTTTGTGTCATAAAGAACTGGGATATCCTTATAACCTTGATCTTGGAACCATTGTGGGAATTGCTCGACAGTTTTTTCACCTTGAATTCCTGGTGCAATGACACTAAGAATTTCGAAGTCACGATCTTCTTTTGCAGCTAATTCCATCAACTCAGGCATACTTTTCTTACATGGACCGCACCATGAAGCCCAAAACTTCAAATAGACTTTTTTCCCCTTATAATCAGATAATTTAACTTCTTTACCATCCATAGATTGCAAGGTGAAGTCTGGAGCCTCTTTCCCAACAGCAATTTGTTGTACAGTCGTTTGTTGCTGTTGTTTTGGGGATTGTTGTGGAGCTTGAGTCTTTTTAGTCTCTTCCTCACCACAGGCCATCAATACGACTAATGACAAAAGGCTTAAGCCAGCAAACATTACTTTTTTCATCTTTTTCTCCTTTATTCAAAAATTCCAGCTAGAACATTTACTTGTCCTAATAGTAATAAAATTCCCATTAAAATAATGAGAAAACCACCAATTTTCTTCAGTAGCATCATATGACGTTTAATTTTACTAAAATAAGGCATCACTACACCTGAAGCTAGAGCCAAAACCAAGAAAGGAATAGCCATCCCCAGAGTGTAAATTAAGGTATAGATCGCTCCTTGCCAAGCACCATTGCCTCCAGAAGCAGCAAGTGCTAAAACAGAACTTAAAACTGGACCAATACAAGGCGTCCAACCAAAGCTAAAGGTAATACCAAGTAAAAATGCTGACCAATTACGATTAGAATCTGATTTCTTAAAAGTAAAGCTTTTTTGAACTTCTAATTTCTTAAAATGAAAAATTTCCATCTGGTGAAGGCCTAAAATGATAATAATCGTTCCCATGGTATAGCGAAACCAATTGGCATAGAGAATATTACCAAGGTAACCAGCACCAAATCCTAAGATAAAGAAAATGAGAGAGATACCTGCAATAAAGCAAAGCGTTCGAATCAAACCTGACCAAGCGACTTTTCTTCCAAACAGAGAGAGCTTTTTGCACTTTCCTGATCATCCAATAAAATTCCAGCATAAACTGGTAACAGAGGAAAAATACAAGGGGAAAAGAAGGACAAAATCCCTGCTAAAAAAACGGAGATTGAAAATAATATCGTTTCCAATAAAAAACCTACTTTCTTAAGAATTTAAACCTATTGTACTATAAATGTTAAAATTTGTATCAAGTTTGCTACGGTTAGCTGTATTTACTATGATGTTAGAAAAAAGAAAAAGATTGAAGAAAGTTGTCCAAGTCAACTTTTTCTTCAATCTGCCTTTAGTTATTTTAATAAGTTCCTTCTTCACCTTGACTAGTCAAGATAACAGGTCCATCTTTTGTAATGACAAATTGGTGTTCATATTGACAAGATAGACCACCGTCAATGGTCTTATGCGCCCAACCAGTTTTCATATCTGTATCAATTTCCCAGTCACCTGTATTGATCATTGGTTCAATAGTCAAGACCATTCCTTCACGAAGACGGAGTCCTCGACCTGCAATACCATAGTTAGGAACCATTGGTTCTTCGTGCATGGTTGGGCCAACACCATGACCAACCAAATCACGCACTACACCGTATCCACGACTTTCAGCGTATTCTTGAATCGCTGCTCCAATATCACCGATACGGTTTCCAACAACAGCCTGCTCAATCCCCTTGTACATGGCTTCTTTAGTTACATCCATCAAGTTTTTCACTTCTTCGGACGGTGTACCGACAGCATAAGCCCAACAAGAGTCTGCTAGACCACCAGAATAGCTCTGAGTGTATTTCTTCATTTGATCCACATTGTTGAAGTTTAATTTTGAGACATTCAGGTCAGATTTAGCAATTGGGCCTCCCAAAACCATATCAACCTTGAGCAAATCACCATCTTTCAAAATATAGTGACGAGGGAAAGCGTGAGCTACTTCATCGTTTAAAGAGCAGCAGGTAGCATAAGGATAGTCCATCATAGCACCGTCAACTCCAATCTGAAGCGGAAGGAAATTTTCTTCCTTACAACGACGGCGAACGTATTCTTCAACTTCCCACATATCTACGCCAGGCTTAATCAAATCACGCAAGCCAATATGGATACTTGCTAAAAAATCACCGGCCTTATCCATAGCTTCGATTTCACGAGCTGATTTTAATGTTATCATTTTTTCTCCTAGTTTCTAATTAATTTTAACGGTTACATTTGCTTTTGAAACAATCTGATGACCATGATAAATATCGTAATCAATAATAGCTGACCGTCTCGTATGATGGATAATGCGTGCTTGAATGCGCAATATATCATCTATCTGAACAGCCTGCAAAAAGTAGATTAGCATCTGCTCAATAATAAGATTGCGACCACTATTCACAACTAAATCTTGTGTCATATGAGTCAGTATCTCCGCCAATACACCATTAGCCAAAACACCATTCTTCTCTAGCATAAAGGGTTCCACTGTAATCACTACTTCATCATGGTGATAAGAAAGTTTTTGACCAATCTGTTCAGAAAAAGTAGGTAGAGCAGAAACTTGGGAACGACTCATCTTCTCCATGACATCTCGTCTTGTTACAACCCCAAGCAAGGTTTGATTATTTCGAACAACCGGTACCATTTCAAAGTCTTCAGCAATCATCCGTTGACTCACATTGGCAATATTTGTCGATAATCCAACCAAAAATAGACTACGAGACATGACTTTATCAATTGTGGTACTTGGTGACTTATCACCCGCATCTCTCATAGTTACAACTCCAACAACAACCTGATGTTGGTTAATAACTGGAAAACGGCTGCTACGACTCTTACGAACTAAGTCCAAATAATCTTTGACTGTGTCGGTTTCTCTCAGAAAACCATACTCATGACTTGGGCGATAAAGTTTCTCAACTGTCAGAATATCAGTCTTGATTTGTACATTTGACAGGGCTTTGTTGATCATGGTCGCGACAGTGAAAGTGTCATGCTTGCTTCTTAAAACTGGAATTCCTTTTTGATTGGCCAGTTTAAGTACATCATCATGGACATGAAATCCACCTGTAACCAGGACTGCATTTTCATTTTCCAAGGCTAGCAACTGAATACGGGTTCGGTCTCCGACAATCAAGAGCCCCCCATCGTGAAGGTAAGACAAGATATTTTGTTCAGTCATGGCACCAATTGAAAACTTACTGAATTCTCTCTCTAAACCTTCTTGCCCAGCCAGAACCTCAGAAGAAGTCACTTCTGCAATTTCAGCAAAAGTTAATCTCTCTATAGCAACTTTCTGAGATTTAACACGGATAGTACCACTTCTTGGGCGAGTCTCTACAATTCCACGATTTTCAGCTTCTTTAATAGCCCGATAAGCCGTTCCATCACTGACTCCTAGATGGTTGGAAATACTTCGAACACTGACTCTTTTACCAACGGGTAATTCTTCCAAATAGTTTAGAATTTCTTGGTGTTTACTCATTAATTTCTCCCTTTACAAAGCGAAACTCAAGATAATCACGCATTTTCTTTGTATAGCGATCACTTCCTTTAAACTGACGAATCAATCGAAATCCAGACTTAAGAGCAACCCGTTGGCTAGCTTCATTTTCAAGGTGGGTAATGATGGATAATTGTTTTAAACCAAATTCCCCAAAAGAAAGTTGGCAAAGTTTTTTAACAACTTCTGTCATAAAACCTTTAGACCATGAATCTTTTCTCAAAAAATAACCAAGTTCTGCTTCTTTTTTGATTTCATCTAGCTTTTCAAACTTAATTGAACCAATCATTTTTTCAGTTTTCTTATCACAAATAGCCCATACCCCTAAAGGAGCCTTCATAAAATAATTGGCCAGTGCATATTGACTTTCTTCTGGACTAGCTTGACTTGGAAAAATGAATTGTAAATTTTCTGGATTTGAAGCTATCTCATGGAAGTCCTTACTATCACTAAAAAAGAAAGGACGCAAATACAAGCGATCCGTTTCAAAAAAAGAAAACATTGCTAATTTGGTCCAAATATTCATAAACACCCCTACGGTTTATTCTTCAACAAGTGTAATATCCGCTCCTAGATTACGTAATTTTTCAATAATATCAGAATAACCACGTAAAATGAACTCAATATTTGTAATTTCAGTTTTACCTTCAGCCATCAGTCCAGCGATGACAAGTGCGGCCCCAGCTCTAAGATCAGTAGCTTTTACATTTGCACCACGTAAACTACGGCCACCAGTATATAAAATATGGTCGTTTGTAGTCGTAATATCCGCGTCCATCTTTGCTAGTTCAAAAACATGGTTTACACGTTTTTCATAAATGGTATCAATAATGGTACCACGCCCCTCTGCTGTTAACAAGAGAGGAGTAATTGGTTGTTGCAAGTCAGTAGCAAAGCCTGGGTAAGGAGCTGTCTTAATATTGATTGCTTTCAAATTAGACTGTTCTTCGACAAAAATACTGTCTTCAGATACAGTCATTCTCACTCCCATTTCTTCCAACTTAGCGATAAATCCTTCTAAGTGTTCGTATAATACATTGTTGATACGAATTCCCTTACCGACTGCAGCAGCTAAAGAAATATATGTTCCTGCTTCAATACGGTCTGGAATCACCTGATGACGCGTTCCATGTAATCTGTCAACACCATCAATAATGATAATATTTGTTCCAGCACCACGGATATGGGCACCCATATTATTCAAGAGAGTAGCAACGTCAATAATCTCAGGTTCTCGGGCTGCATTTTCAATAATAGTACGGCCATTTGCTTTAACCGCAGCAATCATTGTATTAATCGTCGCACCTACACTAACCGTATCCATGTAGATACTTGCGCCATGAAGTTCTGTTTCTGTAGCAGATAACTTCATATTATCTCCCTCGTAGCTAACAGTTGCTCCCATAGCTTCAAAAGCCTTAAGGTGTAAGTCAATAGGGCGAGGTCCCAAATCACATCCACCAGGTAAACCAACAGTAGCTTCCCCAAAGCGACCTAAAAGACTTCCATAAAAATAATAAGATGCACGAAGACTATTGATTTTCCCATAAGGCATTGGAATATTTTGAACACCTCTTGGATCAATCTCTAACACATCGTCATAACGCTTAACGGTAGCGCCCATCAATTCCATAATTTCGACAAGACTTGCCACATCCGAAATATCTGGAACACAATCCAAAGTCACAACATCATCTGCCAAGATAATAGCTGGAATCAAAGCTACAACACTATTTTTTGCACCACTAATGGTAATCTCACCTTGCAGGGGCAAGCCACCATTGATAACAATTTTTCTCATTTTAAATTTTTAATACTCTTTCAAATTTCTAAAAAGGTCTTTCCAGTCTATTATACCATAAATTTTAATATTTTCCCATTGCTCTTATTAAAATCATCCTCTTTTTGCCCCCTAATACAAAAAAGCCCATCATACATGCTAGAAAGCTTGATATGATAGGCTATTTTTCTATTAATTAACGTACTGTACGGATACGCATTGTGTTTGTACGAACAGCTTCTCCAAGTGGTACACCAGCTACGATAACGATATCGTCACCTGATTGTACAAGACCTGCTTCAACTGCTTTACGTTCAGCAATTTCGAACATATCATCAGTTGAAGATGGAGCATCTGTCAACATTGGGATAACACCCCAGTTCAACATCAATCCACGTTCTGTCAATTCGTCGAATGTCAATGCCAAGATATCAGCATTTGGACGGTATTTAGAGATCAAACGTGCAGTGTGTCCAGTCTTAGTAAGTGTTACAACCAATTTAATGTCCATTGAGTTAGTAGCATCTTTAACAGCTGAAGCCATTACTTCTGTCTTAGAGTTACGTTCGAATGAATCTGAGTTCAAACGACCGTATTCGTTAAGAAGAGTTTGAGCATTCTTGTCGATTGTAGCCATTGTAGTCACTGACTCAAGTGGGTATTTACCGTTTGCAGACTCACCTGAAAGCATTGTAGCATCAGTACCGTCGATAACAGCGTTAAATACGTCTGATACTTCTGAACGTGTTGCACGAGGTTTTTCAGTCATTGTTTCAAGCATGTTTGTTGCAGTGATAACAACTTTACCTGCAGCATTGACTTTCTTGATGATCATTTTTGGTAAACTGGAACCATTTCGAATGGTACTTCGATACCCATGTCACCACGAGCGATCATGATACCGTCAGCAGCTTCAATGATTTCATCCAAGTTGTCGATACCTTGTTGGTTTTCGATTTTAGCGAACAATTGAACATGTCCGTTTCCAGTTTCTTTACAGATTGCACGAACTTCGTTCACGTCTTTAGCAGTACGTACGAATGAAATCGCGATGAAGTTGATACCTTGTTCAAGACCAAAGCGGATGTCATCGTTATCGCGTTCAGCAAGAGCTGGGAAAGGAATTTTAGTGTTAGGGATGTTAACACCTTTTTGTTTAGCAATTACGCCATCGTTTTCAACTTCAACTTCAAATTCACGAGTTGCATCATCTTTAGCAACCACACGAAGACCAAGTTTACCATCGTCAACCAAAACTTGACGACCAACTTCAACATCATCATAGATATCAAGAGCACCAGCAACGTTCAATGCGATTACATCACGAGTTGATTTGATTCCTTGCTTAGTCGCAACACGAATTTTTTCACCAGTTGTGTAAGAGTACTCTTTTGCATCTCCTTCAAACAATTCAGTACGGATTTCTGGTCCTTTTGTATCAAGAAGGAAACCAACTTTTTTACCTGCAAGTTTTTCAGCAAGTTTAACAGTTGCCATACGGTCACCTTGTTCTTGGTGGTCACCGTGTGAGAAGTTGAAACGGAATGTATTAGCACCAGCTTCAATCAATTTAGCAATGTTTTTAGCTGAAGCTTCAACATCCAGTTTTTCACCCCAGTATCCGTCATCACCGAATTTTTTACCACCACGGATTTCTACCGCAGGTCCCAAAGTTGCAACGATTTTTACACGTTTGTTCATGATTTTTGTGACTCCTTTATATATATGACCTTTTTGGTCTTATTAACTAAATTATAAATTATGACAAGCTCTTATTCAAGCTAGATAGCTCAAGGTCAGCCTTGTGTGGATTGTTAACCACAATCTTACCATCTGCAGTAAGGCTAAACAATGCTCCTTCTTCTGCAGTTCCAAGAATTGGGTTTTCAACCATTTTCTCGTTACGGATACCAACCGCAACACCACCGATACCTTCTTTAAGAAGTTTAACAGCATGCGCACCCATACGTGATGCCAAAACACGGTCACGCGCAGTTGGAGAACCACCACGTTGAATATGTCCAAGTTCTGTTACACGAAGGTCGCTGGTGTCTCCGGCTTCTTTTAGTTTTTGACCAAATTCAGCTGCTGACATCACACCTTCAGCCAAGACGATAATGTTGTGTTTTTTACCACACTCATAACCACATTTAATGCTTTCTACGATATCTTCAATCTTGAATCCTTCTTCAGGAATGATGATTTCATCAGCACCAGTTGCAATACCTGCCCAAAGAGCGATATCACCAGCGTTACGTCCCATAACTTCGATAACAAAGTACGACGGTGACTTGATGATGTATCACGAATCTTATCGATAGCATCCATAGCAGTTGTAACCGCTGTGTCAAAACCGATTGTGAAGTCAGTACCAACGATATCGTTATCGATTGTACCTGGAAGACCGATAGCTGGGAAGCCATGTTCAGTCAAACGCATAGCACCGTGGTAAGATCCGTCACCACCGATAACAACTACACCTTCAATCCCGTGTTTTTTCAATTGCTCAATTCCTTTAAGTTGCCCTTCAAGTTGAGCGAACTCTGGGTAACGAGCAGAGTGAAGGAAAGTACCACCACGAGAAATGATGTCTCCTACTGAAGCAGCATCTAGGGGATGAATTTCACCAGCAACCATTCCAGCATATCCATCATAGATACCAAAAACTTCCATTCCTTCTGAAATTGCTTGACGAACAACTGCGCGGATAGCAGCGTTCATACCAGGGGCGTCTCCACCACTAGTCAAAACAGCAATACGTTTCATTTAGTTTATGCTCCTTTTTCTTTTAACATTCCTACTGATTATATCACATTTAAATGGAAAATTCTTCTATTTTTCCGTAATTTTAGTGATAAATCGTTTTTCATAGCAATTTTATCCAATTTCGCTTCTAATTCATTGGATTTAGTCACAAAAATATTGGGAAGAAACAATTGTTTTCTGTTCCTCTTCATACCTGATGATGACTGGGATTGAGCCTTTATACTGGTCTAAGATATTTGAAATTTCTTTATCATATTCATGATTTTTAACCTGAATCCAGAATCGTTCAGCCACTGCTTCTTTCAAATCTTGTGCAATCATTTGCAGACGGTCATCTCTTGATTGAATCTTACCGTTGATGTAGTAGAACTTTCCTTCAGATAGGAGAGAGGAAAATTTTCGATACTGATCTGAAAATACTGTAACATCCATCCGAGACTTACTGTCGTGAACCTGTAGAAAGGCCATATTCTCGCCTTTTTTAGTTCGAATTACTTTTATTTTTTGCACTTCAACTAGAAGAGTTGCATTTGCTCCCTCAATAAGATTAGCAATTGGGGTTGTCGGATATAGGGATTGTTTAGCGAGAGTTTGTAGAGGATGGGCACTGATACCTACCCCAATCAGTTCTTGTTCCTTGTAAAACTTCTCTGCCTCTGTTAAATCATCAGCCTCAGTCCAACTATAATTTGTATCTGCAAAGAGCCCACCCAACTCCTCAACGAAAACAAATAAGTTAGGTAGGTTCACTAAAATCTTCTGGCGATTTGTCAAATTCATCAAAGAGCCCCAGTTCAACTAAAGGCGTCAAAAGTGAGAGTTTCTTGTAATTCTTAGGAAGACGTGTGACGAAATCTTCAATACTTGAGAAAGGACGGTTTTCAATAATCCAATAAGAAAAATCTCTTGGCATCCCCTTAATCGCTTTCAAACCTAGGTAAATTTTCTTTTGAACAATCTTATCATGATAGGGAATACTATTAATCGCTAAAGGTGCCACTTCAAATCCCATCTGCAATGCATCTACAATATAATCACTACTTGAATAATTCAACATGACTTGAAAGAAAATAGCAGGATAGTGCGTCTTGAAATAAGCAAGTTGGAATGCCAGTGCTGAGTAAGCATAGGCGTGGGATCTATTAAATCCATAACCCGCAAACTTTTCCATCACTGCAAAAACTTGGTTGGCTTTCTCTTTTGAATGACCGAGTTTAACTGCACCAGTGATAAAATCTTCCTTCATCAAATGCATCTCTTTAGCATTTTTCTTACCCATGGCACGTCTGAGAATGTCGGCTTTACCAAGACTGAATCCTCCAAAGCGCTGAGCTACCTGCATAACTTGCTCTTGATAGAGCATGATACCGTAGGTTGATGACAGGATGTCCTCCAAGGAAGGATCTAACACCGTCACTTTTTCTTTGCCATGCTTGCGGGCCACAAAATTATCGATATAATCACTAGCACCTGGTCTGTTAAGGGATGTTGTTGCCACCACTTCTTCGAAGACTTGTGGTTTGACCCGTTTTAACAGTCGAATGGCTCCAGATTGTTCAAATTGGAAAATCCCTTTCGTATTTCCAGCTGCAAAGAGATCCAAGGTTTCTTTGTCTTCCAGATCAATCTCTTCGATTTTGAGATGAACACCCTCTGACTTCGCAAGTAATTCCTGCATTTTTTGTACGAAAGTCAGGTTACGTAAACCAAGAAAATCCATTTTTAGAAGTCCATTAGCTTCAATACCATGAGCATCGTACTGGGTGATGAGCATATCCTCACCATATTTTAGAGGAATATAGTCTGTCAAGTCTTGGTCACTCATAACGACTCCTGCCGCATGGATAGATGTCTGACGAGGATAACCTTCAATCTTTCGAGCAATATCAAAAGCTTTTTGGTACTCAATCTTACTATTTATGACCTGTCTAAATTGCAAATTCTTTTCATAGGCCGTCGTTAGCGTATCTCGGAAACTGATTTTTTTCGTAATATTTGTTAATTCGTACTCTGGAACACCATAGCGTTTGAAAACATCACGAATTGCCTGTTTTGCTCCAAAGGTCGAATAAGTGACAATCTGCGCCACGTGTTGACTGCCATACCGATCACGAACATAACGAATGAACTCTGGTCTATAAAGGTCTGGAATGTCAATATCGATATCGGGCATGGTATATCGTTCACGATTGAGGAAACGTTCAAAAATCAGATTTTTCTCTACTGGGTCAATCCCTGTGATATCAAGTGAGTAGGCGACCAAACTACCCACAGCAGAACCGCGTCCCATTCCCATATAGTAGCCTTGGGAACGTCCAAAACGCAATAAATCCCAAACAACTAAGAAATAGTCATCAAAGCCCATATCATGAATCACAGCCAACTCTTCATTTAAACGCTTTTGATAAAGACCTGAGGTTAGCCCCTTGACTATCAGTCCCTGCTCAGCCCTCTCTCTAAGTTCTTCTACTGCAGGCCTTTCAGGGTTAAAACGAGGGAGTTTTAAACTTGGATCAAGTTGGTAGCTAACATTTCCTATCAAACCTTGGAGATTGGCAAGCGCCTGAGGAAAGCGATTTTTAAATATTCCTTCTAATTCTGAGGCTGGTAGAAAGAACCCTGGTTGTGAATGCACATCCACTTCTCTCAGACTGATATTATCTTTGACTGCCGACAAGATTTGCAAAACCTGTATATCTTCTTTCTCAAAAGAGTTGACCTGATACAGTGGAAGAATAGGTTTGGTAAAGACTTCTTGGTGAGTATCGGGACTAACCCCAATAAAATAATCATGACCTAAATCCAGCTGATCGATTCCATCAAAATAAGAAACAATAACAGCAACATCCTCAAGGTGACTGGTAAAGTCAGACCAATTTTTTCGTCCCGTCATTTTTAAAGTGGATAACTTCATCAACTCTTGATAACCTTTAGTAGATAGAGCTAGAAAACGAAAAGAGATCCCCCTTCTCGTCTATAATCAAGGTCATTTCAAGACCAATTAGAGGTTGGATTCCATATTTTCGAGTCACTTCTAAAAAATGATAGGCTCCATAGAGATTATCCACATCCATAATAGCAAGGTGAGAATAACCATAGTCTTTAGCTATTTGTACATATTTTTCAATCGAAACTACACTTCCCATAAAACTATAAACTGTTTTGGTGTCAAGTTGTGCAATCATGAACTCACCTCTCCTATTTTGATATATTTCTATTATACCATTTTACACCCCATATTTCTTAATCAGTCCATTAAGTACGAACTGATTATCCTTATCCAATTCTAAACAGTAGTATAAAAACAGATTCTACAAGAATTAACTTATTTTTTTATATTATTATGTTTTTAAATAAGAATTCAAAAACATTTTTTTATAGCATATAAAGAATAATAAGACAATCATATATATGTTTTTATGCTTTGAAAATCTTTAAACATGACTATATTTTATATTTTATTTACTGTAAATTATCATAAGTGACAGTAAATCTATACTCTATTTTGAAATTTATTTCATTAGGGTTTATTTATTCCATTTTTTTCCCATTTTTTTGATATAATAAATTTAGTGTTTTTTTCAAAGGAGAATACTATGCATTTTAATCAATTCAGCTATCTAGCATTTTCTAGTTCGCAATTGTTAAATGAATTGGAAAAGCTAGGGCTAAATCTAACACCACATCTGCCTTCAAAAAAGCAGTTTGAACACTTCATTCGTTGGAGTTTTTTTACTTACTCCAATACTGACTATGCTCTATCTACAATCTCGATAGATAAAAAAACTGACTTACTGACATTTTTTCAATCAGATAAAGAGTTGACTGCAGATATTTTTTATACTGTTGCTTTTCAACTTTTAGGCTTTTCTTATTTGGTTGACTTTGAAGACAGTGAAGCTTTTCGTAAAGAGACTGGATTTCCTATTGTATACGGTGACTTGATTGAAAATCTCTATCAGTTACTCAATACTCGCACCAAAAAGGGAAATACTCTTATCGACCAACTTATCAGCGACGGTCTTATTCCTGAGGATAATGACTACCACTACTTTAACGGCAAGAGTTTAGCAACTTTTTCCAGCCATGATGTTATTCGAGAAGTGGTCTACGTTGAGTCTCGTGTCGATACTGACCAAAAAGGGCTACCAGACTTAGTCAAGGTTAGCATTATTCGTCCACGTTATGAGGGGCAAATCCCTGCCATCATGACAGCCAGTCCCTATCATCAGGGAACAAATGACAAGGCCAGTGACAAAGCTCTCTACAAGATGGAGGGCGAGCTTGAGGTTAAACCTGCTCATAAGATTGAACTAGAGGAACCTCAACTCAATCTCGTCCAACCTCAAGGCCAAGCTGAGCTTGTGTCAGAAGCTGAGGAAAAGCTAAGTCACATCAACTCTAGCTATACACTCAACGACTACTTCCTTCCACGAGGTTTTGCCAATCTCTATGTTTCAGGTGTTGGTACCAAAGACTCTACGGGTTTCATGACTAATGGCGACTACCAGCAAATCGAGGCTTATAAAAATGTCATCGATTGGCTTAATGGCCGTTGCCGCGCCTTTACCGACCATACGCGCCAGCGTCAAGTCAAGGCTGACTGGTCAAATGGTAAAGTAGCCACAACTGGACTTTCCTATTTAGGTACCATGTCCAATGGGCTTGCGACTACAGGCGTCGATGGTTTAGAAGTCATCATTGCCGAGGCTGGCATTTCTTCATGGTACAACTACTACCGTGAAAACGGTCTGGTGACTAGCCCAGGCGGTTATCCAGGTGAGGACTTTGACTCCCTTGCTGAGTTAACCTATTCTCGTAATCTCTTGGCTGGCGACTATATCCGTGGCAATGAAGCTCACCAAGCTGACTTAGAAAAAGTAAAAGAACAACTGGATCGCAAGACCGGCGACTATAACCAGTTTTGGCATGATCGCAACTATCTGCTCAATGCCCATAATGTAAAAGCAGAGGTTGTCTTTACCCACGGTTCACAGGATTGGAATGTCAAACCGCTTCATGTTTACCAGATGTTCCATGCGCTTACTACTCATATAAATAAGCACCTCTTTTTCCATAATGGCGCACATGTTTACATGAACAACTGGCAGTCCATTGACTTCCGTGAGTCCATGAATGCTTTGTTGACAAAGAAATTACTGGGACAAGATACAGATTTCCAACTTCCTACTGTTATCTGGCAGGACAATTCAGCTCCTCAGACTTGGTTATCACTTGATAACTTCGGTGGGCAAGAAAACTTTGAAACCTTCGCACTTGGTCAAGAAGAGAAAGTCATTCAAAACCAGTACCCAGATAAGGATTTTGAGCGTTATGGTAAAACCTACCAAACCTTCAATACAGAACTCTATCAAGGAAAAACCAATCAGATTACTATTGACCTTCCTGTGACTAAGGATCTTCACTTGAACGGTCGAGCTCAACTCAATCTTCGTATCAAATCCAGCACAAACAAGGGGCTTTTATCTGCTCAACTACTGGAACTTGGTCAAAAGAAATACCTACAACCTTATCCAGCTGTTTTAAGTGCTAGAACCATTGATAATGGACGCTACCACATGTTGGAAATCTCTGTGAATTGCCATTTAGACCAGAGGCACAACGAGTCGTGACAAAAGGTTACCTTAATTTACAGAATAGAAATGATTTACTATTAGTAGAGGATATTACTGCAGATAAATGGATGGATGTGCAATTTGAACTACAACCTACTATTTACAAGTTAAAAGAAGGAGATACTCTTCGTTTAGTCCTCTATACTACTGACTTTGAAATCACCATACGTGACAATACTGACTACCACCTGACTGTTGATCTTGAACAGTCTACTCTTACCCTACCTCACTAAAAAAGGAGTTAAATTATTATGAATAAATCTGAACACCGACACCAACTCATACGCGCTCTTGTTGCAAAAAACAAGATTCATACACAGGCTGAGTTGCAAGCCCTTCTTGCTGATAACGACATTCAAGTTACCCAGGCAACTCTCTCACGCGACATCAAAAATATGAACCTGTCGAAAGTCCGCGAAGAGGATAACTCTTACTACGTGCTTAATACAGGTTCTATCTCAAAATGGGAAAAACGTCTCGAACTCTACATGGAAGACGCCCTTGTCTTGATGCGCCCAGTTCAACACCAAGTCCTACTAAAAACCCTTCCTGGACTGGCTCAATCATTTGGTTCTATCATTGATGCTTTGAGTTTCCCTGACGCTATCGCTACCCTCTGTGGTGATGATGTCTGTCTTGTCGTCTGTGAAGATGCAGAAGCTGCACAAAAATGCTTTGAAGAATTGAAAAAATTCGCTCCACCATTTTTCTTTGAAGAATAACAAAATCCCGTGTCTGATGAGGCACGGAATTTTGTTATATTCTTTACTGAGATAGATTGTCTTTTTTAGTTCGTGCCAATCTCAGAGCACGATTTGGATTGAGACGATTAAATAGTTCTTCCAATTTCTTTTCATTCCAAACGTCTGCGGCGGAAACAAAATTGCCATCCGCATCTCGGAAAGATATCGGTTTATCTCCCATACCAGTCTCCTAGTCTACAAATTCAAACTCAAATTTACCAATGCGAACCAAGTCCCCATCCTTAGCACCACGCGCACGAAGAGCTTCATCAACCCCCATACCACGAAGTTGACGGGCAAATTTCATGACTGATTCGTCACGATCAAAGTTGGTCATATTAAAGAGTTTCATCAGTTTTTCACCAGAAAGTACCCATGTCGCATCGTCATCACGGCTAATTTCAAAGGCTTTCTCTTCCTCGTCAAAGCCGTAGTAGGCTTCTTCTTCCATATCAGACTCATCGTAGAGCAAGAATTCTGGTGTCTTGTCTAACAATTCAGCTGTAGCATCCAAAAGTGTTGCCAGACCTTGCTTAGTCAATCCAGAAATCGGGAAGATAGTTGGTAACTCTTCAAATTCATCATAGTTTTCAGCCAATTTTTTCTTAAATTCTTCAAGATTTTCCTGACTTTCAGGCATATCCATCTTATTGGCTACAATAATCTGTGGACGCTCCATGAGGCGAAGATTGTATGACTCCAGTTCTTTATTGATGGCAAGATAATCCTCATAAGGATCACGGCCTTCGCTAGCTGACATATCAATGATGTGAAGGATGACACGTGTACGCTCAATGTGACGGAGGAACTGAGTTCCCAAACCAACACCTTGACTAGCCCCTTCAATCAAACCTGGTAAATCAGCTACTGCAAAGGATTCACCTGATTGGGTACGAACCATACCTAGATTTGGCACAATGGTCGTAAAGTGGTAGGCGCCGATTTTAGGTTTAGCTGAGGTAATAACACTCAAAAGGGTTGATTTCCCAACAGATGGGAAACCCACTAAACCGACATCTGCCAAGATTTTTAGTTCCAATTGTAACTCACGTTCCTGACCTGGTTCTCCATTTTCAGAGATTTCCGGTGCAGGATTTTTTGGTGTCGCAAAGCGGATATTTCCACGACCACCACGACCACCGTGGGCTACAATAAATTCTTGCCCATGTTCAATCAAATCTGTCAAGACCTTGCCAGTCTCTGCATCACGAACAGTCGTACCTTGTGGCACTCGAACTCTAAGGTCCTCAGCTCCACGACCATGCATTCCTTTGGTCATTCCTTTTTCCCCAGAATCAGCCTTGAAATGGCGATTGTAGCGGAAATCCATGAGGGTACGTAGACCTTCATCTACAACGAAGACCACATTTCCTCCACGACCACCATCACCACCCCAAGGACCACCATTAGGGACATATTTTTCACGGCGAAAGGCAACCATACCATCGCCACCATTACCAGCCTTGACCTTGATCTTAGCTGTATCTAAAAACATACTCATTATTTCTTCTCACTTTAAAAAAGGGCTGGGAAATCCCAGTCACTAAATTTTCTTGAATCTATTTTATAGATTACTGAGGGCACCAATTGCAGTTGCAAAAATTCCCAATAAACTTGCTACCAGCATGATAATCACGATAAACAAGGTTATTTCTCAAACATAGTTTTTTTACGATTTCCATTATCTCCAAATGCCATTTTTTTCTCCTTCGTTACATTCTATTTTCTATTATCTTAGCATGAATTTAGCTAGTTTTCAATAGTCAGTTGCTACAGGTGCGATAATCCATAAAATGATATAAGCTACAATTCCCGCTCCGTAACAGCAAGCAAGAACACCCCATATTACGCGAACGATAGTTGGATCCATATCAAGATAATGGGCCACTCCGGCACAAACACCCGCAATCTTTTTGTCATGCCCACTTCTCATTAATTGTTTTTTCATAGCTGTTCCTTTTTCTATTCTTCATGGTCTTTCCAATAATCTCTGATGCTGATTAACTGTGTTTTTGAAGCCTTCAGCATGCGTCTAGAGCCTTTTACGGGCACAGCAACCACCTTTTGCGGAAGATACAAAATTGTTTTAAAAATACGCTGACTGACCGTATCATCTTTTGCTAAATCTTTCTGGAAGTTATTTGAAATAATGGCATCCAGATAAAACTCATGCACTCGTTTTCCAAAGTTCTCAGCTGAAATCTCGTACAATTTCTCTGATAAAGTATGCTCATTCATGTCTGGTGTTGCAATCAGGGCTTCCAAATAGCTCCAGGCAAATCATGTTCTCCATAGTACAAGGTTCCAAACATTTTATCACTGATGAGATTGTCCAGATACGGATTTCCGTGAGCAATGACAGGCGTCCCACTAGCTAAGCTTTCCAAGTAGGTCAAGCCTTGGGTTTCACTTGTCGATGCCGAGATGAAGAAATCCGCCGCCTTGTAGTAAAGAGCTGTCTCACTAGGAGCAATCATCCCTGTAAAGATAACAGAGTCTTGAATCTCTAGTTTCTTGGCTTGCTCTTTGAGGTCATCCAGATAAGGACCGTCCCCAGCTACCACCAGTTTAACCTTGTCCTCCTCTTTCAGAACTTCTGCAAAGGCTGCTAGTACTGCTTGAATATTTTTTTCATAGGAAATTCTGGAAAGACTCAGCAACATCTGTTCATCCTCTTGAATCCCTAATTTACTACGTAGTTCTTTCAAATTTTCCTGCTTGATTTCCAGACGCTCAAACTTGGCTAATTCAATCCCAGTTGGAATGACACGTTTTTCAACCTTGACCTTATAGTCAGATAGCAAGTCTCGGACAATCTCACTCGGGCAAATCACCCCATCCACATCATGAAGGAAACCTCTGACCAGATACTTGACCATACTAGGACGAATCAACATCCCCTTAGCAATATAATGCACATAGTCTTCATACTGTGTATGATAGGTATGGATAACGGGAATTTTCAGTTCACGCGCAATCCAAATCCCCAACAAGCCTAGAGAAAATTCTGTCTGAGTATGGATAATATCTAGCTGATACTGTTTGGCAATTTCAAGCGCCTTGCTAAAACCTCGATAGGCAAAGCGGCGATCCTTAAAAGCAAAGAAAGGAACACTTGGAATGCGGATGATTTGCCAATCTTCATAACGATTGACATCCTTATCTGTCGTCGTAAAGATAAAAACAGCATGTCCCTGCTTTTCAAGTTCTGTTTTCAAGGTTCGAATACTGGTTGCAACGCCAGAAACCTGAGGAAAATAGGTATCTGTAAATAAACCAATTCGCATAGATTACCTCACTTTTTACTTTCTCCCTAAAGCGGCTTGTTTCTCATAAAAGTCTAACCAGATTTGTAACAGATGCTCTTCTGAATACTCTCTGGAAATATTCTTAGCTTTTTCTTTCAAATCTTTTAAAGCAGCAGGATTCGCTTGATATTCCAGAATAGCTTCTTTCATCTCTTCTCTATCTGCTGTCGCCCGATAATTTCCCTCCAAAATAACCTTATAGAGATCTAAGTCACGTAACATGATAGGAGCCTCACAACTCGCAGCCTCTAAAATCGTCATAGGAAAGAGTTCATTATAACTGGGTAACAAGAAAAGGTCCGCTAGGGCATACAATTCACGCATTTGCTCTGGTGACACAATACCTGGAAAAATTAAATTTTCAGGTGGATTATCCATAATTTTCTTGTAACGTTCATAACCATCTGTCATACCACCAAAAGAGAAACCACCCGCCCATATAAAGGTAATCTGAGGCAATTCCTCAGCCAGACGGATAAAATCATCAATCCCTTTGCGTTTCTGAACTTGACCAGCACCTACTACGATAAACTGATTGTCACTAAGACATAGCTCTGTACGCAGTCTCGCTACCTCTTCTTGTGGAAGTGGATGCCATTTTTCCTTATTGACAAAGTTAGGAATATAGGTCACTTTTTCACGTGGAATACCAGCTGCCACCAAATCCTCAATAAACATAGGATTAACCACAACCAAGTGCTCCATCCGGTTGTAAAAAGAAAATACATAGCGTTTAACAATTCCCTTTAAGAAAAATGGAATTTTCAAACTCCCCTCAAGTGTATCAGGCAAGAAATGTACATAGCCAATTTTCCTCCCTGAACGCTTCTTTTGGAAGGTTGATAAATAATAGGGGAAATCAATCGTATGAAAGTGAGTCACATCTGCCTCGATTGGAAGATTTTCTGTAACAATCAATTGGTCCTTGGCATCACGGTGAAGAAGACGAACTAATTCACGGTAGGCACCTGAAAACTCCTTGTCCTGCTACTTTCTCACTTGAACTCAACATATTGATTCGTAATTTCTTTTTCCATAACTACTATTATATCATTTTTCTTGGAATAAAATCAGCAAAAAGAAAGGAGAGACTAGAGGAAAAGAGGGGAAATTTCCTCGCTTTTCCAATAATCTCTCACATGTTTTTTTATAGGTTTACTTAATGCCTAGGGCAATGCGTGCATAGCGACTCATTTTTTTCAACAGTCCAGGCTGGATACCAGACTAATTTAACCTCAGTATCCGTTACTTCTGGCACCTCTGTCATGGCATCATAAATCTGATCCGTCAAAAAGATCTGCCAGGGGACAACCCATAGTTGTCAAAGTCATATCAATCTCTGTTTGTCCTGTGTCGCCGTCAAAACGAATCTCATAAATCAAACCAAGGTTGACAATATCGATTCCCAACTCAGGGTCGATGACTTCTTCTAAGGCTGTTAAAATCCGTGTTTTGATATTTTCAATTTGCTCTTCTGTATAAGCTCATATTTTCCTCACTCTTAGTCTTCAATAAAAATCACGAAGCGGTTTTGCTACGACTTGGTTGGCGTAGTTTTCTCAAAGCCTTTGCTTCAATCTGACGGATACGCTCGCGAGTCACGTTAAAGACTTTACCCACATCTTCAAGGGTACGCATTTTACCATCATCTAGTCCGAAGCGCAAGCGCAAGACGTTTTCTTCACGGTCTGTAAGAGTATCCAAGACCTCATCCAACTGCTCACGCAAGACGATACGAGTTGTATAGTCCACTGGATTTTCAATCACTTCATCTTCGATAAAGTCCCCAAGATGGCTATCATCCTCTTCACCAATAGGAGTTTCAAGAGATACTGGTTCTTGGGCAATCTTCAAGATTTCACGAACCTTGTCAGGGGTCATATCCATACGTTCAGCGATTTGTTCTGGTGTTGGATCTTGTCCCAATTCTTGAAGGAGATTACGCTGTTCACGAACCAATTTATTGATAGTTCAACCATGTGAACTGGGATACGGATAGTACGAGCTTGATCCGCAATAGCACGAGTGATAGCCTGACGAATCCACCAAGTTGCGTAAGTTGAGAACTTGAACCCTTTAGAATAATCAAACTTGTCAACCGCCTTCATCAATCCCATATTTCCTTCTTGAATCAAATCAAGGAACTGCATACCACGGCCGACATAGCGTTTGGCAATAGAAACAACCAAACGAAGGTTGGCTTCCGCAAGACGTTGTTTGGCTTCAATATCACCAGCTTCAACAGCCAGTGCCAATTCTTTTTCCTCTTCATTGGTCAAGAGAGGTACAACCCCAATTTCTTTCAAGTACATACGGACAGGGTCATTGACCTTAGCCGAAGTTGAACCAATCAAGTCTTCATCGCTGAGTTCTGGCTCTTCTTCAGTACTAAGAACACGTGCACTCGGATTTCCTTCGTTATCTGTGATAGAAATCCCTGCATCCTGAATTCGTTGCAAGAGATTTTCAATCCCATCAGCATCTAAGGTAAAAGGAATAACCAGACTAGAATTAATATCATCATCTGTTGCAGTTCCTGTTTTCTTGTGATTACGTATAAAGTCCGCTACTTGTACGTCAAATGTTGTTACTTCTTTTTGTTTTGTTACCATTATTACTCCATTCTTCTTTTTTGGGATATCAATCGTTGCAATTCTTCTAAGGCTGTATCTGTATCTCCTACATGACTAGCTTCCTGCACTTTCTTTTTAATCCTTAAATTGTCCTTACTGAGAAGGGAACGGTTTCGAGATTCTTCCACTTCCACTAGTTCCTGAGGTAAGATTTCAGATGGTAAATCAAGAGCAAGCACTTGATACCAGGCAGTTTCAACTTCAGGTGACTGATGGGAGAGATCCTCTGATCCGATTTTTCCCTGCTCACTTAATAATTCGTAAAGAATCTGAAATTCTGGGGTATCAAAGAAAAAATCATCTCGCAAACGATAATCATTCAAAACAACTGGATTCTCAGCCATCCTATAAAGGAGATGAGCTTCTGCTCTCATAACTGCTGTCAGTTGCCGCGTAACAGGTAAACTGATCGCTACTGGTGCAGGACGCTCCTTGACCCTCTCCTGCCTTTGGAAAATCCGACTTTCATTTACAATCTGTTCCACCTGCTGATAATCAAAGGAAGGCAGGTTGTCCGCCAGAATGTGGATGTAAGAATTTTGGGCAGTGATAGACTTTTCTTTGGCGATTAAGGGTGCAATCTTTTCAATGAACTCAATTTGCGCCTGCAAGTTATCGCTATTTTCCGGCTTAAGTTGGTGAATATAAAATTCTATGGGACTAATCCGAGTCTTGGTTAAGAGATAAGCCAGGTCTTCAGCAGAATTCTTTGTAAATACTCATCTGGGTCCATGGAATCAGGTACTCGAACAACTTCCACTGAGAAATCTTTTAATTCCTCCAACGCTTTTGCTGTTGCTGCCTGCCCTGCCTTATCACCATCGTAGCTGAGGACAATCTTTTTAGTAAAGTGTTTGAGATGGTCAACATGTTCCTTGCTCAGAGACGTTCCCATGGAAGCTACAACATTCTCTATACCAGCACGATAGGCGGCTATAACATCCATAAAACCTTCCATCAAGTAGAGTTCTGGGATTTTACCAGTTCCTTTTTTAGCCTTGTCCAAATGATACAATTCATAACTCTTGTTAAAAATTAAAGTTGAGCGACTATTTTTATACTTGGCAGTCTGATTATCTGTTTCTTGCCAGATACGACCTGAAAAGGCAATGACCTGTCCCTTATCATTGGTCAAAGGAAAGATGATACGTCCGAAAAAAGTATCATGAAACTGATTACCGTCTGACAAGTAAAATAAGCCCGAATCCAGTAAATCCTTTTCCTCGAACTTATCAGCCAAACGTTGATAGAGATAGGTTCTCTCTGTTGGAGCCAACCCAATTTGGAAATGCTTCAGAACTTCGTCTGTCAACCCTCGCTTATATAGATAAGCCCTTGCTTCTTCTCCCATCTTGGTCGTCATGAGAATTGCATGGTAAATCGTGCAGCTTCTTCATGCATATCATATAGAGCTTGATGAGGAGAAAGCTGTTGAGGACGAGATTGGATAGGCATAGCTAGTTGAATACCGACGCGCTCACCTAAGAGCTGAACGGCTTCCATGAAGGACACACCTTGGTACTCCTCAATGAACTTAAAGACATCACCTGAGCGACCACAACCAAAACAGTGGTAAAACTGCTTGTCCTCTACAACGTTGAAAGAAGGTGTTTTTTCACCATGAAAAGGACAGAGCCCTAGATAGTTCCGTCCTGCCTTTTGTAAAGAAATCACATCTCCTATGACTTCCACAATGTTGGCATTGTTTTTGATTTCTTCAATGACTTGTTTGTCAACCATACACAATACCTCCATGTTATCATAGTTTACTTTATATAGTATACTTTATTTCAGAAAAAAAGTAAACCATTTCACTCATTTTCCCTACTTTATTCAAAGAGTTGATAATAATCAGAGATTTTCATCTTAGCTTTATCTTCTTGGTTCAAATCTTGAATAATCCGTCCTTCTTTCATGACAATCAGACGATTACCATATTTGAGAGCATCTTCCATATGATGAGTAATCATAAGCGCTGTCAGCTGGTCTTTCTTGACAAATTCATCTGTCAATTCCATGAGTGCGACACTTGTCTTTGGATCAAGGGCTGCAGTATGCTCATCTAACAGGAGTAATTCAGGACGCTTCAAGGTTGCCATCAAGAGACTCAAGGCCTGTCTTTGCCCACCTGATAAGAACTCAATCGGTGTATTCAAGTGTTTCTCAAGACCGTTTCCTACTTTTTCAATGGTTGCCTGAAACTCGTCCTTATAACTAGTTAAGCGTCGGGGTAACAAGCCACGTTTTTCACCACGAAACTTAGCAATCAGGAGATTTTCAGCGACCGTCATACGAGGAGCTGTTCCCATCTTTGGATCTTGGAAAACACGAGACAAGTACTTGGCACGCTTCTCTGGTGAAAACTTGGTAACATCCTCACCTAAAATACGGATAGTTCCACTGGTTAGTGATAAGGTTCCTGCAATAGTGTTAAAGAGAGTTGATTTCCCAGCACCATTTCCACCTAAAATCGTGATAAAATCCTGTTCAAAAATTTCTAAGGAAACATCATTTAAAATAATCTTTTCTTCATCAAAGCCATTTTTAACGACTTTGGTTGCATTTTTTAATTCTACAATTGCTGTCATTTGCTTAATTTGGCTCCTTTCAAGATTGTTTGCTTAAATGTTGGAATCATGAGACAGACTGCTAGAATCAAGGCACTGTACAAACGAAGGTAACTTGTATTAAAGCCAAGAGCGATAACTGCCCACACTAAGAATTGATAAGCGACAGAACCCACAACGATGGCAACCAGACGTTCTGCTAGGCTCAAACTTTTGAAGATAACTTCTCCAATAATCAAACTTGCAAGCCCCACAACGATAACCCCGATTCCTCGAGATACATCGGCATAGCCTTCTTGCTGGGCAATGAGAGCTCCTGCAAGGGCAATCACACCATTTGATAAGATCAGACCCATAAGCTCCATGCGTCCAGTATGAATACCGAAACTTCTAGCCATATCAGGATTGTCACCTGTAGCAATATAAGCCTGTCCAAGTTTAGTGTCCAAGAAAAAGAGCATGAGAGCAATAACAATACTGACAAAGATGAGACCTGTCAAGAGTTGATTCAAGTCTGAATCAAAAGGTAAGACATCCTGAATTTGCTTGGTTCCAAGCAATCCTAAATTTGCACGTCCCATAATCAAGAGCATGATAGAGTGACAAAGAAGTCATCACCAAAATGCCTGAGAGCAAGGTTGGGATCTTCCCTTTTGTATAAAGAAGTCCTGCTGCCATTCCAGCCAAACAACCTGCCCCAACAGCAATCAGAGTCGCTAAAAATGGGTTCACACCTTTCGTTATCAGAGTGACAGCAACAGCCCCCCCAAGAGGGAAGGAACCCTCTGTCGTCATATCTGGAAAGTTTAAAATCCTAAATGTCATAAAGATTCCAAGACCTAAAATAGCCCAGACAAATCCTTGAGAAATAATAGATAATATCATCTGTTTCTTAACCTTTTCTATATGATGTTTATTGTAAAAAATTGGAGGAGATGTCCCCAACTCCTCCATTGTAGATTATTCAATCACTTGTCCTGCTTCTTTTAGAACAGATTCAGGAATCGTAATACCTAGCTCTTGTGCCAATTTTTTATTAATCACTGACTTACCAGTTGAAAAGACATTGACTGGAGTATCAGCTGGTTTTGCACCTTTCAAAACTTGCGCAATCATTTTACCAGTTGCCACACCAAGGTCATGTTGGTCAACTACAACTGATGCCAAACCACCAGCTTCTACCATGGCAGTTGCGCTTGGGTAGATTGGTTTTTTAGCTGATTGGTTACTTGATACAACAGTTGAAAGCAGATGCGATTGTGTTATCGATTGGAACCCAGATAGCATCAACCTTGCTAGTCATAACGTTAACTGTTGAAGCAATTTCATTTGTTGAAGGAACAGCAAATGTTTCCACTGTCAAACCTGCTTTTTCAGCATAAGCCTTAAATTCTTCTACCTGTGTTTTTGAATTGTCTTCGCTGCTTGAGTAAAGGGCTCCGATTGTTTTCACATTTGGTGTCAAAGCTTTGATGAGTTCAACTTGTTGTTGAGCTGGGTTGTGGTCAGATACCCCTGTAATGTTGCCACCTGGTTTTTTCAAATCTTTGACCAAGTTCGCTCCGATTGGGTCTGTAATAGCAGCCATGATAACCGGTAGTTCTTTTGTGGCACTAGCCAAACCTTGAGCAGCTGGTGTTGCGATACCAACAACCAAGTCATTCCCATTTGCAACCAATTGTTTACTCATTGTTGCAACCTTACTTTGGTCGCCTTCTGAGTTCATAAAGTCAATCTTCAACTGATCATCTTTATAACCTTCTTCTGCAAGTCCATCTTGAATTCCTTTATAAATCAAGTCAAGAGAGGGATGACTCACAAACTGAAGGACACCAACTTTGGCAACTTTCTTTTCATTTTTAGCTTCTGGTTTATTCATTGAAGAGTAAATCAAGCTTCCTGCTACTAAGACTGCTAATGCAGCAATAATTCCAATTAAACGTTTATTTTTCATTCTATTTCTCCTTTTTATTTCCTTTAAAATACTTCACTTATCTCAACAAGCGACGCCATCGTCTTCTTTCCATACTAACCTCCATCAAAAAAGTCCTCACACAAAAAACTTGTGTGAGGACGTCGATGCTCGGTACCACCTCAATTATAGGGAATTTCCCTATCGCTCTGTCTCGCAATAACGAGATGCACTGTAAGGTGTGCTCACCGAATTTTTATGATTTCAAATTCTAAATAACATTCAGCCCAATTTTCATCATCATCACTTATCTGTTTTCAGCTACCACAGACTCTCTAAAAAGTTTATATGATTACTTTTCTGAATGGTTAAATTATATCATTTTTTTCAACTACTTGTCAAGACTCTTTTAGCATTTTTTTTAAACTATTCAAAAACTTCCCCTATAGAAAAGAGGAAGTTTGATAGTTATCAGCCTGAATTACGCAATCCTGTCGCAATTCCGTTGATGGTTGTATGGATTAATTTTTTTCTTGGTCGCTTGATAATTCTCCTCGACGTTGACGTTTAATTAACTCCAACTGGATATAGTTAAGGATATTAAAGTAAGGCATACGGTAATCCAAACTTGCTTTTAGATATGGATTTTCAGCTAAAAGTTCATCATATCCTTCGATAGCCAAGATGACTTCCTTGGTAACTTGCCATTCATTTAAAATAGTCTCATAGATTGCTTTTACTTGATCATCTTCACACAGTTTGGCATATTCAAAAGCAATGTTCATATTTGATTTTGACAAGACCATGTCGACATTTGAAAGAAGCGATTGGAAGAAAGGCCAGTTTTGGTACATATCTCGTAGGATAGCGATATTCTCTGGATTTTTATCGATAAATTCCTTGAAGCTTGAACCAACCCCATACCAGCCAGGGAACATGACGCGACTTTGCGACCATGAGAATACCCAAGGGATGGCTCTCAAACCACCAATTTCAGTAATAGTCTTACGAGCAGCTGGACGAGAGCCAATGTTAAAGCTTGAAATAGCCTTGATTGGACTTGACTCGAAGAAATAATCATAAAAATGATCATTACCAAAGACCAAATCACGGTAGATATCGTAACTACGGTCTACCACTTGGTCCATAATAGCTTCATAACGATTTGAGGTATTGGTATCACTCTTCTTCTGAGTAATCATACGGTTAATGGCTGCAGATACTAGCATTTCAAGGTTATAGTAAGCAGCGTCTTTGTTACCGTATTTATTCCCAATTACTTCACCCTGCTCCGTCAAACGGATACGATCCTTGATAGACTTGAGCGGTTGAGATGTGATGGCTTCATAGGTTGGTCCACCACCACGACCGACAGTACCACCGCGACCATGGAAGAAGGTAACCTTAACGCCAAATTCATCTCCGATAGCAGTCAATTGTTGTTGAGCCTTGTAGAGGGTCCAACATGATGATAGGTAACCACCATCTTTATTACTATCAGAGTAACCAAGCATGATTTCTTGGTAGTTATTACGTGAAGCAATCCATTTTTTAGCAAGAGGAAGAGAAAGGTATTCTCTCATGGTTTCTTCTGAGTGGTCCAAGTCCTCGATTGTTTCAAAGAGAGGAACGATTTGAACACGAGCTCTTTCTTTATCAACTAACCCTACTTCTTTAGTAAGATAGCCAATTCCAACATGTCTGATACGCTAGTTGCATGTGAAATAATGGTTTGACGAATAACATCATCACCCAACTTATCTTTCAACTTACGAGCAGCTTTAAAGATGGCCAATTCTTTTTCAAGTAACTCTGATTTTTCAACATGAGTGGCAGAAAGAATACGTGGATCTTCTTCTAATTCTTTCAAAAGAAGCTGGCATTTTTCTTCTTCACTGAGTTCACTATAATGCGAATGAATACCTGCTGATTTCAAAAGTTCAGCTACGCAGGCCTCATGAACACTAGAATCTTGACGCATGTCAATAGATGCCAAATAGAAACCAAAAATTTCAACTGCCTGGATCAACTCAACAAAATCACCAGAAATCAGTGCTTCACCCTTATTTTCCATGAGGGAATCACGAATGGTAATTAAATCCTTATAAAAATCATTAGCAGTTTCATAGCGAGCTCCAACTTCCTTATCTTCAATCAGATAAGATTTTGTTGCTTGGATTTTTGATTGAATATCAAACAAGGCACGACGATAAAGCTCTTTTTCACGATAAATAGAGTTGTCCTTGGATTGACGAGCCATTTCTCTGACTTGCTTGCTAACATTGACGATACTAGTCGAGAGGGAGAATTCACGATAAAGTTGGTAAATCTTTTCATCATAGTAGTTCATGATGACTTCACACTGGGTCATAGCAGATTGTTTCAAGGTATCTGCTGTAACAAAAGGATTCCCATCACGGTCTCCACCAATCCACATTCCCATGGTAATTGGTTTAGGATGTTTCAATTCTAAGCCATGTTTTTTAGCCAGACGCTTGTACTCAGCAGTCAAATGAGGAACTGCCTTCAGGAATGAACTATTGTAGTATTCCATAACATTCGTGATTTCATTGGTTACTTTCAATTTCTTTTCACGAATCATATCTGTCTGCATGATAATCTCAATGTAACGACGGAGATCATTATGCCATTTTTCCTTATTAATCAAGCCTAATTTCACATCACGATACTTACGCAAGAGGGTATGGATATGATTGGTCAAATCCAACATACTCTTACGTTGCACTTGTGTTGGATGGGCAGTCAAAACAGGGACAACATTCAAATGTTCTAAAATTTCAACCGCATTTTCTTTTTCTGCAACCATTTTAATCGTTGCTGATAATTTACCAAGATAATCTTGATCGATATTATTTGATGGTTGATTTCATAGGCCAAATCCACGTCTTCTGAAATATTAATCAAAAGAGGCAAGATAGAGAAATAGCGTGAAATATAAGCCATTTCATCATTTGTCAGACTAGTAACTAATTGGTTTAAACCTTGATAATCTTCTTGAGTTGATAATTCTTTCAACTGCATGATTTTTCAAAAGTCTCTGGGGCAAGCATGTTTTTAGTGATATCTTCTAACAATTCTGTTAAAATCAATACTTCTTCTTGCACAACAGCTTTATTACTATAGTTTTCTAATTTTTTTGAAGAGACATAAACTTTCCTTTCCATACAATCCTTATAATATTTCAGAAGATTGATTTTCATACTCCCTAATAAGTTTAGCACGTTTCTCACTTGCATCAATATTTAATACAAAAGCAATTGCGACAGATAATACCAAGAGGCTATTCCCACCTTGCGATAGAAAAGGGAATGTTACTCCTGTTGAAGGAATAAGACCAGAAATTCCCCCGATATTAACAAAGACCTGCACCAAAAGCATGCCTCCTACCCCAATAGCCACCATTGAATTAAATGGATTCTTAGCACGAATCCCCACCAAAATAATTCGCAAAATTAAGAAAAAGAGAAGTGATAAAATCAAACTAGCTCCAACAAATCCAAATTCTTCTATAACAATAGAGAAAACAAAATCTGTATGAGCTTCTGGTAGATAACCCCGTTTCTCGATTGAATTTCCTAATCCTAGACCAAACCATCCACCATTTACCATAGCATAGTAAGAATTTGCGAGTTGGTGTCCTGCACCTGCTAGGTCATTAAAAGGATTGAAAAATGCACTAAAACGTTTGGCAACATAACCAAAGACCGGAATACGAGAGAAATTTTCAACCCCAACAAAACGAATTACAGATAGGGATAACATTGAACCACCTGTCAGCAGAAGTAGAAAAGTCGTGAACCAGCGATAAGCAATACCGCTAAGTGTATACATAATCAAGGCTACCAAGGCAAGAATAGTGGCATTTCCTAAATCTGGGAAAATTCCTAAACTTCCAATTAATACGATTATAACGAAACGCCAGTCATTAAAAGCCCGAGGAATCCATTGGTTTTGGGTTAAAATCTGAAAATCGTAAATAGCAATTTCTTCTTGTTGTTTAGAAAATCGATGAGCCAAATACCAAATAATAATAATTTTTAGATACTCTGCTGGTTGAATTGTTACAGGTCCTACTGAAATCCAACCGTAGGCTCCATTAACCGGAACTCCTATTAAACGTGCCAAAGCTAGTAAAATCATCTCTATGAACATAACAATAATAATCAGTCGTTCATTCCTTAAGAAACCTAGTTTTTAACTTATATATTAAGGCAATCAAAATTAAACTAACTATCCAGAAAACACCTTGGTTTCGGACCAATTGAAGAGCACTTTTCCCTTCTTGAATTAGGGTTGCACTCGTCGTCGAATATACTACGATTAGCCCCAATACAGACAAAAGGAGATAAGGTATCAAAATGGAATAGTTTAACAGGTGCCTTTTACTAATTTTCATATCACACCACTCTAATAGGAACAAAGAAATGTGTTCCCAATTCCGTTTTATTTTCTAGTTTTGATTGCTATTATACCACTTTTTCAGAAAGAAAAAAACCCTTACCCTTAAGATATAAGATTTTCTCATAAGAAAAAGAGCGCTTGGCTCTTTTCCGTTTTATTCTTTTGAAGAACTGCTTGAGCTTGAATCTCCACCACCAATGTATTGAGTAAAGATATTTTGGAAAGCTTGATCTTTAACTTTAATATTTGCAGCTTGCAACTCTTTTTCCGATAATACTTTTGAACAAATGATGAATCATTTTGTTTTTTTGAGTAAGAATAAGCGTCTTCAATTTTTTTCTTTATAATCATCAATATTAGATGACTTTTTCTGTTTTCTTATTGAGTTTTTACAATATAATATTGACTGCTGTATTCCTGAGTACCAGTAGCTGTAATGACATCAGAAATGCCGTTAACATCCAAGGCAAAAGCTGCTTTCTTAACTTGATCTGGTACCTCTGTTGAAGCTGAATCAAAAGTGATTTCACCACCGTTAGCTTTGGTTTTCTCATCAGTTGAGTTATCTTTAGCTAATTGAGCGAAATCTGCGCCACTTGCCTTAGCTTTTTCGAGGACTTCTTTCGCTTTATCCTCATTATCAAGACGGATGATTTGAGCCGTTACATCTGGAGTGTACTCGTCAAAGGCCTTCTTGTAAGCATCATCTGTCAATTCAGCTTCTGCTGCCTTCTTAACTGCTAATTCAACCAATTTACTTGTACGGATTTGAGCCTTACGTGTCTCAAGTGTCATGCCAGCACGTGAGAGTACATTTTGATAGCTGTCCCCATATTTTTTTTGTTCTTCAGCAACTGCATCTTCTACTTCTTTGTCAGTTACTTCTGACCCATATTGTTTTTCAAAAACATTTTGAATGGTCATGTTAAGCAAAACTTGTTGAGCTGCTTGATTATTCTTTACTTCCTCGAAGAACTGATGTTCAGTGATAACATCTCCTTTCATGCTGATAAGATCTGCTCCTTCTGAACCTTTCGAACAAGCTGCTAAAAGTTGCTACTGATAATAGTGTAATGGCACCTGCCAATAGTTTTTTTCTTCATTTTTACTCCTTTTTTTCTAAAAACGGTCAAAAAAATTTCTCTAGACCAACTCAATCATTATACCATATTTTATAGCAGATAACTTAAATAAGACTAAAAAAATAGTAGCTTTTAAATTTTTTTAACGATTCAATTTTTTTCATTCCAAAAAGAACCTGAACAATCGTTCAAGTCCTTTGTTTGTCTTGTATTATTTTTTAGTGACGTCCTTTGTAAGTCAAGCCTGCTAGACCAAGACTTGCAAGAAGGAAGCCTGCAAATCCAAGAATTGAATTTTTGTTCTCCAGTGTTTGGTAAAGCTGTAGTTTCTGTTTTTCGAAACAGGTTTGTCAGCTTTAGAGTTTGAAGTTTGCCCAACAGGTTTGACAGGAGCTGTTGGAGCAGTATTCGAATTAGTTTGTGGTTTAAGCTCTGGCTTAACTTCTGGTTTAGAAGTATCAGAAGGATTAGGTGCCGGTTTAACTTCTGGTTTTGGTGTCTCTGAAGGCTTAGGTTCTGGCTTAACCTCTGGTTTCGGAGTTTCTGAAGGTTTAGTTTCCGGTTTAACTTCTGGTTTTGAAGTCTCTGAAGGTTTGGTTTCCGGCTTAACTTCTGGTTTAGAAGTATCAGAAGGTTTAGGTGCCGGTTTTTACTTCTGGTTTCGGAGTCTCTGAAGGATTGGTTTCCGGTTTCACCTCTGGTTTCGGAGTTTCTGAAGGTTTAGTTTCCGGTTTAACTTCTGGTTTCGGAGTTTCTGAAGGCTTGACATCCGCATCTAATTTCTTATAGTCTAAATAAAAACCTTTATAACCATCTGGATCACCGTGGAAATTCTTAGCTACTATATCGTAGGTCACCTCATAGTTTGGCAGAAGGCTATACTTTGAGGTCACCTCGTAACCATCAATATCTTTATAAACATTGACAGTTTCACCAGGGTTTATAACCCCAGTTTTTTTAGCAGCGATTTCTTTCCCCGTCTCTTCATCATAATAAGAGATACGGTATTTTAACGGCTCTTGCTGTTCTTCAGCTTTTACGACAGCAACCCCAAAAATAGGTGTATCAATCAAAGCTGGCGCAACAACACCAAGAGCAGCAACGGAAAGCAAAGAAATACCAAGTTTGGTCACTTTATTCGTTTTCATAATTTCCTCCTTAGGCATGTAGAATTATTTTTAAGGTATGCAAATACTATAAAAAGCCTAATTTTTTGATTTTAGTATTTCGTAAAATTCACCTCAACCACTTGAGCGACAAGGGTTTTGGTGTATCGCGTAAGGACCGTTAAACGATACACTTAAAAAACAAAAAAAAATACAAATCCAACACAGGCTCAAAACCTTGTTAAATTCGTATTTTCTGAAATAGTCACATTGTTATTTTGAATGTTTCGCCAAACGGTCGTTAATCGAAACATATTTACGCTTTCATTGTAGCATTTTGTCTGGTTTTTAGCAAGAATTTTGCGAAACTTTTTTTCGATTGTTGGCCACATCGTTGCGTTCCAAGACTTTATAGATGGTTGAGGTCGAAATTCGTTCTGTTTTTGCTATTGTTCTGATGCTTGTTCCCCCCTGCCAAATACTGCTCAATAATTCTCTCCTCCTTCTCTTTAGAAATTCGCTTGGCGCCTAGTTTGACGCCTTTTTCCTTGGCTTTACGAAGTCCTTCACGGGTACGAAATCGCAAATTTTCCAGTTCACTTTCTGCCACAAAACCTAAAATGACACAAAGTAACCTACCAATGAGCGAGTCAGTTTCCAATTTTTCATGCAAACTAACTAGCTGAATATCAGAAGCATTAAATTGTTCAATTAGTTCTAGCAATTTAAACATGGAGCGAGTGAGGCGATCTAACTTATAGATAGTAAAAGTGACCTGTTTGCCTACCTTTGAAAGGTCACAAGACAATTTTAAGGCCTTTCGAGTTCTGGACGTGCATTGTTGGAACCAGATTCACGTTCGATAAAGAGCTGGTCGCAGTGCTTAAGAGCCTCGATTTGCACCTCTAAGCCCAAATCTTGCTTGTGGGTTGAAACGCGTGCATAGCCAATATTGATGATGTTTTGAGACATAAAAATCCTCCTATTACTTGATACAGGAGGATTGTACTATTTTTTAATTTATTCCATTTCTGGTAAAGTTACATTTTCCACATTCTTTCTTAGCATCAAGATTCCATCTCCTAGAGGAACTAGAGCCGCTGTTAGACCTGGATTGTCTAAGGTTGCATCAAATAGTCTTTGAAGTCCTCTGTAAATAGTTCGCTGACCTCGACGAACTTCCATAATATCCTTGGAAACATCACCACCTTGAAAAATATCATCCAAGACAACCACACCACCGACTTCCAAATGTTTGAGGATTTCTGGCAGAAAGACGATGTATTTAGACTTGGCTGAATCCATAAAGACGAAATCATAGGACTCTGTCAGTGTAGATAAGACATCTACCGCATCTCCTTCTAGGAGTGTGATTTGCTTACGACTGTCAAACTGGGCAAAATTTTCCTTGGCAAAACCAATCATTTCTGGATTGCGGTCAATGGTTGTAATCTTGGCCTTTGGCGCATGTTCTGCCATCAAGAGGGCTGAAAAACCGATAGCCGTCCCAATTTCCAGAATGTTTTTAGGTTGTATGGTTTCCATGAGAAAACGGAAATAAGCAACCGTTTCATGGGGAATAATGGGAATATTTTCCTTGCGGGCAAAGTCTTCCAATTCTTTCAAGGAACCTGTGACTTGCTTTTGACGCTGACGCATCAAGTCTATAATTTCTTCCTTGACGACAGGGCGACGCATGTTATGGTTGGCATTTTTACTATACGATTCAACCATCTTATGCCAATCCCAATTTTTCAACAAGGGCTTCAAACTCATTTAAACGACGTTCAAAGACTGCAAAGGCATCGTTGAGATAGTCTTCCTTCTCCATATCAACACCAGCTTTTCTCATGACATTAAGTGGATAGTCAGATTTACCTGCCTTGAGATAATCGATATAGCGGTCACGGTCTTCTTGACTACCATGAACAATCTTTTCAGCCAAGGCTGAGGCTGCTGCAAAACCTGTTGAATATTGGTATACATAGTAGTTATAGTAGAAGTGTGGAATACGAGCCCACTCGTATTGGATTTCAGGATTATCTTCCTTACTCAAACCATAATACTCTTGGTTCAAGTCTGCGTAGAGTTTATTTAAGAAATCACTTGTCAAGACTTCACCATTTTGGTCCGCTTGGTGAATCGCGTGTTCAAACTCAGCAAATTGAGTTTGGCGGAAAACTGTTCCACGGAAACCGTCTAGGAAGTTATTGAGAATAGCAAAGCGCGTTGCGTCGTCTTCCACTTCTTCCAATAATTTCTCCGTCAAGATATTTTCATTGGTCGTTGAGGCAATCTCAGCTAAGAAGATAGAATAATCCCCGTAAACATAAGGCTGAGTTTCGCGAGTATAGCTAGAATGCATACTGTGACCTGTTTCATGAACAAGAGTAAAGAGATTGTCTAGATTGTCCTGCCAGTTAAGGAGCATAAAGGCATTGGTATCGTAAGAACCACCAGAGTAAGCACCTGAACGCTTGCCTTGGTTTTCGTAAACATCAATCCAATGCTCGCTGAAGGCACGTTTGACACGGCTCAAGTAATCCTCACCCAAGACTGCCAAAGCATCTTCTGCCTTTTTCAAGGCTTCTTGGTAGGTAAAACTGTATTCAACAGAAGAAAGTGGTGTGTAGACATCATACATCTTGAGGTCTGAAATTCCCAAGATTTTTGAACGAAGTTCAAGGTAACGATGCAAGAGTGGCAAATGCTTGCGAACTGCTGCTACCAAATTGTCATAAACACTTTCTGGAACAAAATTAGCCGCTAGGGCTGCATGACGAGCACTCTTGTAGTTGCGAACTTTGGCACGATAGTTTTGGACCTTAACATTGGTTTGCAAGGTTTTGGCATAGGTATGTTGGAATTGTTCATAAGTCGCATAAAGAGCTTGATAGGCACCACGACGCACCTCACGATTTTTAGACTCCATCAAACGTGTGTAAGTCCCATGAGAGAGTTGAACTTCCTTACCATCATCGTCAAGAACATAAGGGAACACAATATCCGCATTGTCCAAGATAGCGAAGGTTTCACTTGCCGAACCAAAGATTTCTCCAGCTCCAGCCAATAGCTCTTCTTCACGTTGTGATAGAACGTGATCCTTGCCTTGCAAAAGTTTGTCAAAATAGTGTTGATAAACCTGCAATTTTGGCTGAGCTTCTAAAAAGTCAGCATACTGCTTTTCACTGATTTCCATAAATTCAGGCTCATAGAATGAGAAGGCTTGGTCTAGCTGGCTATAGAGAGTCATGGCTTTGGCATAGTACTCTTGGTACTTGGCTTCACGTGTGTCTTGGTCATTCTTCATATGAGCATAAACGTAAAAGCTTCTCCATTTGGCGTTCCATTTCAAGAGAAAAATTCAGTAATTTCGAGTAGGCTATCCGCACTATCCAGGAGATGTCCTTCATACTGGGCTACTGTCTCCAATTGTTCTGTTAAATCTTTTAAGGCTTCTTCCCAAGCCTGGTCAGTTGGGTAAATCGTTGATAGATCCCATGTATCTTTTTCATTTATTTCATTTCTTTGTAATACCATTAGATTCCTCCATCCTTTCTATTTTACCATATTTTTCAAGAAATATTGCTGATAAAAGGCTGGTGGATAAAGCTTTTGCCAATCATTTTGAGGATTTTCTTGGTAATAGGTTTGAAAATACTGATAATAGCGAGTCAAATCTTTCTCAATTTGGCAAAAATTACCTACTAGTGGTCTTATTTGTGGATACCATTCTTTTAGCCCATAAGTCAGGATATTTTCTCCCTTTTGATAGGCTTCTGCTTGTTCTTTCATCCAAAAGGGATTTTGATAATAAAGTTGCTGTCGGATATAGCGACAGATGTCCTTGTCCTGAGAAACTGTAAAATGAGATATTTTTTGTTTCTTATAGGGAAGGCGTAATATCTCCAGCAAACTACCTTGACCATAGGGAAATTCCTTGATTTGATAATAGAGTCTGCCTCGGAGATCTTGATGAATCAGGTATTTGAGTCTTAAAACTTGTTTTTCACTGTCTAATTCCCAAACATAAAAGCCCATATTTTGACTGAAATAGAGAAACCCTTGTTGCAGACGGGTTAAGCGGTCTTTGATCCACAGTTTTTGACCCAGCAACCACAGTACTTGGTAACCCTGACTACGATAGCCCTCACTTCGCTCTTTAAGAAGTTTTTGCGGCAAGGGACTACACTGAACTTCTAGAGCAAGATGACCATTTACAAATACATCCGCAATCTGTTTAAGCTCTGGAAGAGGGTATTCTAATTGCACCTCTGCCTCTTTTTTCAACCAGTGATAAAGTGATTCTTTATTTGCCAGATGTTCTGGACTTTCATTTTCAGAGGAAAAATCACAGTCTTTTAAGGATTTATGGGAAAAATGGGTCCGGACACTTGGTCCTTGACGCAAACGGAGCTGACCTCCACAAGCTGGGCAGGTGTATTCTTCCTTCTCAAACTTATCCTCTAACACATTTACCAATTCTCCCCGAGCATCTCTCGCAACAAACATGATTTCTCTCCTTTTCTATATTATTCGTAAAAAAAGAAAAAAGATCAGGAAATTCCCTAATCTTCATTCATGTTTATTTGATTTTTTTAGCTAGCATGGTCGCAAAGCGTAGTTGAATGCGATTGCCATTTTCATCGCGACGGTGCAAATGGCCTGGATTTTCATTGTACTTAACCAATTCCCAGTCCTTGTAATAGTCTGCCAATTCTCCTTCTTTAAAGGTGAATGGGAAGTTCACTGAGCAAGGGTAATCTTCCGTATCCATAGCACAAACGATAAGATTGTAGCCACCAATAGTGGTTTTCTCCTGCATATTTTTGATAATTTCAGGAATGCGGTCTGCTTGCAAAAACATCAAAACAACTGTCGATACGATAAAATCATATTCTTGTCCAATGCTGGCTGAATTTATATCATAAAGACCAACTGGCATGTCCAGGTCTTCTTGCTCCACAATGCTTTGCAAGATTTCAAGGGCCAGTTCATTTTGATCCACAGCTGTCACATCAAAACCTTGTTGGGCTAAAAAGAGAGAATTACGACCTTGACCACAGCCCAAATCAAAGGCTTTCCCTGGTTTTACTGTCTGCATAGCCTCTAGGACTTCTGAATGAACCGGATTGGTATTGTATTTTTTAGGGAAATAATCCTCAGGTTTACAATAAATTCTAAATACCATTCTACATCGTCTGTTACAGCCTCCACTCGGTGCCAAGCTTGTGGTTGTGCCATTGGATTGTCAGCCCCTGCTTCAAAGAGATGCTCAGCTAGAACCTCGCCATCCTCTGTCAATTCAATAAACTTGAGAGTTCCTTTTAAAACAGTAATCTTGCCCCAAGTCCCAACCTTGGTATTGTGTTTCTGCTGAACAGCCTCTGGCATGGTTTCTTTATTCCACAAGGGCATACGTTTATAGGCAACTAATTTTTCCATTTTCATTTCCTCTTTTTATCGCTGATTAACAGCTTTCATCACGCGCGCAATATCGCGATTCTGCTCACGACGTTTGATAGACTCCCGTTTGTCATAGTCATGCTTCCCTTTGGCAAGTCCTAAAAGAAGCTTGGCATAGCCATCTTTGATATAGACTTTAAGGGGAACCAGGGTCATTCCTGTTCCTTTAGTCTCTTGTTCCAACTTTTGGATTTGCTTTTTATGTAGTAAGAGTTTACGACGACGTTCTGGTTCTTGGTTCCAGATATTGCCCTCTTCGTAAGGAGCGATATGGACATTGCTCAACCAGACTTCTCCATTTTTTACTTGGGCAAAGCCATCCTTGAGATTGATTCGAGCTGCTCGTACACTCTTGATTTCAGTTCCAGTCAGAACCATTCCTGCCTCTAGCGTATCTACGATTGTATAGTCGTGGCGCGCCTTTTTATTTTGTGCGACGACCTTTCCCTCGCCCTTTGCCATGTTTGGCTCCTTTCTTAGCTACTTCCTTGTAAAAAGGTTTCTTGCCCTTTTTCTTCTTGTCTTTTTGTGAATGCTTGCGCTTATCATTTGAGCGTCCTGATTTTCTCTTATCTTCCTTCTTATCTGAACGACGACTTGAACCACGCCCTCTGTCATTTCGACTAGACTGTTTCAAGCCTTTTTCAATCACATCAAATTCACTTGGGATATAAGAGAAATCAATTTCCCCCCGTCATCTTGTCGGCTCTTTCAACTCGGATACGGATTTGCTGACCTACACGGAAGGTTGTCCCTGATTTCTCTCCACGCAGGGTCAAATCTCGCTCATTGAAATGGTAAAACTCAGGCAAATTGGTGATATGAATCAAGCCTTCAACTGTGTTTGGCAATTCAACAAAGAGACCGAATTTGACGATACTTGATACTACAGCATCGTACTCTTCACCCACGTATTCTTCCATGTACTCAGCCTTTTTCATGGCTTCGACTTCACGCTCAGCCTCGATAGCACGACGCTCACGGTTGGAAGACTGGGTCGCAATCTCTGGGATCACTTGCTCAAAATGCTCTGCTATTTCCTTAGAACGGCTGTAATCACGAATCATACGGTGAACAAGAAGGTCTGGATAACGACGAATCGGGCTGGTAAAGTGAGTGTAATAGTCAGCAGCAAGGCCATAGTGACCGTGATTGTGCTCTGAATAGCGAGCCTGCTGCATGGAGCGAAGAAGCATCATGGACAATACATCTGCATAAGGTTCTCCCTCAACAGCACGCATGATGTCTTGGAGTGCCTCCTGGCTAATCTCACTGGCAGTCCCATAAATGCGCAAACCAAAGCTCGAAGCATAATCAATAAACTTCTGAACTTTTTCAGCCTTAGGCTCCTCGTGAATTCGATAGATGAAAGGCAAATCCAGCTTGCTAAAATGCTCGGCAACTGTTTCATTGGCCATCAGCATAAAGGATTCAATCATGCGCTCTGCAATGCCACGCTGACGAAGAACGATATCAACAGGCTTACCTTGTTTATCTACTAAAATCTTCGCTTCATTGGTATCAAAATTAAGGGCACCACGTTTCACACGCATGTTTTCTAAAATTTCATGGAGCTTGGACATGAGTTCGATACTTGGAACAATTTTCTGATACTCTTGTCTCTTTTCCTCGTCGCCCGCTAGGATATCATTGACATCGCTATAGGTCATCCTGAAGCTAGTCTTGATAACTGTTTGTGTGATGGTGTAGTTGACTACACGACCATGTTTATCAATTTCCATAATGGCAGACTGAGTCAAGCGGTCAACTTGCGGATTGAGAGAGCAGATACCATTTGAAAGGCGTTCTGGTAGCATTGGCACCACACGGTCTGTCACGTAAACAGAAGTCGCACGATTAAGGGCTTCCTTATCAAGAACTGAACCCTCAGTCACATAGTAGGAAACATCTGCTATGTGAACTCCAAGTTCCAGATTGCCATTTTTCAATGCTTTGATATGCACCGCATCGTCCAAGTCCTTGGCGTCAGCACCATCAATGGTAAAGATAATCTCATCTCTTAGATCCAGACGACCTTCCATATCTTTTTGAGACGGAGCATCAGGCACACTTTCTGCTTCCTTAACAACAGCCTCTGGAAATTCTGAGACAATGTCCATAGACTCCAAAACCTCAAGGACATCAATTCCAACATCCGTTGAATGCCCCACCACATCGAGTACACTAGCGACAAAGAAATCATGTTTCTTGCTTGGGTATTTATCGATAAAGACCTTGAGAACTTCTGTTCCCTCTAGTTTAAGGGCTGGTTTCTTAACATAGATTGGTTGACTGATTTTCTGATTTTTTGAACGAATGTAACCAGCATACTTAGGCTTTTCCTGATCTAAAACGATTTGGCCAACAACAGTTGTCAAACTGTGTTCTAAGATATCAATAATTTTGGCTTCGGCAGCTGTTCCCTTGTTGCGGTCAGCGACTTTCTTTATGATGACCTCAACGGTATCACCATCAATAGCATAGTTGACATCGTTTTTTCCTACAAAAAGGTCGTCCTCCTCGCCTTCCATACTAACAAAGCCAAAGCCATTTTTATGGGCATGAAAAATCCCCTTGAGGGTAATCTCATGTTTTTTCTTGACTTCCAAAGTCAGACTTCCATCTTCCTCAAAGCGTATCTGATGCTTTCTTTCCATTAAGGACAAGGTTTTAATCAACTCACGAAAATCCTTGGACCCATCTTTTTCCAAAGCCTGAGCCAAGTCATTGACAGTTACCTTTCCCTTATCTTGTAAATATTCTTTTTATTCTATCTTTCATATTTTCTTTCTAGATTTTTTTAATTTTTCTTTTACTGTAAAACCTTCTTAAACATCCTTTAAAAAAATAAAAAAAGAGGCAAAGACCTAGTCCTGCCCATTATTTTTCTTATCTACTTGATAATACCGTCAATGCTAAGGCAATGGCTAGCCAGAAAAAAAGACTAAAATCCCTGTCAAACGCTGCATTACAGCTTCAAAACCACGTGCTTTACTGCGTTCAAACAAATCACCTGAGCTGGCATCAAATACATTGCTGGATTGGTTTTTAGTTGGTTGCATGAAAAATCGCAATTACAATCACAACAGATAATACTAATAAAATGGTTAATAATAGGTTATACATATCAAACTCCTTAAAAATCCCTATTATTTTACCATAAAAATCTACTTAGATTCAAGATGTAGGGTTACTTTTCTTTCCTTGGGACAATACTTTAAAAACCTCAATCTTGTCTGGATGGGTTTTTTTGAATTTTTTTACTAGTTAGGTAATTGATACTGCCACAAGAGGAGCATTTGAGATTAATTTTTACTCGCACTAGATTTCCTTTACTTTTTGATAATACTCTATTTTTTTAGCTACATTTAATAAATAATGCTAAGATACTTCTTCTAAGCTAATCTATTAACTGACTCTCAATTATTTTTAAGTTGAGTAACTACTTGACTCACAAGCTGATCACGACTGCCATTGTTATCTAAAACATGGCTGGCCAAATCTTTCTTTTTTTCTAAAGGCCACTGGGCTGCCAGACGAAACTCAGCTTCATCTTTGGACAAGTGGTCCCTATTCATTAAGCGTTCTACTTGGACATCTCGGTCCACATAGACCAACCAGGTCTCATCAAACCAAAAACTATAGTCTTGTTCAAAAAGCAGAGGAATATCCATGAAAAAAATGGATTCTGTCTGAGCCAACTGGTCTCTCAACGTAGCTAGCTCCTCACGGATAATCGCTCCTTGGATTCGCTTAGACCATTCCTGTTCTTCAGGATTTGAAAAGATAAGACTAGCTAGGATAGGACGATTAAGTTCTCCGTTTTCAAGGATGATTTCTTGCCCAAAGCGCTGTACTAGAGCCTTAAACAGACGACCACCAGGTTTCTGTAGTTGGTGGACGACTGCGTCGGCATCCACTACTTGAAAGCCTTGCTTTCTTAGAAAATTTGTCACGGTTGACTTACCAGAGGCAATTCCTCCTGTGATTCCGATGATTTTTCCCATCAATTCCTCCTTTGGCACTGAGGACAAAAATGGGTTCCTCGTCCACCTAGTTGGATTTTCTCAATGATGGTACCACAGCGTACACATTCTTGACCAGCCTTGTCATAGACCTGATGAAAATCCTGCATGGATCCATCTTCCCCAAAGGCATTGGTATAGGTCCGAATGGTGGAACCACCTTTTTCAACAGCCTGTCCCAAAACAGCAATGGTCTTGTCATGAATGACAGTCGCTTCTTCTGCTGTCAACGTCTGGGAAGGTCTAGCTGGATGAACCTGAGCTCGCCAGAGAACCTCATCCACATAGATATTGCCAAGGCCAGCTACCAAGGTCTGGTCTAAAAGATGGGATTTGATAGACTTTTTAGACTTATCTAGAGCTACTTGAAAGACCTGCAAATCAAAGTCTTGTTCGCTTGGTTCAGGCCCTAGTTTTTTAGAAATAAAGTAGGCGTCTAAAAGGTCCGGCACCAGGAGTTCCATGGTTCCAAACTTGCGAACATCCTCATAAACAAGCGTGCCACCATCTTCAAACTGAAAGAAAACATGGGCATGCTTGCGTTCAGGAACCTGGTCCGGATAATAAAAATACTTGCCTTCCATTCGCAGATGGGAAATCATGACCTTGTCTGTCAGGTAGAAAGTAAATATTTACCACGACGTCCCATTGACTCAACAACTTGACCAGGCACTTCCTTGCGAAACTCATCCAAATCTGTCTTAATCATCTTGGGATAGCGAATTTCTATACTCGAAATCTTCTTTCCCAAAATCAATTTTTCCAAGCTACGTCGAACAGTTTCAACCTCAGGTAATTCAGGCATAAGTCCTCCTTCTGTAAAAACAAGAAGCAGGCATGAGCCCACCTCTACTTAGTATTCTTTTTCATTATAGCCAAAGTCAGCCAAATCTAGCTTTTTATCGCGCCAGTTTTTCTTGACCTTGACCCAGGTTTCTAGGAAGACCTTGTCTCCTAGCATGAGTTCGATATCACGACGGGCCATACTACCAATTTTCTTAAGCATAGCACCACCTTTACCGATGATAATCCCTTTTTGGCTATCGCGCTCGACCATAATGGTTGCACGGATATGGACCTTATCTGTCTCTTCATCTCGTTTCATAGAATCCACAACTACTGCTACCGAATGCGGAATCTCTTCACGAGTTAGATGCAAGACTTTCTCGCGAACCATTTCTGAAACCAAGAAACGTTCTGGATGGTCTGTGATTTGGTCAGCTGGGAAATATTGGAACCCTTCGTCCAGATTTTCACTCAAAATATCCACTAGACGAGAGACGTTATTTCCCTGAAGGGCTGAGATAGGGACAATCTCCTTAAATTCCATTTGGTTACGGAAATCATCAATCTGAGACAAAAGCTGGTCTGGGTGAACCCTATCGATCTTGTTCACCACCAAAATCACAGGAACCTTGGCAGCCTTGAGACGCTCGATAATCATGTCGTCCCCTTTACCACGCGCTTCATCCGCAGGCACCATAAAAAGAACAGTATCCACTTCACGAAGGGTGCTGTAGGCAGATTCAACCATGAAATCTCCAAGAGCTGTTTTAGGCTTGTGAATCCCTGGTGTGTCGATAAAGACGATTTGTTCCTTATCAGTCGTGTAAATTCCCATGATTTTGTTGCGCGTTGTCTGCGCCTTGTCACTCATGATGGCAATCTTTTGCCCCATGACATGATTTAAAAAAGTTGACTTCCCAACATTGGGACGTCCTAAAATGGCTACAAAGCCTGATTTAAAAGTCATAATTTCCTCTTACTGTTTAAAATAATAAATCCCAGATTCGTGGGAGAAAAATCAATGCGCCTGTTAAGGCTGCAAAAAGAGAGACTACTAATACCGCGCCAGCCGCCATATCCTTGGCATTTTTAGCCAGCATGGAAAAGTGATAGTGACTGGCCAAATCCACCACATTTTCAATAGCAGAATTGATAATTTCAAAAGCTACTACCAAGAAAATGCTCAATAGGAGAAAGAGCCATTCGATTCGTGACACCTGAAAAATAAAACCTGCAAGAATGACTACAAGAGCCGTCACTGCATGTTTTCGCATATTGCGTTCTTCCTTGATGGCAGTAAAAATTCCTGTGAGGGCAAATTCTAAACTGGATATCAGGTCACGATTTTTCCATTTTCGTTTATTGTCTTGTGAGTCCATAGGCTGTCAAAATTTCTTCTTGTAAACCGAACATCTCCGCTTCTTCTTCCGGAGTGTAGTGATCATAGCCGTTGATATGTAAAAAGCCGTGTACTGCCAAGAAGCCCATCTCACGCTCAAAGCTGTGGCCATATTCCTCGGCCTGCTCATGAGCCTTATCGATAGAGATGAACAGTTCCCCAATATAGGCATCAAACTCAGACATCATCTCTGCCAATTCTGGATTTTCAAGTAAATCCTCTTCGTCAAAGGCAATTTCCAACTCTGGCTTATATTCAAGGCTGATGACATCTGTCGGACGGTCTGTGTCACGGTACTCCAGATTAAGTTCATGACTACGTTCATTGGTCACAAAGGTAACTGCCATCTCCTTGTCTTCTTTGCCTAATTTTTGGGCTGCAAATTCCAAAATTTCTTGGGTTTGTTGCAACATTTCTTTTGAAACTTGACCAGTTTCATCTACCATTTCAATATACATGTGCTTCTCGTTTCTCTTTACTTGGCTTTATTATACCACATTTCCATGATTTTATTCTACCTTTTTGATATAATACTATGGAATACAATCACAAGGAGAGAACGATGTCATTTGACGGATTTTTTTTACACCACATGGTTGAAGAATTGCGAAGAGAGTTAGTGAATGGACGCATTCAGAAAATCAATCAGCCTTTTGAACAAGAGTTGGTCTTGCAAATCCGCAGCAATCGCCAAAGCCATCGCCTGCTCCTTTCTGCCCATCCAGTTTTTGGACGCATTCAGCTGACCCAAACGACTTTTGAAAATCCAGCTCAACCTTCCACCTTTATCATGGTTTTGAGAAAGTATTTGCAGGGTGCCCTGATTGAGTCTATTGAGCAAGTGGAAAATGACCGTATTGTGGAAATGACAGTTTCCAATAAAAACGAGATTGGAGACCATATTCAGGCTACCTTGATTATCGAAATCATGGGCAAACACAGTAATATTCTACTAGTTGATAAAAGTAGCCACAAAATCCTCGAAGTTATCAAACATGTTGGTTTTTCACAAAATAGCTACCGCACCTTGCTGCCTGGATCGACCTACATCGCTCCGCCAAGTACGGAAGCTCTCAATCCTTTCACTATCAAGGATGAAAAGCTCTTTGAAATCCTACAAACACAGGAAACGACAGCTAAAAACCTTCAAAGCCTCTTTCAAGGTCTGGGACGCGATACGGCAAATGAATTGGAAAGCATACTGGTTAGTGAAAAACTTTCCACTTTCCGAAACTTTTTCAATCAAGAAACCAAGCCATGCTTGACTGAGACTTCCTTCAGTCCAGTTCCTTTTGCAAATCAGGTGGGAGAACCTTTTACCAGTCTTTCTGATTTGTTGGACACCTACTATAAGGATAAGGCTGAGCGCGACCGCGTCAAACAGCAAGCCAGTGAACTCATTCGTCGTGTTGAAAATGAACTTCAAAAAAATCGACATAAGCTTAAAAAACAAGAAAAAGAGTTACTAGCGACAGACAACGCTGAAGAATTTCGCCAAAAAGGGGAATTGCTAACAACCTTCCTCCATCAAGTACCTAACGACCAAGACCAGGTTATCCTGGACAACTACTACACCAACCAACCTATCACGATTGCGCTTGATAAGGCCTTGACTCCCAACCAGAACGCTCAACGCTATTTTTAAACGTTACCAGAAACTCAAAGAAGCTGTCAAATACTTGACTGATTTGATTGAAGAAACTAAAGGCAACCATTCTCTATCTGGAAAGTGTAGAAACCGTCCTCAACCAATCTGGACTGGAAGAAATCGCTGAAATCCGTGAAGAATTGATTCAAACAGGTTTTATCCGTAGAAGACAACGGGAGAAAAATCCAGAAACGCAAAAAAACCAGAACAATATCTAGCAAGCGATGGCAAAACCATCATCTATGTCGGACGCAATAACCTGCAAAATGAGGAGCTAACCTTTAAAATGGCCCGTAAGGAGGAACTTTGGTTCCATGCTAAGGACATTCCTGGAAAGCCATGTTGTCATCTCAGGAAATCTTGACCCATCTGATGAAGTCAAGACAGATGCAGCAGAGTTAGCTGCCTACTTCTCTCAAGGGCGCCTATCGAATCTCGTGCAGGTAGATATGATTGAAGTCAAAAAAACTCAATAAACCAACTGGTGGAAAAACCCGGCTTTGTCACTTACACAGGACAAAAGACCCTCCGTGTCACACCAGATCCAGAAAAAAATCGCATCCATGAAAAAAATCCTGATTTTACTTGAAATCAGGATTTTCTTTTACATTTTACTCTGCAATCAATGTTTCCAAACCAACCTTCATCATATCAGTGAAGGTGTTTTGACGTTCTTCTGCAGTTGTATCTTCATCTGGATTGACCAAACTATCTGAAATAGTCATGATAGCAAGGGCTTCAACATGGTATTGGGCAGCCAGATAGTAGAGTGCCGCTGCTTCCATTTCCACAGCCTTGACTCCCCATTTACCAAGTTCGATGTTCTTTTCAAAGTAGTTTGAATAAAAGACATCAGAAGACAAAACGTTCCCAACGTGGGTGGTCATACCGAGTTCTTTGGCGATATGGTAGGCCTTGTCCAGCAAATCAAAGCTAGCGATTTGTGGGAAATCGTACTGTGGCCAGTCATTTCGGATGATGTTAGAGTTGGTTGCAGCTGCCTGCGCCAAAACCAATTCACGAACATGAACATCTTCATTCAAAGAACCTGCAGTTCCCACACGGATCAATTTTTTCACTCCGTAGTCAACAATTAACTCACGCGCATAAATCGAAATCGATGGCATTCCCATCCCAGTTCCCATGACAGATACACGGTGGCCCTTGTAAGTACCAGTGTAACCAAACATGTTACGCACTTCGTTAAAACAAACAGCATCTTCAAGGAAATTCTCCGCAATAAACTTAGCACGAAGAGGATCCCCAGGAAGAAGAATTTTATCAGCAATTTCACCCTGCTGAGCAGCAATATGGATAGACATAATATAAGATACCAAACCCGTCAAAAAGCAAAGGGAAAATAGGAGTTGGGTGCAGTGAGCGATGCTCGCTAGACCAACTATCTTTTTCCCACTGCTTTTAGGGTGGGTTCAAGTCCTTTCTTTCTTAATTTTGATGATATTGAGAAGATTAGACCAGCTTCAATTCAAACCAGAACTCCCCTTCTCTTCTGAATTTTTAGAAAAGTTTTCCGCTCGTGTTCAAATCAGAACATCTCGCTCTACCTTTCTTTTTTATTTTCATAGCTAGGAAAAATCGGATTCAATCATGACTCCGATAAGCCTACTTCTTTTTTATTTTAAAGAGTTATTGATAAATTGACAATATTTTTTTAATCTTTTTAGATAAATCCTTGATTAGAAGAGACGGTCGTTTTCTATCTTATTACTCTATTCTTTGACTTCTGACACAGTATGCTAGCCCAAGGAAAGAGGTCTAACATTTTTGCAAATTCATAGGCTAAAACAGCTGTTACTAAGAGATACGGAAGAGAATCTATACCTAGCCCAGTGAAACCTATAACTAATCCGGTTGCAGAAATGGGCGCCCTCAAGGTCACAGATAAAAAGCAAACAGATCCCAAAAGTAAAACGGTTAGCTGACTGTCCAAACCTAGAATCATGCCCAACAGACCAGCTCCAGCCATCCCCAAGGCAAAAGATGGCGTAAGGGTACCACCATAGGCCCCTGCCCAAAGGATAATAAGAACGAACACTGCTTTTAGGAAAAACATGAGAAGCACTGTTTGACCACTGCTACCATTTAAAATTTCCTGAGCATCATACGTCCATTTCCCAGTAGATGTGGAAAATAACTTACTAATCCAATAAGAAAAAGAAAAGCTGAGGGCAATGTGAGAAGTATTCGTTTATCTTTTATTCTGTTTGAAGACGCTGCCTTACTTAAGTGATCAAAAAGCCAAGCTAGTGGGGTTAAGAAAAGAAGTAATAAGGGAATAATCCATATTTCCTTTAATGACCATGAGAGGGATGGAATCTGGTAGAGAGCCTGATCTGAAATAACCAAGCCTGCTATATAGGTTGAAACATAGGTAGTCAAACCGATTAAGACAAATCGTTTAATAGATAGAGCAATTCCTAGGGTTTCAAAAACAAAGAAGACACTTGTTAATGGAACCTGATAGACAGCCGCTAAACCAGCACCAGCACCACAAGCAAGGAGAAAGATTTGATCCTTCTTAGAGAGAAAACATATTTTTCCAATTGGCCCTGCAAATAGAGTTCCAATCTCTCGTGGCGCAGCTTCTTTACCAATAGGCGCTCCCCCTCCAACTGCAATAATCTGCCAAATTGAATGAAATAGCTGTCTTAAAAAATGAAGCTTGTATTGTGAAGTCTCATCCTTCATCTGAGCTTTGATGGAATAAATCTTAGACCCTTTTTGCAAGAAATACCATACCAAGGTTGAGCCAAGACCCACGATCATTAAACTTAGTCCTATACGTGAGGAGGAAACTCCATCTGTCAAAAATCCACTATGATGCTCTGACTGACTAAAAGCCAGCTCCTCCACCATCTCTAAAAGATAATGGAGAAATATACCAGATAAACCCGAAACTATTCCTTGTAGAATTACTGCTATGAATAATCTAAAATTATAAGGGATTTTTCGAAAAATACTCCTCAATTCTATTAACATGATTACAATTCAGCAAGAATCGCTTTAAGCAAGCCCTTGAAATCACCTTTGACACGTTCGGTTACTTCTACAACTTCTTCGTGGTTGAGTTCTTCTTGGAAGCCTGCAGCATGGTTAGTAATACATGAAATACCGAGAACTTTCAAACCTGAGTGAGCTGCCACAATAACTTCAGGAACAGTCGACATACCAACTGCATCTGCTCCCAGTGTCTTATAGGCGCGAATTTCTGCTGGTGTTTCATAAGTCGGACCAGTTACACCGATATAGACACCTTCATCAAGCTTGATACCAAGTTTCTTAGCCACTTCATGGGCAGTAGCACGGTATTCTGGTGTATAGGCTTTAGACATATCAGGGAAACGTGGACCAAAATCATCCAAGTTTTCACCCATCAATGGGTTCTGCCCCGTCATATTGATATGGTCTGAGATAGCCATCAAGGTACCAGGACCAAATCCAATACCTCCAGCTGCATTGGTTACAATGACACCTTCACATCCAAGAACTTTCATGACACGCACTGGGAAAGTCACCACTTCCAGAGGATTTCCCTCGTAGAAATGGAAGCGACCTTGAAGAGCCAAAACTTTTCGACCTGCAAGGTCACCATATACCAATTTCCCTGCGTGACCAACTACTGTAGAGCGGCCCCAGTTTGGAATCTCAGCATAGTCTACTATAACTGGATTTTCGATTTCTTCTGCAAGTTCTCCCAGACCTGATCCAAGGATTAGACCGAACTCAGATGCTTGGATTCCCTTGTCTTTCAGGAAGGCAGCTGTTTCATTGATTTTATCTAAAAATGTCATTGTGCGTCTCCTTTATTATTTTTTAGCATTTGACCGATTTTGTCAAAAGTTTTAGCATTACGAATGGTGATTTGGGGGTAGAAAGACATCTTGAGTAAGTATTTGTGATAGGCAGTTGCATAGTAGGATTCCTCAGAGAATTTCCCCCAGAAAATCCCAAGTCTTCCAAAATGAACGACTTCATCTTTCAGTTCTAAACTTTCAACTTTCTCGATGACTCGAGCCACATCCAAGCCCTCCGTGTAGAAGAGCACATCTTTTCGAGCCAGGTCTTTGGTCCACCAATCTGGCAGATTATTCAGCTCTTCTTCATAATCTTCCTGACTCAGCAAGGAAAAGTTCTGAATAAATGGATAATAGACTGCAAAGAAAGCCTCTAACTTTTCAACCAATTGGGCTTTGGAGTCTGTCGAAGTAAAGAAAACATTGCCACTGTTGATGTAGGTCTCAACCTTTTCCAGTCCCAAGTCTGTCAATTCTTGCCGAAGCTCCGCCATGACGACCTTATTTTTCCCACCGACATTAATGCCCCTTACCAGTAAAGCATAGCGCGTCATCTTATACCAATTTATCTAAGAAACTTTCCCCAATCATGGCAGTTTCAACACCAAAGTTATCCGCAACTGTCGCTGAGATATCTGCAAAATATCCAACTGGAATGACACCATTTCCTTTAAAGGAAGGACTGTAAGCCAAAAGTGGAATATATTCGCGAGTGTGGTCTATTCCTGCATAGGTTGGGTCATTTCCATGGTCCGCTGTAATCAAGAGAAGATCATTCTCTCTCATGGCTGCAATAATTTCAGGTAATCGTTCATCAAACTCATGCAAGCAATCACGATAACCGTGAGCATTACGACGGTGGCCGTAAAGGGCATCAAAGTCAACCAAGTTTGTGAATGAGAATCCTTTTTCAAACTCAGCAAGGCCCATGGTCTTCAATAGTGTATCAATTCCATGGCTGTTTGACTTGTTGTGGCCCATGTCATGGTTGATACCAGCACCGTTAAAGATATCGTTGATTTTACCAACAGCATAAGTATCGATACCTGCTTCGTTCAATTTATCCAAAACAGTTGGTGCAAATGGAGATACAGCCAAGTCACGACGATTTGCTGTACGAGTGAAGTTACCTGGTTCACCTACATAAGGACGGGCAATGATACGACCTAGAAGGGCAGGACGCTCAAGGGTAATCGAACGCGCGTATTCACAGATACGGTACAATTCATCCAAAGGAATAATATCTTCGTGGGCAGCAATTTGCAAAACAGGGTCAGCTGAAGTATAGATAATCAACTCCCCAGTTTCCATTTGACGTGGTCCAAAATCATCGATAACAGCTGTACCTGAGTAAGGTTTGTTAGCTTCACGAATAACCTTGCGTCCTGAGAATTCTTCGATTTTTGTCAAGATTTCTTCTGGGAATCCATTCCAGAAAGTATCGAAAGGCTCAGTAATGTTGAGTCCCATAATTTCCCAGTGACCAGTCATTGTATCCTTACCAAGAGATACTTCTTCCAATTTTGTTGCATATCCTGTTGGATTGCTTTCAGCTGGAACAGTCTTGAGAGGAGTTTCTCGAGGAATATTTCCAAGACCAATTTTAGCCATGTTTGGGACATTCAAACCAACTGCTTTTGAAATGTGTCCCAGTGTGTCAGAAGCTCCATCTGGAACCCCTGCATTGACAAAGTTATTAGCATCTGGTGCAGCACCGATTCCTACAGAATCCAGTACCACCAAGTGAATACGATTAAATTTTGACATAATGTGTCTCCTTATTATGTTGATTAGTTTGCTTTTGTTGAAGTTAAAATCTGAACCCCATCTCGTCCAGCAACGATGACCTTATCAACCATTTGGTTGAATAATCCGTGCTCTACAACACCAACGACATGGTCCAATTCTTGTCCGAAAGCAATTGGATCCTCGATGACATCCAAGGCAAGGTCAATGATAAAGTTCTGCATATCGGTCACAAAACGTTGGCCATCTTTTTCACGGAAGCTTGGTTTGTAGCCAGCTTGCTCAAAACGACGAAAGACCTGTTCTGCACCATACTGAACCACTTCTACTGGCAATTTAAAAGCACCTAGTTTCTCAACCAGCTTGCTTTCATCCACCACCCAAATATATTCTTTTGAGGGCGTTGCGACAACCTTCTCCATCAGAAGAGCACCACCACCACCTTTTATTCCATTAAACTGACTATCCACTTCATCCGCCCCGTCAACTGTCACATCGACGAAGTCTACTTGGTCAATAGACTTGAGTGGGATATTAAGCCCTTCAGCCTGTTTACTAGTCACACTAGAAGTCGTTACAGCTGTAATCTGCAATCCTTCTTCCTTGATACGACGACCGATTTCTTCTACAAAATAATAGGCAGTAGAACCCGTTCCCAGTCCGACAATCATGCCATCATTGACAAATTCAGCAGCCTTGATACCTGCTATTTTCTTCAGATTTTCCACTCAAACACCTCCATTAAAGAGCTACTTTTATTATAACATCTATTCGTTTTTATTTCATGGATACACTGGAAAAACCCGAACATTTTATTTCGGGTTTTGATGTCCTATTTAACCATATCAGGATCGTAGTCATAGAATCCTGTATCAAGGAATCGGTTTTTAGGGTGAAGTTTACGAACTTCTTCATCTAGCAAGAAGGCTTGATCATGGCTAAAGTTGCCCTCTTGAATCAAACTACGTGCTTGGATAAAGAGTTTTGCAATCTCAACAAAGTTCTGACCAGGAGTGTAGAGCCCTTCTAGTTTCCAGTGAGTAAATCCATGCTCTACCAATTCTGTCAATTTGGTCATCAAATCAAGGTCGTTATTGGCAAAGATGTGGGTACCATGATTGTCTTCAAAAATGGAATAATGGCTCTCAGGGTCACTTGGCTCAGCCAAGAAGAGGTCACGCTTGCGAGTCTTTTCGTCATCGATATGTGTAAAGTTATAGTAGTTTTGCAAGAGAGGACGCTTAGAATGGTGAATCACACTAGCTCCATAAACCAACACTTCAGCAGGAATTTCCAAAATCTCTGGCATTTTGAAGAGTTCAGCAGATGGAATTTCACGCGCCAAAACAGCCTCAGATGCGCCAGCCTTTTGTCCCCAGAAGTTGATCTGACGACTGCTAGTGACCATAGTCGAAGCATCATAGATAGTCTTAAAGGAATAACCATCGCGGTTGACCACGTAAAAGACACCCGCATCCCCAATCGTAATGTAGTCTGTCTTGATTTCTTCCAAGAAGTCTAAGAAAGGCTTGATACGGTCCATCATATCTTGGTGCATGAGGGCGTTAACCGCAACGATCAATTCCTTACCAGTATCATGAACCAGATTAGCGATTTCACGCAATTGGTCATGACTAAAGGTTGTCGGCAGACGAAGGCCAAAATCTTTCTCACCGACATATATACGGTCTACGCCAGCTTCGAGCAGTTGTTTAACTTGTTCAATACTTTCAGCAGTTGCTGTAATGATAATCTTTTCCATAAGGAAAATTATACCATATTTCTCAAAAATCAGCTATGAATACTGGGAGTTTTACAAAAAGTTAGGCTTATTTTTAACTTTTGAAATTAAAAAGTGAACAGTACCAGCACCGCTCACTCTATTTTATGCATGTGTTTCTTTAACTAGGTGGCCGTCGTTCATAACATAAATACGGTCCACCTTATCAAGAAGGCGTGTATCATGAGTAATCATGACAACTCCTCTACCTTGTTCATGGGCAATGGCGGCCAACATTTCCGTTATTTGATAGGCCCTCTCTGTGTCAAGGCTGGCTGTCGGTTCATCTGCAAGAACGATACTCGGATTGTTATAAAGCGCTCTAGCAATCGCTGCACGTTGACGTTCACCACCTGATAAAGCCTTGGGATAATGATTTTGTACCTTTTCCAAATCCAACAAGTCAAGTAACTCTTTTCGATCACTTTTACTATTTTTTCCCTTATCTAGTCTGTCAATCAAATCCAACTGTTCCTTGACCGTTAGAAAAGGAATTAAGTTTGAAGCCTGAAGAATAAAGCCAAACTCTCTAAAACGGAGATCTGTTTTCTCCTTCTCCGTCAAACTGCCTGTTTCCTTCCCCTTTACCAAAATCTTTCCACTCGATGCTTCCTGAAGTTGTCCTAGAGTCGTTAGAAAGGTTGTCTTTCCAGAACCTGAAGGCCCAACGATAGCCACGAATTCTCCCGCATTCAGTTGAAAATTCGTCTCATGCAGAGCTATGACTTTCATCTTTCCTTCCCCATACGTTTTTGTCACTTGAGTCATTTCAATTAATGCTGTCATACTATTCTCCTCATCATTCTGCAATCGCAGTAATCGGGTCCACCTTTAGCAAGCGTGGAAGTGAAATGACACCACCTAGCATGGCCATCAAACAAATCACCAAGCTTAGGACAGAATAGGCTAACCAACTTGGGTAGAAAAAGAAGGTAGCTGGCAAGACTAAAATCACTCCTCCAATAGCCAGCAAGGCTAAAGCGATCCCCATACCAGCTAGGAGGAAGATTTGACAGAAAGAGACCATACAATGGTTTTGATCTGTATTCCCTGAGCCCGCATTATTCCATAAAGTCCTAGTTTTTGGATGGTAATGATATAAACAAATATACCCACAATCAAGCCTGTGATGACAATCATAGCAATAATCATCCCTGAAAATACATTAACCTGAGGTGTGTAACCAGGAATTTTCGATATCATTTTTGGAATAGAAATCTGTTTCAGTCCATCACCAGCCACTTCTATATCATTTTTCAATACCAAGGCGGAGATAGATTTATTAGATTTTAAAGTTCCTTGTAAGGTCCAATAAGTTGTCAGATTCGTAAAGACAACAGGCTCTGTAAAAAATTTATTTCCTTGAGTCAGCCCTACAATCTTGTAACTTACCTCGCTTCCATTCAGCTGAATGTCATCACCTAGCTTGATTCCATAATTCTCAAAGGACTGATCCACAACCACCTCGTCGTCCCCTTCAGGATAACGCCCCTCCTTCAAACTAGGTGAAATAAAAGAGTCCCACTCCTGAGCAAAGATGGAAACATTGACCTTTTCACTATCATCGACTAGATTGGTCACAGCGAACATATAACCCAGTGGAGCTGCCTCTTTAGAACTCTTATCCTTATAATACTTTTCAGGAATAAAAGATGCCGTCAAATTATCATTTGCGTAGTCAGATAAAACCACACCCGTCGCTTGCCAATTATCAATAGCGGCTCGGTTGTTTCGCACAAGACCAAGAGCTAAACTGGTCATAAAAAAGACCATGAAAGCGATAAGAAAAATGGTAGTTAGAATCAAACTATATCGAAGTTTGTTTTGTAATATTTCTTTGATAGCAAGATACATGCTTATCTCCTTTAACTTTTCCAAGAGGTATCGATTAGACACCCCACTACTATAAAAATAGGAGGCAGAAAATCTGTCTCTGTATTCAAAAACAAATCTCACTAATCAAATTAAATAAAATCAAGAAAAATAAGGAGACAAATTTTCGTAAAAAAAGAATCATTTGGTAGCTCTATTTCCTTGCTAATATAAGCAATTATGAATATTAATAAGTATTTGGTGTCCATCCATCCTATCATTTTCACATTATGGTGTCAAGAAAAGTGATTTTGAAAAGGGACTTTATTCTTTTTGTAACCTTTCTGTAATAATTATCTGCTGAAAAAAATGATAAAAATAGTTATGTACCTGTAAGGAGAGAATCATGTCTGCAAGAAAACTAAAAACTCATGAATTTGAACATATTGAAGAAACAGTGCAAACTCCACTCTATCAAGATTATACACCTGAAACATCAATGGGAGCAAATGTAAAAGAAATCCTATTTTTTTGTTAATATTGCCTGTTTTTGGTATCTTTATGGCACTTTTTCAGCTTTTATCTTTTTAGCCTTAAAATTTAATACGACTCTATCGTTTATAGCTGCTATGGGTGTAAGTTTTGCCCTTTTAAAATTACAAAGAATGATTATTAAACAAAAAATGACAAAATAAAGGTTGGTCTTTGTACCAGCCTTTTTCTTATATCTAATAGAAAAAGACAGAGTAAAACTGTCTTTTTCTATCTATTCTTACGTTTCGAGGGAGATTGAATTGCAATCTTGACTTCAAAAATCGTTCCTCTTGGTTTATTATCCTTAACTGTAATCGTTCCTCTTAAGGAATCAACAATCTGCTTGGCCAAAGATAATCCCAAACCAAAACCACCTTTCTGACGAGTTCTTGCCTTATCAACACGATAAAAGCGATCAAAGATTTTCTTTTTATCTGTAGCCGAAATACCAATACCATTATCAGATACAGTAAGATAAAGATGCCGATCTGTACAATGAACAAGAAACTCAATCTTTCCATCTTCTTCTGTATATTTTATTGCATTATCAAATAAGATTGTCATTAACTGTTTGAGAAGCAACTGATCCGTCATAATAGGACGGTAAATTCTATTCTCAGATTCAAAGACTCGGTCATTTTCCGAAGCAATCAAGCCATAGTTCGTAAAGGTCGTTTTAAAGAACTGTGGCGATACTTCCGCTATTTCTGGTTTTATTCCATCATCACGACGGGCTAAGTTAAGAAGATTTGTTGTTAAAAAACGCATATTTCGAACTTCTTCAAGACTGGAAGCGATACTCTCACTAGACTCCATAATGGTCGCTTCGGGTTTTCTAAACAAATTCTCCAAACGATTTTGCAGTACTGCTAAAGGAGTTCTCAATTCATGACTGGCATTTTCCACAAAAGATTTCTGCTTTTGCATGCTTTCCAATAATGGTTTTACACTGACACGTGCTAAGTAAAGACTAGCTATCAAGGATAAAAGCCAAAAACTTGCCATCACAACCACAATTAAATGCTCGTGATTTTGACTAATTTGTTCTAACTGACTAGTGTTAATCAAGACAGCCGCATATTTGACATTGGTTGAAACTGAAGATGTAGTGGTCTCCATCAAAATCATACGATAGATTTCTTCCTGACCATAACTATTGACAACTTGGATTTGCCGAATGTGATTCAACTCTCTTTTTTCTAACTTAATCTTATCTAGGCCTAAAAAACGATTGCCTAATAAAAGCTGGTTAAAATCCTTATCAAAAAGTAGAACCTCTGTATTAGAGCTGACATTGGTTTTTATTTCAGCCTTATTGGCATCAGCTGTCGCTGGTTCAATGTTCTTGACTTCCTCAGTAGCTCGATTCAAGGCTAACTGAATAACAGCTTGAGGGCTTCCACTTAAGGCATGTAACTTCTCATCCACCGAAGTATAAAGACTCGAGTGCATGACCTGCAAAATAATCAAAGTCATGGTAGAGAAAATCAGAGTGAAGACACCAAAGTTGCGGATAAAATAACTAAAGTCATCCGCATACCATGTTTTTTTTAGTTTACTGAACATCTTTTAAAATATACCCCACACTGCGCAAGGTTTGCAAATTATCTGCAAAAGTGGTTCCTTTTAATTTCTTACGGACTTTTGAAACATAAACTTCGACAACCGAAATCGTTGTGTCACTATCAAATCCCCATAGACGATCAAAAATCTGAGTCTTGGGCAAAATAACATTTTGATTTTGAAGGAAATAAACTAATAAATCAAACTCTTTCCCCAGCAATTCGACAGGAGTATCTTCAACCTTAACGGTATTTGTTGACAAATTAACTACAATATTTCCATAAGTCAAGGTATTTTCATTAAACTTACCTGAACGTTTGAGAAGGGCTTGAATTCTCATTTTGAGTTCTTCTAGGTAGAAAGGTTTAGTCAGATAATCATCTGCTCCCAGTTCAAATCCATGTCCCTTGTCATCCAAGCTTTCCTTGGCAGTCATAATCAGAACTGGTGTCGTAATTCCCTTTTCACGCAATTCTTTCAAGACTTGGAAGCCATTTTTTTCAGGTAACATTAAATCGAGCAAAATCAAGTCATAGACGCCACTTTCAGCTTCGTAGAGACCTTCTTCCCCATCAAATACCTGCATGACATCCGCAAAATCGTCTAAAAAGTCAAATACTGAATTTGACAGGCCTAGGTCATCCTCAACCAATAAGATTTTTATCATGAGAAACTCCTCCTTATTAAAACCATTATACCAAATTTGCCTTAAAAAAAACTCAACTCTCTGCATTTTACATGAGATAGCTGAGTTTTCTTTTTATTTTAGGCTTATTTATGCATTTCCGTATTGAAGAACGACTGCTTCCACTGCAGCTTTTTCACGGTTAATCAAGTCAACACGCGCTGCAATGTCCTTGATTCCCATACCAATGTTACGGCTAAGAGCAAGGTCAGAAAGTTGCGGTTCAAAGAATTCCTTGTACTCTGCCAAGCGTTGCTGAGTTTTAAAGATATGTGATGGGAAGATAACAAAACTATCAAAACTCATATCACCACCAAGAGCTGCCTTAATCCAATCCCAGTTTTCACGCGCCCATACCCAAACAGTTTCTTGAGTAGCTTGGTGTCCGAGGAATTGGAGGTACCATGAAGAAAGGTCTTGTGGCTTAACGATAAATTTGTCTTTCCAAGTTGCAATCAAGGTTTGGATATTGTCCGCATCTTTACTATAGGCAAGAGCAGCTGCCAACTGGCGTTTAAAGACTGCATCTGTTGCATGAGTGTAGAGGTCAAGATAAGTTGCTAACAAGTCTTTGTTCTCATGATGTTTCATCTCATTGATCAGAACTTGTGAACGAATAGCTGCTGGAAGACCTGAAAGATTTTCCTTATGTGCATCAAAGATTTGGCTAGCGATTTGACTAGCTTCTGCATCATTTGAGCGAATCATCATCGAAACAGCCAACTGACGAACCAATTCATCCTCATCTGATTCTCCATCTTTAGCTTCAAAACCAAGACGGTCATAGTTATGACGAGCCAATTTAGCAACCAATGCTTTGAAGGCTCTTTCAGCTTCTGTTCCTTCATCGATAAAGCGCTCAAGGGCAGAAATCACTTGAGAAACAGCTGAAACGACAAGGTATGATTCTTCTTTAGCAAGTTTATCAAGGACTGGGAGCAAGTCAGCATAAGAAATGTGCCCTGCTTCAGCAAGCAAGCGACGTTCTTGGACAATTTGCAGTTTACTTGTGTTATCAAGCTCAACTAGGTCAGCAAGAACAGCTTCTAACAAGTCTCCTTGATAGTCGGTAATGTAGTGGGCTGTATTTTCTGTGTTGAGGCGAAGTGCTGTTTTGTTTTCAGCAAGAAGGGCTGCGTAGCCAGGAATTTCGATGCTTTCAGTTTCGAGTGTATCAGGCAAGCCTTTCCAGTTACTGTTGAGTGGCACCACCCAGAGACGGTTCTTGTCTTCGTGCTCACCGATAAAGAATTGTTTTTGTGAAATCTTCAAGACATCATTTTCAACTTTGACAGTAAGAACTGGGTAACCAGGTTGTTCCAACCAAGAATCCATGAAGGCTGCGACATCACGTCCTGATGCTTGACCAAGAGCATCCCAAAGGTCACGACCAATGGTGTTGCTGTATTGGTGTTTTTCAAAGTAAGCGTGCAAACCTTTAGCAAAATCAGCATCACCGAGCCAACGGCGAAGCATGTGCATGAGGCGACTTCCTTTGGCATAGACGATAGCGCCGTCAAAGAGCGTATTGATTTCATCTGGATGTTTAACTTCCACGTGAACAGACTGAACGCCATCAGTCGCATCACGTTTCAAGGCAGACGGAACACCACCTGTTTGGAAATCTTCAAAGATATTCCAGCTTGGTTCAATAGCATCCACACAGACGTACTCCATCATGTTGGCAAAACTTTCATTGAGCCAAAGGTCATCCCACCATTTCATAGTCACGAGGTTACCAAACCATTGGTGAGCCAATTCATGTGCCACAACAAGAGCAACTTGTTGGCGGCTGGCAAATGTTGAGTTCTCATCCACAACCAAGTAAACTTCACGGTAGGTCACAAGACCCCAGTTTTCCATAGCACCAGCTGAGAAGTCAGGGAGAGCGATGTGGAGAGATTGAGGAATTGGATACTTAACTCCGTAGTAATCTTCGTAAAAACTCGATGGAGCGAACAGCGATATCCAGTGAGAAATCAAGGTTAGATAGTGGATGGGCTTTTGGTTGAGTAGACACCTACCAGGGTACCGTTTTTTTAGTTTTAGCCGTCACACCTTGCAAATCACCTGCGACAAAGGCTAACAAGTAAGAAGACATGCGAGGTGTTGTCTCAAACTTCCAGATACCTGTTTCCTTACGGTTTTCAACTTCAATCTCAGGCATGTTGGACAAGGCCAATTCACCTTCTACTTGGTCAAAACGTAGAGAGAGGTCAAAAGTTGCTTTGGCTTCTGGCTCATCCACACATGGGAAGGCTTCGCGCAAAAATGACTCTCGAATTGAGTTGACAAGACTTCCTTCTTGACACCATCAACTGTGTAATAAGAAGGATAAATCCCTGTCATGTTGTCTGTGATTTTTTTCCTGAAAAGGCAAGAACCACTTCAACTTGACCAACCTCAGCCAATTCGATATGAAGGGCTTCATTGTCATGGTCAACTGTAAATGGGCGAGCTTCCCCTGCAACTTCTACAGAAGCGATTTCCAAGTCTTTTTGGTGAAGGGAAATACGGTCACTCTGTGCTTGACCAGTAATGGTCACCTTCCCAGAAAACGTCTTGGTCTCACGACTCAAGTCTAAAAATAAATCATAATGTTCAGGAACAAATTGCTTAATAAAATGTTCAACTGCTTGCATAGTTTTCTCCTATTCTAAGTTTCAGAGCTAGAGCTCTTCTTCAAACAAACTTATTATATCATTTTTTGCTTGAGAAAAAAGGATTGGACGGCGATTTCCAAAACTTTCTTCCGTCTAACAGTCTACAGGGGGTAGACCTTACGAAATTTTTCTAAAACAACCTTGCTTTCAGGTGTAAAAGTCAATCCTGCCTCTCTCAGCCACTCGGCGAAACAGTCCTCATGAACCTGACGCCAATAGGTCAGAGATCTGTCTCCCTCACCTTCCTTAAAGGCATGGTCAGCAGAAACTTGATGAAAGGGCTGAACGGAAACCCTTGTAATTTCGACAATGCAGACAGCCTGATTTTGACTGTCTAAAATAACATCAAATGTCCCTTCTTGCGGAAGGGGTTCGTCTTCTAGTGCGTAGAGGTCGTAGGCTGATGCTGTCGCAGTCTTTTCGCCTTTTAAAACCAAATCCACTAAAAGGTCTGGTTCCACTCCAAAAGCCCAGGCATCTATCTCGTCTCCGATAGAAGGATTGATTTGCTTATATGCATTCCACATCCCTTGAGGTGTCATAGGCGCTCCTTTGTAATTTTTTACTTACTTCTTTTACACGTTTGAGGTGGTATGGATGGTCAATCTCTAAATCAAAAATCTCTGGAATAGAACTATAGTGGATAATACACTTGATCCCCATCTGATTCATTTTTTGTATGAAGGAAACATTCAGATAACCTGCCACAGCAAAGTCAATCTTTTTCGTACTTGCTTTATCCTGCATCTGTCTCAGCATATCTAACATTATCGGACTTTCCATATCATGCCATTGACTGTTTCTCACAGTGGCAAAAACAAAAGAAGTCAAATCATTCATTCCAACTATAATCTTTGAAATACCCGTTTCCAGTATTCTGTCCAAGTCAAAATAAGCTGACGGCAATTCAATCATTGTGCCGATTTTCCCAGTAAAACCATGCTGACGCAATACTCTAATAGCTTGCTCTAACTGCTCAGCATCATTGACAAAAGGAAAGATAACAGATAGATTGGGATTGTTTTGATAAACTTCTGTAACGACATGTGCTTCAGCCTGAAATTCATCCAGACACGCCAGCAAACGCCTAGTTCCTCTATATCCAAATAAGGGATGATTTTCATCAAAATACTCTTTAGTCCCCTTTAGACAATTAGCTTCTGTATTCGTTAATTCAGAAAAACGATACCAAACTTCTTCATCTGAGTACAGGTAGCAGATAGTCTCTAGATAATCTTTTACAAATTGCTGACAACTTGCTAATATGATGTTTTGATTAAGCTCTCTCAACAAGTATTCGCCTCTAATCATACCTATATGGTGCAATAACTGAGGATGAATTTTTTCAACAATTTTTTCGCCACTCAGAGCTAGTTGGTTTCTCATCATTCACCTTCCAATTCATATACAAGGTCTTGTCCAGTTCTGGAAATCCTAATAATTCAGACTTAACCTTCAAGACTAATGGCGATGCATTTTCTTCTGTGATCTCTTGAATATTCATCCAAATATATCCAAGTGAATCATTCGCACCATCAGACACAGCTTCCGAAATCGTAACTTGAGGTGCACTCTCATTCATTTCAATATCATACAAGGCCATGACATGGTGAACCATAAAGTTTTTTAACTCTTCCCTGACGAAAACATCGTAGATTCGAGGATTAGAGTAGCTTCTAACAGTATATCCCGTCTCTTCCAAAACTTCTCTAATCAGCGTTTCCGTCAGTCCTTCACCAAGTTGCTGACTGCCTCCAGGTAGATCATACCGATGTTGATAAGGGCCTCTCGTTTTTCAATGCAGAGTAACTTCCCATTTTCAAAGCAAACAGCGTAGACTCCAAAGTGTCTTTTGATTTCCATCCAACTCCTCCTACTTCAAAGACCAGCCACCATCTATTCTCAGAATTTGTCCCTGCATGGCAGATGCCTTTCCACTGGCCAAAAAGAAACTGACTTCTGCCACTTCCTCTGGCTCGATCCAGCGTTTGATTGGTGTTTCACTCGCCACCCAGTCTGCTAAGCCATCTGGTTCAAAGTCGGCAGCGGTCATAGCTGTCTTGACTGCTCCTGGAGCGATACCAAAGACCTGAATCCCAGCTTCAGCATAATCTAGAGCCAACTGTTTGGTAAATCCAGCCAAGGCGTGCTTCGAAGAAGTATAGGCATGTCCACCTCCACCTGCTAGGCTAGAAGCAATGGAGCACATATTGATAATAATCCCTTTTTTATTCTCCAACATTTGAGTCAAATAATACCGAGTCAACTCAACAGGAGTCACGTAGTTGATTTCAAAAATCTCATGAATTTCCTGCGCTGTCTGTTCCAAAAGTCGTTTGTAATCATCCAAAACTCCAGCAGTGTTGCACAAAACATCAACCTGAGGACACCAATCAAAAATAGGCTCCAAGTTCAAGGTCAAATCTCTCTGTAAAAAGTGGAAATCACCCTCTAAGAGTGGATTTTCACCTTGGTCAACTCCATAAACTTGAAAGCCATTCTCTAAAAAGTGGCGAGCTTGAGCTAGGCCGATCCCTGAACTCACTCCCGTAATCAATACACGTCTAGTCATGCACTTCTACCCAATCCGTCGCCAAAACATCACAAGGTGTCGGACTCCACATGGAAACCCTCTCCCTCCCCAGAAACGTTGATTAGGAAATAGGGTGTCACTTCAAGTGCAACCCCATTTTGCTCGATAGTGTCAAAAAGTTGGACATAGTTTTCAGCACCTCCCCAACCAGTTCGTACATATTTTTTCTTATCCTTTAACCCAGGTAGAATTTCTTCAAATGTCATGTTTTTCTCCTTTAATATCAATAATCCTCTTCTTCATTATAACAAAAAAACCGCTTTACAACGGCTTTTTTTGACTGTATATTAGTTAAATAAACTATTAGCTATCCAATTTTTTTAAATTATTTAAGTTCAATCAGTTTATTATAAATTTTTTCAGTTAACTCTTTCTGCTGTGTTCCAGTTAAATAGTGTGATGTACGAATTAAAACTGTTCCATAAACATAGTGTGAACCAGGATTTAAAGCAGTACCATCAAATGCGCTAATATATGTGTTGCGTTTCTCAGCTTCTTCTTTTGTCTTATACACCTCTACATTTCCACCAGCATCATTTCCTTTCTGAACAATATCAGATCCCTCTACTGAATGTGTAACTTGATTGTCAACAAAATATACAGACGCTGTATACCCACCTTGTTTATTCAATTTATTATTTGGATCGTTATTTTCAGTAACAGACTGCACTCCTGTAATTGAAGAAATTTCTTTGAGTCTTTCTTCAACAAAAGTATTAGACGGATTTGTAATTTGTTTTAGTTGAAGAATGCTATTTTGATAATGAGTCTGTTTGTCAGATAAATTCTTTTTTGTTTCACTATAGTCTAATGGTTTGCTTAATTCTTCTATTTGTTCCTCAATCTTAGCAGTCGCTTTCTCCATTTCTGGTACCTTACGAAGTGAATTTTGACTATCTTCAATTGCTTTTTTTAATTCTTCTAATTTTTTTGAATCCAATGGCTCTTCACCAATTTCAATTACCTTCTCAGCCTCAGCTATTTGGTCTTCAACCTCTTTATTTTTTTGTCTTTTAAATCTCTGACTGTATCTTCAAACTTAGTTACAGCAGCCCTGTAGGGGACATAAGATAAAAAATAATATCCCAAACCAGAAATTCCTACAATAAGACACATTGACAATATAATTATTTTTTTCTTCATTTTAATCTCCAAAAAAATATTTAATATCTTCATAATTCTACTATATTACCCCAAAACAAGCAACAAAAAACCGCTTTACAACGGCTTTTTGACAATGATTTATTCTATTCTTCCATCATTTACATGATTACCAGGTTAATCCAGCTGCCATAATTTCTTTCTTAGAGGCAAATTTACCATTTGGTCTGTGCCATCTGCCTCTTGAGTCTCTAAAATAACCGCCTGAATTTGCTGCTTGCGTATTTGTTTGCTGACTTTCTTCCTTTTCTTGTTCTGCTTGACGAGCCTTCTCTTCCTCTTCTTTCGCTTTCTTCTCGGCTTCTGCTTTTTCCTCCGCCTCTTTCTTAGCCTTTTCCTCAGCTTCCTTCTTAGCTTTTTCTTCGGCTTCTTTCTTAGATTTTTCTTCTTCATTTTCAACTGTATTTTTGGCAGTACCGTCCAAATAGTTAATTTCTGCATTGGCCGAAGCATTGTCCAAAATAACATGAGTCACAAAGTACTTATCAACCTTTTCCTTGCTACTCCCTAATTTAATCTCCAAGAGTTTACCATTTTCATCAATACCTACATATTGCAACTCAATTTGTCTTGGAATCAGCTCATCTTTCTGATAAATCGGCGTCACCTTGTAATCAAGATAGTAGTTAGGATGATTAGCAAGCCATGAATCCAATCTATTTTCATAGTAAAGCATACTTTCTTGATTAGTATCATCTGTACCATAATATGTTCCAGCATTAAGCCAGTTAGTCATAGGAACCAAGTTTTTCTTTTCATCGTTCAATCCACTAAACTGATATCCAATCAAATGGCCTCTATTCATTAACCAAGCCTTTTTGGAACCATCTCCATAGTAAAATATATAGTTATGCCAACCAACTGGATTATAACTAATCTTAGGCTCTCCTTTTTTCAGTTGGCTCATCGCTATCTTTTAGCTGAATATGAGCACTCGTCGCGCGATTTTTAGAATCTAGTTCGCCAAGTTCAAGCTGTTTTTCACTTTTAAAAGGCAGTAGCCCCGCTTCTTTGAACAACTTTTCATCAAACTTGGCTTGTTTTTGTTCCACTTTTGCTTCTGGAACTTTTGCTTCTTCCTTATGACCAGAACAAGCCGCCAAGGTAAAGACTGATAAAAAGGCTAGACTCGCATAAACCAACTTCTTCATATTTAACATCCTTTAGCATTTTTATTACATTTTACTATAATATATCAAAATAATCAATTTTATTATATGTGATTATTGTTAAAAACCGCTTTACAACGTTTTTTTGACTATATTTCACTCCATACTATCTTCTTAAACCCACGGAAAAAGAGAAAGATTCCAATAAATAGGACAGCTAAAGGAATGATTTTTGTAAGGAAAGCATTTGAAATCCCCATCCACTCATAGTAACGGAGTAGAAAACCTACAATAAGGTGGGCAACAATCATACTGTTAAAGGGACGAAAAAACTCTTCTTTCCAATTCCAAATACTGATGACCAGCGAAATTGTAAAGACAGATAAACTATCCCAGGGAGCAGGAAGATAAAATGCTCCTTCTTGTATGAAGCTTGCCATTGCTACATATCCCAGAACAACTAGCAGAACAAGAACCCCAACGACAACATAGGTGCCAATTTTCATTTTAGGAGAATCTTGGACTAAGCTCCAACGTAAGATTGTAGCCACAAGCCCAAAGCCAACTAGAAAAAGAAGAAGTTGCCCTAAAAACGTGAGCAAATTGACTGTTAAGAGAGGGCCTTTCGAAATCGCTTAGTAGTTGATAATAACGTAATACCGCTAGGACAAGGATTGGCGTCAACAGTGACTCCTTGATAGAACTGCGTGGTGCTTCCTTGAGTATCTCTTTCATTATTTTTTTAGGATTCTTACCTAGATAATCCTCTGCACTCATACCATCTCGTTCTGCTTCTGAGAAATCTAGCATCATCAAATAGATCTGCTCTCTGAGATAGGCTTCATCATAGAGAAATCCAGCAAGATTAAAACTTTCCCACAGCTCCTCAAAATACTGCTGATTGTCCTCAGAAAACTCATGCAACAAAGCGCTTGTTTCTTCATAATACTTCATTTTCTTCATGGTTTACCCTCCATTCTTAATTCCTTCTACTTTTTGACTCAAATCATCCCATTGTTGCCAAAAGACCGAGACACGCTCTTCTCCTTCTTTGGTTAACGAAAAATACTTCCGATCTGGACCATCTGGCGACGGGCGCATATCGCCTCTTATCCATTGATTTTTTTCTAACTTTTGTAACAAAGGATAAATAGTTCCTGGAACAATAGTGTCAAATCCAGCCTCTCGCAAAGTCTGAACCAACTCATAACCATACCGCTCTTTTTGACCAATCATATCCAAGACACAACCTTCAAGAACACCTTTTAATAGCTGAGTTTCCTTCATCCCTTCCCCTTCTTTCTATTTTGTAATACATACTAGTAGCTTCATCAATAATATACCACTTTCACACTAGTTTGTAAAGCATAATAGTTAAATAAAAAAACGACAACCACTTTTTCAGCAGTTATCGTTGCTTATCTTTTAATCTTTTCCACCAAGTCGACTGTTAATATTCATCATGATACTAGCTATTTTTTCACCCCAGTACGGATCTGATGCATAGCGTACATTCATTCCTGTCGCTTTATTTCCAAGGTGATCTCTTCCACGGTCAATATAGTTCTCACGAATCCACTTGGCCGCACCAAGAATTCCTTTATCTACATCATCAAATTTCTTAGCTGAATCATAAGGACTGGTATCGTAAGCAGCTATACCGAAGAAGTTATTTTTATCATTAGCAATTTGGCTACGTCCCCAAGCACTTTCTAGCGCACTGTGAGCCATTAAATAGAGAGCATTGATACCGTAACGTTTTTCAGCTTCTTTAAAAATTGCTCCTTTACCAGCAAGACGGCTGTTTCGGATATTCATCATCGAATAAACTCTATTTAATTCATCCGCACTATAGTTGGTTGGTTCAGTTAAATTTTTTTGAAAAAGGAAACGATTTTTTTGATAGTAAACCCATCGAAATGTTCTCCATCCTTTGAATAATACTTCTTACCAATTTTCATGGCTGAAGTGTGTGGAGCTACCCGAATACTCGTGTATGGAGAAAGTTCATGATATAGGAATCTTCCGTCAGTAGTATAGTGAGGAATAAACTCACTTCCTTCCTCAACTAAAGTCAAATCACTTTGATTCATATAACCAGACAAGCCTGATATTGAAACAGCAAGACGACTTCCCTTAGTTTTAGAGCTATCATAGGTCACAATACTTCCCTGATTGACATAGCTCAAAATATCTCCTGATTCGCTATAAATATATGCTGTGATTGGTTTAACCTTAAAATATTTGGGGATTTGAATCCACTTTCCGTTATCTTGGAAGAAGTACTCTTTATTTTTGATGTTAAAACCACCAGTAACATAGCTTCCATCTTCTTTTAGGTAGTACCATGCATTGTAGTTAGAATCAAAAATCCATTCATTCTTGGCCATATAACCACCAGATTTTAGGTAATAAGCACCAATCCATTCACGTGAAGCATAAGCACCACCTGATTTTAGGTAAAACCAGCTATTATAAGATTTATCAAAAATCCATTCTTTTTCAGCCATTGCTCCACTATTTTTTAGATAGTAAGCATTTTTCCACTGATTACTGGCCATCACACCATCATTATTAAAATAATACCATGCGCCCTTAATTTTTTCCCATTTATTACGAAGGATCTTTCCTGAATCTGTAGCATAATACCATTTATCAGTAATCGTCACCCAATCATTTTGAGCCATCGCCCCACTACTATTAAGAAGATAATCGTTCACTAGAACATTGCTAGCCATAACTCCATCTTGCTTGAAGTAATACCAAACATTGCCAATTTTTTCCCATCTATTACGAACAATCTTTCCTGAATCTGTAGCATAGTACCATTTATCCGCAATTTTCACCCAGGAATTTTCTACCATTGCTCCACTAGTATGAAAAGCATAGTCATTAACAATTCTATTGCTGACCATGATTCCATGTTGATCAAAGAAATACCAGACACCCGCAATCTTTTTCCAGTTTTTGATTGGTTGATTATTCTCATAAAAAAGCCATTTCCCATGCTCTTTCTGCCAACCATTCTTAGGAGCTTCTTCAACTTTTTCTTTATTTGAAATAGCCTCTTTTTTAGAATTATTTTCTTTTACAACAACTGGTTCTTTCTTTTTTTCCGTCTTTTCAGCTTCATTCTTTGTATTTTCAACAACTTTTTTCTCTTCTGATGCTGGAGTCTGATTTTTATCTTTAGAAGACTGATTTTTGTCCACAGATTGACTCTTATTCGTCGTTTGACTTTGGTCCGTTGTTTTACTATCTTCAGCAGAGACTGATGTTGTGGGCACAATTGCCAATGCAAGAACTGCTGTACTTACAAGTAGTGTTCTCTTCATTTTGCTCCCCTAAGTAGATATTCATCTACATCATTCGTAATTAACTTTATTTTAACATAGTTAAAAATATGAAAAATATTACAAAATGATGAAGATTCTATGTCTTATTGACAATAATGATGGTCTAGCTTATCTGAGGCTGTCTTTTACTTCCTTGCGGAGATTTTCTAGACTACTGATGCCGTATTTGTCCATAACTTTTGGTAAATTTTCGATGATATCAGGGCAGGCATAAGGATTGGTAAAGTTGGCTGTTCCAACTCCAATAGCCGATGCTCCAGCCAGATACATTTCTAGGGCAGCTTCTGCCGAATCCACTCCCCCCATTCCAATGATAGGCAGGTCTGTTGTTTGGGCGACTTGGCGGATGAGTTTGAGGGCTACTGGAAAGACTGCTGGACCAGACATCCCACCTGTTCCATTGGCCAAGATTGGTTTTCTGGTTTTAAGGTCAAAGCGCATTCCAACTAGAGTATTGATCATGGTTAATCCACATGCCCCAGCATCTTCTGCAGCTTTTGCGACAGTAACGATATCGGTCACACTAGGAGTTAGTTTAACATAAACTGGTACATCAGAGGCTTCCACAGCTGCTTTCACCACATCATAAGCTAAATCTGGATCTTGACCAATCAAGAGTCCATGATTACAGTGATCTACGTTGGGACAAGAAATATTGAGCTCAATAGCCTTCACATTAGCTGCCTTAGAAATACCATGAGAAACAGCAGCATACTCTTGTTTTGAAAAACCAGCCACGTTAGCAATAATAGGAAGATTTGGATATTCTATTTCCAGCCAAGGTAACTTTTCAGCCAAAACAACTTCCAAACCCGGATTTTGCAAACCGATTGCATTGAGCATGCCAGCAGGTGTCTCAGCAACTCTTGGAGTTGGATTTCCAAAACGTGGTTCAAGGGTCGTCGCCTTAATCATAATAGAACCTAAAAGGTCTAAATCATAGTACTTGGCATACTCTTGACCAAAACCAAAACAGCCTGATGCTGGAATAATCGGATTTTTCAAATCCAAGCCTGGTAGAGAAACTTGTAAACGATTTCTAGTCATGATTTTCTCCTTATAATACAACTGTTCCTGTGCGGAAAACAGGGCCATCTTCACAGACACGTTGGCTGACCGTCTCGCTTTCTGGCACTTTAGGACGCAGGCATAGCAAGCCCCCATCCCACAAGCCATACGAGATTCCAAAGATAAATAGGCTCTTGGATGGTTATAGAAGGTTTGATTGATATACTTCATCATTCCAGGCGCCCCACATGAGTAAACAGCATCAAATTGACTGTCTAAATCATTGATGACAACAGAAACATTCCCCTTAATCCCATAAGAACCATCATCTGTCGTTACAAAGACCTGACCATATTGAGCCAATTCCGTCTCTAAAATAACAGCATCCTTATTAGCAAAACCGAGAACTGTCACTACTTTCACACCACGCGCATGCAATTCCTTGGCTACTTCAAGCAAGGGCGGAACACCAATCCCCCCACCAACAAGGAGAACCTGGCTCTGCTCATCAAGGTCAGACAAGTCAAAACCATTTCCCTGAGGTCCCATCACATCAAGAGTATCTCCCTGACTTAAGGTTGAAAAAATAGCTGTCCCAGCCCCTTCAATCCGATAAATGAGATGACACTGCTTCCTAGCCTTGTCAATAGACGAAATTGAAATAGGACGGCGCAAAAGATGGGCATCATCAGGTACACGCAAATGGAGAAATTGGCCTGCACGCATAGCTTCAACCATTTCTCCTTCTAGGACTAATTTAAAGATTGCTGGCGCGATTTCCTCCTGAGCAACCACCTTCATGGTTTCCAATCGAATTGCACCCAAACGTTTCTTACATGTGGGATTCATGACTTTTCCTCCTTAAATTTTAAGGGGACCAGATAAAGAAAAGACCTTGCTAGTGCAAGGCCTCAGTTAAAATCGTACAACACAAGAGAGCACACTCAAAAAGTCCCCTCTAGAAAATTGTACTATTCTTTTATCTGACACCTTGTGAGTCTCTCTGGACTCCCCTTAAAGGTTAAATTTTTATTAGTATACTCTTTCAGCCAAAAAAAGTCAAGTAGAAAACGAACATTCTACTTGACTTCACGAGATTATTTTTCTCGAATGACTTCGACCTTGTAGCCATCAGGGTCTTTGACAAAGTAATAGTTAGGTGCAGTTCCTGGTAGACCATTTGGCTCAGTAACTTCATAACCTTTGGCACTGTGCTCTTGATGAAGCGCTTCAAGATCAGGTGTACTTAGGGCGATATGGGCAAAGCCATCTCCAACCACATAAGGACCGTGATCATAGTTATAAGTCAACTCTAACTCATAGTCGTCGCCCTCAAGTCCTAGATAGACGATCGTGAAGGCATGGTCTGGAAAATCTCTGCGACGCAATTCTTTAAAACCAAACGCATCTTGATAAAATGCGATTGATTTTTCAAGATTTTCTACTCGCAAGCAAGTGTGTAGCATTTTTGAAGCCATATTTTTCTCCTTTATTTTTAAAAAGACTGGGACAATCCTGTTCCAGTCTTATCTGTTATTATTTACCAAGTTTTGCTTTAGCTGCATCTGCAAGAGCTGTGAAAGCTGCTGCATCGTTAACAGCCAAGTCAGCAAGCATTTTACGGTTAACTTCGATCTCAGCCAATTTCAAACCATGCATCAATTGTGAGTATGAAAGTCCGTTCATACGAGCTGCCGCGTTGATACGAGTGATCCACAATTTGCGGAAGTCACGTTTTTTCTGACGACGGTCACGGTATGCATAGTAGTAAGAGTTCATTACTTGTTCTTTTGCAGTACGGAACAAGATGTGTTTAGCTCCATAGTAACCTTTTGCTAATTTAAGAATACGTTTACGACGTTTGCGTGATACAACGCCACCTTTAACACGTGCCATGTTTTTATTTCCTCCAAATATTTCCTAGAATTGTTTACTTACAGTCAAGCTATTATTTCAAGCGAGTAAGCATTGCTTTGATACGTTTGTAGTCTCCTGAATGCACCATAGATGCTTTACGAAGATGACGACGTTGTTTCTTAGTTTTTCCGTGGAAACGGTGAGAAGTGTAAGCACGGAAACGTTTAAGTCCACCAGAACCTGTACGTTTGAAACGTTTAGCTGATGCGCGGTGTGTTTTTTGTTTTGGCATGATTTTTTCTCCTTTATTTAACTTTCTGACAATTATTTTTTGTCAGTCGCTGGCGCCAATTGCATGAACATTTGACGTCCATCCATTTTAGCACGTTGTTCGATGATGGCAATATCTTGAGTTGCTTCAGCAAACTCGGCTAAAACTTTTGCACCAATCTCTTTATGGGTAATCATACGACCCTTAAAGCGAATAGATACCTTAACTTTATTTCCTTTTTCAAGGAATTTGCGTGCATTGCGAAGTTTTGTATCAAAGTCACCCTTGTCAATCGTTGGACTTAGACGAACTTCTTTCACAGTAACAACACTTTGTTTTTTGCGTTGTTCTTTTTGCTTCTTCTGGTACTCAAATTTGAACTTACCGTAGTCCATAATTTTTGCAACAGGCGGTTTGGCTTGGGGTTGAATCAATACTAGGTCAACATTAGCGTTATCAGCCAAAGCTTGCGCTTCACTGAGTGGCTTGATACCTAGCTGTTCTCCTTCAAGACCAATCAAGCGAACTTCACGTACACGAATCTCATCATTGATGAATAAGTCTTGCTTTGCTATGGTTTTCACCTCTTTTGTTTTATTAGAGAAAAACAATAGCGGACTCGTAAATATACAAGCCCGCACGTTATGATAGCGTTTCTTAGAAACTTTTCATCCGTAGGGCCAGGCAACTTAATGTCACAAGGCGAGAAGCTCTCACTTCTGCTTTTCTCAACTTTTATATGATACCAAGTTTTCTAGCCCTTGTCAAGATAAAAAGTTATTTTTTTGAAAAGTTTGTGTTTGTATTTTGTCTTGGTTTCCGCATCAAAAAGAGAGAATCAAGTTGATTCTCTCTCTATGTTAGTTTTTACTTATTTTCCTTACAGGAAAGCTAGGATCTATTAAAAAATTCTTTTTTCTGTGAACTTCCCCATCTTTCGATAAATAGAATCCCCACTAACAAAAGGATAATCAGGCAAGGAAGTAAGACTAGCCCCATACCCCAATTCAGATTGACATTATCAATTTGCTTAGGTAATCTTCCAGACAAAATATCCACTGAACGCAAGTAAGTAAAGGGAATCAGATGTGCAATCCTTTGAAGAGGCTGAATTGTTTGGATGCTAAACAATAAGCCAACAATTCCAATGAGTGAAAGAAAGAGGACAGGCATTTTTTGCTTGAAAAAGTAAGCAATCAAGTACACTACTTCCACAATGACGATAAAGGCTAAGAAAGCTAATAACAAGCCAGGAAATAACATATCTTGTATCTTTCCAATAGTTACCTCTTGATTCACTAAGCTATAAATCGGGTAGGGATAATCTAACTGTCCAAAACCACTTATCAGACTTCCCACTAGAAAAGAAAATCCGCTGATTCCGATAAACAGCACAGTTACATAGCCCACTCCAACTCCAAGGGAGGACATGGCAAATGCCACTTTTGAAAAAGGATATAACTGAGCTGTGTCCAGATGATTTTGATATCTTTCTGCAAATAGTTGCGTTAGCATAAAAATAATAGCAATCACAAACAAGCTTGGGATGATAGCCTCTAAAATCCAGATAATCTGATCAATCCCGTGGGTCGGAAACTCCAAAGTATGTGCTTTTATGTTCAAGGGATACAGGGCTTGGTAAATCTTTCGTTGGCGGTCAACCGCCATTTTAAAGTCAGAGCTAATAGTCGGGTTATTTGATATCATTTCATAATTCTTCTCTTCATCTTGCCACTGCAAATAGTAGGCTTCTTTCCATCGCCCTTCTTTTAATAAAGTCAGAATTTCTGTCTTTTGAGTCGAAAGATTTTTTTGCCCGTCTAAAGTATTTTTTTAGCAATCTGGTATTCCTCCGAGCTGGTATCAGATATTTGGGAGAGTTTCTCTTCATATTCATTGATGATTCTCTCATCTTTTACAAGACTGGTTTCCAACTCGCTCTCCAAGCTGTGTGAGTTTGCAGTCCGACTATTTAAATAAAAGGTAACACCGAGTACAGATACAAATAAAGCTAAGATAATCCAATTTAAGCGACTTTTTTGAAAACTTTTTTTAATAAAAAAATAGACCAACATCTTTCATAAACTAAACCTCTTCTATCTTTCCCCCGATGAATGGTTACTACTCTATCGCAGACATCAACCAACTCTTCCTTATAGTGGGAACTTAAAAGAACCAGCTGTTCTTGTCTATCGATTTGTGCTAGCCTATCAAAAAACTTCTGACGATAATACTTATCTAAGCCATTTGTAATCTCATCCATAAGCCAGCATTTCGCCTGACTGAGGAAATACATGGCAATCACCAAGCGTTGCTTCATGCCTAAGGAATACTTGCGAATGGGAAGTCTGACATAGTCCGACATTTCCCAATAGGCAATTTCATCCCTCAAGTTTAAATCTGATTTCCCAGATGTTTTTGATAAGACGAAGATAGTCCATCCCACTTAAGTTTCCATCCAGCCATTCAACGCTTTCATAATAAAATAAAGAAGGAGGGGCTGCGATATTTCCACTACTTATAGGAATTAAATTGCTAATGGCGCGGAACAGTGTCGTCTTTCCAGAACCATTGATAGCAAGAACACCATAAATCCTACCCTTTTCAAATGTAAAGTCAACATCTTGTAAGATGACTTGTCGCGTTTTTAAGGTCACATGAGTAAGCTGCAACATATCTAGCCCTCCTTTATCACTCTTTAAGGATTAATAGCCTCCGCTGTAGTAGTTTAGTACCTCATAACGATTGTAATTCAAACCAGAACCAACTTTATACTCAGAATAGCTGTCATAACGATACCATAACAGGGGATTAATATAGTTATATCTCTAGCAATTCATACTAGACTTATAGTAGGTATTCCCAATCATACCTATAAGTTTTAAGAACGCTCACAGCAGATATACTGGACTGAAAAAGACCATTAATCATAAACTAACTAATTAAACGATTTTTTTACTAATTTTTAATGGTTTTTATATCATTGACATTGAACACGCTTTCATTATATCGTTTTTATCATTATTATGCAATAGATTTTTAGTTTATTTTTACTAATATATAATATTTGTCCTTCCTATCGAACACTTTCGATTTTCCAACTTTTCCACCCCTTAAAGCGTATAGCTCCTTGCTGGTCAGTTCGATACACTTTGCTATTGATACCTTCCAGCCGGGTCAAGGTTTCCTGATGAGGGAGTTTCGTTCGATTGTTCTTTCCAACTGAAATGAGAGTGATCTCTGGTTTGAGTTTTTCTAAAAAGTCTGAATTTGATGATTTTTTAGAGCCATGTTGGCCAGCTTTCAAGACATCCACCTCTAGGTCAGGATATTGCTTCAGCAAGTCCTTCTCTCCTTTCTCCTCCAAATTTCCTGTGAAAAGAAAGTACTTATCCAAAAGTTTCCCATACAGAAGCAGGGAATCATCATGACCTCCATCTCCAATTTTCCTTGGAGATAAGACCTCTAACTGACTTCCAAAAATTGGCAAATTCTCTCCCACTATCACACTACGCACCTTGGTTTTAGTAGTCTCTAGTTCCACTACAAATTCCTTCTGTTTCAAACTACCTTTTGACACTAAAATTTCCCCTACATGAAAAGCCTTGGTCACCTCCAACAAATCTCCAACATGCTCCTTGTCTGTATTTGTTAAAATCAGCTGGTCAATCTTGGCCACTCCACGACTTTTAAGATAGGGTATCAAGTTTCGCTGGGCATTGCTGGTCGTCGCCTTTTCTTGCCATTTTTCGATTTTCTTATCAGATTCTGCCTTGCCACCAACATCTATGAGAATGGTCTTACTAGTTACATCCCGTAGGAAAATACTTTCGCCTTGCCCAATATCCAGCATGGTAATTTCATTTTCCAGTGGATGCTTGGTCAAGAAAAAGAGACCTGTAATCAATAAGCTCAATACTGTTAGCCTTTTAATGTTTTTCCTCAAATCATAAACTAAAGCCAAGGAAATGAACAATAGGATTAAAAGCCATGCATTGGGTTGTCCAAAGACAAGCGGTCTACTTGTCACCTGTGAGACCAAACGAATCATCCCTTCCAACCATTCAAAGATAAAATTCAGCTGAATGACTGGATAGAGAAAGGAAAGGGCAAATAAGAGGGACAAAAGCGGTAAGAAGACCAAGTCAAATAGAAAGGAAAAGACAAAGGTCAAAGGATGGACCAAGGCTGAAATTCCGCAAAATAGAAGGATAGGATGGGTAATATTCCCAAAGAAATAACCAGACTTTCTCTAGCAATAGCCTTGAGACCCTCCCCTTCTTTGCTAGTCATGGTCAAGATAAAAGCATATGCGCAGGACAAGACTCCTCCTGCAGTCAGGAAAAAGTTGGGCATGATGATAAAGAGGACAAGCACCGTCAAGGCAAAATTATCCAAGCCCTTAACACCATGTTGAGCTAGTAGCTTTTGCAAGAGACTGCGAATGACCGAAGCTGAAAATCCTGTCAGCCCTGCATAAATAAGAGAAAAGGGATAGGTCAGCCATTTCAACTTTTCTTGGGTCAAGCCCAATCGCAAGAGGAGTTTCTTAAATCCGTCCATGAAAAAACCTACCTGCATACCCGACAAGGCAAAAAGGTGAATAATTCCTAGACTGGAATACAGCTCATTCATCTCTTCAAAATTGATGTCCAGATGTCCTAGCAAGAGACCCGTCATGTAGTTCCGCATAGGGTCTGGAAAGTGCGTCTTAATCCAAACTACAGCCTTTCGACGTAAACTAGACAGGTTTTCACCTATATCCCAACTGCTTACCTTTTGAATCGACTGGATTTTTTTGATATTGAGCGTCTGGTAAATTCCCTGAGTCTTCAGATAGGCTTGGTAGTCAAAGCCACCAAAATTTCTCCGCCCTTCTGGCTCCGAAAGTTTTCCTTCTAGTCCTATCTCATGAAGGTCGGTTAAAACTTGAAAGGCTTCTTTCTCCTCCTCGGACTGGAGTTTATAATAGACTTGAAAAATGCGTCCATCAGACTTGCCACGAAAGGACAGACTATCGCCATTGACCTTAATAGTGTCGGGCAGAATCCGTACCCTTTCAACAGAATCCGCTAGGTTTTGACTAGCTTGACTCTGTTGCCAAGTTTGAAACAGAAACCAGAAGCCAAAGACTCCACAAATCATTAGAACTTTTCCAGCAGGTTTCCAAGGAAATTGGAAAAAAAGACAGATTAGCAGAAAAATGAAGCCCAACAAAGCAAGATAGGATGCTGAGAAATAGCGTAGTAAAGCCAGAGCAATAGAAAACTCAGGTAAATTAGGGGAATAGAGAAATTCTTAATCCACTGTAACATAATCTTTTAACTTTTCTATGGTCTTGGCACCAATTCCAGAGACCTTCTTGAGTTCATCCACCGACTTGAATCTCCCATTTGTTTCACGATGGTCGATAATGTCCTGAGCTCGTTTACCACCCAGTCCCTTGACCTGCTTGAGTTCTTCCAGACTGGCCATGTTGAGATTGACCTTCTTGTCCTTACTTGTTGAAGAAGCCGTCCCCGAACCTGCCTGTTGACTAGCTGATTCTTCTCCCTTAGTTGGAACGTAAACCAGAGCCTCATCACTAACTTTCTGAGCTAGATTGAGCGACTTGCTGTCTGCTTGCTCTGTCAAGCCACCTGCCTTCTGAACGGCATCATTGACCCGACTACCTACAGGCAAATCATAAATTCCAGGTGCTTTAACAGCGCCTTTTACATCTACTGTGATTAGATCTTGTTCAACCGGTTCTTCCTTTGCTTCCTTCTTCACATCCTTTTCGGTCGATGAATCCTTGGAAACAGCTGCAACTTCTGCCTGCAAATTCGTTTCCTTGACAGGTGTTTCTGGAGCTGGCTTTAGCAGGAAAAATCCGCCTACAAGCAAGCCCAGACCAGTACAGATGACAATAATTTTATACTCTTTGATTTTTTCGATAATTGCTTCCATATTTTCTCCTCTCTTAGATTATTCGTAAGAGGAAGAAAAAACAGTTGAAAATTTCTTCTCAACTGCTTATTTATTTGCAAAATAGTCTTCCTTGGTCAAGACATAATGAACTCTTGTAACGATTCTTCCTGGTTCTTTTTTGTCCAATCTGGTCTTATAGATAGTTTACAACAAGTTTTTCTTGCTTTTTAAAGCGGTTTCATATAGAATAAAATCATCACCTTATTTTATAGATAATTGTGATAAATCATTTATAACCCGTCAATAGAAAGGGAGTTTTTCTCTATGTTAATCGGAATTCCAAAAGAAATTAAGAATAATGAAAACCGTGTCGCCCTCACACCTGCTGGTGTCCACAGCTTAGTCGGTCGTGGTCATCGCGTCCTTATCGAAACAAATGCTGGTCTAGGTTCAGGATTTACTGATGCTGACTATCAAAAGCAAGGAGCTGAGATTGTCGCTACTGCTGGTGAAGTCTGGGCAGCTGAGTTGGTCGTGAAAGTAAAAGAACCATTACCTTCTGAATATGTGTACTTGCGTGAAGACCTGCTTCTCTTCACCTACTTGCACATGGCCGCTGCTCCAGAATTAGCAGATGCTATGTTGGAAGCAAAAACAACAGGGATTGCCTATGAAACTGTCCATGATTCCCAAGGTCAGTTACCACTCCTCGTTCCTATGAGTGAGGTTGCAGGCCGTATGGCAGTCCAAATCGGAGCTCACTTCCTAACCAAACAAGCAGGAGGTTCTGGAGTCCTACTGGGTGGTGTACCGGGTGTACCTAAAGGAAAAGTAACCATCATCGGTGGTGGTGTCGTAGGGACCCATGCTGCTCGAATTGCGCTTGGTCTTGGTGCTCAAGTAACCATCCTTGATATCAGTGCTAAACGTCTCTCCGTTCTAGAGGAGGTCTTTGGTCACCAAATTCAAACTCTCATGTCCAATTCATTTAACATCGAAGCCAGTGTGAGAGATGCGGATGTGGTGATCGGAGCGGTTCTCATCCCAGGTGCCAAAGCACCAAAATTGGTGACAGATGAGATGGTCAAGCAAATGCGCCCAGGATCTGTCATCGTTGACGTTGCCGTTGACCAAGGTGGCGTTATCGAGACAGCTGACCGTGTGACAACGCACGATGAGCCTGTATATGAAAAACACGGTGTGCTCCACTATGCCGTTGCCAACATCCCTGGTGCAGTTGCCCGTACTTCTACCATCGCCCTAACCAATGTCACTCTTCCTTATATCGAAGCTTTGGCTGAAAAAGGATTTGTACAATCAATTGCTGAAGATGAGGGCTTGCGCCAAGGTGTTACCACTTATCAAGGTTACTTAACCAGTCTTCCAGTAGCCCAAGGACTCGATAAAAGACATACTCCAATTGATGAACTAGTCTAAAAAATCTAATTATCAGATAAAAGAAAGAGCAATTCCACCTGAACTGCTCTTTTTTGCTATTCTGTTTCTTCTTGGACTTCTTCACGCTCTTCATTTTTAATTGGAGCTGGTTCATAAGCTCGGATAATCTGAGCGACAACTGGATGGCGAACCACATCCTTGGCTGAAATGAACAAAGTCAATTTGGTGGATGTTCTTGAGTTTTTCTTGAGCATCAATCAGACCAGACTTGACGTTACGCGGAAGGTCAATCTGACTGATATCTCCATTGACAATCATCTTAGAATTAAAACCTAAACGAGTCAAAAACATCTTCATCTGCATGATGGTCGTATTTTGCGCCTCATCAAGAATGACAAAGGCATCATCCAAGGTACGTCCACGCATGTAAGCAAGGGGTGCAATCTCGATAATTTCACGCTCCATGAGACGAGTCGTTTGGTCTTTCCCCAAAATCTGATACAAGGCATCATAAACGGGTCGAAGGTAAGGATCTACCTTCTCCTTGAGATCACCCGGAAGAAAACCTAGACTCTCTCCTGCTTCCACCGCTGGGCGTGTCAGGATAATTCGTTTGACTTGCCCACGTTTAAGGGCAGTCACTGCCAAGGTCACTGCAAGGAAGGTCTTCCCTGTCCCTGCTGGCCCAATTCCAAAGGTCACATCGTGCTGTTTGACACTATCCACATAAAGCTTTTGACCCAGTGTTTTGACACGGATAGGCTTCCCTGTATTGTCCTTGATAATTTCTTCTTCGTAAAGGGCGACAAATTTATCAATTTCATCGTTTTTGACCATGCTAATAGCCGTCACCACATCTGGCGTACCGACGGTCATCCCACGGTTCACCAAGACCATCAAAGCTTGGATAACCTGACGAGCTTCCTCGCAAGCAGACTCTTCTCCCAAAACCTGGACAATCTCCGTACGAGCATGAATCACCACATCAAGCTCTTCTTCCATCAAACGAAGATGGCGCTCATTGGAACCAAAAAGATGAAACAGATCATCTGGATGACTCAGTTGAATGTCTATTGAATGTTCCTTCAAATAAAGAACCTCTCTAATCCTTTTATTTCTTTTTATTATAGCAAAGGGGTGGAGAAATTACTAGCCCAAACCCAGTGAATCATGCTAGTGTTCTAAGTATTCTTGCCAGATGGCGTCAAAGTCTCCTAGGTTGAAAGAGAAACTGGCATGCTCCTCCAAAAAGCGACTCACCTCATCAAATCATCCGTGTGTTTTGGAAAGGCTGACTCTTCAAAAGCGAGGTCTGCTAAGATAGCCTTGGGACTGTTAATTTTAGGATTGCGCTCGGTCATGAGCCAAGTGTAAAATGATTTTCTCATATGCCACCCTAAATCAACTCTGTTCCAAACTGGTCTTGCTTGATTTTACCAGCCTTCATCAAGCCTCCAAGTGCTTTCTTGAACTGACCTTTAGAGATACCAAAGGTTGCTTTAATGTCGTCTGGAGATGACTTATCATTTAAGGTCATGAAACCGCCATTGCTTTCCAAATAAGTTAAAATCATCTGGGCATCATTTTCCAACATCTCAAAAGAACGCGGTTTGAGGGAGAGATTCAACGTACGGTCTACCTCACGGAAACCAATAACGCGCGCATCTAAGACTTGCCCCAAACGTGGCTCTGCGTAACGCTCGCTAGGATGGATAAAGCCAAGCATATTATTTTCTGGCAGATAAACAAAAGTTCCTGACAGCTTGAGGCGGTATACAATGGCTGGCCAGTTTTGATTCTGCATGTTGTTGTAGGCAGGACGAGCCAGACGTTGAAAGTCTTCCTGATATGCCAAGAGTCCCCAGATTCGGTCTTTCTTGTCCACTTCAAGACGGATGTAGAGTTGGTCGCCCTTCTTAGGCCAAAGTTCTTTAAGTTCAGGGAGAATATCAAGCGAAACAACAATTTCCTTATCTGGTAAACCTGTATCTACAAAAACACCCAAGTCCTTACGAACCTCTGTGACACGGCCCCAACCAAATTGGTCCTGAGTGGCAGTTACTTCTATGGTTGTCAGGCGGAGTTTTTGCTTCATATCCGTATAGGCAAAACCTTTGACCGTATCCCCTACTGTATGTTGGCCTTCTTCCTTAGCAAGAGCATAGGTTTGACCATCCTTTTGCACAAAGTAAAAACGGTCATTTTCATCGATGATGAGTCCAACGATAAAACTTGCAAGATTTGTATTCATATTTCCTTCTTTCGAATAAAACTCAGCCAGCAATGCCAACTGAGTTTTTCTGTTTATTTTTAGACTTCCAAAAGTTCTTTCTCTTTGTTGGCAGTCATGTCGTCGATGTGTTTAACAGCATCGTCTGTTACTTTTTGAATGTCTTTTTCAAGAGTCTTCAATTCGTCTTCAGTGATTTCTTTTGCTTTCTTGTTTCTTAGCTTCGTCCATAGCATCGCGACGGATATTGCGGACAGCCACTTTAGCATTTTCGCCGACCTTCTTCACTTCTTTAGCAAGGTCACGACGAGTTTCTTCTGTAAGAGCTGGGATAACCAAGCGAATCACAGAACCGTCATTAGCTGGTGTGATACCAAGATCAGAAGCGTTCAAGGCACGTTCGATGTCTTTCAATGAAGACTTGTCAAATGGTGTTACCAACAAAACACGCGCTTCTGGAATCGTAATTGAAGCAATTTGGTTAAGAGGAGTTTCGACTCCATAGTATTCTACATGTACACGGTCGAGCAAGCTTGCATTGGCACGACCAGCACGGATACCACCAAATTCACGAGCAAGTGATTGGTGAGACTGGGTCATTCTCTCTTTAGCTTTTTCAATAATTGCGTTAGCCATAATCTTTCTTATTCCTTTTCTTCGATATTATTTGAAACTGTTGTTCCGATATTTTCACCAAATACGACACGTTTGATGTTGCCTGGTTGGTTCATGTTGAAGACAACCAAATCAATGTCGTTGTCCATTGAGAGGGTTGAAGCTGTTGAATCCATGATACGGAGACCTTTGTTGATAACATCACGGTGGGTCAATTCTTCAAATTTAACAGCTGTCTTGTCCTTCTTAGGATCGGCATTGTAACACCATCTACGCCATTTTTAGCCATAAGGATAGCATCCGCTTCGATTTCAGCTGCACGAAGAGCCGCTGTTGTATCTGTTGAGAAGTAAGGTGAACCAATTCCAGCACCAAAGATAACGATACGGCCTTTTTCAAGGTGACGAAGGGCACGTCCACGGACATAAGGCTCTGCCACTTGTTGCATAGCAATAGCTGTTTGCACACGTGTATCAACCCCAACTTGTTGCAATGAATCTGCCATCACAAGAGCATTCATAACAGTCCCAAGCATTCCTGTGTAATCTGCCTGAACGCGGTCCATACCTGCTTCTGCTGCAGGTTCGCCACGCCAGAGATTTCCTCCACCAATAACAAGGGCAATTTCGATACCTAAGCTATGAACTTCTTGAATCTCTTTTGCGATTGTTTGAACTGTTTGGATATCAATCCCTACGCCACGTTCACCGGCAAGGGCTTCACCTGATAACTTGATTAAAATACGATTATACTTGGGGTTCGCCATTTTTACTCTCCTTTTTTCATCCTACCTATTTTATCACAATTTCTAAGATTTTTATAGTATCATGAGCAATTCTTTCAAAAAAATTAGACAGTTAAAAATTCCTCTAAATCACTGAGGGCACGCTCAGCAATTTTTTCATAACGAGCCTTCTTATCACGAATACGCTCGCCTTCCAACTCCTTGATGATTCCAAAATTGACATTCATTGGTTGGAAATGTTTACTGTCAGCATGGGTGATGTAATGAGCTAAGCTTCCGATAGCCGTCGTCTCTGGGAAAATAGCCTCTCTTTCTCCCTTGAAAAGACGAGCCGCGTTAATTCCCGCAACTAAGCCTGACGCTGCGGACTCAACATAGCCTTCCACACCCGTCATCTGACCAGCAAAGAAGAGATTTGGTTGTTTCTTAGAACGATAAGTCTGTTCAAGAAGATTTGGTGAATCCATGTAAGAATTGCGGTGCATGACACCATAACGAACAAACTCAGCATTTTCAAGACCTGGAATCATTTGGAAGACACGCTTTTGTTCTCCCCATTTGAGGTGGGTCTGGAAACCAACAATATTGTAGAGACTACCAGCCGCATTATCCTGACGAAGTTGCACAACCGCATAAGGAGTCTTAAATTCTCCATCACGAGGGCCTGTGTAGTCGTCCGGATACTCAAGCCCCACTGGCTTCATAGGTCCATAAAGCATAGTTTTAATGCCACGCTTGGCCATAACTTCGATAGGCATACAACCTTCAAAGTACTTTTCTTTTTCGAAAGAATTGAGCGGTGCTTCTTCCGCATTAACCAAGGCTTCATGGAAATCCATAAACTCTTGCTTGGTCATGGGAGCGTTGAGATAAGCGGCTTCTCCCTTATCATAACGAGACTTGAGATAGACCTTGCTCATATCGATAGTGTTGACGTCGATAATAGGGGCTGCCGCATCGTAGAAATAGAAACCATCGCCATCATTAAGAGCATGAATCTTTTCAGCCAAGGCATCGCTAGTCAAAGGACCAGTAGCGATAACTGTAATAACATCTGTCGGCAATTCTGTAATTTCATCACGAACCACTTCAATCAAGGGATGGTTGGCCACTTTTTCGGTCACCATTTGAGAGAAACCATCACGGTCCACCGCAAGAGCACCACCTGCAGGAACACGTGTAGCTTCAGCAGATTCCAAGATAACAGAACCCAAGCGACGCATTTCTTCCTTGAGAAGCCCAACAGCATTAGTTAGAGCATCCCCACGAAGAGAATTGGAACAAACCAACTCAGCAAAATTGTCTGTTTTGTGCTGGGGTGTTGACTTGACCCCACGCATTTCATAGAGTTTAACTGGAATACCACGTTCTGCAATTTGGTACGCTGCTTCTGACCCTGCCAAACCAGCACCGATAACATTGATATAAGATTGAGACACGACACTAATACCTCTTTGGGAGTGTGAAGACAAGGTTCACATTGAAAAAGCCAATCGGACTTACTTCGCTTTCGAGTTTCTTGGCTCAGGCTGAAAGAGTCCACAGGACTTACTTCGCTTTCGAGTTTCTTGGCTCAGGCTGAAAAAGTCCACAGGACTTACTTCGCTTTCGAATTTCCTGGCTCAGGCTGAAAAAGTCCACAGGACTTTCCTCGCTTTCGAATTTCTTGGCTCAGGCTGAAAAAGTCCACAGGACTTTCCTCGCTCTCGAATTTCTTGGCTCAGGCTGAAAAAGTCCACAGGACTTTCCTCGCTCTCGAATTTCTTGGCTCAGGCTGAAAAAGTCCCCCGGACTTTTTCACTCCCACAAATCTTTCTATTTTTTTCTTCTACTAGTATAACAAAAAAAGGGAAGAAGGCAAACTTCCCTGTTTAGTCATTTTCTTGATTTTCTTCCCATTCGTGGTAGGCAGCATAAAGCTGGCTTTTATTCCACTGGTAAATCTTAGCGACTTCCTTGATAGCTTGGTTTTTCTTCATGCCTTGCTGGATGCGGACTTGGATTTCTAAGAACAAGTCCTCCTTGTCTTTTTCCTCCACATCCTGACTGGCACCTTCAACGATGAGAAGGCATTCGCCCTTGAGTGGCGTTTCAGCGATGCTTTCCAGCAATTCAGAAATGGTACCTCTTTGGTATTCTTCATAGATTTTGGTCAATTCTCTAACCAAGACCACCGAGCGGTCGCCATAAACTGCTAACATATTTTCTAAAGTATCTGCCACACGATGGGGCGATTCATAGAAAATCTGAGTTTCAGGATAGTCTTTTTTCAAGTCGAAAAATTGCTTTTGCTGGCCTGATTTTCTCGGTAAAAAGCCGTAAAAGATATGTGGCTGTGGTGCTAAACCACTGGCAATCAAGGCAGAAATCCCTGCAGAGGCACCTGGAACTGTGACAACTGTAATCTCTTCCTCAATAGCTGCCTTGACCAAATCATGACCAGGGTCCGAGATACTAGGCAGACCCGCATCGGATACCTGAGCAATACTTTGTCCTGCTTTCAGGAAACCAATCAAATCAGGAATCTTTTCCTTGGCATTGTGCTCATGAAAACTAATCTGCTTAGTAGAAATGTCAAAATGCTTGAGCAAAAGCCCTGTATTGCGCGTGTCCTCAGCTGCAATCCAATCTACTTCTTTTAAGGTCTGGATAGCACGAAAGGTCATATCATCTAGATTGCCAATCGGCGTTGCCACTAGATACAGCTTGCCATAGGGAGACTGCCCCTTAAAACTTTTTTGAATCTGCATGCTTACTCCCTGTATAACAACTCGTCACAGAACATACATTCCTCGTCCTGCTCTCGACGTTGTCCATAAAAATCATTACATACGTGAAAACCATCTTTATAAATTCGACGGACACTTTCACGAACATGCTTAGCCTTGACGGGAGCATCTGCTTCCACCTCACCCAAGCGTTCTCGCAACTTACTATTTTCCAAGCGAAGAGCTGTATTTTCCTCTACCAGGCTCTTGAGATTTTTCTTGATGGCTTCCACATCGGCCAAGGTTACCAATAACTGTTGGGAAAAATCATCTAGCGCGTCAAATAATTCTTTTTTGTCCATAAAACAGCCCTTTCCTTTCTTTATCATTCATCTTTGAGTTTATATTTCTTTCAAGACCAGGTATTCCATGGCATTTTGAAAGCTGACATTAGCTTGCCACATTTTTCTAGCTTCTAGCAAATCTTGTAGAATCACTCTTACTCTTGCTTGCAGGAGATCCTGCCCACAGAGGACTTCAAGAATCCGTAAAACCTGATCTTGTTTTTCCTTATCATCTGCCAAGCTAGCTAGTTTGGCAACTTGCAAATAACTTTCTTTTTTCTTAGCCACTAACCAAGTCAGCAGGCGTTCACTTTCATCAACCAAGGTCCAAAAACTTGCCTGATTGGCTAACTTCTCTGCTTCAGCTCGCGATTGACTAAACTGGGCTAGGAGAGTCGCTTTTTTCTTAACCAGTCCCATTTGTTCTAAGAGCAATATCAGCTTCTCTTCTTGTTTTTTAAAGTGGAAAATCTGGGTCCGACTTCGAATTGTCGGTAAAATCTTCTCCTCATCTCTGGTCAAGAAGAAAATATAAACCTCACTCTGGGGTTCTTCGATGACCTTGAGCAGAGAATTAGCTGCGTTAGGATGCATCTTCTCAGCTTGCTCAATAATAAAAACCTGTTGCTGGCTTTCAATCCCTGCTTGGGAAAACTGACCCACTAATTCTCGAATGCGTTCTGTCTTAATGACCTGATTAACTGGTTTAATCAAGGTGACATCGGGAAATTCTCCCTGTTCAATCAGCTTACAATTTCGGCATTTCTCACATGGTAAAACACCTACTTTATCTGTACAAAAGAGGCTCTTAGCTAAAAATTGCGCCATTTCCAAGCTTCCAAAGAAACCTGAAAAGAGGTAGGCATGATTGAGCTGGTCTTGTTCTAGGATACGGACAAAGTGGTCAAACTGATCTGGCTGCCAGGCCTTTAGTTGATCTTGTTTCATTTAGCTAATCCCATTCTATCAAACAAGACAGCCTTTGTGGTTTCCACAACCTCCTCCAATGGAAGACTCGCATCAATCTTGACAATACGACTTCCTTCTTTATCCAGAAGAGAAAGGTAACCTTGACGGACTTTTTTATGCAAGTCCAAACCTTCCAAGTCCAAACGATTGACCTCACGATTGCTATTAGCAGCAATGCGAGCCAGTCCTTCTTCCACCTCGATATCAAAATAGAGTGTCAAATCGGGTTTAAGGCCATCTGTCGCAAACTGGTTAAGCCAGTCAATGGCTTCAATGTCCAAACCACGACCAAATCCCTGATAGGCAAGAGAACTATCGATGAAACGATCCATAATGACCAACTTACCAGCTTCAAGGGCTGGAAGAACTTTTTCCACCAAGTGCTGTCTGCGACTGGCGATATAGAGCAAAAGCTCTGTTTTAGCATCCATCTGAGTATGACTTGGATCCAAAATCACTTCCCGAATCTTCTCCCCAATCAAGACTCCGCCAGGTTCACGGGTCGTCAGCACCTCTACCCCTTTTTCCTCTAAAATTGGGAGCAGAGCCTCTAAAACACTGGTCTTTCCTGCTCCCTCTGGTCCCTCAAGAGAGACTAAAAATCCTTTTGACATGTCTAACTCATTTCTTTTTTACTACTTCTATTCTATCAAAAAAATAGGGGTTTGTGACAATCTTTTTGTCTTCTCATTTCATACTCAATGAAAATCAAAGAGCAAACTAGGAAGCTAGCTGCAGGCTGCTCAAAACACTGTTTTGAGGTTGCAGATGGAAGCTGCGCAGTTTGAAGAGATTTTCGAAAAGTATCAACCACCATAAAAGAGGCAGACAAATCCACCTCTTATTTACCTAGTTCTTGTGTTCGTTTATAGGCTTGATGAACTGCATCCATGACTGTTCCTCGAAAAGCATGCGCTTCTAGGCTTGCTACACCAGCGATAGTCGAACCGCCTGGGCTACAAACTTGGTCTTTCAATACTCCAGGATGTTGCTGACTTTCAAGGACCAATTGCCCAGCTCCTACCACAGTTTGGGCTGCCATTTCCAAAGCCATTTCTCGTGGTAATCCCGTCTGAACACCCGCATCTGCCAACGCCTCAATAAAGAGATAGACAAAAGCCGGTCCACAACCTGCAAGACCTGTCGCTGCGTCGATTAAGCTTTCTCCTAGTTCAACCAAGAGACCAGCCTTAGTTAAAAGCTGACAAAATAGCTCACTATCCTCAGCCCTGCAATTAGAAGACAAGGCATAACTAATCACTCCTTGTCCGATAGAAGCAGGGGTATTTGGCATCATACGAATAATTCGGTATTGATTTGGAAGAAGACTAGCGAGTTTTTCTAAGGTCAATCCAGCTGCCATAGAAATCAAAAGAAGACTTTCTCGTTTTTCAAGGATGGTCTGGTACTGAGAAAGCAGTTCAGAAAACTGAGCAGGCTTAACTCCTAGAAATCACATCTGCTTCTGCGAATATTTCTTCATTGCTGGAAGCCTGACCACCAAAGTCTGCAATGAAAGCATCTACCTTGGCTTGACTACGATTGGCAAGGAGAATCTGAGCACCCGTCTTGGTCTGCAAAACAGCCTTGGCCAAACTAGCTCCCATATTCCCCAAACCGATAAATCCAATCCTCATCTCTTACTCCCTTATCTGTCCGTCACCAGTAACCACATACTTGTAGCTAGTCAACTCCTTCAAGCCCATTGGACCACGCGCGTGCAATTTCTGAGTAGAAATCCCCATTTCACAACCCAGACCAAATTGGCCACCATCGGTGAAACGAGTTGAGGCATTGACATAAACCGCTGCAGAATCCACTTGATCTGTAAAGTAAAGCTGCTGCTTCAGCATTTTCCGTCATAATGGCATCCGAATGATGGGTACTGTGGGCTTCAATATGGGCAACCGCTTCTTCTAAACTGCTCACAACCTTAACAGCTAGGACATAGTCTAAAAACTCAGTATCAAAGTCTTGATCCTCAGCTGCTCTACCTGAAAGAAACTGACTTGCTTTTTCATCCAAACGGAATTGAATTGGTTCCAGACCAGCTTCTTTCGATCTGCAACCAACACTTGCTCCAAGCGAGGAAGGAAGCTTGCTGCCTTGTCTTCATGAACAAGTAAAACTTCCATGGCATTGCAGACAGAAGGACGACTGGTTTTAGCATTGTTGATGATAGACAGAGCCTTATCTTCGTCTGCATCCTTATCCACATAGACATGGACAATCCCAGTCCCTGTCTCTATAACAGGTACGATAGCATTCTCAACCACGGCATTGATCAAACCAGCTCCCCCACGAGGAATAAGAAGGTCTAGATATCCCTTGGCCTTCATCATGGCATAGCTGCTTTCTCGGCTGGTATCTTCCACCAGTTGAATCACATCTGGGTGAATAGTAGTTGTCTCCAATCCCTTCTTCAAGGCTGTGACAATAGCATGAGCTGTTTGATAGGCATCCTTACCACTACGAAGAACAACCGCATTTCCACTCTTAAGAGCTAGAGCAGCTGCGTCAGACGTCACATTTGGACGACTTTCATAGATAATACCAATAACACCCATAGCCACACGTTTTTTGGTGATAACCAAACCATTTTCAAGCTGATTGGTTTCTAAAATTTCACCGATTGGATCTGGTAAAGCAACCACTTCACGAATCCCAGTTGCCATTGCTTCTATACGACCTGCATCCAAATAAAGACGATCCAGCATCACATCTGAGATTTTACCCTTAGCAGCGTCAATATCAAGGGCATTGGCTGCTAAAATTTCCTCAGTAGCTACTGATAAGTGATCAGCCATGGCTAGCAAGGCTTGGTTTTTGACCTCTTCACTAGCTGTATTGATCGATTTTTTAACAGCCTGTACCTGTTCAAATTGTTCTTGTGTACTTACCATAATTTACCTCTAAAATTCTGTAAAGAGTAGTTGGATTTCAGGAGTAATGGAAATCCAGTCATCACGGTGAATCAGGACACCCTTGGCTTTTTGAGAACGCAACATATCCTCCAAAGCAGATGCTCCAAATTGCACGCGTCCTTTTCCAAGTGATTTTCCACTTTCCTTGTCAAATACTGTCACAATATCGCCGTAAGAAAAGGCGCCTTCTGCTTCAACAACACCAGATAAAAGGAGACTCTTGCCATGTTGAGAGAGAGCTTCTGCAGCCCCTTTATCAACCCAAATAGAACCTTGACTCTGAGCATAAAAGGCCAGCCATTGTTTCTGGGTACGAAGTCCCTTCTCTTGAGCAACAAAGTAGGAACCATCCTTGGTCTCCTCAACTGCCTCAATCATGGCATCTGATTTCAAGGATGAACAGATATAAACAGGAACTCCTGATTCTGTCGCAATAGTTGCAGCTTTGATTTGGTTAACATGCCACCAGTTCCGTTTGACGAACCAGCTCCACCGGCCATATCGATAATCTCACGATTGATGGTCTCGATTCGCTCCAAGCGTTTGGCTCTTGAATCTGAATTAGGATTTCCAGTATAGAGACCGTCCACATCTGTCAAGAGAACCAAAAGGTCTGCTTGGACCATGGCTGCTACCTGAGCACTTAGAGTATCATTGTCCCCAACCTTGAGCTCATCAATAACGACACTGTCATTCTCATTGATGATAGGAATCGCTCCACGGCTAAGTAGAACTGACAAAGCCTGATGGGCATTTTTATAACGGCGCTTATCCACAAAGTCATCCTGGGTCAGCAAGATTTGTGCAGAAACGATTTGGCGCAAGAGAAGATTGGTCGTGTATTCTTCCAACAAAAGCCCTTGCCCTACCGCTGCTGAAGCCTGTTTATCAGCAATCTTAGTCGGACGCTTTTTAAATCCTAAGGCTCCAAAACCAGCAGCAATGGCACCTGACGATACCAAAATCAATTCATGACCAGCCTCGTGCAGCATAGCTAACTGCTGGGTAATAGCCTTTACCTTACTACGTGATAAACTTCCATCCTCATTCGTCAGAGAAGAAGTCCCCACCTTAAAGACAATCCGTTTGAATTTCATAGTCTCACTCCGATTCTTCATATTTATCCATTATAACATGAATAGCAAGAAATAGAAAAGAGTTGATAGGAAAAAGGTCGAGACAAGTCATCTCAACCTTTTATCACGTCTAATTCTTTCTCAATCTCTCCAAGGTTTCCTTAAAAATCTCTGGGATATCTGCTGTAAATTCCAAAATCTCACCTGTTCTCGGATGAGTAAAACCTAAAGTCTTGGCATGAAGAAATTGCCCATGTCCTTTCAGAGTCTTACGTGGACCATAGACTTCATCCCCAGCGACTGGATGACCAATATAAGCCATGTGAACACGGATTTGATGGGTACGCCCTGTCTCCAGTTGTAACTCCACTAAGCTATAATCTCCAAAGCGTTCCAAGACGTGGAAACGGGTTACTGCAGGCTTTCCTTTAGCCGCCACAGCCTGTTTCTTACGATCTTTTTCACTACGGCCAATCGGGGCTTCAATCACACCACGATCATTAGGCAGATTTCCATGAATAATCGCCCAATATTTGCGGAGAGACTTTTTATCCTTGAGTTCTTGGGCAAGTGCTAGATGCGCCTCATCGTTTTTAGCAATCATGAGAAGGCCTGACGTATCCTTATCAATACGGTGAACAATTCCTGGACGCAGAACCCCATTGATACCCGACAAATCCTTAATATGGTACATAAGGGCATTTACTAGGGTCCCACTGGTATGACCAGCACTCGGATGCACAACCATCCCCTGAGGCTTGTTAACGACGGCCACATCCTCATCTTGGTAGATGATATCTAGCGGAAGATTCTCAGCCACATACTCTAAGACCTCCGGCTCTGGTACATGGTAAGTGACGATATCACCCTCTTGAACTGTGTATTTAGCTTTCTTGACTTGCCCATTGACCAAGACCTGGCCTGATTTGATTTGTTCATTCGCGAGACTGCGTGATAATTCTGTCAAATCCGACAAAGCCTTATCTAAACGCAGACCACCAGTTTCAATTTTAATTTCCATTTATTTCCTCTTTAACATTGCAATCAATAAAATAATCACTCCAACAGTCAGATAGCTATCTGCCACATTGAAAATTGCAAAATTGATAAAGTCAAGGTGAAACATATCCACAACAAAGCCCTGACTCACCCTGTCAATAAAGTTTCCAAGACCACCTGCAATAATCAAGGTCAAACCCAAGACCATCCAGAATGAATCCTCCATGTGTTTATGTAGATACCAAATGGCACCTACCATAACGACCAGTGTAATAATAGCAAATAACCACTGCTGGTCTTGTAAGATAGAAAAGGCTGCCCCTCGATTTTGCAGGTAGGTCAAGCTAACGAAATTGGGAATCCAAGAGCGCACTTCACCCAGTGGAATCTGCTGGACGATATAGGATTTAACTAACTGATCCAGCGCAATCAAAAGCAATACAATGACTGCCACTATTCCTCTTTTTTTCATGATTTCCTCTTCTGATTAAAATATTCTTGCATGACTTCTACGAAAAGATTCCCAGCTTGACTAAGCTCCACTTCTTCACGTTTAACATAGACCATGTGATTATCCAGGTCATCCTTGAGACGAATGACTGTAATGCCATTAACACTATCACTATCTAAAAATCCAGATCCAGTCGCATAAGCGTCCGTCCGCTCCAAAATACCATTCAAGGTAGCACGGTCTGTCACATTGAACATCTGTGAGCTCGCACTGGTATCAACAAAGTTCTCTGAATAATAAAGATACTCGTCTTTTTCTTGAGTGAAACGAACCGTTGGTAGATCAGCTAAATCCTCCATGACCAATTCCTCTTTCTGGCCTAAAGGATGCCCTTCACGAAGATAAATGTGGGTATGGAAGGGAATCAACTCAATGACCTCCAGACCTAGCTTTTCAACCCTCTGCATAATACCCTTTTTATTTTGATTGTTAAGGTAGATAATCCCAATCTCACTATGCCCTTGGGCTACTTCGTCTAATATTTGAACAGTAGTCGATTCAAAAATACGGAAATTTTTGTAATCAGGATAGCGCTCTGAAAAAGCCGTAATAGTTGGTGGTAAGAAGTCATAGTGCTGACTAGCAATGGAAAATTCATCTTTTTCTTCCTCAGGATTGGCATACTGATTTTGAAAAATATCAAATCCTTTGACCAATTCTTGCGCTTTCTCATAAAATTCCATACCGCGACGTGTCAAAAACGTTCCTGAACTCGTCCGACGGAAAATTTTAAAGCCTAACTCTTTTTCCAAATCGCGCACAGAAATAGACAGACTCGGCTGACTAACATACATCTTTTCAGCAGCTTCACGGAAAGTACCACTATTGGCAATAGCCACAACATAGCGTAATTGTTGAATGTTCATCTTTTACCCCCCAACTTCTCTATCTGTTCATTATACCATATTTCAGAATTTTTCCAAAAAGGAAAAGATATCCATCACAAACCCAGGGCTAACTACTCTCTATTAAATTAAATATAGATATCAAAACAAAAAATAGGCTCTCCGAAAACTCGGAAAGCCTTATTTTAAGCCGTTTCTAGGCATTATTTAGCGATTGGGTAAACAGAAACTTGTTTTTTATCGCGTCCTTTACGTTCAAAGCGTACTACGCCTTCAACTTTAGCGAACAAAGTATCGTCTCCACCACGTCCAACGTTTACACCTGGGTAGATGTGTGTACCACGTTGACGGTAAAGGATTGATCCACCTGTTACAGTTTGTCCGTCAGCTGCTTTAGCTCCAAGACGTTTCGCTTGTGAATCACGTCCGTTTGATGTAGAACCTCCACCTTTTTTGTGGGCGAAAAGTTGCAAGTTGTTAAGAGTCATTTTTAACATAATGTTTTCCTCCGTGTTAGTTTTCTGTGATAACTCTGGTTTGGACGAACTCAGAAGAGTTCTCCGATAAGTTTGCCATACCTAAGAAAAATGATTCAAAGAATAACTGGGTCATTTCTCTCTGGTGTGAAGGAAGATCTTTTGGTATTTCAACCATCAGATAGCCACCTTCATCTTCGTTTAATTCTAGGATTGGTTCATAGCCTGCAAATTTCTCAATAGAATTGATAAAGTTAATGGCAAGCGTAGAAACCGATGCACACACGACATCTAAGCCGTATTCGCCACTCTCGGCATGTCCAGTAATTTCCGCACTCCTCAGCTCGCCATCTTCGGCTCTCTCAAAGACTGCTTGTATCATGTGTTCTCCTTAAAATTAAGCGTTGATTGCGTTGATGACAACTTTTGTATATGGTTGACGGTGACCTTGTTTACGGTGGCTACCTTTTTTAGGTTTGTACTTGTAAGTAACAACTTTCTTTTGTTTTCCTTGTTTTTCAACAGTTCCAACTACAGTAGCTCCAGCAACAAGTGGAGTTCCGACAACAGTGTTTTCACCACCAACAAGAACAACTTCGTTAAAAGTAACTTCTTGACCAGCTTCAACGTTCAATTTTTCAACGTAAACTGCTTGACCAACTTCAACTTTAACTTGTTTTCCGCCAGTTTTGATAATTGCGTATGTGCTCATTATGCACCTCCTATGATTTTTATGGGTTTCCCCGAATTTTTTGTGAAGACTCGCCTAGCATCGTGGGACGAACCACTTAAAAGAAGAGCTCTAAGTATAAGAAAGAATAAACTAGGAATTGAGCCGAAGGCATAACTTATGTTAGGCGAGGCGACAATGACAAAGTTTAAATTTGTTATACGACGAGCAACGATGTTCGTGCGGTTGCACAGGATCGTGCATAGTCAACTCTTCAAGTATAGCATATCTCCTATTTTCTTACAAGTAATAACACCTAAAATGAAGCTTTTTCTTTTACTTTTTTCTGCCAAGATGCAAAAAGCATGCTGAGGTAAAAAATACTCATCATAATAGGAACACCAAGAATGGTCTTTTCATGATAGAAAATCGTCAAATAGGCTGAAAAGACAACGCCAAGGACAAAACTACTAAGCAGGCTAACAAAGATGAATCCTTCACGCAAAAAAGGTGTGTGCTTGGTTCGGAAATAATCTCCAAAAGCCAGCATGGTCCGTTTGATATTCCCTGTCATAAAAGCGTTATTATAGGCAATACCCGACACTTCTCCAAAAGCAGTTGTCACCAATCCCATACAGAAGGCCAAGGGCGGTACTAGATAGATATTATCTACAGTCTGCGGCACAAAACCAATAATGATTGATAAGATTGCTAAAGGAAGCAATGACAAAATTGGCTTTTTCACAATTCTCAATTTTTCCTTATAAATTGTTAATAGAAAGACCCCCATCATAAAAGCTAACAAGGTGAGAACCTTGTCCCTAACATCTGAAACATTATTTTGAATTAATTCTACTGAAAGAAAGACGACATTCCCAGTTTGTCCAGCTACAAGAGTATTCCCTCGCACAATAAACGTATAGGCATCTACATAACCTGCACAAAAAGTCAAAAAAAGCGCTAGCCTCTTAGACTGACGTGATATTTTTCTTATAGGTAATAACCTCATTTTCCCTCCCATTTCATTTACTCATCTCATTATTGTACCACTTTCTTTGGAAAAGACCTAGTAGCTTATTTGAAATTTTTTCCCCTCTGTTGGATAGTCCTGTCTATCTATGTTATAATGAAAGAAGGATTTGAAATTGGAAAAGGAGTAACTATGCTTAAATTAGGTGTCATCGGAACAGGGGCTATCAGCCATCACTTTATAGAGGCAGCCCATGCCAGTGGAAAATACCAGCTGGTCGCAGTTTATTCTAGAAAACTAGAAACTGCAGCAACCTTTGCTTCTCGCTATCAGGATATCCAACTCTTTGATCAATTAGAGGACTTCTTCAAGAGCTCCTTTGATGTAGTCTATATTGCTAGTCCAAACTCCTTACATTTGGCTCAGGCACAAGCAGCCTTGTCTGCTGGTAAACACGTCATTCTTGAAAAGCCAGCTGTCACGCAGCCACAAGAATGGCTGGATTTGATTCAAACAGCTGAGAGAAATAATTGTTTTATCTTTGAAGCAGCTCGTAATTATCACGAGAAAGCTTTCACTACTATCAAAAACTTTTTGGCAGACAAACAAATCTTAGGAGCTGATTTAAATTATGCCAAATACTCTTCCAAGATGCCTGACTTGTTGACTGGTCAGACACCAAATGTCTTTTCAGACCGTTTTGCTGGTGGAGCCCTTATGGACTTGGGGATTTATCCCCTCTATGCTTCCGTTCGTCTTTTTGGAAAAGCTAATGACGCAACTTACCATGCTCAACAGCTTGACAATAGCATTGACCTAAATGGAGATGGTATCCTCTACTACCCTGACTTTCAAGCCCACATCAAGACTGGGAAAAACATCACTTCCAATCTTCCTTGTGAGATTTACACAGCAGATGGAACCTTGACCCTCAACACGATTGAGCATATTTGCTCAGCTATTTTTAGCGACCACCAAGGAAATCAAGTCCATCTTCCTATCCAACAGGCTCCTCATACGATGACTGAGGAAGTCGCTGCATTTGCACACATGATTCAGCAACCAGACCAGACACTTTACAAGACTTGGCTGGACGATGCAAGCACTGTTCATGACCTACTATATACCATGCGCCAGACTGCTGGCATTAGATTTGAGGCAGAAAAATGAAAACCAAACTACCAACTGAATGGCAAGAACTAAGCGACCAACTCGGTTTCCAAGAATTTACACCCATTCAAACTCAACTATTTGAGCCCATTCTTGCAGGAGAAAACCTACTGGGAGTTAGCCCAACAGGAACAGGCAAGACTCTCGCTTACCTCCTACCAAGCCTTCTCAGACTACAAAAGAAAAAAGCGCAACAACTCTTGATTCTAGCACCAAATACAGAACTTGCCGGACAGATTTTTGAAGTGTGTAAAACATGGGCTGAAGCTATCGGCTTAACTGCCCAACTCTTCTTATCAGGTTCGAGTCAGAAGCGCCAAATTGAACGTCTTAAAAAAGGACCAGAAATTCTGATTGGAACACCTGGCCGTATCTTTGAGTTGATTAAATTGAAAAAAATCAAGATGATGAATGTGGAAACCATCATCCTGGATGAATTCGACCAATTGCTAGATGATTCTCAGATACACTTTGTCGAGAAAATTACTCACTACGCACCTCGTGACCACCAACTTGTCTATATGAGTGCGACAACCAAGTTTGACCAAAAGAAGATTGCGCCTAACACACGTACCATTGATCTTTCTGACCAAAAATTGGACAACATCCAACACTTCTACATGCAGGTAGATCAACGTCACCGAGTGGATATGCTACGAAAACTAGCTCATGTTGAAGATTTCCGCGGTCTGGTCTTCTTTAACAGCCTATCAGACCTTGGAAGCGCAGAAGAAAAATTACAGTATCGTGATATCTTGGCTGTTTCTCTAGCTAGTGATGTCAATGTCAAATTTAGAAAGTCATCTTAGAAAAGTTTAAAGACAAGCAACTAACCCTGCTTCTTGCAACAGACCTTCTGGCACGTGGGATTGATATCGATAATCTAGAGTGTGTCGTAAACTTTGATGTTCCTAGAGATATCGAAACCTACACTCACCGCGCTGGACGTACTGGCCGTATGGGCAAGGAAGGTTATGTTATCACTCTCGTCACTCATCCAGAAGAACTTAAAAAACTCAAAAAATTCTCAAATGTCCGTGAAATTATCCTAAAAAATCAAGAACTCTATATCAAATAAGGTTGGCTCTCGCCAACCTTTTTCTTATCCCCAGCTAATTTCTAAATTATAGCTGGCAAAGGTATGTCCCTCTTGATTTTGTAGTTGATAATCTAGTTCAATCTTTTGCCCATCAACTTGATAATGGTTCGTTTGGATGATAAACTCCTGCATGCCCATAGGTGTAGGAATATAGGCTAAACTATTGCTATCCTTTAGAAAGCGCATAATGGTCTTGGGATTGGAAAAACGACTCATCACCAGCTCTTGACCATGAAATTTAATCACTACTTTTTCCTTTTCCTCATTATAGAAAAGCAGGTAGCTATAATCTCCCTTTTCATGCACTTCCACGTCATAAAGCTGGTCAATCACTTCCAACTGCTCATCAAACTGAATCGTATTTCGCATCCGAATCTTCACATCAAGTCCTCTTTCTTGTCTCTTGTCCTACTATTTTACCAAAAACTCTAGCTTTTTGCTATAATGGTCATATGAACGAAAAAGTATTCCGTGACCCAGTTCACAACTACATCCATGTCAATAATCATATCATCTATGACTTGATTAATACAAAAGAATTTCAGCGTTTGCGTCGTATCAAACAACTAGGAACTTCCAGTTATACCTTCCACGGTGGGGAGCACAGCCGCTTCTCCCACTGTCTAGGAGTCTATGAAATTGCACGACGCATCACAGAGATTTTCGAAGAAAAATATCCAGACGAATGGAATCCTTCTGAGTCTCTCTTGACCATGACCGCTGCACTCCTTCATGACCTCGGGCATGGTGCCTACTCCCATACTTTTGAACATCTCTTTGATACAGACCACGAAGCTATTACTCAGGAGATTATCCAAAACCCTGAAACGGAGATTCACCAAGTCCTACTACAAGTGGCACCTGATTTTCCAGAAAAAGTTGCCAGTGTCATCGACCACACCTATCCTAACAAGCAGGTCGTGCAACTCATTTCTAGTCAGATTGATGCAGACCGCATGGACTATCTCTTGCGCGACTCCTATTTTACAGGAGCATCCTATGGGGAATTTGACCTGACTCGGATTCTCCGAGTCATTCGTCCTATCGAAAATGGTATCGCCTTTCAGCGCAATGGCATGCACGCCATCGAAGACTACGTCCTCAGTCGCTACCAGATGTATATGCAGTTTATTTCCACCCAGCAACACGCGCCATGGAAGTTCTCCTGCAGAATCTCCTCAAACGCGCCAAGGAACTCTATCCTAAAGACAAAGATTTCTTTGCACGAACTTCCCCACATCTCCTGCCTTTCTTTGAAAAAAATGTGACCTTGTCTGATTATCTAGCTCTGGATGATGGTGTGATGAATACCTACTTCCAACTCTGGATGACCAGTCCTGACAAGATTCTTGCAGACCTGTCGCAACGCTTTGTCAACCGTAAGGTCTTTAAATCGATTACCTTTTCACAAGAGGATCAAGACCAACTCGCCAGCATGAGAAAATTAGTTGAGGATATCGGCTTTGATCCGGACTACTACACTGCTATTCATAAGAACTTTGACCTCCCTTATGATATCTATCGTCCCGAATCTGAAAATCCACGAACACAGATTGAGATTTTACAAAAAAATGGAGAACTAGCCGAACTCTCTAGCCTGTCTCCTATTGTCCAATCCCTTGCTGGCAGCCGCCACGGAGATAATCGTTTCTATTTCCCAAAAGAAATGTTGGATCAAAACAGCATCTTCGCAAGCATCACCCAGCAATTTTTACACTTGATTGAGAACGATCATTTTACCCCAAATAAAAACTAGAAGAGGAAATTTATGAGTATTAAACTAATTGCCGTTGATATAGACGGAACCCTAGTCAATAGCCAAAAGGAGATTACTCCTGAAGTCTTTTCTGCCATCCAGGATGCCAAACAAGCCGGTGTCAAAGTCGTGATTGCAACTGGCCGCCCTATCGCAGGTGTTGCCAAACTTCTGGACGACTTGCAGTTGAGAGACGAGGGTGACTATGTGGTGACCTTCAACGGTGCCCTTGTCCAAGAAACTGCTACAGGACATGAGATTATCAGTGAATCCTTGACCTATGAGGATTATCTGGATATGGAATTTCTCAGTCGCAAACTTGGTGTCCACATGCACGCTATTACCAAGGACGGTATCTATACTGCCAATCGTAATATCGGAAAATATACAGTGCACGAATCAACCCTCGTCAGCATGCCAATCTTCTACCGCACACCTGAAGAAATGGCTGACAAGGAAATTGTTAAGTGTATGTTCATCGATGAACCAGAGATTCTGGATGCTGCAATTGAAAAGATACCAGCGGAATTTTACGAACGCTACTCTATCAACAAGTCTGCTCCTTTCTACCTCGAACTCCTTAAAAAGAATGTAGATAAGGGTTCAGCTATTACCCACCTAGCTGAAACTAGGATTGACCAAAGATCAAACCATGGCTATCGGTGACGAAGAAAATGACCGTGCCATGCTGGAAGTCGTTGGTAACCCTGTTGTCATGGAAAATGGAAATCCAGAAATCAAAAAAATCGCCAAATACATCACCAAAACAAATGACGAATCTGGCGTTGCCCATGCCATCCGTACATGGGTACTGTAAAATAATTTGAATGTAAAAAAAGCACTCCAGAAGTTAGAGATAATGTACTGCCCCCAAAAGTTAGACAGAAAAATCTTACTTTTGGGGGCAGTTTAATATTCAGTATTTTTGGTTTCTAGTTCTATCCCCTCAATAATTATTAAATCTGAATTAGATAGTACATTATGTAAAAACCTTTTTCAATTTTTTTATTTTAATACGAATTAATATTATTTTTTTAATGATAATTGATCCACTAATCTTCCTTTATAAATATTGCAGTACTTTTTCTTAATTAGCTTTTTTTCATAACTCTTTATAAGAATAACTAATAAACTACTTAGTAATCCCAAAATAACTAGACTTAATCTTGGGTTTAAAAGCCAATTAAAATAAGCGGCCAATATCCCTCCAAAAGGAGCAAAAATGGTAGCTATTACAAAAGAACTTGAAAGTATCTTTCCAATATTATACACAGTACTTTCTTGTTGCTGTATTGTTGTAATGGAGACAGAAGCTAAAGAAAGGTTACTGCTATCAAACTTCCAAATCCAGTAATTGAGTAAACAATCCCAACAAGACTATTTGATAATTTTAATTACGTCCATTTTTTCTCTCATTAATTGGACATAGCCCTTTGTTTCTATTTTTGAATTTAAAAACGAGAACTCTCCGCACATTTTCTCATAAAAAAATTATGATAATCTTCTTTTGAAAAAAATCTCCTAAAAATCTCTATCTCAAGATAAAATCCAAGACTATCAATCTTATCTAGATTAATCGTTTTTATTTTTCTAATGCATCATGATAAGTCTTTCTATGTTTACTTATTGTGAAAATATTTGAAAAATCCATCTTGCAAGATATTCCTTACAAATTCTAATTTTTTTCAGATTCCAACTCTATTTCACTTTCACTCCACATTCCTTTGTTTTATCGTATCTTTTCTTGTGAAAAATACTTGCTCTATTATCATCTTCTTGGCGAATTCTGTAGATAAAGCTACCTACCTCATCATTTTCAAATTCTCTTCCTTTTGTTTTAAAAATATTCATCAACTTGCTTATTTTCACTCTTAAATTTATAAGATTTTTTTCTAAATATGAAATAGCATTATTATAATCTCTCTCATCGTTGAGTTCAAATCTAACTTCTAATTCATTCATTAATTTTTACCTCTCAATTCTTCAAAGACTGAAGTCTCTTTACATTCACTCAGTCTATAGTAAGTTTCTGTAGATGTTTTTATGGACAAAAAAAGCCTAATATTTTTCTTGCACTCATTTTTAGCACTTCAATATAATACTGTCAAGATTTTTTTGATAATATTTTTTTATTTATTTTTTTATTAAATACATATTTGTATTATTTTGGATTAAAAAAACGATGCTTAATTGAACATCGTCTTTACTATTCTGTTATATCTGCAATGTAATGCTCGATTTTAAGAGCCATTGACATATTTCCCTCAAGCTTATATAGAAAATAAGCCGTTTCAAAGTACTCTTTTACTGCAACTTTAGAAGAAAAAAATTCTTACTGACATTTCCCATCAATAAATACAAATCAGCCAAAAAGATACGTTGTTCTATACGTCTTACATTGCTTTATCGTATCTGTTATTTTTTTGTAATAGCTTCTTCAGCATTATTCTGCAGCCATAGATAGCGACAAACATTATAATTAAATTTAATAGAAAGGGTTAATTCTTCGATTGTTTTTTTAAATCGAGTTGATTTACTTGATACTCTAACTTTTCTCGAATTTCATTAAAACTCTCTAAATCTTCAATATCATAATAAAAAAATTAAATAGAGTATTTGAAACTTGAAGGTAGATCAGGTCAGTTACATTTAACTGAAACAGTACCTTCTCCAATCTTGCTACAGCCTCCTCTTTTTGCCCATAGAAATAAAAAAATCTATAAGAGATTTTTATCCACTCCATATAAAACTTATCTACTAGAGACAAGCGATGTATCTTTACACTCTCTAATTCATATATATATTTTAAAGACTCATAATTTCGATTTGTGATAAATGTCTGGGCTAACTTTTTAAACTCTGATAACTCATCAATCTCTTCTACAATCTGCTCATTAAAAAAATAGTCTATACTAACTTTTAACTTCTTAGACAGAGCATATAAAAAGTCTGCTCCTGGAGTAAATTCTCCATTCTCTAATCGACTAATCTGTCCCTGTTTACATATCCCCTCAGCCAATTCTCGCTGAGACATTTTTTTAATTCTTTTCGTCTATTTTTTTAATCTTGTTGCTAATAATGTGCCCACGTTTGCATTTTTCCTTTTCTATTCGATTTCAATTTCAATTCTAACATGATTAAATTTTTAAATACAAATTAATAAACCAAAAAGATACAAATTATATATAAACAATGACTAGATAGGTTATTTTTGAAAACCCAGCCCTTCTTCTTTTTGAGATTTTCTTACTCAAACGATTGATAAACTTATTCACTTGAAATGGATTAGATATTAGACTATCATGTTTAAATTTTTGTTATTGATATATTTAACAGACCAGAAATAGTCTTGTACAACATATCAAATTCAGGGGAATAATAACGATTTTTCTCCATTTTTTTAGGCTCTCTATTTCATAACAATCAATTCATTTTGTCACATACCTTAGCACGAAAAAAATCCACACCAAATCTTTTTGAAAGCTGTTTAAAAGCTTTGTACTTGCTTTCTGAGTTCATAGATCTGAAACTTAACCTCATTTGTTCAATTCCATAATAAAAAAATAAGGACATTCTAATAAAGGAAGTCCTTATTTTTTTAAACTAATAGATGTCAAAGTTACTATGCAGATACACTTTATTCTGTAATCATTGATCAAAGAAAAAAACACTAATCTATTTTTAAAAAAACTAACTTGTGATGATTGCCCATAAACAAACACTTTGAATATTCTTTACGCTTCTTTACGCTTCCCAAAATGCCCCCTGCAGGAATCGAACCTGCAACTACTCCTTAGGAGGGAGTTGTTATATCCATTGAACTAAGGGAGCTAGATAAAAACTCTGCTGAAGAAGCAGAGTTTTTAGTCGAATTAACGACGGATCTCTTTGATACGAGCTGCTTTACCTTGAAGAGCACGCAAGTAGTACAATTTCGCACGACGTACTTTACCGTAACGTACAACTTCGATTTTTTCAACACGTGGAGTGTGGATTGGGAAGATACGCTCAACACCTACACCGTTAGAGATTTTACGAACTGTGTAGTTTTCTGAGATGCCAGCACCTTTACGTGCGATAACAACACCTTCAAAAATCTGGATACGTTCACGGTTACCTTCGACAACTTTCGCGTGTACGCGAACAGTGTCACCAGGACGGAATGATGGGATATCTGTACGAAGTTGACCTTCAGTCAAGCTTTGGATTAATGGATTCATTTTATTCTCCTATCTTTGTCAATCTTGAGGAACCTTCCTCAGCGGATAAACTGTATTTTTGTGCGTCCATTACACACAAGATACAGTCTACCAAATTTCCACAAAAAAGTAAAGAAATTTATAACAGAATTCCTAAAAAAATCGCAACCAAACCACCTAGGTAGGTTAAGGCTAGGTAGCTATAAAATACCTTCTTATCACTTAACAGTCTTTGCAGTTCATCATTCAAGGTCGAAAAAGTCGTCAGACCTCCACAAAATCCAGTTGCTAGAATAGCATAGACTTCCTTAGATTCCACATGATTGTAGAATAATCCAATTAAAAAACAACCCAAAAGATTGGCTATTAGCGTTCCGAGTGGCAATTTAGATGCTTGATTATAGCGGGAAAAGAAATAGCGCACTAAAGCTCCGAAACCACAAGCAATTGCAAGATAGACGATTACCATTTCTTCCTCCCTAAATAGTAAGCTAAAAGCAGTCCTCCACCGATGCTCAAAAGCAAATACAGGACTAAACTAAGATAACGCCCTGTATCAAGCAGTTTCACAACATCAAGCATGAGACTAGAAAAGGTTGTTAAACCTCCGCAAACCTGTACCCAGTGCTAAAATAACACCTTTACTTGTCCCCTTATAGACTAAATAGCCCTTAACAAGATAAACCAAGCAGAAAATACCTAGATAGTTAACAAGAAGGGTTCCCCAAGGAAAGTCAGGACTGGCTGGTAACCAAGTGGAAACTAGATAGCGGACAAGTCCGCCCAACATAGCAGCTAGAAAAATTCCTAACGGATAAAATTGCTCTTTTTTCATTTGATATTTTGATCCTGATAATCACGCGAACGTTTGAGTATGTCCGAAAAAGTCGCTACAATAGTCTCCTGATAGCGCTTGTCCTCTACACGACTCCTAACCTTTTCAAAGATAATTGCTTCTCTCTTGGTATCTAAAATCGGTTTCCCTGAAGCCTTCTTATAAGCGACAACCCCTTCAACTAAATGCATTCGTTCTTCTAACAGTTTGACAATTTGATCGTCAATTTGATCAATTTCTTGACGAATAATATCTAAATCCATACAGTCTCCTCCTTTATTTGAATTATTGTATCAAAAAGCCATCAAATAGGCTAGTAAAATCCCAACTCTCGATAAGAAAACTGCACTGATTGATTCCATCAGCGCAGTTTTATACTTATCCTACTTTAGCAGCCAATTCTTCTGCGAATTGTTCTAAACGTTCAATGTCTTCTTCCTCAGCAGAAAGATCAACTTTAACACACTCTGAACCTTTTTCTGCTCCTGTCGCTACAAAAACGCGGTCAAAGTCATCGACAGCCTTACAGAATTCATCGTAGAAGGTATCTCCTGAGCCGACCACTCCGTAGATTTTGCCATTCAAGTTGAGATCTGCTAGTCTTCGTAGAAGTCCATCATCTCATCTGGCAATTCTCCATCACCATAAGTATAGGTCGCAACGATAGCGATGTCTGCTTCCAAAAAGTCTGAAGCGTCAACAGTTGTACATTCATCAACATCGACATCCAAGCCCAAGTCACGTAATTTATCTGCTACAATATCTGCAATTTCTTCGGTATTACCGGTCATACTGGCAAATACAATTTTTGCTAATGCCATATCGTCCTCCTCAATTTATCTTTCTCCATTATATCACATCTTTTTTTCATTTTAAAAAAATAAAAAAATTCTTGTGCTACAATGAAATGAGAAAGAATTGAGGTTATTTATGGACATTTGCCATCAAATTTTAGAAAAAATCAAAGAATACGACACCATTATCATTCACCGTCATATGAAACCAGACCCTGATGCCTTGGGAAGTCAAGTGGGATTGAAAGTTCTTCTCAAACATCATTTCCCAGAAAAAACTATCAAAGCAGTTGGTTTTGATGAACCAACTCTTACTTGGATGGCTGAAATGGATCTTGTTGAAGATAGTGCCTACCAAGGCGCACTTGTTATCGTCTGTGATACAGCTAATACTGCTCGTATCGATGATAAGCGCTATAGTCAAGGTGATTTTCTCATTAAGATTGACCACCATCCAAATGATGATGTATATGGTGACCTATCTTGGGTGGATACTAGTTCAAGTAGTGCTAGCGAGATGATTACCCTATTTGCCCAAACAACTCAACTGGCCTTGTCAGATCGAGCTGCTGAGTTACTCTTTGCAGGAATTGTTGGTGATACAGGTCGATTCCTCTACCCTTCTACCACTGCACGCACCCTCCGCCTGGCTGCCTCTCTGAGAGAACATAACTTTGACTTTGCGGCTCTCGCTCGCAAAATGGACACTATGAGCTACAAAATTGCTAAACTTCAAGGATACATCTACGATCATCTGGAAGTGGATGAAAATGGAGCAGCGCGCGTTATCCTGAGTCAAGAAGTCTTGAAACAATTCAATGTTACCGATGCTGAAACTGCGGCTATTGTAGGAGCTCCTGGTCGGATTGACAGCGTCAGTCTCTGGGGAATTTTTGTGGAGCAGGTTGATGGCCACTACCGTGTCCGCTTACGCAGTAAAATCCATCCTATCAACGAAATCGCCAAGGAACATGATGGTGGAGGCCACCCTCTAGCAAGCGGTGCTAATTCCTATAGCCTAGAGGAAAACGAAATCATCTACCAAAAGTTAAAAAACTTGCTTAAAAACTGATAAAATACTTGCCAAACTTTTCAGAATCTGCTAGACTAGTATGGTAACAATCTATGGCTCGCAAAGAGACCATGGCAGAAAGGAAATATTGCAAAATGAAAAAAGATATCCATCCAGAATATCGCCCAGTTGTCTTCATGGACACAACTACTGGTTACCAATTCCTTAGCGGTTCAACAAAACGCTCTAACGAAACAGTTGAGTTCGAAGGCGAAACTTACCCATTGATCCGTGTGGAAATTTCATCAGACTCACACCCATTCTACACTGGACGTCAAAAGTTCACTCAAGCAGATGGACGCGTGGATCGTTTCAACAAAAAATACGGTCTCAAATAATCAACCGCATTTATTGTTTAAAAACGTTGATACAAAGCCTTTTCCAAGAAATTGGAATTGGCTTTTTTTGTTTTTAGTACCGTTTTTGGTACCGTCTTGGAAAACTAACCTTTTGCACTATCCAGATAATCTACAAATTTTGTGATAGCTTTCTTCTCTCCTGCTACTGTAGAATGGCTATAAGTATCCAGGGTCATCTGACTACTTGCATGACCTAATCTTTTGGCCGCATTGACAGGGTCAACCCCTACTTCAATCATCAAGGTTGCATGAGTATGTCTGAAGCCATGAGGAGTTATCTTCTTCAAGCCATGTTTCCTGATGATCCGCTTTAGAACACTATTGATATAATCCTGATATAAAGGTTCTATCTTTCCGTCTCGATCAACAAACGTAAACATGTAATCGCTATCAATCAAAGGGGTAACTGACAGTTGCCCCTTTTCTCTTCTGCTCTTTTGTTTCCACTCTTTCAAAATCGAGATTGTCTCAGTATCTAAAGGGATTTGCCGTATGGAAAACCTGTTTTTGGTGCTTTTCTCAACTGCTTTCCCCTTGATTCTACCTAGGTTTTTGCTGATAGAAAGTAATTGATTGTCAAAATCGATGTCAGACCACCTCAAAGAATACAGCTCCCCTTTCCTTAAGCCACTATAGGCCAACAAACGAAATAAGGCATAGTTTTTATAAGGCTCTTCTGCCTTAATAATAGCTAAAAACTCATGCAACTCCTCAACGCTAAAGAAGTTATCTGACTTCTTCCGCTCTCTTTTTGGGAGTATCACTTGTTTCATTGGGTTGTCTGTAATCAATTTCATTTTCAAAGCAAAATCAAACACTTGACTAGTGTAAGATTTGACCTGTTTGATATTCCTAAAAGTCTGACCTTTTTCGGTAATAAAGTCCTGACATTGCCAAGGAGTAATTTTGGAAATTTTCACCTTTCCAAGAACTGGCAAGATATGAATTCTAAACAAATCATCTGTACGGACGCTTGTCGTCCTCTCTACTGTGTTTTGATAAGTTTTGAACCATTCTTCAAAAACTTCATCAAAACGTCTCTCAGAGACTCTCAGAAGCCCTGAGAGGTCTCCTGACGCTTTTTTGTGGTAAATCATAGCTTCATACTGTCTAGCCTCTCTAAGGCTCTTAAAACCGCTTTTAAAGAAGTCCTGACGTTTGCCATCAATCACCCTGTAGATTCTGACCTTATAAAGATACCCTGATTTAGACTTTTTAGCCTTATATTTAATAATAGACATTCTAATTTCTCCTTTATTTTTTAAGGTTTCGGAGCTTATAAAATAAAGAAATCATGATTGTCAGTTATTTCTTACGCTTTTTCTCTTCTTGCCGTCTCTTGTATTCAGGAGTCTCTACCCATGCCTCCCAGACATAATGATAAGGGGAGTCTTCTGCTCCTGATTTGTTAATCAGGAAAGGAATAAGGCCTTGTTTCTCATCAGCTATAAATTCTTTAATAGCTTTAACCAAAATAGGGTTAAAGTCTTTTTTACTTGCTAGAAAATCAATGTAATCAGACAATGCCTCTGACTGATTGAGCTCTGCAAGTATAATAGCAAGATCTTTTCCAAAAGGAGTCCATTCGGTAATTTTATTTTCAATCGTACTTTTTCCCTGAAGCACTTTGGCGAAGCCTTTAAAAATTTCTTTGACTGATCCTGGATTGACTAATACAGGATTATCATCAAGCCCCAACAAGTAAGGGATAGACACGCCAAAATATTCTGCAAGAATTTCTGCGTTTTCTTTTTTAGGAGTACGTAGATTTTTTTTATATCCTGAGAGAGTTGTTATTGGTATATCCGTATCATCACTAACCTTTTTTTAGTGTGTAATTATTTTTTTCATTAGTATCTCTAACCTATTTTCAGGTTTGTCAAATAAAAAAATTATTCATATTTTTCACCTCTAAAAAAATATTTTAACACTTTTTCTCAAATATGAGTAAAAAAATAAGTTGACATTACTCAAAAAAAGGGTATATAATCGTGACATACTCTTAAATGAGTAAAATTTCGGAGCTTATAAAATTAAGAAAGGGGTCAGAATATGACAGAAAATTTTACTATCCACCTCCCAAAAGCAACCGAAAAGAAGTTGCTTGCCCGTTACGATACTATGCTTCAGAAAGCTATCGAAAAAGCCCTTGAGGACCAGGAACTCTATAAACCTATAGTTCGTATGGCAGGTTTGTGCCGTTGGTTGTCAGTCTCAACCACTACGATAGTGAAATGGCAACGTGAAGGCATGCCCCACATGGTCATTGACGGAGTGACCCTGTACGATAAACATAAAGTCTCTAAATGGCTACAACAATATGAGAGGTAAGATATATGAATTACGATGACGAAAACTATCTAATTCCAAAAGTTCTTTTTCGAGATGAATTTTATAATCGTTTAACTCCCTCTGCAATTATAGTATATACTGTTCTACTAGATAAAATGCAGGAAGCACCGACTAAAAATTGGATAGATGAAAATGGAGATGTTTATCTTAACTATCGTATAGTAGATTTGGAAAAAAATATTTGGTTTTTGGTAATAAGAAAATTATACGTATCCTAAAATCTTTAGAAGAGTGCAATCTTATTGAACGTGAAAGAGTTCCAGTTTTCTATCGTGCCAACTTACCGTACAGAATTTATATTAACGAGGTGTAAATATGATAAAGATTTACTTTGGAAAAAGACGCTACACTTAATCAAGCTATCCAGTCACGGTTGGATAGCTATCAGCTTGACTATCAAGTATTCTCAAGTAAAGATATAGATACTAAAACTCTGATGGAATGGCTTTTTAGGTCAACTGATATATTTGAACTGTTAAGTACTAAGATGTTGAAGTATAAGTTAAATACGCAAATTACACTTAGTCAATTTGTTAGAAAGATTTTGAAAGACGTTGATAGTTCCTTAAAACTCCCCATTGTTGTAACAAAAGAAGCCATCTATTCGAACATGACTCCAGAATATGTTGGGACACTCTTGCCAAAAGAATACCGTAAAGCAGAACGAGAGAACTTATTTAGGAAACTTGAAGAGCTAGATGAATGTAGACATTTTTGGAGAAATTTTGAGATTGTCCGTAAACAATCTGAATTGCCTTGGTTTGAATTGCATAAGTTGCTATTTGCTGATATGTCTGATGATTTAGGAGAAATCAAAAAAGCTAAAGACCGATTCTTTAAATACAAGAAAAACAAGCAGATTCCCCCTGAAGATATCATCGAAAAAATACTAGAAATATTTTTTTGATTGAAAGAGTTGACCTTTTTTTCAAAAAAATCTGTTTCAGATTTACAAAATTTCTAGTCCTAAAACAGTTATGAAAATGACTATGAAAATATTTTGAAAACGATGTTTTGAGACTAAATTTTTGAGCTTTCTCAAAATTTATAACGCGGGCCCCTCTAACAGCCCGCTATGTTCCCATTTCGTGGGATTTTACTGCACCCATTTTTTTGGCAAGTTTGACCGTAGCAAAATGAAAATGGTCCGACGAAGTCGGCTTGGGGTTGCTCCCCCAAGAATGTCATTTTACGGAGGTCTTTGCGCAGACAAAAAAGAGGCGCCGATAGGCGACCTCTAAAAGAAAGAAGGTTTTATATGAAAAACTTAACAAATAAGGTTATATCCGGATATATTATCGCTCTTGTACCTTTCGCCTTCATAATGTGGCTTTCAGGAGTACATTCACTTTTGATAGTGTTCCTAGTTCCTTTATTTATAAGTCTATTCGCTCATTTCTATATTTGTATCATGAACTATATTGAAAATCTTGCTGACAAGTATTTCAGACAAAAAGAGGCCAATAGGTAACCCTTACAAGAAAGGAGGTTGATTTGGAATTAAAAGTTAGCTTGGACAACATCACTATTACAGCTTATATCAAACCTATCAAACTCCTTAATCTCAAAAGTTTGATAGAAAGTCATACAGCCATTATCGTCCAGACTGCAATGACTGATATGTTTAGAGCAATCACTCGGGACGGAAGTCACGTTAGACTCCTCCTAGACTACGACAAATTAAAAGGACAAGCCTTTAATGCTCGCCCTTTCAGGATAGAGTTTAACCCCAATAAACTCCGACAGATTGATATTAATATCTTAGATACAATTATACCATATCTTGAAGATATTGCAATCTCTCGAGTCGATTTAGCTTTTGATATATTTGAAGTTGATTGTAGTGAGTTTATTCTTGAAAAGAAAGGTCGCCCTACTGCTACCAAAGAATGGAGAGACCAGAATGGAAAACTAGAAACTAAATATCTAGGCGCCTCCAGGTCAGAAAAGCAAATCAGACTCTATAACAAAAAAGTTGAACAATTAGAAAATGGCTCTGAGGAAGACAAGAAATTTGCCCAGCAGTTCCAGCATTGGTGGCGCTTAGAATTTCAGCTCCGCAGTCGCTCGGTTGAAGAAATATTCGAGGTCATTGACTCTGTTATCTTTAAGCCGTTTAACTTTGAAGGTTTAGGTATAGAAGCTCAACTTTACTTACTTGCCCTTACTCGTGATAAAGGAATCTGGAATAAAGTCAGTAAAAACACACGTACAAAATACAAGAAACTTTTACAGACCTATAAAACATCTGATATCGACTATCTGAAATTGATGAAAGATTTATTAAAACATGAACGACCAGTATTAGAAAAACAGCTTGCTTATTATGGGGGAAGAGAAACAAAAAATAGCTTTCAACCATTTGGTTGAAAATCCAGTATTAACAAGGAGTTATTAGGCCTAAAATGAGAATAAAAGACTACGCTGATAGCCTGGGAGTTAGTAGTCAATCCATCTATAAACGGATACGATCTCCAAAATATAAAGAGAGGTTGAAAGGTCATTTATACCTAGACAACCAAAAGGTTGAAAACCTTGATTTAATAGGCATTAGAATACTTGAAGATTATCATTTTGAAAATGATGTGATTAAACTTGAGAAAGAATTAGAGGAGGCTAAAGAACAAGGCAAACAACTAGAACAAGATTTGCAACTATTGAAAGGCTATAGGAAGAGTGAGCAACAAAATTTAAAAGCTTGGGCAGATTATGCTGAACGATTGGAACAACATCGATTTTACTTAATGATTACACTCACTACTGTATCTATAGCTTTCCTTGTAGCTTTAGCCTTTGCCGTCTTCTGACGGCATTTGTCGGACAATGCGAAGCGTCCGACCCTGGGGCACTGATAGAGTGCCCTACTCGCTTCGGCGAGTATAGTCGAAACTCCTCTTGTGGCTCGAGAGGTGGTTCGATGTCGCTCCTGTATTCGGAGCGATGTGCCGTCTGCAAGACCCTTCGGAGAACGCACATTTACGGAGTAAAGTGTAGTGCGTTACACTTTACATGGAAGTCGTGCCGATCCTTCAGGAAAAAATCTACCCTATGGGTCACTTAGTCCTGGTGGCAATCTTCCGCCACCAGCTCGGCGACCCTTTGAGCCGAGAAAGGAGAACAAGCTATGAGTTACGCAGTAGCTAGGATGCAAAAAATGAAATCTGGAAATCTTGGTGGTGCCTATCGTCACAATGAACGAATTTTTGAAAATCACTCGAACAAGGATATTGACCCAGAAAAAACTCACCTAAACTATGAATTAACCGACCGTGACCGCTCTATCCCATACGATAGGCAGATTAAACAATACATCAACGATAATAAAATTTCCAAACGTGCTCTACGTAAAGATGCCGTTTTGTGTAATGAATGGATTATTACATCAGATAAGGCATTTTTTGAAAATATGAGTCCAGATCAGATTAAGAATTTTTTTGAAACAGCAAAAAATTTCTTTGCTGAAAGATACGGTAATAGTAATATCGCTTATGCTATGGTACATCTTGATGAGAGTACACCACATATGCATTTAGGACTTGTACCTATGCAAAATGGCAAGTTAAGTTCTAAGGCATTATTTGGCAGTCGTGACCAACTAAAAGAGATCCAGGAGGCATTTCCTAGATACCTGAACGAACATGGCTATAATTTGCAACGTGGGGAGTCTGATAGCAAGAAGAAACACCTCGAAACAGCAGAATTTAAAGAAAAGCAACGCTTACTAGATGATACTGATAAAAAGATAGTTGATAAAACCGAAAAACTAAAACAACTAGAAAAAGAGAAAGATGCTTTACTAGATGATATAGCTGTTTTGGAGGCTATTCAACCACTACAGATTGAAGAAATGGAAAAAGACAAATTGGTCAGACGTACATTTGACGGTAAACTAAAAATGGATAAAGCAACCTATGACAGACTCTTTCATACAGCCTCCAAAAATGTCCTAGATAATAATAGGCTAAGGCACGAAAACAGCAACCTTGAACAGCAATTACAGCAATCACTTTCTAAACAGAATAACTTAGCTAAAAAACTGATGAAGAGTGATCACATATTATCTGAAAATCGTACACTAAAATCAGAAGTCGATAACCTAAAACACGCAAATAAAAAACTCAATGAAAGCATAAAACGATTGGGTGAGCAATTAAATGCTGTAAATAAAAAACTTGCGTTTTGGCGCAAAACAGCAAGAAATTACATGCATCCTAAAGAATTCAGCAGAATGTTACATGTCATAAATCAAATACGTCCACCAAGAATAACCATTATGTCAGTCGCTCGAAGTTTTAAAAACATGATTGAAAAAAATATATTTTAAGCACTTTATGCCGTGAAAGTCTCTTGATAACAAGCTAGTCGACTTTAGACTAAAGACAGTCGAGTCGTCAGGCTGAAAAGCTGACGATCGATTGCCAAAGGCTAAAAAAGACTAGGTTACTTGTTGTCAAGAGAACCATGGAATAAATAAACAAGGAGAAAAAGATGAACAATATTAACAAACCTTTAGTACACAAAATTAAACAACCTGCTACATTTTCTGGAAAAATATTACTGGGCTTTCTACAGTCAGCTTTTAAAGAAATCACTGGTAACTATCTAACATCAGCCTATCCACTCAGCATTATTGAGCCTTATTTTACCTCAGATGAACAGGGAGAATCGTTTTGGTCAAATGCCCTGGCTATCAATGTTTTAGAAATTCGTCTCAAGGATAACTATAACATCCATCTAATACAAAAATCACCTTATATTCTTCTTGTTATTGAGGATATTGATACCTTCAAAACTGGAGTTATTAAACTCTTTAATGACTTACTTGATCCTGATAAAAAGTATCTGATTTATCGTGATTTTATCAAAACATACCGCAATATGACTCCGATTGAAAAAATCGATTTTTTCAAAAAGAAGACCGTCAAGGGAATCGCAGCTAAAAAATAAGCTGTTGTATACTATTTAGTGAGGAGGTAACGCTATGAGAAAAACACTATTTGGTTGGATGCTTGCATTTTCTGCATTACGCTTTCTTGATCGCTCAGTACGTCAGTCAACTAAAGTGCTACGGCGATTTTTAAGATAAATTATAAAAGGCTCTAGTTTAGAGTCTTTTATTGTGATATAATACAAATTGCTGAAGCTACCTTCCGCAAATTAATGCGAAAGGAGGTGTTGTTCTATGAGTTACTTCTTCGAGCTCTTACTCGGAATCACGGTTGAGATACTGGCTCACTATCTCATCAAGTGGCTAGATGACGAGGACAAACGCTAAGGCTAGCCCAAAACACCACAAAAAAACCCTCGAGAGACCTGGCCGTCCTCGGGGGTTTGGTGTATCTATGAGATACTTCTTCGTGTTCTTATTATCTCATTCATTACAAAAAAAGTCAATAAAAAAAGCCCAAATAAAGGTAATAAAAATTATTGTTGACATTCTCTCTTATTTATACTAAACTATGGATAAGGATAGGATGATGTCGGGTGACTGGTAACAGTTTGCTCAAAGGTACTTGTTTTAGGTACAGGTTAGGTACTGCCTTCAGCTTTATGCTGTAAAGAACCCGCTCCACCACTGGTCCTATTCGTTTTACTCTTGGATTATATTCAAGAGTTTTTTTCTTGTCAAAAAAATCTCAAATACCTGAGACATCTTTCTTTATTTTATAAGCTCCGAAACCTTAATTTTTGGTACCTTTTTGGTACCGTCTTGGTTTAACAATACGCTATATATATAATATTTTACAGTTACTTTCCCTTTAGAAACGTTGATTTAATAAGGATTTAAATATTACAGAGTATACTTTTTGTAAAATACGGTCTCAAATAATGATAAAAAAGACAGCTTCGGCTGTTCTTTTTTTCTTCTTTTTATGAACCAATCACTACTACTTTCTATTTGTCAACCATCACGCTGACACTATAATTGATTTCAAACGGGGTTAAAAAATGTCGAAAAGAAGCTTGATATTGAGAATGGTCAAGATGATTGAAACTACGTAGTCTAGGATTGTATTCCACTTGGCATTGGTAAATTCTCCCATCACTGACTTTCTTAGAAGTCAGATAGATTAAGGGAAAAATTAAGAATGGAAGAGCGATTGAAAGAAAGACCTGTGAATAGACCAATAACTAATCCAAGGTTCTTTCTTTATGCCCAACTATAATCACAGGAAGCAAGGAAAAAATCCTTATACCGATACGAATGATCCACTGAGGTAATTTCAGATGCAAGAAACCTTCCATAACAATCTGTCCAGTCAAGGTGCATGTGATAGTAGAATTTTGACCACTTGCTAAGAGAGCTAAAGCAAACAAAGTTGACAGAGTTGAGCTGGCTATCGCTCCTGATATTGTCGAATCCTGTAAAGCATTGTACATTTGAGAAAAGCTGAAATTTCAGACGCATGAGCAAAAAAGAGCGATTCTCCTAAAATTAGAAGTAAGGAATTGCCAACAAAGGCTAGGGACAAGTGAAGATTTGAGTCCCAGGCCATAAAACGAACAGCTTTTCGAACATCCTTTTTATCCTTATGGTTAATTTCCTTGTTTGCGATAAGGATGAATGAAGATAGAGATTATGGGGCATGACTGTCGCTCCTACAATCCCTAAAGCCAAAGTCAATTGACTCCCATGTCCTGGCAAGGGACTTTCAAATAAAGTCGAAGTCGACAAATAACCACCATAGATCCCCGGCATACTCGGATTGGATAAAGCTACCAGATAAGAAAAGATGCCTAATATGGTTAAGATAAGGGTTGTAACAATAGCCTCAATCTTCTTAAAGCCAAATTTCATCAACAAAATCAAAAGAAATACATCTAAAACGGTTAGAAGTATCGCGACCTTTATCGGTATTTTAAATAAAAGATTTAAGGCAATTGCTGAACCTAAAACCTCTGCCAAGTCTGTCGCCAGCAAAGCTAATTCTAAAATCACCCATAGACTATAGCGGAACCACTTGGGATTATGGTGAACTGTTGCCTGCGCTAAATCCATCCTCGTCACGATGCCTAGCTTTCCAGCCATCTATTGTAACTGCATGGAGATAATGGATGAAATCAAAATAACAAATAAGAGACTATGCTTGTAGGAAGCATCACCAACAACACTGGTAATCCAGTTTCCAGAATCCATATAACCAACTGCTACAAGAACTCCAGTCCCCAAAAATACTTTTAGATTTTGCAAAAATGATTGTTATTCGGAGTTTCAATAGATTGGTTGATTTCAGAAAGAGAGACCTTTTTGTAAGAAGACATCGGAATATTCACTTTCTAATCTTGTCTTTGCTTATTTTATTAATTTATTTTTGAAAAATATAATGAAAAATAATTTCCTATTTCCAATTTATTCTTATTACATCACATTTTGAAACGATTCTTAAGGAAAGCATGATAGTTAAAACAAGTAAGAACAGTATTGAAAAAAACCAGCGTTTTCTGACGCTGGCTTTTTAACTGTGAAAAATTTTTCTCAACTAGATTGCTTCTGTAACAAAACTACGGCTTTCCAATACTTTGAGCATGGCGTTAGCTGTATCTATGGCTGTGAAGAGGGGCACTCCGTGTTCAATAGCTGAACGGCGAATCTGCTCACCATCTTCGTCTGCAGTTCGTTTTGTTCCAACTGTGTTAATGATAGCTTGAATTCTTCCTTTACGAACAAAACTTGGGATATCTTTATCGTCATCACCAATCTTACCAACAGGTTGGGCTTGCAATCCATGACTGGCAAAGAAGGCTGCTGTCCCTTCTGTCGCGAGGATTCCATAGCCAATATTTTGGAAACGACGAGCCAAGTCCAAGGCTTCTTCTTTGGCATCATCAGCGATGGTAAATACAACGTTACCAAAAGTTGGCAAGTGTAAGTATGAAGCTTCAAAGGCCTTATAGAGAGCTTTTTCCAAAGTCGTATCAGAACCCATAACTTCCCCTGTTGACTTCATTTCAGGGCCAAGTAAGCTGTCTACCTTAGCTAGTTTTGTAAAGGAGAAGACAGGTGCCTTGATATGAACGCGGGTGCTTTCAGGGTAAAGTCCATCTTGGTAGCCAAGTTCTTCAAGTTTTTGACCAAGAATGAGCTTGGTTGCTACTTGAGCCATAGGGATATTGGTCACTTTAGAAAGAAATGGAACCGTACGGCTGGCACGTGGATTGACCTCAATAACGTAGACTTTTTCATCCTTGATAACAAACTGGATGTTCATCATTCCAAGGCAGTTAAGACCGATTGCTAGACGTTTCGTATAGTCTGCTATAGTTTCCTGAACCTTTTGCGACAAGGTTTGTGGTGGGTAAACGGCCATTGAGTCACCTGAGTGGACACCGGCACGTTCGATATGCTCCATGATACCAGGGATGAGAACATTTTCCCCGTCTGAGATGGCATCAACTTCGCACTCCTGACCAACAATATAAGAATCGACAAGAACTGGGTGGTCTGGACTAGCTTTAACAGCAGTTCGCATGTAAGAACGAAGGTCTTCTTCGTTTTCAACGATTTCCATGGCACGTCCACCAAGTACATAAGATGGGCGGACAAGAACTGGGAAGCCAATCTTGCGAGCTGCAAGCACTGCTTCTTCTTCATTGGTAGCCGTTTGTCCTGGTGGCTGTGGAATATCCAAATCTTTAAGAGCTTGCTCAAAGAGGTCACGGTCTTCGGCACGGTCTAGGTCAGCGACCTGTGTACCAAGGATGGTCACACCTGCTTTTGCCAATGGCTCCGCAAGGTTAATGGCTGTTTGACCACCGAATTGAACGATAACCCCTTTTGGCTGCTCCAAGTCGATGACGTTCATAACATCTTCGAATGTCAATGGTTCAAAATAGAGCTTATCAGATACCGAGAAGTCTGTAGATACGGTCTCTGGATTTGAGTTCATGATGATAGCTTCGTAGCCAGCAGCTTGGATAGCCTTAACAGAGTGAACCGTTGCATAGTCAAACTCAACCCCTTGACCGATACGGATTGGACCAGAACCTAGGACAAGTACAGATTCCTTATCAGACTTGATAGACTCATTTTCCCATCCATAGGTTGAATAGAAATATGGCGTTTCAGAGTCGAACTCTGCCGCACAAGTATCGACCATCTTATAAACAGGAACAATCTTGCTTTCCAAACGAAGCTGGCGAACTTGGTCAGCTGTCGTTTCCCATAGTTCAGCAATCTTACGGTCTGAAAATCCATTGAGTTTGGCAGTTTTCAAAACATCTAAATCTTGTGGATGGGAACCCAACTCCTGCTCAATTTCAAAGATATGTAGGAGTTTATCAAGATAAAAGATATCGATTTTTGTAAGTTCTGCAATCTCTTCAGGTGTATAACCACGACGAATAGCTTCTGATACATAGAAGAGACGGTCATCTTGGGCCTTGACAACTTTTTCAATCAAGGCATCATCAGAAACTGCTGCAAGTTCAGGCATTTCATTGTGGTGCACACCAATTTCAAGGGAACGACAAGCCTTAAGAAGAGATTCTTCAATGTTACGACCGATTGCCATGACTTCTCCAGTCGCCTTCATCTGAGTACCAAGACGGCGCTCACCCTTTTCAAACTTGTCAAATGGGAAACGTGGAATCTTGGCAACAACGTAGTCAAGGGCTGGTTCAAACATGGCATAGGTTGAACCTGTAACTGGGTTGATAACCTCATCCAAAGTCAAACCTACTGCAATCTTAGCAGCCAACTTAGCAATTGGGTAACCTGTCGCCTTAGAAGCAAGGGCTGACGAACGCGACACACGAGGGTTTACTTCGATGACATAGTACTTAAAACTGTGTGGATCAAGGGCCAGCTGAACGTTACATCCGCCTTCAATCTTAAGGGCACGAATAATGCTCAAGCTTGCGTCACGAAGCATTTGGTTTTCATAGTCTGACATGGTTTGCGCAGGGGCAAATACAATGGAATCCCCTGTGTGAATCCCAACTGGGTCAAAGTTTTCCATGTTACAAACAACCAAGGCATTGTCAGCTGAGTCACGCATCACTTCGTATTCGATTTCCTTGAAGCCAGCAATCGAACGCTCAATCAAACATTGGGTCACAGGTGACAATTTCATCCATTTTCAGCGATTTCACGCAATTCTTCCTCATTAGCACACATTCCACCACCAGTACCACCAAGTGTAAAGGCTGGACGAACGATGACTGGGTAGCCAATTGTTGCTGCAAAGGCAACAGCTTCTTCAACAGTGTTTACAATTTCAGATTCTGGAATGGGTTGTTCCAATTCTTCCATCAATTGTTTAAAGAGGTCACGATCCTCCGCTTGGTCAATGGCAGATAATTTAGTTCCCAGAAGCTCAACACCAAGCTCATCTAGGATACCATTTTTAGATAATTCCATGGCCATGTTGAGACCTGTCTGACCTCCGAGTGTTGGTAGCAAGGCATCTGGACGCTCCTTACGAAGAATACGTGTCACAAACTCAAGTGTAATCGGTTCAATATAGACCTTGTCCGCAATCTCCTTGTCCGTCATGATGGTGGCAGGGTTTGAGTTAACCAAGACAACCTCATACCCTTCCTCTTTCAACGACAAGCAAGCCTGGGTCCCAGCATAGTCAAACTCAGCAGCCTGACCAATAATAATCGGACCAGAACCAATCACCATAATTTTTTGAATATCAGTACGTTTAGGCATAGTTTATGATACAAAGCCCGTCAAGAACCCAGTGAAAATAGAAAACTCGGTGCAGACGCCTTCAGCGTCAAGACGATGTTTATCTTTTTCACACAGTTCTTAGGGCGTGTTCACTTCCGCGAACAATGTATCTTCTCCTTTCTATTCGTCGCCTCTCAGGGCGACATTAAATAAGATACAAAGGACGAATAGAAAGCGATTGACTTTTAGGAAACCAAGGAAGGATTGACAATCCCAGTTGGTTTCTCTAAATTCCGAGCTTTCCGTCCGTGTTCAGTTACATAAATTCTCCGACGAGCTTTTACTCGTTCTTAGTTTGATTGTTTAAAAGCTTCCATCATCTCGATAAACTCGTCAAATAGGTAGCTAGCATCGTGAGGACCAGGAGCTGCATCTGGGTGGTATTGAACAGAGAAGCAGGTTGGTATCTGTGACGCACACCTTCAACTGACTTGTCATTGATTTCTTCATGGGTAATGATCAAGTGCTCTGGCAAATCCTCACGACTAACTGCATAACCATGGTTCTGACTGGTGAAGTCTACTCGTCCTGTTGCAATTTCACGTACCGCATGGTTGAATCCACGGTGTCCAAATTTCATCTTATAGGTCTTAGCACCATTTGCCATTGCAAAGAGTTGATGCCCCATACAAATACCAAAGATTGGAATCTTTCCTTGCACGCCTCGAATCATATCGAGTGCCTGTGGAACATCTTCTGGGTTACCTGGACCATTTGACAACATAACTCCGTCAGGATTGAGATGGAGAATTTCTTCTGCCGTTGTCGAATAAGGAACAACCGTCACGTTACAATTACGCTTAGAAAGTTCACGTAGAATTGAGTGCTTGAGACCAAAGTCCACTAACACCACGCTCAAGCCAACTCCTGGAGCTGGATAGGATGTTTTAGTAGAAACCTGTTTGATATTGTCAGTCGGCAAGACTGTTGCTTGGAGCTGGTCCGTCACATGGTCCATACTGTCCCCAACATGGGTCAAGGTTGCACGCATCGTACCATGCTTACGGATAATCTTGGTAAGAGCACGTGTATCAATTCCTGAAATACCTGGAATTTTCTTGGCTTTCAAAAATTCATCCAAGGTCATTTGGTTGCGCCAGTTGCTTGCTCTACGTGCTTCTTCAAAAACAACGACTCCCTTACAAGTTGGAATAATGGATTCGTAATCATCACGGTTAATTCCATAATTTCCTACCAAAGGATAAGTAAAGGTCAAGATTTGTCCATTATAAGACTGGTCTGTAATGGATTCTTGGTAGCCGGTCATCCCTGTATTAAAGACAATTTCGCCTGTTACATCAATATCTGCTCCGAAGGCCTTGCCTTCAAAAACTGTGCCATCTTCTAATACTAGAAGTCTTTTTGTCATATTTTCACCTCTCGTGGACGCTCACTGGCGTCTTTTAACGTCTTGTGTTTAGTTGGCGTGTCTACTCGCCAGTACGGATTCTAAGATTGCCATTCGAACAAAGACACCATTGGTCATTTGTTGGACAATCCGTGATTTTGGTGCTTCAACCAAGTGGTCTGCGATTTCTACATCACGATTGACTGGAGCTGGGTGCATGAGGATTGCTGTTTCTTTTAAGCGTTCGTAACGTTCTTGAGTCAAGCCATGTTGGGCATGGTAGTCTTCTTTTGAAAAGACAGCTCCACTATCATGGCGTTCATGTTGCACACGGAGAAACATCATGACATCCACCTGATCAATGATTTCATCAATAGTTACAAACTGTCCATAGTCTGCAAACTCTTGACTTCTCCATTCCTCAGGTCCAGCAAAGTAAAGTTCAGCTCCCAAGCGTTTCAAAATCTGCATATTGGATTTAGCAACGCGTGAGTGGTCCAAGTCACCTGCAATCGCAACCTTAAGACCCTCAAAGTGACCAAATTCCTCATAAATAGTCATCAAATCAAGCAAGCTCTGGCTAGGGTGTTGGCCCGAACCATCTCCACCATTGATGATGGAAGTCGTAATCGTTGGACTTGCAATTAACTCTCTGTAGTAGTCAACCTCAGGGTGGCGAATCACACAGACATCCACTCCTAAAGCAGACAGAGTCAAAATGGTATCATAAAGTGTCTCACCCTTATTGACTGAACTAGTCTTCACATCAAATTCAAGTCGCTCCAATCCCAGTTTAATCTCTGCAACTTCAAAGGACTTATGCGTCCGTGTAGAATCCTCAAAGAAAAGATTGGAAACAATCGGATGGTCTTCATAAGGAAGCTGAGCTCCGTTTTTAAACTCAATTCCTCGCTTGATCAATTTCATCACTTGATCGACAGTGAGGTCTTCCATGGACACCACATGGTTCAATGCTTGTTGATTTTCTGACATGGCTACTCCTTTAGCTTTCTAAGCTTCTTCAGTAATCAGAACTCTGTCTTGGCCATCAAGTTCTGCCATCTCTACGATGATTTCTTCAGAACGACTAGTTGGGATATTTTTTCCAACGTAATCTGGGCGGATTGGCAATTCTCTATGTCCACGATCGACTAGAACTGCTAAACTCACGCGCGCAGGACGACCATGACCTACAATATTATCAATAGCAGCACGGATGGTACGACCTGTATAGAGCACATCATCCACCAAGATAACTTCGCGGTCTGTCACATCGACAGAAACCAAAGAAGTATCTTCTCCACTTTTAACATCATCACGGAAAGGTTTCGTATCCAATTCCACAACAGGAACTGAAAGATTTTCTAGCTGCTCCAAACGTTCTTGGATTCGGTGGGCGATAAAGACACCACGAGTTTTAATACCAGCCAAGACGATTTTATTCAAATCTTTGTTGCGTTCGATAATCTCATAAGTAATACGCGTAATCGCTCGTTTGACGGTCAATTCGTCTACAACTTCTTTTTGTCTTCATGACAAACCTCCAAAAAGAAAAAGTCTCCTTAAACAAGGAGACTTGAAATGTATAGCTAAGTAAGCCCTACTGCAAACAGTATAGACTTCACCCTTCTACTTTATCGCGCTCCTTGCCTGCCTCACGGGACAGGTTTAAAGGAATATTTAGTTATCAAATTACTATAGCACAAAAGCATGCTTAAAAATCAAGCAAAAACACTTTTTGAGTCCCCATCTTATAAATTGCTAAAATCATATAACTGTGGGTACTGGTCACACTCTGGATTTTTAGGATGGCAAATGGCTCTTCCAAAATAAATCATGGCCTGATGAGCTGCTAACCACTGCTCCGGTGGCAAGATATCCATGACCCGCTTTTCCACCTCAAGTGGTGTCGCTGATTTTTTGACGATATCGTGGTGTTTGCAAATACGCTCCACATGAGTATCCACTGCAAAAGCTGGAATCCCAAATCCTACACTCATAACAACATTGGCTGTCTTGCGACCAACACCTGCCAAACTCTCCAATTTCTCACGTGTTTGAGGAACTTGGCCATCAAAATCATCTAGTAACTGTTGGGCACATTTTTTAAGGAATTTAGCCTTATTCCGATACAGTCCCAGGCGAGAAATGTGTGAAGCAATTTCACTTTCTGTTGCAACAGACATGGATTGTGGCGTTGGAAAGGCAGCAAAGAGACCTGGTGTGGCCTTATTTACCGCTGCATCCGTCGTCTGCGCTGACAACATGACCGCAACCAAGAGTTCAAAATGATTGGTGAAATCAAGACTGGGCTTGGCATCTGGAAAAAGAGCAATGATTTCTTCTAGCACCTTTCGTGCGCGTTTTTTTGACAAGACCATTATTCATCTCCGTCAAATAGTCCTTGTAAGCCAGCAAAAGGACTCTTTTCTTCTTTCTTAACTGCTTGTTGAGCTTGGTATTCTTCTTCTGTCATGATTTGCCAGTCATTTCCTGAAACAAATCCTTGACCAGCCTCTTCTTCAGCCGTCAAAACCTTGATAGGAATGTTTAATAGGATATTGTCTGACACGCTCTCAGCAAGGTCAAGTTCTCCATTTTCGATAGGCAGGACCAAATCATCGTCTAAAACTTCTTGATCTAGCTGGTTGGTTGCGCCTTCCATGAAAACTTCCGTTACTGGATAAGATTCAACTAACTCAACTGGCTGCATACTGCGACTTGAAGCAAGAACAATGGTATAAGATAATTGATAATCTAAGAAATACATACGGTCTTCGTACTGTACTTTCCCAACTGCAAGGATATCTTTTACATCTAAAATTTCTTGATTACGTGCACGTAGGTCTGCGGCTAGGTCTAACGTTTGTTCAAAATGCAAGCCTTCAGACTGCTTACGAATTTCTTGAATATTTAATTTCATACTTCCTCCATAAAGATTTACTCTCTTGATTATACCATGAAAAGGCTACAAATCAGCACAGCAAACTTTATAATTAAATTTCGATTTTTAACATATTTACTATGACATTTTTATTTTTTAGTGCTATACTATAGGCAAGAATACATCAGAGCAAGGAGGATGCTCATATGGAAGACAAAGAACTCATTACTAATGCAACCCAACTCCTATCCGAGTTAAATAAAAGTTTCCAAAGCTGCAAACAGGGTACGGCAGATGATATTCGACTGCAAGAGCTGCTAAATACTACTCTGCAAGAGCTCAAAAAAGCGGAAAAGTTGAACAACAGTATCTTAATAGACCTTGAGAAATTTTACCAACGTACCAGTCTTCTGATTGGTCTTGGTAGCCTAAAACTAAACGATCAAGCACGCACTGCTTGGCGCAACTATGACAAGTTCCATTACGAGCATGTCAAACACGTACTAACTCTTTATGGACCTGTTTTCGGATTTTAGAGATTAGAATTGTCAGTTTTCTGTTGACAAAATAACCTGAAAGGTATAGGATAGAGGTACTAATACTAGGAGGTAAGGGAGACATGAACAACTAAGTCTATCAAATAAAGAACCTTTATTTAGTAGATCTTGTTTTTGTCTCTTTTTGTGTGCTCTTTTATGCTCTTTTTCTAGCATTTTATACTCAATGAAAATCAAAGAACAAACTAGGAAGCTAGCCGTAGGTTGCTCAAAACACTGTTTTGAGGTTGTAGATAAGACTGACGAAGTCAGTCACATACATACGGTAAGGCGACTCTGACGTGGTTTGAAGAGATTTTCGAAGAGTATTAATAGAGTTTTTTTGACATAGACTTTGGCTCTACTAGATAAAGTAGAGCTTTTTGTTATGCACAATCAACATTCTAGAAAGGGCAATCATATGATAAACATCAATCATCTAACCATCATACAAAACAAAGATTTACGAGACCTTGTCTCTGACTTAAGCATGACCATCCAAGACGGAGAAAAGGTAGCTATTATTGGCGAAGAAGGAAATGGCAAATCAACCTTACTTAAAATTTTAATGGGGGAAGCTTTGTCTGATTTCACTATCAAGGGAGACATCCAGTCAGACTATCAGTCACTGGCCTACATTCCTCAAAAACTCCCCGAGGATCTGAAAAAGAGAAGTTTACACGACTACTTCTTTTTGGATTCTGCTGATTTAGACTACAGTATTCTTTATCGTTTAGCGGAGGAGTTGAATTTTGATAGTGATCGTTTTGCTAGCGACCAAGAGATTGGGAGACTTTCGGGAGGCGAATCTTTAAAAATTCAGCTCATCCATGAGTTAGCTAAACCATTTGAAATTCTATTTTTAGATGAACCTTCAAATGACCTAGACCTTGAGACGGTTGATTGGCTAAAAGGTCAGATTAAAAAGATTAGACAAACTGTTATTTTCATTTCCCATGATGAAGAATTTCTTTCTGAAACGGCTGATACTATTGTCCACTTGCGACTGGTCAAGCACCGTAAAGAAGCGGAAACACTAGTAGAGCATTTGGACTATGATCGCTACAGTGAGCAGAGAAAGGCTCATTTTGCCAGACAAAATCAGCAAGCTGCTAATGACCAAAGAACTTATGACAAAACCATGGAAAAACATCGACGAGTCAAGCAAAATGTAGAAACTGCCCTTCGAGCTACCAAAGACAGTACTGCAGGTCGCCTATTGGCTAAAAAGATGAAAACTGTCCTCTCTCAAGAAAAACGCTACGAAAGGGCAGCTCAGTCCATGACCCAAAAGCTACTTGAAGAAGAACAAATCCAACTTTTCTTTTCAGACATCCAACCGTTACCAGCTTCTAAAACATTAATCCAACTGGAAAAGGAAAATTTGTCCATTAGCGAGCGCGTTTTGGCTCAGGAGTTACAACTAACTATCCGTGGCCAAGAAAAAATCGGTATCATCGGCTCAAATGGTGTTGGAAAATCGACTCTGTTAGACAAATTGCAACAACTACTAAATGCCAAAAGAGAGATTTCGCTTGGTGTTATGCCACAAGATTATCACAAGAAACTGCAATTGGATTTATCCCCAATAACCTATCTCAGCCAAACTGGAGAAAAAGAGGAACTACAGAAAATCCAATCTCACTTAGCCAGTCTCAATTTAAGTTATCCAGAAATACAACATCAAATTCGCTCCTTATCTGGCGGGCAACAGGGTAAACTCCTGCTTTTGGATTTAGTCCTGCGCAAACCAAACTTTCTCCTTCTGGATGAACCCACACGAAACTTTTCTCCCACTTCTCAACCTGAAATCAGAAAACTCTTTGCCACTTATCCAGGGGGTCTCGTCACTGTTTCGCATGACAGACGTTTCTTAAAAGAGGTCTGTACGACCATCTATCGTTTAACAAAACACGGTCTAGAGGTAGTTAATTTAGAAGATTTATAAATTTTGAGCATAGCAAAAATCCAGAGACAACCTCTGGATTCTTTTTACATATGTTTCAAACGTTCAATCCGTTCTGAGATAGGTGGATGGGTATAAAAGAGTTTTTGGAACCCTCCACCTTTCTTGGGATCATTGATATAAAGTGCACTACTGGCATCATCGACATGGTGATGCATCGGCTCGCTATTGTCCAACTTACGTAGAGCATTGATCATTCCTTGTGGATTGCGAGTCAACTCGACACTGGAAGCATCAGCTAGGAATTCCCTCTGACGAGAAATAGCGAGTTGCACCAAGGTTGCAGCGAGAGGGGCCAGTACAATAGCTAGTAAAGAAACCACTAGCATAATGATTTCTAAGCCATTTCCATCTCGATCATCATCACTTCGTCTGCGACCTGCACCACCCCACCACATCATGCGACCTGCCATACTAGAAAGCATAGTGATAGCACTAGCAAGGGCAACAGCAATAGTCGAAATTCGGATATCGTAATTACGAATATGACTGACTTCATGGCCCATAACAGCTTCTAGCTCCTCACGATTCATGATAGCGAGAAGACCTGAAGTTGCAGCAACCGCCGCATTTTGAGGGTTAGAACCTGTCGCAAAGGCATTTAAGGCTGGATCATCAATGATGAAAACACGGGGCATGGGAATCTGAGCCACCATAGCCATATCTTCTACTACATGGTAGAGGTCTGGTGCCGTTTGTTCATCGACCTCTCGCGCCCTCCATTCATGGACATGACAATCTCAGTCGATTGAAAAATCATGGACAAGGCATAGATAAAGCCGATAATTAGTGCGATAATCAAACCACCAAGTCCAGACCGCATAAAGAGATAACCAACCGCATAACCAACCAGAGCTAAAAGTAGGAAAAAAATACCAGCAACAAAAATCCAGGTTCTTCGTTTATTGCTTGCAATTTGATCAAACAACATCTTAGTCACCTAAACCGCTAAAATCAACTTTAGGAACTGCTTTTTCCTCTTCTGGTGTTTGAAGGAAATCTGCTGCTTTAAATCCAAACATTCCTGCAATGATATTGCTTGGGAAAGTTTCTAATTTTTACATTGTAGTTGCTGACAACACTGTTGTAAAGTTGACGAGTAAGAAATTTTTATTTTCTGTGTTTGGTCAACTCCTCTTGCAATTTAACAAAGTTTGGCACTGGCTTTTCAAATCTGGATAGCTTTCTGCAACTGCAAAAAAATACCTGAAACCTGACGAGTAAGGGCATCACTAGCTTTCATAGCTTCTGCTGGTGAAGTCGCTGCCGCCACTTGGTTACGTAGTTCTGCCACCTTTTCAAGGGTAGAACCTTCATATTTCGCATAACCTTTTACAGTCTCAATCAAGTTTGGCAAGAGGTCATTTCGACGTTTCAACTGAACATCAATCTGACTCCAAGCCTCCTTTGTTTGCATACGATTTCTTTAACCAAACCGTTATAGCTAACAATCACAAAAAAATAACAATAAGAGCTGATAACTCCAAGAATAATCCAAGTCATTATATAAGTCCTTTCTACTTTTTAGATTAGTACCAGTATATCAAATTTTTTTAATGATTGTGGTAAAAATAAGATGATACTAAAGAAGGAAATACACTATGAAACCAGAAAACATTTTACAACCTGCTTGCCGAGCAAAAATCTTCCACTTTCGGACCAGCAAAAAAACAATTTGAACGTTATTTTGAGCTCTTGGTTGAATGGAATGAAAAAGATTAATTTGACAGCTATTACGGACAAAGAAGAAGTTTATCTCAAACACTTTTTTTACGATTCGATTGCACCTATTCTTCAAGGTTTGATTTCCCAATGAGAAATATCAAACTTGCTTGATATCGGAGCTGGGGCAGGATTTCCAAGTCTGCCGATGAAAAATTCTCTATCCTCAGTTAGATGTAACCATCATTGATTCACTCAATAAGCGCATCAACTTCCTTCAACTCTTTGGCTCAAGAGCTAGATTTGGATCGATGTTCATTTCTACCACGGTCGTGCAGAAGATTTTGCCCAAGATAAAGAACTTTCGTGCCCAGTTTGATTTTGGTAACTGCCCGTGCTGTTGCTCGTATGCAGATCTTTATCTGAATTGACCATTCCCTTATCTTAAAGTCGGAGGCAAAACTATTAGCACTCAAAAAGCCAGCAATGCTCCTGAGGGAGTTGTTAGAAGCTAAAAATGCCCTCAACCTCCTTTTTTTAGTAAAGGTCGAAGACAATCTCAGCTACGACCCTACCAAATGGAGATCCCACGTTACATCACAGTTGTGGAAAAAGAAAAAAAGAGACTCCCAACAAATACCCAAGTAAAAGCTGGTATGCCCTAACAAACGCCCACTTTAAATTTTTTAGTAAAAAATGATTTACAAAGTCAGCCTCGCTCTTTTATTTTTAGGCTCGGGAAAAAATGATTTACAAAATCAACCTCGCTCTCTTATTTTCGGGCTCGGGAAAAAAATGATTTACAAAATCATTTTTCTGCTCTATCTAAGCAAAGGTTTTTAATGTCATCCCGTGAGGTGACGAAGACGCAGAAATATTTGAAAACTCTTTAAAAGTCTAGATTTTTAAAGAAGTCTTACTCTGAGGGCCTATTGCTGTAAAAATAATGGGCTCTTTTTGATGCCCAAAAGTGAGGTTTATATGAAACAAGAATCAACTGTTGATTTGTTACTTGACGTTGACCAACGTCCTTCGGCTGGAAAAGGAATTCTCCTTAGTTTCCAACACGTTTTCGCCATGTTTGGAGCGACCATCTTGGTACCATTGATTTTGGGAATGCCTGTATCTGTTGCCCTTTTTTTGCTTCAGGTGTTGGAACTCTCATCTATATGATTTCAACTGGTTTTAGAGTTCCAGTTTATCTAGGATCATCATTCGCCTTTATCACAGCTATGTCTCTAGCTATGAAAGGAAACTAGGAGGGGATGTATCAGCTGCTCAAACAGGGGTTATCCTTTGACAGGTTTTATCTATGTCCTTGTGGCTGCAAGTGTTCGTTTTGCGGGTACAAAAATGGATTGATAAAGCTCTTGCCACCAATCATCATCGGACCTATGATCATCGTTATCGGTCTTGGACTTGCAGGTTCAGCTGTTACCAACGCTGGTCTTGTAGCTGATGGGAAATTGGAAAAAAATGCTCTTGTAGCAGTTGTTACTTTCTTGATTGCTTTGCTTTTATCAATACAAAAGGAAAAAGGCTTCCTACGAATCATTCCATTCCTCTTTGCCATTATCGGTGGTTATCTCTTCGCACTAACTCTTGGTTTGGTTGACTTTACACCAGTTCTTAAAGCTAACTGGTTCGAAATCCCTGGTTTCTACTTGCCATTTAGCACTGGTGGTGCCTTTAAAGAATACAATCTTTACTTTGGTCCAGAAACCATCGCTATCTTGCCAATCGCTATCGTAACAATTTCTGAACATATCGGAGACCATACTGTTTTGGGGTCAAATCTGTGGACGTCAATTCTTGAAAAGAACCCAGGTCTTCACCGTACTCTTCTTGGTGACGGTATCGCAACTTCTGTTTCTGCCTTCCTTGGTGGACCGGCCAATACAACTTATGGAGAAAATACAGGGGTTATCGGTATGACTCGTATCGCTTCTGTCTCAGTTATCCGTAACGCTGCCTTTATCGCGATTGCCCTCAGTTTCCTTGGTAAATTTACTGCTTTGATTTCAACCATTCCAAATGCTGTACTTGGTGGTATGTCAATCCTTCTCTATGGTGTTATCGCAAGTAATGGTTTGAAAGTCTTGATCAAAGAACGTGTAGACTTTCAGCTCAAATGCGTAACCTAATCATCGCAAGTGCTATGTTGGTTCTTGGACTTGGAGGAGCTATCCTTAAACTCGGTCCAGTTACCCTTTCAGGTACTGCCCTATCAGCTATGACAGGAATCATATTGAACTTAATCTTGCCATACGAAAATAAAGACTAAACGTCTTGACACAAAAAGTCCGCTCAGACAACTGAGTGGACTTTTCTAATTTTTAAGTCCCCCAAGCAACCAATAGATAGATCAGGCTAGAACCAAACATATCTGCTAAAGCATGCATAAGAAAGAATGGAAGGAGATTTTTTTAATTTTATATTTGTATAAGAAATAATAGAATAAGCCATAAACTACACCGATTACCAAAGCCCATATTAATCCTTGATAGGTGTGGAAGGAAATACGAATACTAGTAGAATAAAGCAAAACCAACCACTTGTGTTTTTCCTTCACTGAAGTTAACAAACCTAGAAAGAAAAACTCTTCATAAAATCCATTAAGCAAGGCATAGGCAATCGCTATCGGGCTGAGAGCTAAGAACTTCCCTATTATTTGCGTGAAATCTATATAGGCAAAAAGGTCTGGATTAAAGTAATTGTATTTACCAGTGAGAGTTGTAACCAAGTCTCCAAACAATCCCACTAAAGCAAATATAAATGGAACCCAAAAGATAATGGACCAATTCCAGCGAATAGGAAGCTGTTTAAAATCATAATTTCGAATCAAAAGATAGAGTAAGGTCACAGTCAGTAATATAGCTTTGCAGGGTTAAAAGTTACTAGAAATAAAGTCGCACCTTCACTTGCAGCCTGTCTAACTGTCCCTACTGTACTTGATGCACCCGTTGGAAACGTATTTGCTAAAAATAGTTCGGTTGAACGAATTATAAACTGACCAAACATTATGATCGTAATAATCACAATGTCAAACCATCTCAAGTATTTTAGAGGTTTACATGGATGTATTTTTTTAAAAAAATATTCATATTTTTCTCCAGCTATTCTATACTCATATAAATATTTTTAAGAAAAAAAGGCTTAAACTTTTATAAAAATTTCATTAATTCATTTAGATTTCAAAGACTTTTTATTAGCAAAAAAATAACCCCTCTTTAAGAGTGGTTATCATCTACTTTCATTTTGTTGTTTATTTCTCTAACAATAAATCTTTCAAAAGAAATCAGAGTTACTGCAATTAAAAATCATTGCCATACCAAGAAAAATCAAATGGGATAAAATTGTTCATTCATGATTAGGAAGGCAAAAGAAATACCGCCGAGATTGGCTCAATTGAAGCCAACAAAGCTTGACTTGACCGGGTCCCTATCAGACTGGTTCCTTTTAGAAAGGCTGTATAGGCAAAGACAGTCCCGATAAGAATAATGCCCGCAAAATGCGAGGAGAAAAATCAATACTAGTTGGGATAACAGTCTGTAGAACTCCTGTAAAAGGAAGAGCGACCAAACCTGATATGACCATTCCCACACCAATGACCAAACTGCTCCCCACTTCTTAATCAAGGCTATGGGCAAAAATGATATAAAGTGCGTAAGTCAGAGCAGAAAAAGAGACCCCAGAATAGAGCCAGCAGGTGTCATGGATAACTGGTCCAACTGCCCATGAGTGGCGATCAGGAAGGTCCCTCCAATGGCTAATATGATGGAAATAATCTCTCCCAGCGTCAGCGCCACCTTTATCCTTGATACAGCTATAAATTAAAAATTCCGACAGGACAAACATACTGAAGCACAGTCGCTGTTCCTGCATTGGTCTCCTGAATAGCAGTTAAATAGGCAAATTGATTGAGGAATAGACCAATTAGAGCAAAAATAAGAAGAGACAGCAAACTCTTTCTATCCTTTAAAAAGGCCAGCATTTTATCCTTTGCAGTAGCATAAGCTAAGAGCATGAGAATTCCACCAGCGATTAAAAGACGTAAGTTGGTCAAAACCAGAGCCGAAATTCCGTGTGTCATCAGGTATTGGCCACTCGTTCCTGACAATCCCCAAGCAATCCCAGCCACAACTGTTAATAAAGTCCCTTTTAAACTATTTGACATGTCTCTCCTTACTCTTCTTTGCGAATCAAGTCCATCACTTGATTGCGGTCTATAATCCATTGAGCCCTCTCATCCTTTTCATAGGTACGATTCGATAGGAAAATAGCCGCTTCTTGCTTCTGGCGATTCCACATGATAAAGGTACCTGTATAGCCCGTATGGTCTAGCCAATTTCCTTCCAAATTCCATGACAAAGAACGTTCCTTGTCATCCAAAGGAGAAAAATTTTGACTCAAATCTCTTGCAAAATCATCTGCTAAATAATGTTCTAAAAAGATTTGTAAATCCTTTACAGTCGAAAACAAACCAGCACTACCTGCATGTCTTCCCAGGAGGCGAGCCTTGGGATCATGTACTATGCCTGCCTCTACACCTCTGACTGTTGGGAACAGCAAGCTCAACAGGGCCCAAACTGGGTATCCGTCATTCCCCAAGGTTTCCAGACTTGCTCCTGTAAAATCTCATCCAAGTCTTGATTAAAGATTCTTTCCAAAAATAAAAACCTAAACAGTAAAAAAATGGACATCCGAATAAAGAAAGGCTGGCTGATTTCGTCTCTTGAGATGAAACATAGCTTCCTTTAATTCAGATGATGTTAAAAAGATCACGATTGGGAATAAAACGGATTCAGATCTGTTGCGTGAGTCAAAAAGCTGGCGAATAGTGATGTCTGGATAATCACTCTCAGCTAAAAAAATCTGTTACCGGTCTGTCAATATCTAATTTGACCTTTTTCCCACAAAGAAGGTAAAAAAACAGTACCAACCCCAACAACCTTGCTGACACTAGCTAGGGTCATAAACTAGTCCTGCCTCAGTATGCAAGCCATGCTCTGGGTCACTCTGGCCTAAATAGAACTCCGTCCATTGATTGTCCTTAAAATATGCAAAAGAGGCTCCGGGATAGATCCCTGCCTCGATTTGGTCTTCTATTTTTTTAATAATCTTGGTCCACTTCATACTTCTTCAAACCACAATTCAACATTATTTCTATCTTTACCAAGGAAGAATTTTTCAGACTTAGGAATAAAATATTCGGTAGAATCAAACTTCTGGCGAAGACTTTCTATATCTAGTTCATTGACCAAGAACTTGAGCATAGATAAGTCCCAAGTAACCGTATTGTCCACAGTCAAATCTTGACCCTGAGCTGGGGATAAAAATCAAGTGATGTCCCAATTTCAGATGAATTCTAAAAAAACTATCTACATCCGTTGGGAGGTGTAATTCCATAGAAATCTCAAATTTACTTAAAGAAATTGATTCCAAATCTGTTTGAAATTCAGGTTTTTCTCCTACTTCTACTAGACTTTCTCTATCATCTTCCGCATGAATCAAAACCAAATCATCTTCTGGAGAGTAAATTTCAAAAGCGTAACCATTTTGACCTTTATATAATCGATGAATCGAATCTGTTTTAGATAAGAGTCCTTCAATTTCTAAGGGATTTTCTACCTTGATAATCAATCTAGCTAGTTTTTTTCTTCCCTCTACCTTACGAGTGCGCATACTTGGAGCTTCTTCTAAAACCAGCTTTTCTAAACCTGTTTGATCACCTAGTGACAGAAAGGCTGACTCTTCTAATAAGGCCTTCATGCCAAGGGTTTCTATATAAAATGTTTCATTTAATTTTCTATTATTAACTTTTTAAAGTAGGAATAATCCGTACAATCTGATTTACATTCATAAATTCCTCCAACTCTTTTTATTTTAAAGGATTTTTAGAATTTTTTTACAAGAAATTATGCTCAGATTTACCTTTTTTTCGTAAAATTTCATCTAAAAAACCGAGGATTTCCTCGGTTTCAATTTCTTATAGGTAAAGGAATTTGAAGATAGCTACTGCCGCAATTGCTGCTGCGATCGGTGCTACTACTGGTACCCAAGAGTACCACCATTTTGAATCACCTTTGTGCTCACCAAGAACTGATTTTGGAAGGAAAGCATGAAGGAGACGTGGCCCCAAGTCACGGGCTGGGTTCAAGGCAGGTCCTGTAGGTCCACCAAGTGATGTTACCAAAGCCATAACAAGGAATCCAAGTGCCAAGTGAGCAATTCCAAGACCTGAAGCTGTATGAGGTGCTGTTTGAGCTTTAATTGCTAAATCAGAGAAATCAACTGTTTGACCTGCTTGACTAGCCATTTGTTTCATGTATTGAAGAACCTCAGCACCAAAGAAGTTTTTAGTTAATCCAAGAGCTGCAAAGAACAGAACAAATGAACCGATAAACTCGTTTACAAAACCATTAACAGTTGCTGCAAAATGTGATTCTTTTGTACCATTATCCAAACTTGAAATGGTTGAGAAAGTACCCAAGATATTGTTTGGATTTTCAGTTTTCAAGTAATATGGGCGGTGTGTTGCCACAACCAATGCTTGACCAAAGATAGCACCCAAAACTTGTGAGATGATATAAGGCGCTACTTGTGCCCAAGGGAAGAGACCGCTGATCGCAAGTCCAAGAGTGAAGGCTGGGTTGATGTGGTTACCTGATACATTACCAAACATCAAAGCTGGGATCATAACCCCCATACCATAACCAACAGCGATAACGATCCAGCCACTTTGGTGACCTTTCGTACCTTTAAGTTCAACATTGGCAACTGCACCATTTCCAAGAATGATCAAAATAGCAGTTCCCAAGAATTCAGTGGCATATTTAATAGCCCATGTAAAATCCATTTGATAGATTCTCCTTAAAATTTTTTAGATAATCCTTATTCTATCAATTTTTAGGCCTTTTAGCAACAGATTTTCTAAAAGATTAACTGGGAAAACGCTTTTATTCAGGGAATTTAAAAAGACTTAACAAATAAAGCTTGTTAAGTCTTCATATCCTATTCTTGACGTTGTCCGAAATCTGCAATCATCTGCTCCATTTCTTGTCGACTCGGGGTTGTCAGCATATAAAGGTAATCCCCTTGAAGTTCCGCAAAGGCCGCTGGCATGATTTTTTTAACCTTAAACTGCTGAGTATATTTGACAAGCAAGTCCTCCTCAGAATAGACATAGTGAGCATTTGCACGACGGGATGTAGCCAAACAATACAGAGGTTCAAAGTCTGACGCTGGGAACTCTTCTCCTGCGACAATAGCTGCATAGCCACGGTAGAGGTCCAAGGAATGGGCAAAGTTATAAACATCAATGGTAAAACCACCTGCAGGACGGTTATTGTACTCAATGGCAATATAATCATCCCCTTCACGGAAGAACTCGATATGGAAGAAACGTTCTTTCATACCAAATTCTTTGACAATCGCTTCCCCATACCTGCGAAGTTTAGAATCCATATCCTTGAGAACGTAATAAGAATTGTCCATCTTGTAAATCATGAGATCAAGCGGTGTATAGGCGTAGTCGAAGGTCGTTGAAAAGACAATCTTACCATCCTTGTCTACGAGCCCGTCAAAGGTGCAAATTTCGCTGGAAGTGACAAATTTTCTCAAAAGAAATAAACAGTCGAATGGTCCCACTGAGCCTTGAAGTGATTGATATCGTCTTCTGTTTCAAGCTTAAAGGTGGTAGCTGCTCCCACTCCATTATCAGGTTTTGCAATCATTGGAAGACCGATTTCTTTCACAGCTTGATCAACATCTTCTTCCGTATGGATAACAGCTCCAGGTACCACAGGGACACCTGCTTTTTTGAAAAGTTTCTTCATTTCAGACTTAAATTTAGTCTTTTTTTGAGGTCTTCTGGTTTGGCACCAAAAGACATTGAATTGTTCTCTGAGTGCTGCGTCTAGCTCAAGCCAATATTCATTGTGAGACTCGATGCGGTCAATTGGGCCATGTTTATAAAAGAGAAAAGCAACTGCACGTTTGACTTCGTCTATGTTCTCAAGATTATCAACGCGGAAATACTCAGTCAGGCTATTGCGCAAGAGATCATCCAGTTGCTCGTAGGGCTCTTGACCAATTCCCAAGACGGTAATGCCTTTATTGGCTAGTTCGATGGTAAACTGTTGAAAGTTTTGTGGATAATAGGGAGAAATAACAAGGTAATTCATAGGTAGCTCCTTTTATAAATAGAGATTTCCAAGGAAATAAGGCATTTGTTTGCGCCACCATTCCCAATCGTGGGCGACATCGTGTCCCCATTCAGCAAACCAGGCTGGAATTTTTTTCTGGTCAAAGGCTTCTTTGAGCTTGTAGAAAGATGGTAAACCGTCTTGTTCCCAGGCACCAAGACCCGTACACAGCACAATCTCTGCCTGACGATAATGGTCAATAAACCAGCCGTCGTTTTGGTTCCAGATATAATCTACTGGCGAGTTTTGGTAAATAGCATCGTCATTGTAGTAATCGCCGACAAAAAAACGTGCATCGTAAACACCACTAAGAGCAATTACTTTGGTAAAGACATCTGGATGCTGGAGGAAGAAATTGACAGCATGGTAGGCGCCCATGGAGCAACCTGTCGTCATCATACCGTCAAACCAACCTGTCTTATGCTTGATAAAAGGAATAGCCTCTTCAATCACATAGCGTTCATAGGCACGGTGCATCTCTGCTTGGTCGTGACCATTTTTCCAAGTGGCCAACCAGCTCTCACTGTCAACGCTGGATAGGGTAAAGAACTGGACAAAACCTTCTTCGATAAAGGAAGCACAGACATCAATCATGCCAAAATCATAGTATTCACTGTGACTACCACCTGATGAAGCAAAGACCACAACTGGAATCCCAGCATGTCCATAACGGTTGAGATACATTTCACGGTTGAGGTGACCACTCCAGTGGCTAAGGTTTTCAATATGCATTGGCTTTCTCCTTTTCTAACTTACCATTTCTCTGCAAAAAAACGGAGACAATCTGGTAAATTTTCCGACCAAGGGATTTCACTATGAATAGCACCAGACTGAACTTTCAAGACAAGATTATCTAGATGAACTCCCCCTGCTATCAAATCATGGTAATAGCGAAGCGACGAGTCGATATAGGCTTGCTTGATATTACCAGCCATCAGGGTCTTGTCCGTATCATCTGCTTCTTCTGTTCCAACATAGATAAAGATACGCTGGTCAGGCGATAGTTTCTGACGCTCGATGTAGCGATTAAAGGCTTCTTGGTGAAGCCAGTTGGCAGATGAAAAGACGCCCAAGCAACCAATTTGGTCTTGGTATTCCAAACCGATAAACTGGGTAATATTGCCTCCTAGTGACGAGCCAATCATAGCCGTATGCTGGCGATCAGCTTTAGTACGGTAGGTCTCATCGATAAATGGCTTGACCACCTCCATAACAAACTCGGCATATTCCACACCCTTACCGCCAAACTGCTGCCCTGGGATAGGAGATTCTTGGAACTTCCAAGCCGCATACTCATTCATCCGCCCCATACCATCATTATCAATAGCAACGACAATCATGCGACTGATATCAGGATTACGCTTGATGGCTGGGATAATCTTCCACGAGTGACCAATGAAAGATTCTTTACTATAAAAGACATTTTGCCCATCATGAAAGTAAACAACAGGATAAGAACGATCCGTGTCTTTCTCATAATCTTTAGGAAGAAGAACACGTACACGGCGCTCCTTACCAGTGTAAGGAACTTTGAGTTTGTGTTCTTTCATTTTTAAATAAAAGTAGGATTGATTCATTGTCAGAAAACTCTCTATATTCAAAATTTTATCTCATTATATCACAATTATAGAAAAAAGTTAGTTTTGATTCCATTTTTGGAATTAAAAACTAACTTTTTCATCTATTTTTCTAAATTCTTCTGGATTTTCTGATTAGAGCAAATTATCAATCAAGTCATCCACTTCATCTTTTTCAGCTTGAGGTGTAATCTCAGTAATCATAATTCCAGCCACAGCTCGCTCAACTAAACCTTCAACATCCATGCGAGTTTCATACTGCTCCGCATTCTTAATCTTAGGATTTGTTTTCGGACGATCTGGCGCAAAAATCGTACAACAGTCTTCAAACGGTTGGATTGAAATGTCAAGGTATCGATTTCCTGGGCGATATCAATGATTTCCAACTTATCCATGGTTACAACTGGGCGGATGATGGGAGTGTTGGTAACGGCATTGATAGCCTGCATGCTTTCAAGGGTTTGGCTGGCTACTTGACCTAGACTTTCCCCATTGATGATAACTAAACCATTTCGTACCTCACGAATACGATCTGTAATCCGCATCATAAAGCGACGAGTTAGAGTCATCAAATAAGCTTCTGGCGCTTTAGCCTTGATTTCTTCTTGAATCTCAGTGAAAGGAACTTCGATAAACTGGATATTTCCTCCAAACTTGGTCAATTTTCGAGTTAAATCTTGGGCTTTTTTAAGGGCACCAGGACTCGTGTAAGGTGGACTTGCAAAGTGAACTGCCTCGATATCCACTCCACGTTTTAAAGCAAGATAACCTGCTACAGGTGAGTCAATTCCCTCCTGACAACATAAGCATCCCTTTACCTGAAGTTCCAACTGGCAAACCACCAGCCCCTCGAATGGTTTCATAAGAAAGGTAGGCCGCCTCTTCACGAATCTCCACTTGGAGATTGATATCAGGACTTTTCATTTGAGCTTGCACATTTGGAATGGCTTCGAATACAGCCCCTCCAAGTGTTTGGTTGAGTTCACGACTATCCAACTCAAAGTTGTGGTCGCTACGCTTGCTAGAAATTTTTTTGAAAAGGTCATGCCATCCTTTGTAGATGTCCTGCATAATCTCTTGGACAGAAGACTTCAGAACTTCTACAGATTTTTTTCAACCTTATAAACAGGGGAAAAATTTTGAATCCCAAATACTTGTTTGAGTGACTCTGCTACCGCTGTGTAATCAGCTCCATTGAGGTAAGCATGAGCACGGTCGCGATCTGCCGTTACCTTTACTCGGGGATAGATAGACAAAACGTCTGAAATATTATTGCGAAGTTTATTGATGAAACGCATACGGTTTTTTTACCCTTTGGTTGACAGCTCACCGTAGCGAATCATAATTTCTGAATACTGCATGAATGCTCCTATCTTACTTTTCTAGTTTGATTGTAAATCAATTTTAACTTGGTCAAAAAAACTGCTCGACCTGACTCATATCATTTTTCAAGGTCTAGGCTAAGACGCACAGCTGACTGGGCCTTATCTTTATCCACTCCCATGGCAATCAAGGTGCCTGCAGGTTTTTCCCAGCCTTTGGACGAACAAGCAGATGTCGTTGAGATGAAAAAAATATCATAGTCTTCAAAGGCGTGAACGATGACTTCACCTCGGACACCCTTAATTCCAAAAAGTCAGGATATGAGGGGCAAAGTCTTCCTCATCTGAAAAAGACAAGAATATCTGGATAGTCCAGAAGTGCTTGACGAATCACTGCCTTCATCTGTCCCAATCTTACTAGTAAAAAAATATAGCTTTTCCATGGACAAACGGAGAGCCTTGGCTGTCGCTGCAATCCCTGCTACATTTTTCAGTTGTCGAACGATAATCTCGCTCCTGACCACCACCTGTTAAAAGAGGCGTAATCTTCTTGCCAGACTTGATATAGACAAAACCAACACCACGAACTCCGTGGAAACTTGTGACTAGAGAAAGGTCGCGAAAATCCACTCGTTCTGTCAGATACTTTTTTTTCAGTCGAAATCTTTAGCAAGTGCTTGAACCGCATCAACGTGGAAGGAAATAGTCGGCTTATCTGCCAACAGTTCTGAAAATAGCCTCAATGGGCTGAATAGAACCGATTTCATTGTTCACAGCCATGACGGAAACGAGGGATCGTATCAGGTCTTATCAAATCTGCTAACGCTTCAACATCTACAAATCCTTTGTTTATCAACTGGAGCAAAAATCCACTTCAAAATCCCTTGACTTTTCAACCAGAGGGCTGACTCTTTGACTGCTGGATGTTCAATGGCTGATACGATGACGTGCTTGCCAAACTGGGCTTTTTCAAAGGCCACACCCTTGATGACCCAGTTATCTCCTTCTGTCCCACCAGAAGTAAAGAAGATTTCATCGCTTTTCTTACCAATTAAATCTGCAATCTGTTGGCGAGAAGCATCTAAGATTCGTGTTGCCTGGTTCCCTAAACGATGAAGACTAGATGGATTTCCTAAAATTTTTTTGAAGCAACCTGCATATAGGTTTCAAGGGCTTCAGGATAAAGGCTTGGTCGTCGCTGAATTATCAAAAGTAAATCATGTTTTTCTCACGCTTTCTAAAATCACTCCTTCTATTGTATCATGAAACGGAGCTTGCGACAAGAAAGAGCAATTCCTCTTTTTTTAAGATTTTTTTAAAGAAATGAGGTATAATAAATTTTAATTAAAGGAGAGAATGCATGTCTAATTATCGTAGAACTTCAAAACCAAAAACAGAACACATCAAAAAAGGCTTTACGGTCTTTCAAAAAACCATTGCTACTATCGGTAGTATCCTTGGCTTAATTACCGCAAGTATCACTATCATGAACGCCTTGGATAATAACAAAAATACTAAAAAAGAACCTACGACAAGCCAGACGACAACTATTGTCAAAGAAATTCAAAAGGAATCCCCTCAAGAAAACACTAGTCCCAATAAGGAAAATAACACTTCTCAAGAAAAAACTACAGCAAGAAGAAACACCAAAAGTCCAGCGTCAAGGAAGATAAAAAAGAAGAGCAGAAAACAGCAACTCAAGACTCTACTACACCTGCCACAAGTAAACCTACTACTGAAAAATGAAAAAAACAGTCCAATACTCCCAACTTCGGAAAAATAAAAACTAATCAATAATCAGTAAAATAGCCTCCTTCCAAACTTGGAAAGAAGCTATTTTTTTATTGTTGTAAAACTTTTCTTGGTTTGGTACCTTCAGCTGGACCAATGACACCTGCCATCTCAAGCTCTTCCATGAGACGGGTCGCACGGTTAAATCCAACTGACAAACGACGCTGAATCATAGATGCGCTGGCTTTCTGGGTTTCGATTACCAAAGCCTTGGCTTCTTCAAAAAGCGGATCTCCACCAGATTCACCATCTGAAAATTCTCCTTCATTTTCAGAAACCTCACCTGGATCAAAACTCTCATCGTAGTCTGCATCAGCCTGAGCCTTGATGAAGTTTACGATGCGTTCAACATCATCATCCGAGATAAAGGAGCCTTGGAGACGAACTGGATGATTTTCATCAATTGGTTTAAAGAGCATATCTCCACGACCAAGCAGTTTTTCTGCTCCATTTTCATCCAAGATGGTTCGCGAGTCTGTACCTGATGAAACTGCAAACGCTACACGAGATGGGAACATTGGCCTTGATCAGACCAGAGATGACGTCAACAGATGGACGCTGGGTTGCGAGAATCATGTGAATGCCCTGCAGCACGCGCCTTCTGCCCAAGACGAATGATGGCATCTTCTACTTCCTTGCTGGCCACCATCATGAGGGTCAGCTAACTCATCTACAATCACGACAATGAGTGGTAGCGGAACCTGCTTGTACTCAGACTGGGCATTGAAACTCTTCTACCTTGGCATTAAAAGCCTGCAATATTCCGAACTCCCACCTTGGCAAAGAGTTCATAGCGATTTTTCCATCTCATCCACGACCTTTTTGAAGGGCCTTGCTGGCCTTACGTGGATTGGTCACAACTGGAATCAAGAGATGGGGAATATCATTGTAAACAGACAACTCAACCATCTTGGGGATCGACCATCATAAATTTAACTTGGTCAGGTCTCGCCTTCATGAGAATACTAGCGATAATGCCGTTAACTGCTACCGACTTCCCTGAACCCGTTGAACCTGCGACTAGCAAGTGGGGCATTTTAGAAAGGTCAAAAGCTCTTGCGGTGCCATTAACAGCCTTCCCTAAAGGAATTTCCAAGAGATTTTCTGCTTTCGTTTGAGATTGTTCCCATAGTTCTCGGAAAGATACAGTCGCAATCTCAGAGTTAGGTACTTCGATTCCCGACTAAAGATTTCCCTGGGATAGGTGCTTCGATTCGGACATCCTTGGCTGCCAAGGCTAGAGCGAGGTCATCTGCTAGATTGGAAATGCGGTTGACCCTTACACCCACTGCTGGCTTGACTTCATACTTGGTCACTGATGGCCCAATTTCAGCCCGTTCAACCGTTACCTTAATACCAAAACTAGCAAAAGGTTTCTTCTAGGATTTTGATATTTTCTCGAACAATTTTCTTCTCTTTAGACTGGTCCTTTGGGTTTATCAGGTGCAAAGAGTTGTAAGCTTGGAAGTTTGTACTCAAGAGCCTCCTTGGCTGAAAAATCGACCTGAACATCTTCATCATCAGAGCCATCTTCCTGTTCAGCGAATTCAAGTTCAACTTGAGGCAAGATGATTTCTGGTTCCACCCACTCTTCTTCTGGAACAGGTGGAACGTCAAGCTCAACATCTTCTGTCAAAATTTCACCTGTTTCCATATCAACAGGAGGCAAATCGAGCAAGGCTTTCTCAGCCTCTTCTTTTTCTAATCTAGCTTCTTCCTCAGCTTTTTGACGAGCTTTTTCTTCTTGTTTGACAAAGCGTTCCTCTTTTCGACGCTCATGCCCTTCCCGCCATTTGGCAAAGCCTCTACTGAAAGAAATTCAGCAATATCGTAAACAGACCAAGGACTGACTAGGAGAGCACCTGCTAAAATCAAGATAGAACCAATAAAGTAAGTACCGATATTTGAGAAGAGAAAGGCTGTTGGCACATAGAGTCCAACACCAATCAAGCCTCCACCAGCAAAACTGGTCGTTCGAAAACCAGTCAAATCAGTCACAAACCTGAGCCATGGTCCCTTTTTAGAACGGACTTATCCAAACCATATTTCCAAACTAAGTAGGCCTCAAAAATCAGGAGCAAGCCCGCAAATATGGTGAAAAAGCCAGATAGAAGCCCTTCCTGTTTTCGTATCCACTTGAAAAAGAAGAGGTAGAGTAGGATGCCAAATATTGCCAGATAAGCTAGACTACCCACCAGCAAGCGAATTAGATTGTAAATGGGTGATACCTGCAGCCCCTAATTTAAAGGCTGCGAAAATCAATAAAAGCGCGATTCCTAACGAAATCAACATCCGTTGAATCGCTTCTTTTCTTTCGAGTTCTGCTTTAGACGGTCTCCGTCTTGTTTTACTTGTATTCTTGTTTGCCATTCTTCTATTATACCATATTTCACAGGCATTTCGGAAAGAGAAAAAGACTGCACCAAACGGTCCAATCTTTTCATTTTCTATCTAGGTTTTATGCTTGTGGTTTGCGTAGGTAACCATAAACCACACCACTTACAATTGCTCCTACCAAGACAGAAACGAGGTAAAGAAGAGCATTTGAAGTAAGCGCGATAACGAAGATTCCTCCGTGTGGCGCCATGAGTTTGATACCAGTAAGACCAACAAGTCCACCTGCTACTGCTGAACCAAGGATGAAGCTTGGGATCGCACGAGCTGGGTCAGCGGCACCAAATGGAATCGCTCCCTCAGTGATAAATGACAAGCCCATGATGATGTTTGTCAAACCAGAGTTGCGTTCTTCCTTAGTAAATTTATCTTTGAAAATAAGAGTTGCGACAAAGATTGCAAGTGGTGGCACCATTCCTCCTGCCATAACTGCTGCCATAGCTACAGAACCACCTGAAGAAACAGTTGCTGCAAGCGTACCTGTACCAAAGACATAAGCTGCTTTATTGACTGGTCCACCCATGTCAACAGCCATCATTCCACCAAGGACGATACCAAGAATGACAGCTGAACCACCTCCAAGACCACCTAGGAAGTCATTCATAGCAGTGTTGATTGCTGCCATTGGAATATTCACAGCTAGCATGACAAATCCAGTCAAGATTGTTCCAAGAAGTGGCAAGAGAAGGATTGATTTAGCACCTTCAAGTGAACGAGGAACTTTAACGTATTTCTTGATAGCAAGAACCAAGGCACCTGCGATAAATCCACCAACAAGAGCACCTAGGAAACCAGATGAGACACCTGCAAGAGTTGAAGTTGCTTCACCACCTGCGGCATAAGGAATTTTACCAAAGGCAAACCTTCTTTTGCTATAGCACCAGCCACGAAACCTGCTACCAAACCTGGTTTTTCAGCAATAGAGTAGGCAACATAACCTGCAAAGACTGGGAGCATCAAACCAAAGGCTGCACCACCAATTTTCATAAACATAGAAGCTAACTCATGGTAGGAACCAAGATTGCCAAGGTTTTCATTTGGAACACCTAAAGCACCATCAATCAAGAAGGCAAGGGCAATCATGATACCCCCACCGATAACGAATGGCAACATTTGAGATACACCACTCATCAAGTGTTTGTAGAAGGCACCACCAAGGCTTTGTTTTTCGTTAGAGGCTGTTGCAGCTTTGGCTCCATTAGCAGCACGGTAGACTTCAGCATCTCCTGAAAGAGCCAAGTTAATCAATTCTTCTGTTTTACGGATACCGTCAGCAACTGGACGATTAATCAATGGTTTGCCATCGAAACGATCCATTTCAACTGCCTTGTCTGCCGCGATGATAACAGCTTTAGCCTTACGAATGTCTTCCGCAGTTAGTTGGTTACCAACACCGCTAGCACCGTTGGTTTCGACCTTAATTCCAACACCCATTTCAGCAGCCACTTTTTGAAGAGCTTCTTGGGCCATGTAAGTGTGGGCAATACCTGTCGTACAAGCTGTAACAGCTACGATAAAGTCACCAGAGTTATTGGCAGGTACTTGAACAGGCTCTTCATTTTTTTCTGAAGCTTGGTCAAAAAGTTCGATAATTTGGTCAGCTGATGTTGCTTGACGAAGTTTATCAGCAAAGCCGTCTTTCATCAAGTATTGAGACAATTCTGCCAAGGCTGCCAAGTGAGTATCATTGGCACCTTCTGGAGCCGCAATCATGAAGAAGAGGTCAGTTGCTTGTCCATCCAAGCTCTCATAATCAACACCCTTGTTTGACTTAGCAAAGAGAACTGTCGCTTCTTTTACTGCAGCATTTTTGCTGTGAGGCATTGCGATACCGTCTCCTAAACCAGTAGAAGTCAAAGCTTCACGCGCCAAAATTCCTTCTTTAAAGGTTTCAAAATCTGTCACATAACCGTGGTCTGTCAAGCTTTTAATCATCTCTTCGATGACAGCTGTTTTTTCAGTTGCTTGCAAATCCAGCAACATGACATCTTTTCTCAATAGGTCTTGAATTTTCATCGTTTTTCTACCTCAACTTTTTCATATGTTTCTTTAATAAATTCTGCCGTTGCCAAGTCATCTGAGAATGTCGTTGCTGTTCCACAAGCAACTCCCCATTTGAAGGCTTCTACTGCATCTTTAGATTTGACAAATTCGCCTGTAAATCCAGCAACCATAGAGTCACCAGCTCCAACTGAATTTTTGACTGTCCCCTTGATTGGTTTAGCAAAGTAAGCTCCCTCAGATGTGACAAGAAGGGCACCATCACCAGCCATAGAGATAATCACATTTTGAGCACCTTTAGCCAGTAACTCTCGCGCGTATTTCTCAATTTCATCTAAACTTTCGAGTTTAATCCCAAAAATCGCTCCAAGTTCATGATTGTTTGGTTTGACCAAAAGTGGCTGGTAGTCCAAACTATCAATCAAGGTCTGTCCTTCAAAGTCACAAACCACTTGCGCACCTGTCTGACGTGTCAAGGCAATCAAATCCTTGTAGATTACATTGCCTAGATTTCTAGCACTTGAACCTGCAAAGACAACCGTATCTTCTGCTGTCAGACTTGAAAGAATGGCTTTTAACTCTTCAAGTTGTTCGGGCTCAACAGTTGGACCCGTTCCGTTGATTTCTGTTTCTTGGTCTGCTTTGATTTTAACATTGATACGAGTATCTTCTGCCACTTGAACAAAACGTGTCTCGATTTCTTCATCAGCCAAAGTATCTGTGATAAATTTACCAGTAAAGCCTCCGATAAATCCCGTCGCTGTATTTGGAATATCTAAGCGCTTCAAGACACGACTGACATTAATTCCTTTCCCACCAGCAAACTTATCATCACTGTCCATACGATTGACACTACCGACTTGGACTTGGTCCAAACGAACGATATAGTCAATGGATGGATTGAGTGTGACTGTATAAATCATACTTCTATTACCTCCGTTTTCTCCTTAATAGCCTGCAAGAGCTCATGCCCTTGACTTGTGATAACAATAGCTCGTTTGAGTGGTGCTACCTTAGCAAGCAAGTTTGTCCAATTTTTGATGAATCCACCAAGACATAGGTCTGTTTGGCATTCTCCAAAATAGCTCGCTTCACAGCTCCCTCCTCCATATCAGGAGTCGTATAATAGCCATCGTCCACACCATTCATCCCGATAAAGGCACGGTCAAAGTGCAATTGGTTAATCTGGTTAAGAGCAACGCCCCCGATGCTAGCATCCGTCGCCATCTTGACACTACCTCCAACCATGACAGTTGGAATCTGCTTTTCAACCAACTGAGCAGCATGGTGAATCGAGTTGGTCACGACTGTAACATTCTTATTGACCAATTCATGAATCAAAAAAGCAGTTGTTGTTCCTGCATCGATAAAGATGACATCTTGTTCCTTAATGAGAGAGGCTGCTTTCTGAGCCAACAATTTCTTCTCTTGAAGGTTTTTGACAGATTTTTCTTGAATGGTTTCTTCTTCCTGCAAGGAATGGGGCAATTCTGCTCCACCATGCACGCGACGAAGCTTGTTTTCCGTTTCCAACTCATCCAAGTCTCTTCGAACCGTTGATTCTGAGGTCTCTAGCAAACTAACTAATTTTTCTAGAGAAACTACATGATGTTGATTTAACTCCTCTAAAATCAGTTGTTTCCGCTCTGTTTTTAACACTGAATCACCTCCTGTTATCGTTTACACTATTCATTCTATCACACTTCTTTTTAAAGTCAAGCATTTTTTATCATTTTCTTTCAAATTCTATCATTTTTCTTATTTCCAGAATCTTTATTGCAAGATAAGTGGCTTTATGGTAGACTATTTGAGTAAGTATTGGAAGATTACTCAAGAGGCTTAAGAGGCCGTGTTGGAAACGCGGTAGGCGTGTAACAGCGTGCGTGGGTTCGAATCCCATGTCTTCCGTAGAAAAGAAAAAAATTATTTTGGGGATGCGACAAAAGTTGCATCCTTTTTTTGTATCCCTTTTTTTAAAAAGAGGGTCTGTTTGTGACTCCTTTGTTGTATCCTTTTTTTGCAAAAAGAATACCAAGGAATACTAAAGACAAAAATAAAAAACGTTGATTTAACAACGTTTTACCAAGGAATGCAAAAGAATGCAAAGGAATAATGGAGCCGGTGGGAGTCTCTGGAACATTATTAAATCAAACTATATTTAATTTTATAACTCCTTTTATAACTCTTTAACAAAAAAACGCGATCTCTGTTTTTATTTTTGATAAAACCACTACTACTCCAAACAGATGATTTTACGCATTTAAAATGCGTTTATTCGATTTACATTGCTTGGATTTTAAATCCAACCTTTTTTTTAACAAACAAAAAAACCGCAAGCCTAAGCCTGCGGTGAAAGAACATTTTAGAAAGTTTCCTTTCGTTTTATTTTGTAGTAATGAGCCCGTTAGGCTCAACAGTAAACTCTGGCTTATCTGCCATGCTGCCGTCTGGTTTGAGGTAGTACCAGCCTGTCTTGTCTGCGGATTGGACGAAAGCATTAGATACCATGTTTCCATTCTTACGGTCAAGATAGTACCAAGTCTGCTTATGCTTGATCCAGCCAGTGACCATCTTACCTTCTTCATCGAAGTAATACCAAGCGTTATTGATACGAGCCCAGCCAATGGCCATAGACCCTGAATCCGTGAACCAGTACCAAGCGTCCTTGTAGCTCAACCAGGTACTACGCTTCATGAAACCTTTATCGTCAAAATAGTACCAAGCGTCGTTAATGTTCTCCCATTTATCGGTTGGGTATGAGCCGTCTTCACGAACCCACCACCAGCCATATTGGTTCTGTTGCCAGCCAGTTTCAACTTCTTCAGGCGGTACGATATACCCAACGATTTCACTTACAGAACGCTCGTTATAGCGACAAGGGCCACCTACTTCCAAGTAGTCCCAGTTGCCATCGATATTCTGCTCAATCGTCTTGATGGTATATCCGTCTGAGTCTTCATAGACAAGACCTGTATGCCCGTAATTGACTCCGTCGCCAGCCACGTAGGATTTGACGAAGAACCAACCAGCCTTTGGATAGTCAGCGTCATACACGACTTTCAAGCCTTGTGAACGTGCTGACTCAAGCAAGTCATAAGCGTTGCCCCAAAGGGTCACACCATACCAATGACGTAGCCCATAGCAGGGTACATCAGCGCACTGGAAGCCATAAGCTCCATCATTATCAACTCCATCGCCAGCGTTGGCCTTGTCGATGAAGAATTGAATCATTTCCTGTTTTTTAGACATGTCTACTCCTCACTTGGTTTCTTGTATTCTAGCGCTCGTGTGCTGTCTGTGATTCCGCTTGTGGTTGGGTCGTTGACCAGACCGATAGCAGTCAAGAACACGAATACCGCATTGACAAGCAAAATCAGCTTGTTCCCGATATCGCCTAAATCCAGATGATATCCGAAGACTGCTGCGCTAGCTTGCAAGACAAGCAAGAAGGCTGGGATTGCAGTCAGCCAAAAGTATTTATTTTGTAATCTTAATTTCCAGTTAATCATGTATTTTTCCTTTCTTATGGTAATGTCGTAGGCCAAGGCTCATCTGTCAAGTATGAGATAGCGCTCACACGAATATCTCCAATATCTTTGTTAGTTGGGATGTCTTCGTTAAACGTGAATTGAATGAAATTTAAGTCAGATTTACCACCTAAATACCAAATTCCATAAGGTCTACCCTTATCGTCATAAGTTGGTCCTACAAGCGAATTTTCGCTTCTAAAGCCTTCTGGAATTCCGTTAGGAGTAACAACTTTAGCCCCTTTATCTCCACTACTATTATGTCTTACAAATCCAGGCCCATTTCTGCGAACAATCCCAAACCAGCCCCACTGAAGACCTCCGAATTGAAAGGTAACTAAATTGTTAACTCTTCGTATCTTAATGAACGATGTTTTACCATTTGCTACCAATTTAGAAACTGAATTCAGTGTTCTCCAACCAGTATCACCAATCAATACACGCCAACCTGTGTTACCATTTCCGCTCTCTTTTATCCATTTAAGAGCGCCATTCGTCACGTTGACATCAACATATGTCGTGCCGATTTCGGCAGTGACACGGCCCTCTGGAGAACCTGTGCCCCGGATTTCATGGCCTACGTTCTCTGGTAGCGGTAGGGTGACCCTGTTTCCTCCTGTGATACCAAGAGTATTTCCTGTTAGAGTTAATTGAGGACTTGGTTTTTGGTTCAGCACCTTCACATCACGGCCGACAGCTTGAGCAAATTCCTCTAAATTGCTCATGACAATCACGCTTTCGCTTGGTTGTAGACTGTTACAAGGTCAAGATTGGCAAAAGAGTCAAGTCGTGTGCCTAAATCTGAGATTTTTTGAACAACTGCGCTTTGCGTATCTCCGCTCATGCTTGCGATTTTATCAGCGATTTCTTTAAGGGTGTTCAAATCCTCAGATACACCCTCGCCCAAAATGTCGTTTTTGACTGCGGTTTTAGCTTGTTCAATCAGTTGCGTGACTGTCGCATTGTCAATCTTGCCATTAAGCAGTTGCTTCAATTCTTTGATGTCAACCCCGACCGCTTGTGCGAATGCTGTTAATTTTGTTGTGTCCATATTCCTACACCTTTCCTAAATTGTAGTAAAAAAGTAAGTCAGGAATTTCCTGACTTACTGTACCGTCACCACCTACAGTTCTTCCTGCAAGTTGCTTTTTAACTTCTTCAGCAATATCCAGCTCCTTAAGAGCATGAACTTCCTCTGTGACCAGGTTCTTATCCGATTTTGTGATTCTAATTTGAGTCGAGTCATCGCTTGGGAATGTATATCCCCCCCACTGATACCTCGATTCGATATAAACCAGCAGGTAAAATCATGCCCAAATTAAAGGCGACTGCACCATTAGTCACGACTGCCGTCTTGCGTAATTGATCCTGGCCTCTCGTCAACGTGATAGATGCCTCTTGTCCTTCAAGATGTGGAATAGGCTCATGATTTTCATCAAGCAAAGAAAAGGCAAATGTAGAAGCCACATCGCCTTGCTTAACTAAAAATCCACCGTCCACTTGTTCGAGATTGGTTGAATTAAGAACATAAGCCATTCTTTGCTCCTTTCTTAAGTTTTGTTTTGAATTAGCGTTTTCAACTCTCTGACATCTTCACCTAGCGACTTAACTTGTTCCGCAAGAACTAAGATAGCCTTGTTCTGTTCATCGTGATTGTCTAGACGTTTATTTGCAGACATCTTGAATTCGTGCAGATTCTCGATGTCTTTCTCTAGAACCGTAAGACGATTCTCTTGCTTGGTAGCTCGGTCCTTCATCGAGAAATAAAGACCGACAACAGGAATCAGAGAGAGGAAAATTTGTACAATTAAACGTTCAAATTCTGCCATTCAACACCTCACTATTCCTTAGGTTCAAACTTCCATGCTGCGCCTGTTCCATCAAGTTCAAGACGACCATTACGAGCAAATCGCTGACTGGTTCGCCATTGTAAGTAAATTCACGGTTAAGCTGAACCAAGACACGCTTGCCTTCGCCATTCAATTCAGTATGGTTAGGGTCTTCAATCGTGATTAAGTCGTGTGCCATATAATGCTTACCAACTTCAGCAAGCGGAATGAGTTCAACCAATTCCTTGTAGTTGGTTCCATAAGCGATTGTCTTACCTGCTACGGAATTTAAAACGACCGCATGGATAATCTTTCCATAACGGTCTGTTTCAGCTTTGTTATTTTTTACCGCTTCATCTGTAGCAGTTTGTTTTGCTTTAGTTTCAGCAAGTTCATGAGTCGCTTCTTCCAATTTTGCTTGCGTTTGAACGATTGCACTAGCTGGGTCAAGTTCTGCCTTAACCACATCAAGAACAGCTTGGATAAGCACTTCCTGACTTTCGTGAGTGCGGTCGCCATTCAATCCTGCTTGCTCGTAGCTATAGCGTTGGCCATGTTCTTTCTTGATAGTCACGATTGTGACGTTTTCAGGTTGACGGAAATAAGGGTTGTTTGCTAATTCGTATGTTTGTGTCATGTTCTATTCTCCTTTTTGCATTTTTGCTTTAGTTTCTTCAAATAGTTCTTTGAGCGCCTGGTCGTATTCCAGCACCTCGTTCATTGCTTTTAATTCGCTTGTTGCGATTTGATAGAATGCCTCGTTTTGAGCCGATTCCAATTCACTTTTAGCTAGTTTAGTCGCTAGTGATTGTAACACTAGCTGATTGATTGCTTCATTCATGCTATTTCCTCCATTTTTTGATTGAGTTCCTGAATTGCCTTGATAAGATAAGGCACGAGTTCAAATGTGCGATATGAGTATGCGCCGTCTGGATTTTCGTAGAAAGCTTCTGGGATATACTTCTGAACATCCTGGGCCATAATACCACAAGCGATATCCTCTATTTGACCATCATATTCCTTGCGGTAGCTGTACGTTTTAAGCTTCTGGATAATATCAAGGCCTGAGACTGTACTGTCTTCGATATTGTGCTTATATCGACGGTCTGAAATCTCTTTGTTCATCGGAATCCAGTCGTAGCCTGAACCGCTGTAGTAAAGATAAAGATAGTTATCCGAAGGCTCAAAATTTGAGTATTTAGACGAGTGAATCCAGTAGCCAGATTTGCCTGAATTTTTATTGTTGTAGAAAATATGACCGGTTACTTGTAAATCCCCGTGAATTATAGGTGTGCTCCAAAATTCGGCACGATTGTAACAGAACATCTGACCGGTATGCTTCACGAACCATGCTGTATCGCTTGGTTTCTCCCAATTGCTTCCCCAATTCACCCAAAGAGCTGTTTGTGACCAGTGTCCAGACCCGTTGCTCATTCCAACATCAAATTGATTTTGACCAGTTATCCAGTACACTGACGAATCTTTCTCATGAGTACCAATCTGGAATCCTCCGATTTTACCTTTATAACCCTCAAGCAAGGTCGCAGATACTACAACAGACCGTAGCTTGTTGATGAAGCCTCTTTAGCTGCAAGCGTATCAGTGAAGATATTACTTGCTACCAGCTTGTTTGCAAAGGCTTGGTCCATCCTCACTTTATCAGCAGTAACAGCTTCAGCATCCAAAACTACAGTTGTCACTGAACCAGCTTCAAAATTGGCTGTAGTCAGCTTATCAACCATAGCCGATTTGATAACTGCCTTGTCAATCAGAGTCTCACCAGTTATGTGGGTCAACTTACCAGTAATACGATTGTGCCCATTTGCTCCAAGATTGATACCAGAGATGATATCTCCAGCTGAGTTGATGTTCTGAACAGCCCACGAACCAGCCAGCTGACTTTGAACCGAGCGAACGGCTTCGTCGGTGTCCTCGAGAGCATGACGAGCACTCGTTGCAACGCTTCCCTCTTCTAATTGAGGAGCTAAAACATCGATATAGCTTCCTTTTTCACCATTTAGCAAGTAAACATAGCCGATCGACAATTTTCCAGCTTTTTTTCGTTCGCTCGAAAATGTCAAATATGTCCATTTGTCATCTTTCAAGATGAATTCTGGGCTTATACCTGTGAAGTCGTCGCTCCACCAATAATTTTGTAATCTAACTCTTTGTCCAGCTGAGCCTTTTATCCAAACAGACATTGTATAGGTTCCTGGCATAATCTCAAATCCGTCCTGAGCAACGCCAATTTGACCTTTTGGATCACTAGAAATTATACGTACTGCTTTATTAAACCAGATACAGGGCCATCTGAAACCTCAATTGTCCGAATACTTCCAGAGCCTGAGCCACGAAACGTTCCAGAATCCCATGAGCCTGAACCTACACGCATCTCTTTGATTCCTCTGATATAATTTCGGCCACCTTTTGCAGCTTTCGCCACCTCAACCTGAAATAGCTGATTTGTTAAGGCCATACGAGCGACCTTATCAGCAATCCCGTTCTCAGAATTTCCAAGAATCCGCTCATAGAGTTGACTAGTCTCTCTGACACGCTGGAAGTCCGCCTGATTAGCCTTTCCAGCAATCTGAGATGTGATGCTTGCGAATTGGCCGTCTACTGTCTGCTTGTACTGAGCGATTTTTGTAGCGATGTCGTTGTTCGTCTGCGTGCTTATCGCACTAAACCGACGTTCAAGACCTCTCACATCTTCTTGATAAGCTGATTTACCAACATAATCCCTGGATATCTGCTCACGAATTGCAGACGCTTGACGAGCGCTCTCATCTCGAGCATAACGATGCAAGCTCTCTTGTCGTTGACCGTCTTTATTGACATACGTTTCAATCGTACCAAGTTTGGTCAAGATACCGTCTGCAGTGCTTTTAACCTCGTTCAGCTTCGTGCCGTATTGAGTCTTGAACGACTCAATCTGGCTGAGAGCATTTTGAGATGATGCTTGTAGATTAGCAATGTCTGCTCTTGCTCGCTCGCTAATTCGTTTCGCTTCCTGAGCAAGCAAACTGCTTGCACCAGCACTTCGTAGAGCCTCTTCAGCTTTTCGCCTAGCTTCTTGGGTTGAAGCATTATCGAACGACTGAAACTTCTTGTCGATTTCGCTTGAGATTTGACGTTTGACTTCTTCGGCTCTTGCTTTGGCGAGTTCGAATTGATCATTAAAATCTTTCTTGATTTTTGAGACCTTCTGGTCAAAACCTTTATCTGCCTCTTCAATTTGGTTTTGGATTTGTTTTTCAAATTCGTTGAATTGTACAATCTTCTTCGTTATGCTTCCTGCGTATGAATACTGCGCATCATTACCAGCTTTACTGTCTGCACTAATACGACCACGCAGACCGCCCTTAAATATGAATGATTGACTCAATACTGGTGATTTGAATGTCTCGCCGGTATTTGTCTTGATGGTTACCCACTCACCCACGTTAAGCAAGAGATGGCCCTGGTAATTCAAATTGAACGGATAATAGCGGATACTCTTAATCTTGTGGTAAAGGTTATCTAAAACCGTTTGAGACATGAACTGATTATCCAGTTCCAATGAACGACCAGTGCGCATGCCGACTGTAAGAGTCTCTTTGTCTTTCTTACAACTTATCCCAGCAATCTGATACTGAACCTCGCTCTTGGTCAATCCGTGCATAAAGTAGCTATCTGCTGTAATTGTGATACCCGAGTCAGTCAATTCCTTGATTTCAAGTTTACCCTCTCGATTGAAAAAACAAGACATCCCGAGCATTTGAGAAGCAAGACTCAAAACATCTCTGAATGTCATTTTTTTATTTTTGGGAATCTGCTCGATTCTGTAATTCATGGATGTAATGTCCATGTATTCATTTGCTAATGTAATACCTGTTTTTAGGCAAATTTCTTTGATAACGTGCCTGATTTCAGCTGGATAAGTCAAGTCCGTTACATGTTCACGATTAAGCTTGAACATTCCATCCATAAGGTCAAGCTTGGTCGTTTTACGATTGCGGTCTATTTCAATATCGTTAATGAAATATTCACCCATTTTGACCCATTCGTAGGTTCCGTCGACCAAAAGGCCGATTTCAGGGTAAATCTTGTCTAATTTATTGAAAGCAGTGATGATTCTTGTGAATGTGATTTTAGCACTACCAGCGCAGGTTCCGCCGGGCTTGTAAGTGTCACCCTTGATATAGCCATAATCAAAACTAGCCTCTTTGATATCACTGGATTGGTAAGCGCCGACTCTGATAGCAAGAGTACGGTTTTTAGCGAACATTGCTTCATCAAATTTCTTTCGTCTGAATATATCCATGTTCTAACCTACCTTTCTACCAGATTAAACTTAGCGCCCGACCACGGCTTGAATTTATCAGTAAACGAATAACTTGGCGCTGTCCTATCACCGACATAGAAAGTCCCTGTTGTTTGACCTCTTACTGGATCAGGATATGAAACTTCAAAAAAGACCGATGAAACAGCGTTTAAAAGCTGACTCATTTCATCTTGAGTCAGCATGCCCCATTCACAGTCTAATTTTCGCTTGGTCGTGATACGGTCACGCATCATGTCTCCGTTCGCATTGCGACCCGTTTCTCCGTCAATATCTTGGATACCGACTTGAAATTTTTGAGGAGGCTTAACAGCCACCCCATTGATAATTAAGCGTGCCATTTTACCTCCCTTTAAATGTTAAGCAAGACTTGTCCTGCACGTTCTTGTTCTCGATTGATTTCTTGGATAGCAACACGTCCGAATTCGTGTCCGCCAATTTGAATAACGATATCGCCAGCTGGCAATGAATAGCCCGTAGGGGCATTGTCAACCGGCATTCTTTCGGCTAATTTCTGAGCCAAGATGGAAATCCAACCTGTATTCCGTTCAAGAGGCATTACCGCTTCTTGACCAGCTTCTCCGACCCCGATAATGCTAGGGGAGTTGAATACACCGCCTCGTGCATACCAATCTACAGAGAATGACGGGATTCTAGGAGGATTCAAGCTAAAACTACCAGATATATTGAAGTGAGGAAGTTTGATTCTCGGCAAACTCCAATCAAAATTAAAGAAGCTTCTCAGTTTATCGATGCCGCTTTTAACGATGCTTTTAGCGTTTTCCATCGCATCATTAAACAAATTCTTGAACCAGTTTGGGATTTCTTTCAAGGCACTTTGTATGTCGTTCCATCTATCACCAAACCAAGAGCCAATTTTTTCAAAAGCTGAGTTCACTTTATCTCTACCAGATTGGAATTTTTCTCCAAGCCAAGAGCTAACTTCTGCCAAAGCATTAGTCACATCTGCCCATCTCTCGCCAAACCAAGAACCTAGTTTGCTAAAGATATTGGTTAGACCAGTCCATGCTTTTTGGAACATATCTGTAAACCATGCCCCAATATTAGCCAAAGCACTAGTCACATCAGCCCAACGTTCTCCGAACCATGATCCAATTGGTGTGAAGATATTAACGATAGCGTCCCATGCTTGCTGGAACTTCTCACTAAACCATTGACCTATTGGTTCAAAGATTTCTTGTAGTTTCGTCCATAGACCACTGAAAAAATCGCCAATTGCTTGACAAATACCACTGATAAAATCACATAGTCCTTGCCATGCAGTTTTAACAAACTCAACAACAGTATCCCAGTTTTGGTAGAGCAAGACACCGATAGCAATTAAGGCTGCAATAGCAGCAATAACTAAGGTTATCGGGCTGGTCAATACCGCAATAGCTCCATTGAGTGCCCATGTTGCGGCTGCTGCAACTCCTGCTGCAACCGATTGAGCGATTTCCGCTGCTGCTGCAAGCCCCATTTGTGCCGCATGAACACCCCAAGCTAGTGCTGATTTACCAAGTTCTAAAGCAGTTTTCCCTAACTCTACAATCAATTTACCTGAATTAACTACAAAGTCTTTCGCATACAACGCATTCAAATAGATGGTTTCTCCGAAGCTGACCAATTTATCAAATGTCAAAGCTTTCAAAGCTAGTCCAAGATTTTTAATTCCGCTAACAATAAAGGAAACCTTGCCACTTAATGATCCGAATACTCCTGCAAGTCCTCCAGCTTGTTCAGCCCAAGACAAGAACTTAATTCCTTGCCACACTGTTGCAAGCGTACCAATCACACTAGCAATTACAGAGATAATCTCTTTATTTTCTTTGCACCAGTCAGAAAAAGCAGTGAAACCATCAGCTACAAGTTTAATTGTATCAGCCAGTATTTTTAGCGCTGATAAAATCGCTCCGCCTAGCAAATCAGCGACGCCTTCAATACTTAAACCAAATGTATTAGACAAGAACTCAGCAAAAGGTTTCCAACTTCCTTCCCAAAGGATTTGGATGATATCAATTAGTCCGTTAAAAGCATTGGCAATAGAGTCAATAGCAGGGGCTACGTGTTCATCGTAGACACTACTTAATCCATCGCCAAACTTATCAACAACGCTTTCGATTGTTTCAAATATTGGAGCTACAATGTCTAAAGGCTTTGGAGCATTGAAGAAATTTTAGGAGCGCTTGTCACAACGACTTTTTCAAAACCTTTAAACAGACTTCCTGCTAATTCACTACCAACTTCAACAATGGTAGATGCCAAGCTTAATAAAGTTGACACAATAGCGCTAACGATACGAACTGCACCAGTAGAAGTAATGACATCGTAGAAAGAACTAGAAAAGGCCTGAGCGATGTTTCCTGCTGCCTCTGCGATGTTACCAACATTATCAAACAAAGCGACTAGCGCCCTGATAATGCGTTCTTTCTGCCTTTCAAGACCGTTTGCAATACTTTCGGTAAGGAGTACACCAATACCAACTCCGATAGTAGCTAACGAACCAGCTATTTGACCTAAAGCATAAGCGATTTTCTCAGCCATTCGGTCAAAGGCGTTTACAACTCTTGGGTCAGTAGCGATTTCTTCAAGAGTTTTCTTGATTCGCTCTAAAGCAGCTTTAATACGCTCTAAACCTTCTGGTCTAAATGCTGCATCAAAACCTTTTTTAAAGAGGTCAAACAACCCTTTCAGCTTATCCCCAAGGCCGTCAAAAATGCTCTTGAATTGATTTCCCATGTCGGTCAACTCGACTTCTGGCAAGATGTCTTTGAAAGGTCTGCCACCGCCACCCTTTCCTTTACCACCTTTGCCACCGCCACCGCCTCCACCGCCAGAACCGCCTGCAGAGTCGTCTTTTGGCTTTTGTAAGATATTAATCTCATCAAATCCTATAAGACCTAGCAATTCTTTAGCGGCCTTCTTAGCGTTTTTGGCTGAGTCTCCAAGATTATCAGCAAGTCCTCCTGCTGAGTCCCCTGCGTCTCCGATTGCGTTTCCTAAATCATCTGCACCTCCTGCAGCGTCTTGCATGGCGTTTCCTACGTTGCTGATTGCTCCTGCAGCGCCGTCTTTTACCGTAGCCTTCTTATTGAACATCAAAGCGATAAACTCAGCGAGTTTAGCAGTCACGTTCTTCAAAACCATAGCAAAAGAGTTCAAAACAGGCATAATGGCATTGATAATTGGTAACATAGAGTTACCAAGGTTCAATGCACTATCTTTCATCAGAGACTTAAACAGGCTGATACTACCGTTGACTGAGTTGGACAAGGTATCTCCATACTTTGCCGTAGCCTGTTCCAAAATAGCCATAAGACGGATTTGTTGCTGGGTTTGGTAGTCTAATTGTTGCCAGCTCTGTCCGTTTGCGAACTTCTTAAAAGCTTCAGTGGACTCAATCATAGCCACATTGACGTTGATTCCTAGATCCTCAATTGCTTCCGTGTTCCCTAGCAAACCTGAGCGAATCCGTTCCATAACGTCTGTAATCGTGCGCCCTGAACCTTCAGCAACAACTGCCGATGTTTGCAACATCTTAGCGGTATAAGCACTTAGCTTGTTAGTATCTTTGATAAATCCAGAAAATAGGTTTGAGTAGACTGCACCGTAGTTGGTAGCCTCACCCACACCCATATTCATAGCATTGGCGTTATCGTTAACCCATTTTAAGAAAGATTGCGAACTCTCACCCATCTGCCGCTTGATTTGGTTCATAGCCGCTGATACTTCAAGAGCTGTCTGTGCTGAATACATCCCAACATCAAGCAATTTCTTACCAAGGATTGCAAAACCAGCGAACTTGGCTAGTTTGCCAAACGCACTACTGATAGAGTTCGACTGTTCACGAACTTTGGCAGTGGCATTCTTCACTTGATCAGATGTTCCCTTGACCTGATTCTCGACTTCTTTCATCTTCTTCCTGAAAGGCGCTATCTCAGCGTCAATCATGACTTTTAATTCGTCAAGAGTTGCCATTCATTTCCTCCTTTCTTTTGCGATTGTGTCTCTCTGCAAAATCACGCATCCGTTCCTTATGCAACAAAAACGCTTGTCTCTGTCGTTCCTGTTCTACCGCTTGTTGTTCTTCTACAAACAACTCAGGCGCATATTCCCAGAACTCAAAGACCTTGGCATCTTTAGATAACAATAAGGAAACTTGGTTGGATATCATCTGCGAAAGTCTGTATGAGTCAATAATCTTTTCCTTACGCTCTTGAATTTTGACACGGTTATAGCTCTCAATCATTTCTCTGATTTCAAGCACGGTCAAATCCCAAAAATCAAGAGGCTTACCCCCAATGTCCAAAAACATAGGGTAAGCCTCTCAATAATCTGCGTTACCGTTAAAATTACTCGACTACTGTCATTTTCTTCTTGTTGGAAGTTTTCTTGTCCTTGCTTCCTCGTGGAGTAAAACCCGATACTTCAAATAGTGGCATTAAGACCTCTGTCATGAAGGTTGTTTGGTCTCCACCGTTATCCACGTATTCATCGTATAGATCATAGACATCCTCAAAGGAATACCCATGTTCATACTGCTGCAAGGCTCCATGAACTAACAACAGCATAACTTTCAAAGGCGGTAAAGTGAACTCTTCGCCAGCTTCAGGCATGAAAATCTTTAGCAAGTTCATGCCGATTTTTTCTTCCACAGTTGCAGCTTGATGAGATGTCAAACGCAGCTTCAACTCTTTTTCGTCAGTAACTTTCCAAGTTGTGTATTTTAACGCCATTTAATTAACCTCCAATTCCATCAACGAATGTCAATTCAGACTGCAATGCAATCTTAAGTGTGAATTCGATAACGGCATTGACACCGCCACCGCCAAGCTTAACAGATACTTGGCCTTCAAAATTGACCTTAGTACCGTCAGGGTAAGCTTGTTCAAATTGGAGTTTTTCCTTATTGTCTGCGGCTTTACGCAATACACGATAAGGTGCGTTTTCATTATCGTTCTTGTAAGAGAATTTGTATTCCAATTCCCCTGCGTCACCGATACCGAACTCATACTTCTTAACTTTATCTTCAAGAGTAGTGTTCTCGACTTTTTCAGGTTCGATACCAAACTCTGGTACTTCTTTAAGTCCTACGAGCTTAGTATAGCTACCTTCTGTTTTTCTATAAGACAACGTAATTCCGTTTGCTAACATGTTTAATTCTCCATTCTAAATTGAAAAACAAGCTCTGAGTGTAAGTCAACAACACCTTCAAAACGCATGACTTTATGTCTCAAATGAGACGGGTCTGGCACGTCTTGGCAATCGGTTCTTCGTAAACCTAAAGACTCAAAAATCTGATTTATTTTAACAGCTAACTCACTAGTGCTGGTATCATCAAAGATATCTACCTTGTAGCGGATAGATGATTTTTGTTCCTGGTCATCAAACCATTCACCCGGCTTGTTTTGTTCTTCTAAAAAAATAACGACTGGGAATGTCTCCCAATCGCTAGGATAAGTATCAGTCACATTATCTGCGACCTTTTGCAATTCTTTATAAATAACAGGCTTGATATTGATCATTATATTTGTTCTCTTATCTTTCTACGGACATAATTCGAAATATTCTTAGACACACGCTCTTGATTGTCTCTCAAAGCTGGATAAGATAAGGCTGGGCAGGTTGACCATACATCTTGTAGAACTCCCCAATCTTTTGAAAGTGGTACGGTCCTACATTGATTTGGTCTTCATGCACATACCACGGACTAGACCTGTAAGACACGCTGACCTCTGGTGATATACCCGAATGGCTAGCTTGTCCTTTTGGCCCTGTACCAAACTCAACGTAAGGAGCGTAGTGCAGATTGGTATAAACCTCGCCTATAACCTTATCTCCGTCCATTTTAACCCTAGTCTTGATACTATTTCTAAGTTCTCCATTGTTGCCTGGTGCCAGTCTTTTTGCATCAGTTTGGACAATGGTTTTGGCTGCATGATGAACCGCCTTTGAAACAATATCCCGTTGCGCAACATCTGACAACTTTCTGAACTTAGCTATGAGCCTATCCGCCCCTAGTAGCTCTGACACGTTCCAACTCCAAAACTTGATGGTGTGTGTAAACCTTTTTAGAAATAACCTTATGAGTCACTTTCGTCTGGCTATCGATACACACACCGTCCTTCACTTTGATAGTAGCTGACTTGTTGGCATTGGCGTTCAAAATGTCGTTGACACGCTCGCCATACAATTCAGATTGTAGCTTGCTACTAGCTGGCCACAATTCAAGACGGACTGTCTCAGCTTCATTGGCATACCCTTCTTTTGCGACACCTTCCTCTGTGACAGTCTTTTCAAACCGTCGCATTGGATAAGGTTTCAGTCTACTCTGCTTCAAAAACATGGCCTGCCACCCTTGCTAGTCTGTGCATGCGGATACGCTGTAGAAGACCCGTAGACAGGCCGTTTTCTCCGTAGACTACTGCTATACCACCCTCGGTTCTAGAGTGCTCTCCTTCCGCTCCTGAACGGTTGTGGAGCTCGATAGCAACCTCAGGTATTAAGAGACTTAAAGCAGGTGTCAAAGATGTGCGATTAGTCTCTGACAAGATAAGATTTGTAGCCCTCATTTGGAGCAACATGAGAAGCTGAGTATCTTCTTCGCCTGTCATTTTCTTCAGCAACTCTATAGACATTTTAAACTCCTTCTTGACTTAAAGGCGTAGTCTCTCCCGACACATACACTTGAGGGGCCTGAACGGTACTGACTGGGCTATAACTTACTGGATTGTAGCTTTCAGTACCGCCTACTTCCTCAAGGATATCTGATACAGATACGCCATTGCTTGCAAAATTCTCTACAAGCTCGGCATATCGTGTATCAGTAAGGTCAAGTTCTTCGCCTGCAAGTCGTTTTACGTTGGCTTCCCAATCGTAAAATTCTTGCTTGACTTTAACTTTCACTCTTTAGTTCCTCCAAAACTTCAATGGCTTCGGCTTTTGTCAACTTATAAGCGCCTGCTACACCAGCTTCTCTTGCTAGAGCTTTCAACTCTTCTAGAGTTTTATTCTCTAAATCAGAATACTGGTCAACCTGCTCTTCTTGAATGTAATGACGTCGTAGCAATAAGCTCATATCGCCACCTCTTTCTTACGCGCCACCAAATTTTACAACTCGTGTAGGGTCGTAAAGGTAAACGCCGTAGTGTTCATCTCCTGTGATTACAGTAGTCTTCTTCAAGATATCGCGGTCTGTTTCGATAGCCACGTCGCGTTTAAGCAAGATGACAAAAGCTCCGTACTTGTTAGCGTCGTCTGTCTCTGTTTGACTTGGTGACACTTTAACAAGGAAGCCTTTACCTTCATCAACTTTTTTAGATCGTACGATTTGTACACCGCCTGCTTCACCAAAAGTACCTGAGATAACAACGTCTGCACCAATGTCTGAGCCTTTGACCCATTCTTTAGCTACGTTTGTTTTCAACTTAGTTGCGTCTTTTGGATTGATGATAGCTACATACTGAGCATCTTCTTCATCTTCGAAAACGTCAAGAGCTTTATCAAGCGCTTCAAGTGTAGTAGGTGCATCATCTACGTATTGTTTCGCTGTTTTTGCTACTGCTACAAGGTCGTTATCAATCTTGTTAGCGATTGCCAAACCTAGCTGGTAAGTCGCTTGACCTACTGGGTCTCCTAGACCTGACAAAAGAGATTCATCGGTAATTTCATACCCTTTACCTGCTTTTTTGATGGTCATAGTAGTCTTTTTAGTAGTCAATTGGTCTGGCGTAATTGCTTGGCCTTCTTCAATTTCAGTAGCGTCTCCTGCATACTCCCATGCTGGCACTGTTAAAGTGCTACCTGGTTGACCTTCAAGCTCTGTCTCTACATACGCTAATGGTGTGAATTTAATCAATTTAGGTAATTTAGCGGCTACCATATCCGCCATTACTTCTGGATTAACCATAGTGGCTAATTTAGTTTGTCCTGCTGTCATTTTTCAATTATCCTTTCAATTTCTTATAAAGCTCTGGGTTCTTTAGGAAGAGTTCGTTACGGCTCTTATATCCCATGGCTCTAAACTCTTCAACAGTCAACTCATCGTTGACAGTTGGCGCGTGATTGATAGGGGCTTTCCCTTTCAACTTTTCCTGTACGCCTTTCTGTACGGCTTGCTCCCATGATTTCTGTAGGGCACCGATAGAGGCTGATACAGTCTCTGCGCTTGTCAAATCAACTACATTCACTAACTCAACAGGTAAGTCGCGCTCACTTAGCATTTCTTTAGCTTCTGCGGTCAATTCCTTACGAGCAATAGCCTTTCACGGTCAGCCAATTCTTGCTCACGCTGATCCAACTGATATTTCTGTTTCTCGTCAGCGTTCATCTTGGCAAGTTTCTTAGCTTCGTTTTCTTTAGCTTCTTGCTCTGATTTCCACTTAGCAAATTTCTTGTCGATGATAGCGTCGACATCTGCATCTGTGTACTTCTTCTCGTCTTGCGGTTGTGGTGCAGGTTCTGCAGGTACCTTTTGTTCTTCAACCGTTTCGACTGTTTGTGTTTCTTCGTTCATTGCGAACCTCCTATTTTTAAAGTCGTCCCCGACTGTAATTTCCATAGCTTTTAGAGTCTTCAATGCTTGGACAATATAAAAACCGTACGGGATTCCATACGGTTAGAGCATAAGAAAACCGCCTCGATTTCGATGCGGTTAAGTTTTATAATTCGATTCCTTCGATTTCTGATCGAACTTCTAGCCAGTATAAATACTGACCCATGGCGCTCTTTTGATTTTTCAGAACTTCAATTGAGCTTTTTGGCTCAAAATTGAGCGTACCAGCTTCGTATTTGATAATCATTTTATGTAATTTTGTATATTTATCTTTAAGCGAATTATACTCATCGATAAAGCGTTCTTTCCAATCTTTCATTTTTTTCAATCCTTTTCTTTACACCTTTAATTATTCCGCTGATTACGGCCATAATAATAAATATTAACAACAAAAATACCAACCACCCAAAGGCGATTGATACCCAATCCCAGATAAACATATTTTTACTCCTTTCTATGCATCATTTTCGAGGCTTAGCATTCTTGTCCACCCATTCTTTGAAAGCATCAAAAGTATCTATGTTTTTTTGATACAAATACTTTTCAACTTCTTCAATAGCTTTATCGACCGATTGGTCGTTAAAACAATAGCCGTTACCCGATAAATCAAAAATTTTATTTCGTTCTTTCTTATCAACAATCCACAAATTTTTTCCAGTCCAAGCACTCCGTGAGTCGTAACATTCCTTCGATTGTATTTCAAGTCCGTTATCTTCAATCAGTTCTATCAACTTTTTATACTTGTTCATCAAATTCTCCTTTTCTGAGTACAAAAAAAGCACTTAGATTGTTCTAGGTGCTTAATATTCATAGCCGATTTCTTTTTTCATTTCATCAAAGTCGCGTTTTATTTTTGAATTACTTACATACTCTTCAGCAAGCGGACCATATCCAATACCTTCTGGGGTTGCTAAAATAGCCTTGACGTTGCTAACATCTTCTTCAGTGAAATCATCTGAAAAACTCATCCATTTGTAAAAAGAATCTAATAGAATTTCTACAACAAAACCTCGTCGGTTTACATCTACAAGAGCACACCGACCGTCTGTTAGTGTAACTAGAATGTTGTTACGACTATCATCTATTCCTATGATTTTATTCAACTCGAACAAATTTTTCACCCTCTTTCACGAAAACATCAATTCCATATGATTTTAACGCATTAATTTGATTGTTATTTGGTATTTTATCAGTGAAGTACATGCTGGAGATATCTGTCAGTCCAACTTCCCCATGGAATTGAGCCTCGACATATCTGATCCCTAACGTTTTTGTTAGTTCTTCAGGCGTTCTTGCGTTTTTATTTTTTAAAAGATCGACATACTTTTGTAAATAATTTTTGTCAATACTTAAAAGATGAGGTGAATTAGGATTATCCGCAACTAAATCCTTATAGATAGCAGGGCCTAAACTATTATTTATAGTGAACGTTGTTCTTGATAACATTTTTATCTTTTAGAAAAACGAACAATTACATCTCCGTATTGCGAAACACCACCCCAACTTTTTGAATTGTATAGAAAATCTTCATAAGGGTCTTTATTCGCAAAATATCCATATTTTTTTCAAAAATCAGACTTTTTAAATCTTCCACCTTTTTATTCCAAATAGTTGTTCCGTTGCTTGTCGTCTATAATTTGCATTAATAGTTCCTCCGCTTGTTCCTGTCTCAAATTGATTCATAAACCGCTTTGATTCTATCAATTTATCAATATTTTTCAGATTTGAAACGCATAGACAATTCACTGTTTTTCTAAAAACGTCTTTAATCTTATTGCTAGCCGACTCTATATCTCCAAAAAGATAATTGTTTCTCTACGTGATCATTATACCACTTTCTAGCATGATGGTCAAAAATTAGAAAGAGTTTTTTTGCTTCAAATCTAACCCATTCGAAAAAGGAATCCATGAAAAATATTCATTCGTTCTTTTTTTCTTCTAATTGTTTAAATCTCTCTTGCTCTTCGACCCACTCATAATATTTCATAAGATCATCAAAATCAAGATTATTAATTTCTTTAGTTGTTAGTTTAGAGAAATCAATTTTAATGTTTTTCTCGTCTTTCGCAACATACTTGCTATACCACTCTTTATAAGTCATATCTGCAGGTACTAGCTCGGTCTTCCCTGTCACTGGATTCCTTGCTCTGCGCTTCAACTTGCTGTAGTCTGCATCCTCGTCGTATGCGACAGTAGTAGACCTACACCAAGGGTGCATAGGCGGACAATTGACACCAGGGACAGCCTTATCCCTATCATAGACCTGATTGTCATGTTCCTGACAAATGTGTGATGTACGCTTGTCCAAGACAGCCACAAAGATATACTTTTCTATGTCTGCTTCTTCATAGCTTAGTAATTCCATCTGGTTATGAAAAAAGGCTGACTCTGTCCGAACCAAACGCCTTGCATCATTCTGACCTACATTGAACCGCTCAGCGATTGCTTGTGCAGTTTCTCGTGTATCTCGGCCTGTCATGAGGCTCATGAGTAGTTCATCTTTTATGCTTGAAGTAAGCTTTCCTGTATTCTTCCAGATGTCCGTAGAGTAGGTACTTCCGTCACCTACCCAACTAAAAGACTGTAGGTGTTTTATCTCGCTCTCAGGAAGCCCAGAAAAGCCATACGCTAGTCCTGTCTGCTGTTGCAGGTCAAAGGTAGCCTTGTAGTAGCTGTCTTTCATCAAGTCACTATAAAAGACGTCTGAGCCTGATTTCTCTGAATGATAAATAGATTCACGCATACGGTCTAAATCGTCGCTCAAACGCTCTAAGCGCTTCATACGGAAAGAATAAGCTGGGCTGTCTAAATCAGCCAGTAGTCTTTGGATATTCGGGTCATTCGGTCTCGCTTCAAGCACCTTACGAAGTTCATTCAAGTCTTTCTTGTCTTTCATGTTCTTCAAGACTTGTCTAGCTTCTACCTGACTTAGACCATAATCCCGTTGAAACTTATCAAAAATCTTATTGATTTCCTTATCCAAGTATGTCTTAGCTTCCTGATAGACCTTATCGAACTTGTCTGCCTGCTTTTCGGCCTTGTCCATCTGCTGGTAAATCAGATTGGCTTTCCTCTTCGCCCAATACTCCTGATTCTTCATCCTCTACCTCGTCTTCGGGTTTTGTGTTGTCTTGGTTGAACATCGGCATGTCTTCCATGTTCTTCTTTTTCTCTTCTTCCAAGGCTTCCAATTCAGCGTCTGGGTCTTCTACAAACGGCAAGAGTGAGATAAGTTGTCTATTCGTTACTTTACCTTCAAGATTGTTGATGATTTGAGATAACTCTAGCAAGTTCTTAGGCAAACCACGGCTGAACTGTGGAACGATTGAATGAGACTCTAAAGCAATCTGCTTCATACCCAAGTAATGAGCAAAGATAGCAATCCTCTGGCGCAATCCACGCTTGTAGTTCGCTTCCTTGGTCTTAGTAATCATCTCAAGGCCCATCAGCTTGAATTCCATAGCTACGCCCGAAGTATTCCCTGCGAAATTCTCATCAGTCAAGTTAGGAACATGGCTGAATGTGTAGATATCCTCTTTAAGAGCTGTGCGTAAGATTTCCGTAGCACTTTCGTCCAGCGTGTTCTTCAAGAACTCAGCTCTTGCACTATCGCCCGGCAATTCCAAAAGCCCTTCTTCAGAAAGAATCTTCATCGCTACCTTAGCGTCTTCTGGTGTGTCTGCTAACTGCGTACCATACAATACAAGGATAGACTCTACTGCCTGTTCCTTGTCATTGACACGGTTACCCATCAAAGAATTATAAGCGTCTATCAAGCTAATCTGTTGCTCGTAGTCGCCAATCGCAAGTAATTGTTGCGATATTCTATAATTGGAATTTGACCAAGGTTATGAGGTGTTGCCTCTTCAATCTGAGATGTTCCTGAATCTGTACTTCTCAGCACCATGTGATAATGCAGATTCTCAGTAAAGACCTCTGCCTGGTACTTAGTAGTGTCTTTCGTATCATCTTTGACCAGGTAGTAATAGACCGCAAACAGAGGCTTACGCTCAATGCTATCATCATAGACCATGAAGGTATTCTCTGGATCAATACTAGTTGAGTCCAACTCAGTCAATCCCTCTTTGGCATAGATGTACTCGTAAGCACGACCATAGATAGCCATATTCAAAGCATTCTGCGCATCTACTTGGTCAATCTCAGCACCGTCAAAGGCTGTAAGTAGTTCATCGATATCACCTTCAGCAGTGTTATTGTACTTGATAGGATTGCCCATAAAATAGCCCGTAGCCGTATCTGCGATATCCTTTGCATGATTGGCTACCGTCTTATAATTAGGTGCGTTCTCGTTGCGTCTCTTGTGATTTAAGATAGCATGCTCACCCAAGTAGTAGCTTTTAAGCTTCTTCAAATGTGAACCTTCAGTGCTATGCTTCGTTATCAATTTGTAAATCAGGTCTTTCTTCAAAGAACCCTCATCATATCCATCCCGTGGATAGGTTAAATATTCGTACATGTCTTTCCTCTCTATAAGCCATAATCAGAACGTCTGCGGACGGTTGCTTTACCACCCTCGATACATTGAAGGCTATAACGTAGCGCGTCCATCAAGTGGTTATTTTTATCTTCTGGCTTATTCAACCAATTACCTTCTTTGTCACGCTGGTAGCAGTAACTATAAAATTCATCCATGATATGTTCACAACTCGGATGCACATAAATAGCGTATCCTTGAAGCTTGGATACGCCTGCCATGATACTATCCTTTCCTTTTCTACTCTCTTTAATTCGAGATATACCGTGTTCCGACCTTAATTCTTCAATCAACCGAGACTCTGCACTATCTGCGATAATTTGCGAACGATGATAACCTTTATCCTTTATCATCTTAGCGACTTCTTTGGTTATGAGACCGACTTTGTACGCTTCATCGAAGATATGTATCTCTTTTGTTGTGTCGTTTATCAACGAACAACACAAAGCGGTTGGATCGTGAGTAAAACCGAAGTCAAGACCGATACATAATTTATTAGCTGAATCTCGTAGTAATTCATTCTTATCGAAATCCTTGACAGTCACGTTTTCATAGATTAAACCTTCAGCAACTCCCCATTCGCCATCACATACGATTCTAGCCCGTCTTGGATTCGTGTGATACAAATCTTCATAACGCTTGATATCGACTTCATCCAGCCACTCATTGCATTTATAAGTAGTCGTAGTAGCAAATGTGTCAGCTCGTCTCGTATCTTCATCAAAGAAGACACGCTTGAGCCAGTGCCTTTCATTCCACGGGTTAAATGTGACTGTGATTTGTTTAAAGAAATCAGGTACGTCTAAGCTACCACGGATTGACTCAACAACCGTACTGAACTTGTCTTCAGTCTCAATTTGGTACGCTTCCTCAAACCAGGCCCAGCAAAGGCTACCAACATCGACCGTGATAGATGTGATTTTAAGTTCATCATCCAGACCACGGAACAGAATCTTTTGACCTGTCTTTTTTACAGTTATTTCAGGTAAGGACTCATTAAATTTAAACTTATGAGCGACTTTCAGTTGGTTAGCTGCCCACTTAAAGTCCGTATAAGTTGATTGCTTATTTGTATTTGAGTATCTACGAATGACAAGCAAGTTAGCCCAGGGATATTTCAAAAGACGGATAACGTAATTTAAAGCGGTTGTCTTGGACTTCTTCGAACCACGGGAACCTTTGACTACACGATAAAGATGCCTTGAACGCCAGAACTGTCCGTACCCAGCGCCTATTGTCTTAGGTAGGTCAACAACAATATCATTCTGTTTAATCTGGTATGTCTGACTCATTCGCAAACACCACCGTTCCAGAAACGTCAGCCTCTACCTTGTCTGTCCAAAGCCTATGCCGTTTACCAAGAAGTTCAGCCGCCTTGATTCTATCTTTAGCTCCGACATCTATATCCGTAATCGTTTGACCTAACTCTCCGATGCTTATCAAGGTCTGCTCTTGCGTCTCTCCTCGCATGACCGAAGTTAGGTAAGTAAGCACCTCTTCCTGTGTTGCAATCTTCTCAGACGCAAGCTGAGCCAATCTTTCGTCTATGTATTTCTTAATTTCAAGTTTTTCAAGTTCTGCTCACCTATCTGGCCGGCCGACCTCTTAGCATAGCCAGCTTTGATAGCAGCATCCGTCGCATTCCCGCTGATGATGTACTCATCAGCAAATCTCTGTTGTTTTAACGTTAGTTTAGCGATTTTCCATCACCTCCATTCACAAAAACAAAAAGCCACACGCTTGTGTGACTTAATGAAGACCTCTCATAAGAACAACAGGGCTCGAACCTGCAACCAATAGATTAAAAGTCTACCGCTCTACCACTTGAGCTATGTTCTTACTGCAAGCAGACTACAGACTTGCGGTGTTAATTAGAAATTACTTTTTTCTTTTTTATTTTGTGTAGTCTTTTTTGCGATATTAAAACATCCTACTCTATCGCCACTGGTAACCCAAGCCAGCAGTTTTTCAGAAGCTTTTCTAGGTCGTTGCCTAAGGTGCCTTTGCTTTAATTCTTGATACTACCATTCTAACAGATTTTAGACTTCATGCGCACTCACTTTAGCTCACTTTGTCTATGATAGTCTCCTCTAGTTCGGACTCAGCCTGTTTGCGTAATCTGTAATAAGTTGCCTTACTAATTCTCAAATTGTCGCAAATATCCTCAATGTAGGTCTTAGTAATGTAAGTCATTCTAAGGATGGACCTACTTTGGATTTTTAAGTCTATTGATCATTCTACCTAATTCAAGTTTCCTGTTAATAACTTCTTTGGTATCCTGTTCTATAGACTCTTTCATCACTACAAGCTGAGTATAGACGTCATCAACTTTTCTAGCTTGACCGCCTTGAACTTTGATATCTGACCACTTCGGACTTGAGAGCAGACCTGCCTCAAGCTCGTTGATTTCGTCGATACGACTCTGGATATCCATGTCAAGATTTTGCAATTCGCTTAAAAGCTCTTTAGCCTTCACTCTCTATCTCCTTTGTGATATAATAATCTTAATAGGAATTTAGCTGAGACAGAGAGTGTTTTGGCTTTTTTAATGCGCAAATTCGTTGACCAGGTCGCGGATAAAGAACTTCCAATCGGATTCTCTAAACGTCAAGAAACGATCTGTAGTAAAATTTTTAAGCCTTTTATAGAAAAGCATCTTTAACTGAATTGACTCACCGACACTCAGTAAGATGCCAGGGAAGCGATGTACTGAATGCACTCTATTTCCGTATCCAGAAATATCTAAATGTATTATCGTTTCTGGATATATGCGCCCCATACTAGCTTCAACTCCGAACTCAACTTTGACCTCTTCCACAATTGGAACCTCGTTAAAAATTGGTCGTGCAGAAAACAATGATGATGGTGTTTCTTCCCTTTTTCTTTTTCCAGAATATGGATATTTTTTTGGCCTCATAATCTCACCTCGTCTCCAATCCTTAAAGATTCATAGCTTGTTTGCGTGACTACGAAAATGCCATAATTTTTAATAGTGATTGTGTGCATGTCGCCAATTTTCTCCTTGTGAACAACCTTGCCTTTGATTTCTGCGCCTTGATTATCAGCTTTATAGACGATAATTGGGCGCTTTTCTTCTAATTTCTTAATCTGGATACTCTGCCAGACATTCAATCCAGCTGACAATAATATCCAGATCGCGATAAATCGTTTCATTTTACCTCCTATATTTTAGATTTCCTTTTGCCGATTAGTTCAACTAAACTTCCTACAAGGAATACCAACCCTCCAAAAAGAAAAGAATGTACTAACAGAACTGGTATTAAATAAGGTTTGATTGGAAAAATTGAAAACACCCATGTAAAATACCATTCAATAAGCCCGCAAACAGCAAGGAAAACGACTGCAACTGTTGATAACATCAATGTTACTGCTCCAATACCTTTTAGAAAGTCACTCATCTTTCACCTCCTCAATCTTGATTCCTGGACAATCGAATACCCAGCCAAAACCAGAAGAAATTATTTCTGCTTTTGTAAGTTTAAGACTTCTTGGGTCAAATTGTGTTTTCTTAGTGAAGAAAATAATATTCTCTCCAAGAGTCCTGACATTAACAAGATTCAAATGTCCATCGTTATAGTTTAATAGAACTACTTTGTATTCCTTCTCTTTCTCGACCTCGTGGCCCTCGCGCCATTTTGCATGACTAAAATCTTGCTCAAATTCGCTCATGATAGCCTTTAGCCAAACTTCACGGTCATGCAATGGCAATTCTCGCAATCGTGCAAGTATGTTTTTGACATAGCGAGGCGCTTCGTCTGCGTGACCCATTTCTGGTTCGTCTAGTTGTTCAATTGATTCCAATATCCAATCTCTATTAATTGTGATTGTATCTGCGATAGGCCCCTCTGTATAAGGCAAAACCTCGATACGTTTAATCAATTCCGGTTTCTTCATCCTTCCACCTCCTTAAGTTTCACCTTATACATTCGATTTCCTCGATACTTGCTCTCGAGCTGAGCCTTACATTTGGCAGCGTCTCCCTCTTTCTTAAAAAAGTGAGTTTCGTCTACCATGTTGTCAAAAAATAATGTTACTGTGTATGACATTTTCTCTCCTTTATTTATTAAATAATATGCTTATTTTGTGAATGTTTTTTTCTAAGGTTACAGGTTACATCACTTTTCAAAAAAACATATTTTATAAAAAAACAAGAATGCTGTTATATCAACGTTTATAGCACTTGCTATTTTTTTACTTATTAAATATTTTTATATAAATGATGTAACCTTACTAATAGACACCCTAAAACATCAGTAGTATCAAGGCTTTAGGAGGGTTACATCACTTTTTTAAAAATTTTATCAAAAACAGCACTCAAACCCTTGATATAACTAGCTTTTCCTGTGGTTACATCATTGATGTAACCTGATGTAACCGAAACATGATTTTTTTGACCGTTTTTTTTGACTAAAAGGTTACATCATTTTCACTAAGGTTACATCACTTCTGTTTGTATATTTTTTCTAAAATATGCACGTATTGTCTTACCTTTAACCTTCTTTATTTTGTATTCCCAATCCTGATTATTGTCCATAATCAACTTGATCTTCCTAGCAATCTTTTCACCTCTCGCGCTATCGATATCAAAGACATTCTTTAATATCTGTTTGGCAGACACACTCGATTGAAGCTTCACACCTTCATATAGCAGACCGGACTCATTGCGATAGCTACCATCATTGAAGTAGCACCAGGTATATTGATGTTGCTGAGTGACTGAGAAATCTTTCCATTCTTCTGGAACCAACATTTCAAGATAGTCGTATACTTGCGATTCGGCTTCATCTTTATAAGTGAAGCGCTCCTTGTAGACCGCAAGCTCATTTTCGAACTCATCATCAAAGGTAAGGATAAATCCTTTTTTGTAAATAGCGACTGCTTCACCCCAAAGCTGGAGCACATCATGATCGGTCATATCAAATGGCTTGACAAACTGCTGGCCTGCATCCACCAGCACAGGCAGAAAGCGCCGCTCGCCAGTCTTGTCTCCCAGGTACTCAATTTTATTGCTGGTCCTTGCGATCACAAAGTTTTTAGGGAATTTTTCGGCCCTTCGACCGTAGGATCTACGGAAAGAAAGTTCTGTTTTAGTCACGAAGGCTTTGAGTTCGTCAAAAGTAGTCTTCCTGGAAGCAACCATCTCATCGTCGTTGACAATCAGTGATTTCAGCATAATCTCATAGTTGTCCTTGTCCATAAAATCTTTAGCCGAATCCGTGTACCAATCAACAGCTATCTTTTGCAAGAAAGTGGTCTTACCAGCACCTTGGCCACCGACAAGATCCAGCGTGTAGTCAAATTTAACCCAGGGATTAAAAACCTTAGAGACCGCACCAACAAAGAACATTACAGCTATTCTTTGGACATAGATACTGTCCTCAGCACCCAACCAAGTTTGAAATACCTGGGCAAGTCGTTCTTTATGATCCCATGACTCATAAGCATTTTCCATATATTCTTTAACCGGATTGTAGGTTTTTTCTGCAAAGAACGCTTCGATGCCATCCCTTAATGCTCCAGCCTTGAAAACTGTCTTGAAGTGATTTTCTAAGTAAACGCTCAAATAGGATTCGAAGGCAGAAGGTAGCTGCCCCTTTCTCAACTGGATAGCATCCAGTTTTACGTCCTCCACGATTTCGTGTTCACCAGTAAATTCATTGTGTCTGAGAAAGTCGTTGAGCTTGTTATCGCTCTTCATTGCAAGCAAACATTTCTGGGACTGTCAGCCACAATAGATTCAATCTCAATCTGTTCACCTTCTTCGTTTAAGATTTTTTTCTTTCTGCGCGAAAATTGCTTGATTGAAATATTCGTAACCTCACCTATTATGGCCACCCCCCCTCATGTGTTTCTTGATCATCGATTCGACAGTCCTACTTAATTCTTTGTGACTAAGAGGCTCTACTGAATTGTTATTGGCTGTTTCTGCTAGTTGCAGTATACAGTTCGGTTCTACTGATCTGCTCAAGAGACCCCCTACAAATTTTGCAAGAGTGTCATTTCTGCTACCTTCATCACCAAACCCTAGGACAACCATTTCAAATAATTCAGTTGTCCTGTTTCGTTTACCAGCACCTTTGCTGATTTGATAGTAGATATTATCCAGATCGCTACCAGAGTTCTTTTTGTTGTATTCCTTCTTGATGGCCATTACAAGAGATCGACTAGCCGTGACCATAGTGCCACCCTCTTTAGATTTTTCTAAGTCCCAGGCATATTCTCCTTTTGGGGTCTTAGATGGAGCAACTAAAACATAGTTGTTTGGATGCGCCTTGATATCGACTCCAGGTAGAAAGCCTATCATTTGAGTCATATTTACATCTGGATGCTTAAAGTAAAAGATATGTTTGCCACCACTTGCAGTTCTTGCCTGCAGCGTTGGAGTTATCAAGTTCAGATGTTCCCAATTGGCCAAGCTCTCGTATCCGTTATGCTTACCGTGTAAGTCAATATCGATTACGAAGAATTTATCAGTCCGAACAGCAATGTTGCTATCCGGATACTGACTCCAAAAATCCTCAATTTCTTGCGCAGTCATAGCTGGTTTATCAGCAAATTTGATCATCGGTTGCTTATTCGAAGGACTAATAGGAATAACCGAAAATCCTTTTTTTTGATAAGCCAAGGCATGTTCTTTCATTCCCATTTAGTAACTCCTTAGAATGGTAAATCGTCGTCTTGAATATCCATCGGGTTGTCATTCCCAAATGTATCATTCGAACTTTGTTGATTACGACTTTCCAACATTTGGAAATTCTCAGCCACGATCTCTGTCACGTAGACACGTTGTCCTTGCTGGTTATCGTAACTACGAGTCTGAATACGGCCTGTCACCCCGATAAGTGAGCCTTTTTTAGCCCAGTTTGCAAGATTTTCGGCTTGTTGGCGCCACATAACGCAGTTGATAAAGTCAGCTTCGCGCTCGCCATTTTGACTCTTGAATGTACGGTTTACTGCAAGAGTAAAAGTCGCAACTGCCACATTTTGAGGAGTATAGCGAAGTTCAGCATCACTGGTCATACGCCCTACGAGTACAACATTATTGATCATTAATTTCAGTCTCCTTTAGATGTTTTTAATACGAATTACAAATGCTCTTTTTTCAAATCCAACATCTTCTTTTTCCCAAGTAATTTCATAGCCGGACGAAGAGTACATTAAGACAATATTTTTTCGTACAATACTACGCAACTCAGGATCAATAGCACTCATTTTTCTCCCAAGTTCTGTCAATCTACCAGCTTTTACACTATGAGATGTTTCTAATTCAGGCAAATAAAATTTCCTTAAATTAAATCTACCGTCTGAGTCCCTCTCTGGTGTATGAGCAAGTTTTTTTAAATGAAAATCGATTATTTCTTCAACTTGTTTTATTTTTCAGGTATGGTACTTTCGTTTCTCATTTTCTTGAATTCTTCTAGATTAATCACTTACTCAATACCTCTTGCTTTCTTCGCATCTGCGATAATCTTCTGAGCTTCCTTCAATCGATTAGCTGGAATGTTCTCAGGTTTGTCAACACCCATCTTACCAATGAACCAGTTCCCAATTGCAGCAGCTGGGCTACCAGTAGCTTCAGCCATGTTTTTTAGTTCTGTCCGAATGGCTTTAGCCTGTGCTCCTGTAATGGTTTTGGCTCCGTTACTTTTAGCTTGAGCATTAGCCGGTTGCTCTTGCTGGCTATTTGTTTTTTGAGCTGGTTTTTGCGACGTACGGCCTGCTTGGCTATTCTGATTATGATATTCATCCGTATCAGGATCCTTGTTGTCATCGATCATAAAAAGTCCGTTTAGCGCGTATTTACGTGCATAACTTGAAGCCGCTCCTGTAACCTGACTGCCATCCATCCCTTTTTTGCTATCATCTTCTCTAGCATATGCTGTAGTCCCAATGGTTTCACCAACTGCATACAAAGTAGCAGTTGCTTCAACATAGTACCTGTCACCGATTTGCACAATTCCATCTTGCAAAATCAATACTGCATCGTGTTCCTGTAAGATTGGCTTCAGCGCTTCTAGGATGTCCTCAGCGCTTCGATAGCTATACTTCCCAAAACTGTTATACTGGCCTTTCGGAGCAACCAAACTCTGCTGGATGCTCTGTAAAGTGACAAAGATTGGGGATTGTTGTTTTGTTACCATAAATCCCCCTCTTATAAACTTCTCAATAGATCAAACAAACCAATATTTTTATTCTCGCGCTCGATTTTTTGAACATCGCCACCATTTGGATAAGTTAGATCAAATGTAGCCTTAACCCGAATAATCTCCATTCCGTGTACTTTAGCCAATGCTTTTAGCGCTGTTTTCTGTTCAAGATAACAATCATATGGCATTGTAAGAGCACCTCGAATATCATCCACAAAACCGGCCTTAGTAGCTAATGAAGAACGCTTGTTCTTGAGTTCATTTAAAAAATGTCCGCTTTGTTTGTCACGCATTACAATATAATCACTTGAAAGTTTCATTTTGATTCTCCTTAAATAAAATTCAATGACACGCACGTCATGCTGTTGACGGCTGCCTGTTACTCGCCACAGAAGCTGGCGATAATCGTCATAATCACCGTCAGACGGACTGACAGGATCTAAAATTACTATAGTCTTAAATTTATGTTGTAGACCATCCACACCCACACCCAACACCTGGCTCGTGGCTACAACGTTTGTCTGTTCAAGAGAGTCCTTCTTATCTCCTGTCCAAATACCAATTTCTGGATGACGTTCTCGAATGACCTCTACAATCTGCTTAGATTTGCTGACTATCAACATTTCTGTCTTACTAGCCAGCAGAAGATCCAATTGAAGTAGCATTGGAGTATCTGCATTAACAGCCTTCAACTTTGGGAAGTCAACCTCAAATCCTGTCTGGATTAAATATCGTTCAAAAGTCTTTCGACCAAATGTTTGTTTGGCCATGGCATATTTACCATTTTTCCCAACGATGTTCAATTTTCTAAATTGATCTAATTCCTCCGGATTTGCTGTTAGACACCAGATAGGTTCAAAGACAACTTCAAATCCGTTGTTTTCTTCGGCCTCCTCAATATCTTCTACTTCTTCCCAGCGGAAGAAGTTGGGCAGATTACTTACATAGTTTTCATAATCTCGAAAGTCATCCCATTCTTGCTTAGAATAGCTGAATTTGGAATACTTCATCTTGCCGTGGGCTAGTTGCCAGTTTTCCCTTTGATTAGGATCAGCCATCCCAAAAAATGTTTTTCTAGAGGGTAAAAATTTTGCCCCTTCTTCCTGATCGGGGTTGCAGATAGTCCAACTGTATAGCCACGTTTGACCTTGCGATAAGCCTTCACGTTGGCATCACTAGACATGTTCTGCCACTCGTCAATAATGAACACATCGCACTCAATAGACTCACCGCTTGCAAGTCTGTTCTGCAATCTGCGGTCCGTCATGGTTTCTAATTCAAAATCAGTATTATAGCCTAAATTTTTATAGGTACTACTCCAGCCATCCAGAATGGCCAACCGATTATTGATTACTAGGACTTTTTTAGCCCCCTTGTGCTTCGCTATTTCAAAAGCACAGATTGTTTTACCACGTCCACCGTATGCCTCAAGGAAAATCCCAGGACAATTACGGTCACTTCTTTTGACTGCTTCAGCTTGCCATTTGCGTAATTCGATCGCCAATGTCCACAATCACCTCCTCAATATCGTTCCTCTGGGCATAGAAGAGCCCAAGTCTTGCGGCTGCCCTTACATCGTTGTGGTGACTCTTTTCAAAGGACCATAGTCCAAGAGCTTTCAGCAAGTCATTTGGTATATCTGTCTGATAACCTGCGTTACGTTGCAGAACCAAATTCGGATAGCATAGCTCAATGGCTGCGATAGTTTCTACAACTGAGTTATCCCTGGAATAATCATTGTCCCTAACTTCGAATTTCAACGACCACTATATCAAACTCAAGACTGTGACCAATCTCTTTAAACCAGGCTTTGAAGTTTTGAGCGCCATAAGGGACTACCCAATAATCGACCAGTTTCGCATTATCCAAGAGTACAATTCCTGTTGTACTAGTTTCGATTTTATTACTACTTGGATCAATAGCTAAAATCTTCATCAAACACCAACTTTCTCTGTTAGCACTCCTGGATAAAGGGCCGTGTTAAACCAATTTTGTTTATTTACCTTTGCAAAGGCAAATAGCGATTTAACTTCTTTTGCTTGTTTTTCGAACCTTCGAATATCTTCCTCTGATTCAAAGATAGGTTTTTCCTTGTATTTAGCAACTGTGACCAGCTTGTACTCCGGAGTGAATACTGGCTTTTCATTTCCTTGATCAAGATTTGTTTCGTCTACTTTCACAAAACGAATCGCAACATCAAATAGAAAACCTTCAGTAACAAGCACTTCAATTGATTCTGGTCTAATCACAACTGCTAGTGAATCTGTTACTCGTGTTTTATTCATCAATTCCATTACTTAATCCTCAAACTTCTACTTTCTTGCAAGGTAGCACCCTTGACTTTCTTGCCAGCGTTCAATACTTCCTTAATTGCGTTTTTATCAGGTTTTTTAGTGATTACAAAATATTTCTTTGGCAATAACTCTTCGTCAACAACCACGGATGGTTGATTTTTTGCCAGATAAACAGTAAAAAGTAACCCTTTAACCTTGTCATGTCCGGTAATTTCAAAAGCACCTTGCAAGCCAGTTTTAAGCCGTGTGATGTCATTATCAATCGACTTGCATCGTGCAGTCAGACGATCAATCTCTTCTTTAAGCTGTTTCTTATCAGCTTCTTTATTTTTGATAACCTTGACCGTATTTTCGACTTTCTCCTCAAACTGGTCAGTCCAATCAATCGAATCCAGGGTATCAGCTTTTGTTTCTTCGTCCAGCCCTTCCATATCATTGATTTGTTTAAAAATCCCTGTTAGTTCGTATAAACTAGCCATTTTTTTCTACCTCTCTGATTTTGTTTGTAAGTTTTGTTAGTCCAATACCAGATTTGGTCAAATCAGCGTTGGACGTAAATAGATGATTTTGATTCATTCTAGCAATTTCGTTTTTAGATAAACATGCCAGGTTTGAAATATCATAGTTTGTTTTATCGCCGTCTAGGAAAACGATTGAGTATCCTTTTGGTATCGGGCCATGATGTTCCTCCCAAACCTTGCGGTGTTTCAAAACCCATTGATTAGGTTCTCCAATCTTTTCTTTTGGATAACCGTCTGTTGTGTAGTTGATAGTGCCAACAGGTACATAATTCGGAGGTCGATTACCTTTTTTAAACTGCCCGCTGTTTTTTGGCATATTGGGATACTTCTTCCCCCTTATTGTGGGGAGTCTGACCTTTCTCGAATCTTCCCGTCAAACCACTATTTAGATTATTATTTCTCCGATAACTCTTAATCTGTTTCTCAGTTAGTGATAAGCCAAATTTTTGGTTCATTTCATTTGCGACATCACGAGAAATCTTATTTTTTTGAATTGACACAAGATAATCATGTTGCTCCCTCGTCAGCAATCGACCTTGATAGATTTCCCCAACTGGTAATCCAAGGCGTTTACGAACACCGCCAATTTGAGTCTTGTTGTAATTCGTACCAAATTTCTCATTTAGTAACCTTGTTACTTCAGGAGTTAATCGACCAGGGCATATCTCATGCATGTACTCCGTGTACTCATCCTTCCAGCAAAGCGATCGGGGCATTGACTTCACCTACCTTGTCTTTGAATTTTTCGGCATCTAGCGCCAACTGGCCAGCTTGAAGGATTTGGCCAGAGATAGCGACCATTTGTTTTGATCGTTGAAGCTCGGTCTTTAATTCATCAGCAGTAAGATCCCTATCATCCAAGGTTTCTAGTTGGGCAAAAAGAGTATTGGTTAAATCTGTCAATTTATTTCGAACCATTTTAAACTCCTTCTTCTACACCTTTTGCGAGTCCCACAGGTGGTTCTACATCATACGTAAATTGCTTATCTGAACTTCTCAGGTTCATGCGTGCAATATTACTTGCTATTCGCTGGCGCTCTTGCTGTTTCATTTCAGCGTGGTCATCTAGTTTATTTACTAGCGACCATAGACCGATTCCTACGATTGTTACCAGGTAAATGTATTCCATCATTTTACATTCTCCTTTTCCTTGTAGATTGCTATGATTTTTTCTAGATCAGTTATATGCTGATTCGCTTGTTGGTATTTTTCTTGAAGGTCAATCAATGCTCTGTTTAAATCCAAAGCTACGATTCTCCAGTCAGTATTTATTTCTTTAGATAACCAGTTTTTTTATCTTACTAATAGATTCATTCTTCCCTCACTTTGCTAACTGACTTTGGAACCGAAGTACATCGTTCAAGTCATATAAATACTTACCGCCTTTTGCATTTTGCTGGTAGCGAAATTTTCCTGCGTCTCTGAAATCTTCAATTTTCTTACGACCCCAACCTGTTTTCTCTTGGACATCTTTGATTGAAGCCCAGTTCGTTCCTCTTGCCACTCGTAATTTAGCTTCAGTCATAGCTTTCACATTTAACTGGACAAGTTCTTCTAGCAGTTCATTTTTAAAATCTTCCCCAAACAATTCCAAAGCCATTGGCAATTTCCTTCCTTTCGTGATATAATTCAGTTAGTTATTTTGATATGCGCCCGACTCCTGTTAGGTGCTTTTTTTGTTACCTTAGTTCATCTACGCTGATTTCCAACGCATCAGCAATTTTCTTGACCGTGTCAAAATATAAATCTTTCACCTCTCCATCTCTTAAACGATAGATTCCAGCAGATCCGATACCTGCTTTTAAGCAAAGTTTATAAACTGTCCAATTTCGTTCTGAAAGTTTTTTTCAGATATTTTTTTCCAAAGCATAGCCTTTTTCTCCTTATCTAGCTTTATTTTTTTACTTTTTTTATGCCTATATATGCTATTACACTATATATTGTGCTTTCTTCGGTTTCCTTTCTCTTATTTATACTATATATTGACAAACATTGTTTTTTAGCATATAATAGATTTTGACTAAGACCTCTCCCGTTTTAGTCAACAATTTCAATAGAAAGGAGCAGTCTTATGTCAAAGACTCCAATAAAACCTGGAACAGACAATCAGAAACCCGGCCACTATGTAGAGGTGGGACCTCGTGGTGGAAAAGTCACTAATGGTCATACCGCAACTATTGGAAAAGGTGATCGGCTACCTCCGACATCAGCTAAAGGCAACGGCTGGAAGAAAGTCTAATCTTCGTTTGCGTACAATCGTTCAATGGTTGTACGCTTTTTCCATAAACAAAAGCACATTCCAAAAATATTTATTTGAATCCATGCTTCAGCATAATCTTTCCCGTTACTTGCATAATGAGTTATATAATGATGAAACATTTTATTCCCTCCTACTCCTCAAATCTTTCTTACTCAATTCAATTTTTACCGAATTTTAAAATCTTCAATCACACGAGCGATGAACTGATTTGCTTGTGGATTTTTCAGCTTACCGTTCAGGATATTAGTTACATCTTGACGAGCCATGCTATACTGTACCGCTAGCGTCGCCATCGTCAAATTGTGTTCTTTCAGATAATCTCTGATTTTTTGACGTCCACCATCCATGTTTGGCATAAGCACCCCTCCTTTCTTTTTTTCTCTCCTCGCTTTCTGCTATAATAAAGCTAGAAAGGAGGTGATTTTATGAAATCCTTAAAGATTTCCGAGAATCTTTAACAGACGAAGATATGCAAGCTATTGCTGCCAAAGCTAATGAAGCTACTAAGCAAATCGACCATACAGACGGATTGCAACTTGGAATGGTCGGTGGTTTGATTTCTACAATAACTACTATTGAGTTACTTGAGAAATATCATGAATGGCTTCACAGCTAAGATGCTTGAATTCTTCTGAGTCTATCTGTATAGAGATAGGCTCATTTTTTTGTTCTGCTATTCAAGGCGCGCTTCGTGATTTCGTCTTGGATAGCTTTTTGTCATTGCTAAGCCATGTTCTGAAAAAAACTAGTGTTTTTTTCGAAACTAGCAAAATTGCTTGCGAGTATGTCTCAGATTGTTGAATAGCTTCATCAGCGACCTTCTCAACAAAATTTTTGAATATCGTTCTTTAGATTCTCTAAAGATATTGGAGACGCTTCTTTTTTTCGACATTCATCTTCCTCCTTTCTTCAAAAAGTAAGAAAAAAAGTTAGAAATTTTTATAAAATGCTTGACAACTTTTACACCATAGTGTAAAATGAAGGCATAATTAAAAAAACCTTGATAAAACCTTGTATCTATCAATTTTTCTTGCTCGCCAAAGCTATTTATTTTTAGATAAGTTTTAACTTCGTTTTTTTACTAACTCATTAACTTACAAAAACTATTTTTACACTTTAGTATTATTTTTTTGTCAATAGAAAATAACACTTTTTTTATAAAAATATTTTTTTGTCATGTCTTAGAAAAAGGTAATATGACAATGTTTTCCACACTTGAAAAGATTAAGGAACTTGCCCAAAAACAAGGAATAAGTCTTCAAAAAGTTGCCGAAGATTTAGGCTATAGTATAAATTACCTCTATACTTTAAAAGAAAAGACTCCTAAATCTGACCGCCTACAAGAAATCGCAGACTACTTCAACGTGTCCACTGATTACCTGCTTGGACGTACAGATAATCCAACTATTGCAAAGGATACCGTCACTACTCCAGACGGCCGTGTGGTCGACTTGTCAAATCTTCGTGAACGTGTCGTCCTGTTCGATGGTAAGCCATTATCAGACGACGATGTAGATAAAATCGCTCAAATCATTAAACTCTCTTTGGGGGTATCGGATATTGAAAGCAAATGAACTACTAGATGAATACCATGTCACACTCTATCTCTTCCCAGAAACCATGTGGGAGCGAAAAGGCTTCTATTTCCCCGATGAGCGCATTATTTACGTCAATGGGGATTTATCCCTGGAAGAGAGAGAAAAGGTCATCCTGCACGAATTGGGGCATATAAATCACAATCCAGCGCATTACAAACGACTGATTTACAAATATGAGAACGAAGCAGACCGCTTCATGATTCGCCATCTCATCTCTGAAGAACTCGCACAGTACGAAGCAACAGACTTCAACTGGCTCCAGTTCGCTGAAAGGCACAAAATTTCAACAACCTGGGGCGAAGATATGATCCAGGAAGAGTTTTATAGATTAACTGGTAGTTGATTTAATTTTATAAAAAGGAAGATTAGCAAAAATGTCAGATGCTGTAACTAAAAAAAGAAAAATACACAAGGCAATAAAGATAAAAAGCTACACAAACATTTTGGAAGAATAGCTATAACCATACCCAGAGAAACCTATACCCATGGTACAAAACATCCAGGAATTCTAACGGAGAAAAATATTATGTCACAAGATTCTTACAGTAAATCTGAAATCGATTTAAAACTTAATAAAATCAGCTCTGATACTCAACACGGATTTGAGAAAAATGATTTGAAATTTGATCAGCTAAAAAAAGAAATGCAAAATAGTTTCGAAAAAATCGACTTAAAGCTCGATAACTTTGAAAAACAAGTAGAAACTCTATTACTAACCCAAGAAAACAAGAGATTAGAAGAGCAAGCAAAAAACAAAAAAGAGTTCATGTATTGGTTTATTGGATTGTTAGTTAGTACCTTACTTGGCATACTAGCAATTATCGTAACCATTTTTACAACAAAATAACACTAAAGAGGATAAATTGGAGGTTATTATGAAATTTTGTCCTGAATGTGGCAATCCAGTAGAAGGTTACAAGTTCTGTCCAAATTGCGGTTATTCTATCGCTAACCAAGAACCGACCGAACAACCTCAGCCAGTTGATAAACCGGCTTCTCCATCTCCTGCTGCTAGAAGCAGAAAAACGGACAAAGTAGGACCGCTTGAGATTGACAGATACCATCGCACTTATCGCATAAATGGAGCTCGCAAAGCGAAAGGGTCTTCTGGATTGGTCGGAGGAGCGATTAAAGGTACTGCAAAAGCTACACTTGCGGTTAGTACAATGGGGTTATCGTTGATACCGTCATTGGTAAAGAAAGATAAGAATGACACAGATTGGTATTCATTCGAAGATTTAGTATCCTATGAATTGATTGTAAATAATCAGACTGTTGTTTCGGGTGGGGTTGGTCAAGCTTTAGTTGCGGGCGCTATGTTTGGAGCGATTGGTGCTGTCGCAGGCGGTATTGTTGCAAAAAGAAAATCAACTTCTAAAATTTTGAATATGACAGTCCGTGTGACCTCAAACGACTTCACCAAACCAGTGATATTCATTGACTTGATTAGAAAACCAGTAAAGAACACATCGAAAGAATACAAGGAAGCGGTCGAAAACGCTCAACGAATCATGGGAGCCTTGGACGTTATCGTTCATAATTCGTAATTAAGAGGTCGAAATAGTATGAAAGAAATAATTTATTTAGATACAAAACTGGTCAATTCATTGTTGGCTCAGCAAAACTCAGGTCTGATAACTAAGTTAGTGAATGAGGATGGAGAAAGCGACGCTAGAACTGAAGGAAGTACAGAGCAAACAACTACATCCAGTGACGTTGGTCTCTCTGCTCTATTAAAAGCAGCAGGAAGCTATTCTAATACTAATGTTGATAGTTACAACTTTGTATTTTCTAAGTCAAATAAAAATCTAGTAGAAACCGCTCTTGATGATTATTCTTTAGATTTGCTTATCACTGGTCTTGAGGCGAAAGAACTTATAAAACATAGCGATTACCAAGATGGCGACTTAATTTCTGTATCTGGAGAGTTGACGGTGTTTAATTTTGAACAATTAGCCGAAACAAGTGATTTAGAAGAAATAGAATTTTTACTTCCTGGATACGATGAATTTAAATCGCTACAATCAGAATTGAGAAAAATAAAGGGCAAAGACAAACACCTACCTAGGATTAAACAAATCCAAGAAGAACTTTCCATGAACGGTTGGAATAACTTTAAGACGATGAAGCATGTGTCTTCTTACTTAACAAAGTTATTACCTGAAACAAATCTAATCAAAATTAGTAATACCTTCAGCATACTTCCGCTTGAATTTCTTCGAGTTCAAAGTGTTCAGCTTAGTTTTATGCAACTAGGAAAGAGAAAAATAAAAATGCTAGGTATCTGCTCTTCAACTTTTGACGAACAAATACCTAGCGAGTTCTCACACATGAAAGATAGTAACTTGATGTTGAAGTACGCTCCAACAACAATCTTGAATATTATGCTTGGTTCTTTTGGGATGATAAACAAAGATGATCACCTCGTAAGACCTATTGCTATTTATTTCGAGGACTAAATAGATGCCCATAGCGCTGATTAAAACACTCTCTTTTTAAAGCGAGTTCTTCCTCGCCTGTTTTAATATCCATGCGGACTCTATCAGCAAACTCCTTGTGGCGCAATTCCATCTCTTTTTTAGAATGCTCCATCTTTTGTTGTTCTTGTCTGATGTGAGTAAAAAAAGAAAACATATTTTTGCACCACCTTTCAACACTATTGTACAACTAACAGTAACAAAAAGCAACTGTTTCCATTTTTGGAAACAACTCAAAAAAAGCCCCACGCTCAGAAGTTTGGCGACCGAGAGCGTGAGGATAAAAATTACAAGAAAAAAAGCATTAAAAAGCTCTTTTTCTTGTAC
>BNJU01002373.1_pt1 | contig 191346 bp, 339 predicted proteins | sample 8539281 | NCBI WGS metagenome assembly BNJU01 (sample SAMD00202456, study PRJDB9452) | human saliva metagenome | isolation source: human saliva | place: Japan | reverse complement strand
CACTTTCATCCAATACTGGTTCCCCTCCATCCCATACAGACTGTTCTGCATTCATAGTCCATATCGCAGGGCCATTGCCTCCACCTAACAGGGGTCAAGGCCTTCGGGAAACTGGAATTCTGGTTCGCCATCGTAAGTGCATAGTCGCCATGGTGGTCGGCATGGCCCTCATCATCTTCGCCATTCCCAGATTTGTAAGACTCCCTCACCATGGCCTGGTGGACCAGCCGGAGGTTTCCTCCCACGGGGTCCTATGAGCAGGACCAGCGCGCCGCATCGGAAGGGCTTCCTATGCGATCTGCTCATGGCCCTGGTCGTGGTCTGTTGTGCCTCCTTCAATTGGCAGGCAGTCTGGGCATCACGCAGCAGGACCAAGGCCCCAGCCACCATCCCCAAGACACCACCGATCAGATCGTCTGGCATCCTCCTGCTCTACGTGACCGGCCTAGCGGTCATCCCTTGTGCAATCGTCCCCTGGCGGCGCATCAGCCCAGCCAGGCACGCCAACGGGGTCGTCGTCTCCCCCTTCCGTCAGATCTTCGATACGGCCGGCTTCACGCCTGACGCGGGCCTCTGCTCAATTTCGTCATCTGACCGCCGTCATCTCCGTCTGGCACTCCGGCCTCTACTCCAGCCGCATGCTCCTATTCCCTCGCTGCCAAACAAGGCAACGCCCCCCGCCTACCTGGGAAACTGAATGCGAGGGAGATCACGGAGTGCTCACCTCCGCCGCCATCCACGCCATCCTTACGTGGTGATCGTCTACTGGCCAATTTCGCCTTCCAACTATCTCATGTCCATAGCCACTTTCGCGGCCTTGCTCAACTGGTCCATGATGGCGATCACCAATCTGATGTTTACTTGGGCACATCCCAGCCCAGCAAGCAGAAAGTTATTTCAGCTTCCTGAAACAGGTTCTCCTATGGGTCATCCTCAACTATGGTCTACTTTACATCCTCCTTGGCTCTACCCCAGCTACCGGGTGGCAGCCATCCTAGGGCACTCTGGGTGGCCGTCTGCCAGCCTCAGGCATGTGGTCAGACGGAAAAAGCTGGTCTCCCAGGTCAGCGCGATTAGTGCGGCTTCAGTGACAGTGGGCGCCTTGTTGGGCGATAGCCATTGTTTCGTCTTATCCGCGAATGTCTGTTAACGTTTAGGGCCGACAAGACGATGAAAGAAAATCAGGAAGGGTGGGCAGGGTCCCTGAGGAACATGAAAACCGTTGAGGAGACTCCCCTGGAGAAACCACACGGACCCGGCCAAGGTCGGTGGAAGTATGTCTGTCCATTTTGACGGATGTGGAGACTGCCACCAGGAAATCAGGAATGATATGGCTGCTGCGATGGCGGTGTTCTTCAAACTGTCTTGATGGGTGACCCTTCCAGACAGAGCGTCCGAAAAAAGATGGTTGAGAAAATCTGGGACAACAACTTGATGCCAGCACTATGATCGAAGAAAATTTCAAACCCGCGCTTCCACCAAGGGCGTATACAAACCTATCCATCTAGCGTCACACTTCTTCATGCTGATAGCACGGGTCCGAAAACAGGAACCAGACAGTCCCTCGACAACGGCCCAGGCGTGTCCGGAGCCCAGGAGATGAGTGGGACGAAGAAACCGATGGCGGGGGTCGCCGAGGACTTTGTATGGCCATCAGGAAGCCGTCGGCATGGTAACCGACTGCCGGTACTTCCAATATGAGCGACCATGGTCAGGATGTAGATGAAGATGGTCACCGCCGAGGCGGAGGAGAACCAGGTGAGCCTGGGTGATGGCCGAAGACGCTTTGGCCAAGGGGACAGGAGGATGGTCCGAAGACGATGGCGGGCGGGCCGGTGGGAGGGCTGGTCAGGCTGAGAAAAAGCGCAAAGGCAAGTCTGCGGGCTTTCCGGCAACCTGGTAGGGTTATGACCCCAGCTGAAAAGTAGGGAATTCAACGAGGAGCTGGCCGCGGTGATGACCACGAAGAAGAAGACCAGGCGGAGGCCCAGTCGATGCCAGCGTATTTGAGGCCGTGGGGGAGACAGATTCCTTGAAACTTGTCAGAACAGAAGAAGTTGCGCCGGGGACGATCGCCATGATGGCAGAAGGGCCCCACGTAAGTGGATCCGGTAGATGATCTGATTTGAGTCTTCTTAACGCCAGCCCGGGGTTCTTGGTCTCGAGACGGTCCCACGAACTCAGTAGGCTCATGTGAAGAGACCATGGGGAAAGCAATGGCACGAGTTGTACTACCATCCGTTCCAGGGAGGCCAGGAGGTGAAACCGTTGAAAATATTGGACCTTTGGCCGTCCCCGCCAGGTCTGACCAATGATGAGCCGGTGGTCTGCACGGTGACAGCTGAATAATGGTAATATGATCACCCATGACGATGGCCGTGGCTATCATGCCGATGATCAGAATTGATGCGATCATCGCAGACAAATTCCATGCGAAGGCCGCCCGGCCGCAATCAGGTTTGATCATGACCAGGACGGCCCAGGAAAGCGATCTCGATCAGCCATTTCCACGGGGACAAATCCGGTCCGTAAGTCTTGAAAAAACTCACGAAGTAACGGGAGACGGTCAGCTCGGTCATACTGGGACAGAACGATCCAATAAGACCATTGAGCGTAGCCCCAGGCCTTGCCACGTATTTGAGATAAGTTGATGAAAGTATGCTGACTGGGGTCTGATACATGGGATTGCCAAATGGCCTCATGAGGATGGCATGATCAGTAAATAGGACCTGAGGCCCACAAGACGATGGAGGGCCGGTCAGGGTGATGGACTTGCAGATCCCAGGAAAGAGGCCGGTGCCGATGGTCCCGCCGATGGCGATGAATTGGACGTGCCTGTTGCTCAGTCCTCTTTCCATGGCGTTATAGAATCCCGGCTGTTCCACAGGTCAGGGAACCCGCCCGTGAAGAATCCGCCTGCTGACTCATGTTTTCTCTGTCGTCACTTCGATTTCGTCTCCAGGCTCGGCTTGCTTCCGGCGTTTGGCAGCAGCCGTAGCTCAATCAAAGTTCCATAATGGGTTCCTGGTCGAGACCCATCACTATTTCCGGCGATTCCCCCAGTTTGCACAATACAGCTTCTCTGTCCCCAACAAAAGTGCATTCAAGCATCTGTCTTTGAATATTTCCGAACAGGCGCAACAATGTAACCGAACCTGCATGGTAGCGAAATTTGTGTATATTAAAGCGTGTATTATAGTATATAATCGTCTCTTGTTTATCAGCGAAATTTTTTCTGATTATTCAGAAGGAAATATGGACCAGCATCATGTCAACACCATTCTTTTTACCGGATTTTCGTAATTCTATTTTTTAGCTTCTAATAGCGCTCATACTAAGTATGGTTCCTTCACCATTCCGCGATATTAGCGAGAAGACTAAAATCATCTTGAAAGAGTCATCGATCTAACACTTGAGAATATGAGCTCCAGAACCAAAGAAGCCAATGGAGACATTCTTAGCTTCAGCAACGAATCAACAGCTGGCCTTTTCAGAATACTATTGGCAAACATATGATGCCTCTTCATGCAGCGGATATAATTACTTCTCAGTGCTTAAAGGAAAAAAGCAGAATGGGTATCCATGATATTAACACGAGGTTGCGAGCAAGGGGCAAAAGATGTCTGCATCTACAGCAGGTTCCGCAGCTACAAATACTTCTTAATCTACCACCCTACACACAACGGTAGAGACGCTTTTCGACACTGTTACTGGAATGCGTTAATGACACATCATATTGGCGCAGCGAACGCTGAGGTTATTGCAACGAATCACGAAAAATATGGTAAAGGGCCGAAGAGAGAAACGGTTATGGATCTTGCGAATAATCGAACGGAAGAAACGGTTGGACACTTAAACAAAACCTACTCTCAAGCATTAGCGAGATGTCGAGACCTTGCAAATCATGGAAAGCTGGCGACTCTCAAATGACAGTCAATATAATCAGAAATCCACAAAATCATAAGCAAAATGGAAACGCATAAATCAAGAAAGGCGGCCTTCTCATACTGGTTATGGTTTACCCGTGATTTAGTACTTCAAATGTATAGCGATCACATGGAACGAAATTCAGCCAAAACGAGCGGACCACAAGCGTTCAGAAGAATCAATGATCAAGTAGAGGCAAAGATAAAGAAACTTCCACTCACTGTTAATAATGCCGGTTGGACATAAGCCCATCGTCTGCCATACAGCCAAGCGAAAAACTTGCCCGCCACATTCCAGCGGCGGCCAAAGTGTTACTGAAGGCGCGCAATGGATCATCTTTTCGGACTCTAAGGTCTAAGGACACAAAAAGTCTCAAGACAAACCATTGATTTTCTGTTCCGCCACGGGAAGGGTTGGATGGAGATCTCCCCAGGTCAAGAGATTCCCTCCGACGCGACGAAACAATAAATAAGTGAAAATTGCGTCTTCGTTTGCCCTCGTGAGCGGAGACGAATACTACGCGATTCGGCGAAACCACCGTTTACTTGTTTGTGACCTTCTTGATCTTCGCAGTCAAAGCCATGACGATGGCGCTGGCACGATATGGCCACGATCCACATATGGGCCCTGAGCGGAATAGCCGGAGACTGATCTTGCAGGATCATGAGCCGACGGTGGGAACGGCGGAAGTGAAGAGGGGCCAATCACAGGAAAGGGTGTTGGCTAGATTCAGGACACCCAGATCCTTACCGGCTTTACGTCAGGGGTTGGAGCGGGCAGCCACATTCAGGCCTGGTCGATGGCGTTGCCTCTGCTTGAATCGGCATTCTTGCGAACAGGTACACCGCCCAAGGCTGCGGAAGATCAAAACGCTGTAGCACGGCGAAGGAGGCAGGAAGCCAGAGCCACGGGCAGCACTTTTATATGGATCTTATCGGTGATGGGGCCAGCAGTCACAGCCGCAAGGAGACGACGAAGGTGATGATGGCCATGGTGGCGATCGTCCGCCATAAACATGGGGTCCTGCGAGAATATAGTACTGGCAGATGTAGGCGGGTGAGGTTGATCATCAGTAGCCGCCCATCATGATGGTGCGGCCAGTCAAACGAAAATAGAAATCAGGAGATGCATGGGAGGCCGGAAGGAGAGGAGGATCATCCTGAGAGCTGAACTTGTCACGAGGCGATCAGATTCGACATCCGCCGGCAGATGGCGACGGTGATGATGCCGATCAGGCTGAAGAGCCAAGCCCATCATCCATCGGAAAGTGCCAGAAACCACCCAGCGATCAGGCGGGCACCACGACGAAGTTGCCCAAAGTCTGGCCGACGAATGCCGGCCCCGCATAGAAGCCGGAGATGGTTCCACGGACTTTCGAGGTTGCGGTCGGACGCGCCAGGTGGCGGAAGGAGGCCAGCATGACGTTGTACTAACTGGGCCGCCTTGGCCCACGGAAGACGATGACCTGACCATGGGTGCGGGTGGGGCCGATGGCTAGGGTAAACGGAACTGGCAATGATGCGCGGCGACGATCCACAAACGCTTGCCTCCCTTGTTGGGTCAAGTCGGAGGGTCCCGAAAAGCCTTGGCCAACCTTGGGGCGTGATAGCGCCGACTTCAAGTTGACCGTACTGAAGGCTGGCGTAATCGCCGGGGCTGATCTGGTTCAAGACCAGGGGCAGGATGATGATGGAGTCAAAGGCCACTCAGGGATGGCGCAGGCATTTGTGTGGAGGAGAGGTGAAGCCGATGCCGAGGCGGATCAGCTCCCTCTGCTGGGAACATGGCGGATGCGTCCGCCATCAGGATCGCCTTATCATTCAAGGCCGATTCAAAAGGTTCAGCGGCTTACCGCAGACAGGCGATATGGCAACCGCGGGCCGCGGACGCGGTCGATACCTGGATGGACTGTACATCCCGGGTTTGCAGGCTTTCGGTGGCTGGCTGGGCTATGAGTCAGCCTGCCAGATTTGGTGGGACGGAACCTTCTCACACCTCTTACAACTCAAAGGCGTTTTCGTGATCAGCCGGTCGTAGTCTGACCTGATGAAACCATTACCGCCCGTCGGAATAGGGACCTTCAGCATCGCTAAAGTGGCGGTGGAATCGACATTGGAATATAAGTTTTTACCCTTCCTTGTGAAAGAGGCCGGCGGGCGCGCTGGCCGGCCTCTTCCTCCATCGGTGTTCTTTTTGATTTCCTCTTTCAGCTTCGGGCGGCGGCACCCGGGCGACGCACCTCGAGCCGCAGATCAGGCGACAGCCCGGAGGCTCGGCGATCAGGTCATCTGTCTTGATCGCCAGCGGAATCCTTCACCGCAAAGAGCAGACCGGAGCCACGTCCTTGCACCGACGCCCTGGGCCGGGGTGAAGGTCCAAAGTCTTCGGTCTCCTTGCCGGTCAGGCGAAGGTCAGAGATCCCCGTTCTGAGCGGGAGGGCCCCGTCAGGCTTCAGGCCGTTGCGGAAGCGACAGAAAATTGAGGGGCCTTGACGACTGGACGCTCAGATTCTGGTCGATTTCTCGGGCTGTAGTAATGCCGGTTGATGTCGACCGACATTGGTCTCCTTCAGCAACTGCATATCGTTTCTCGCCGTGGGCGCCACATAATAGACCTGGGGACGCCGGGCATGAAGAAGAACTGGACGCGCAGGCGATGTACTTTTGGTCGCAGCCCAGGCCAGTAATAGGTGCAGTTGACCTGGTAGAGGTCCAGGTTGGAGGCGGCAGCGCCGGTGGCGGCTGGCAAGTTCGCCGTGGGGTTCTCATGATGGTCTCCACCAGCTGGTCCACGCGCCTCGTCGGACCAGTCCTTTGAGGAGCGATCCATCTGGTCGGAGCCGATCTGGGCAACGCCGATGTCATGGGTGTAACGTTGACCCGCGTTCCCCGGGCGGACCATCACCAGGCCAGAGGGCCGGTCTTGCCGATGGTCAAAGCGGCAGGGCAGGCCAGGATGAAATCGGGCCCGATCCACTTGCCGGCGATCTCCACCTGCTTCATGTAGTAGAATGAACTATCAAGGTCTCCATGCCGCTTGGCGGACTCCTCCTTGATGCAGCCGATCAGCTCGAAGGTCTTGGGGTCATGAAGCAGGTCGTCTTGGCCTGTTTGGCTCAACAGCACGTCAGGGCGGATGAAGAGGACGTGGGACTGGGACATCTGGTCCAGGATGGACGTAGTCCCAGCCTCGATGGAATCCGTGTTGATGTCCACCTGGGAGTGAAGGTGGTCCAGACCAGCGGGTCTTGCCGCCCGTTATAATGGGTGAAAGGCAGACCCGGACGAGACAAACAGATCCTGCCATATCGTGGCCCCGTCGAGACGTGGACATGGTCAGGAACATGCCGTAGTAGGGGAGGCTTCGCCATTCTTCATGACATCCTAGGGTGCTTTGGATTCCCACGACATGTGGTTTGACGATGGCGTCGACCATGATGTGTCGTGCGTCGCTGACTCGGCGATGTCATCCCATGTCCCAAACGAGGATCCACCACCTTGGGTGCTGGCGGGTCGATGGGGTCAAACAGCGTCCGCCCATCAGGGTGAAGAAGGGGAATGGACCCCTCATGGCCGCCATCGAACCGGGTGCGAAGCACATCGTTAGAATCGTCCCTTCCCAAGCGATTCGCATAGGTGATCAGCTGCACCTTGTTTTCTTCAGGCCTCCTTGACTGAACCGGCGCCCGTCGATGGGAAGCCGGATAGCTGTCCCCAGCAATTTAACGGAATACGCTCCGCTTCTCGTCAATCCTGCTCCATCAATACTTTAGCCTAATGAGGAGGCGCCCACCGATATAAATTGCGTCACTTCTGACTTTGCCCATAGAAAAAACACATGTCTCAAAATGGGGACCGTTTGTGCAATACCACATTTCGGAACGAAATCCCTATCTGCCCGCTGGGGCGGAGCCTCAGTGTTGTGGGTGGACCCCGACCAGGAATGGCTGAGACTCAAGCCAGCAAGAGGGGACGGAGCCACGACAGTCCTCCTCCACTGGGGTAGATGTAGGTTTGCCAAGGCCACGAGGGGCAAGGAAGGCGGGACCAGGGCAGGCTGCGAATCAGGATGGACAGCCATGAGGATCAAAGAAGGACATAAGCAGAGCTTGTCCGATGTACAGAAGCGGCTGGAGCGGCCCGTATTTCGTCGGGCCTCAGAGCGCGCCGCGCGACAAGGAACGTGGCCGGATGAACCCAGAATCAGCCAGGACGAAAAGAGATACACACAGGGCTGTACGAACAGCAGTGGAGAAAACCTTGGATAACTGCCAGCCGCCGCAAACTCTTGGAACATTATAGTGGACTCATCCTGACCGGTCAGGGCCCACACGTGAGTGCGTATACTCCGGTAGGCGGGTTGGAGGAGGTCCTCCTCCCCATAAGGCGCAGGCCAAACCCAGACCCCACCGGGAGAGACTAATTTGAGACGGGTCCGCAGGAGGATGCCGCAGCCAGCCATGGAACGTGACAAAAACCAGATGATTTCATTGATCACCACTATGCAGAGAACATCATGAGAACAAATAGATTGCTGGACCATGCTTGGATGTTGGGGGTGACAGAAACCAAGGCTGGCCCCCGACCGGGACAGATAGAGAACCAGGACCAAGCCCAGCACAGACCACATCTACCACTTGAGATATGGCTTTTCCACAAGGGGATGACCGTCGCCGCCAGGAAAACACTACTGGCGTTAAAGGGCCCGCCACAAGACCCTGTATGTTTGCCAAGATAGAGCATGCTGTTCCCTCATTGCTGTCAGAAAGCAACTTTCTTATGCAAAAACATAGCTTCCCCTCTATTCTACTGGCAAAAAAACCATGGTTTTGTTTCACCACTCCTCTCGGCTCGCCACGATAGTCGCCGATCAACAGACAAAAGGTGCAGGGACGGCTAGGGATACAGAGGAAAGAGTCGTGGAAGGACTGGGAAACGCAGGCTGACCTTTTATCTATTATCCATCATCCTTGGAGCATGGTGAACCTTTAGGGACGGAAAGGTTGGCGAGGCATAATTATATGATTCAAGAATGCGGGAAATGCACAGAAATCACGCTTTAAGGAAATCCTGACGTTGCCTCTTGCTCTGATTCCGCCATATCGCCTCTTGCAGCCCCCTCCAGTCAGACATCGAGAGCCACTGTCCCGCATCTCTCCATCAAGGTGAGACTTGCCAGTTCGCTCACGCCAGCCCTGAATGGACCGACGGCAAGCCCATTCCCTCTGCCTATACTGGGTTCCACAGGCAGAGGAAGATGGGGTTACATCATCTACAAGCACGCAGATGGACTGGCCGGAAAACTATCGTGGACAAAGCGTGGCTGCTAGACGACCGCTGGCGGGTTGTCAGCTCACCGACCAGAAAGCGACCCCAAGACGTCCCAAGCGAATGTGGAAGACGGCCTAGCTACCCTCGCTGATGAATCCCACCACGGTCAGGATCTACAGGAATTCATAGAAGGAATGGATTACAACGAGCAAATCATCATTTCTTGTGTGATCCCCATCGTTACGATCCCATCGCCAATACAGCACCACCTTCGCTATTCGACCAACATTTCTTATCTCGATGGAAAGAACCCCGATGGTCGCGGATAGCCGTAGCTCTAGATGGATGGTGAAACAACATCCTGCATCCTTATACATAGGCTCCTCAGTGGGGCTGGCAGCCCATTTCTAACGCCTCATACTCGGAGATGAGGCCGGCTTCCTGAGTTCCATCCGATTTAAAGGTCAAGCCATTGGGAAGAGCGAAAATACTGCTGAGAGTGAAACAGAAAATGAGACCGGCGTGGAAATCCTTGAACAATTGAAATCATCGATACCCGCCATCGGCGGTAAATCCTTCCCTATGAACCGGGTAAACAGCCTTTGCCTCGCCCTATGCGAAATTCATCTACTCACGCCAGAATTGCCTCTTTCCTTGCGCGGACGCTTTCTCGCTGGCTGCATGGCGATGGCCGTCTCTAGAAACAGACATAGGTTAGGAACCACAGCCATCGTGAACGCAGATTTATACGAAGGGAAAAAGCGAGAAGGTCCTCCCAGTATCACACCTCGCGTTCCAGTGATGATCGTGCAGCTATCTTGGAGAGGACGCAGACTCCCGAACGAGACCTCACCCTTACACATCGATGATCAAAGCCAAGAAAGATGGAAGACCATCCCTGCATGGACTGGGAAGAAGCTTGAGCTCAACTAGATCGTCACCGATTTCATGAGTCATTTCAGTCAGGCGGTTTATATATAACTCTCATCTATAAATGGTATGATAATGTATACCCCTAAAAGCCGATAGACGAAGGCCTCCCGGGGATAGCTTGCCAAAATGACGATGAATCGTCTCCTCCTCATATGGACAGGAGGATCTGATGTCCCAGCCCAATGACTTTTCCCAAGCAGGGCCCGCGTTTGAGCCAGGACCTTCGCGCCGGCCAGGAGAGGCGTTGACGACGACCAGGGAGCTTATGCCCTTCGGCCTCTTTATTGATTCCCGCCGCCTGCTCCATGGCAGGCTGCAGTGTGTGCAACGATCCTCCGGATCATGGGTCCCATTCCCCTGCGGACACCAGGGCATCCTGTAAGCGGAGCTCGACGAGCCGCTGGTAGAAGACGGAATCAGGATCGCGCACCTGGCTGGCCGCGGTTGAGCCTTTAGGTTGACGGAGATCCACGGCTCGCGGGGGCGTGTTCAGCGGTGAGCCGCGTGCCGCCGTCATCCCACTGCATGGGGGTGCGGGAATTGTCCTGCTCATGGCGCCAAGCCGGCCCGCATCCGCTCGCCATGACGGCGCCTGGTCCACCCGCTGATGGTAAAGATTGATGGATTCCAGGTCCCGGTATCAATTCAGCGGTGACAACTGGCGCTGGTCATGCCTGCAGTTCCTCCCCCTAGGTAAATATAAGGTCTGCGTGCGTAGCGTACGAGCAAAGGCCAGGGCCTTGGCGGACAGGACCCGCAGCCGGTCGGTGTGCTGCATCCCCAACAGGAGACGGACCAGGGCTGGTCATGGTTGTCGAAGAATATGACTGGCCCAGCCGGCCTGGGCCATGCCCGTTGGTGACGGGCCCAAGCTACTTCTTCGAGGTCGGTCAACGCTTCCAAGGAGACTCACATCACTGGCTTTCCGCCATGGTCTGCGTCCGTGTGCTCAGGCAGGAACGCATGTCCAGCCTGCGGTTGGCCGGATTGCGATGAACTCGACCCGGACCGGGCTGTGGTCCAGGGCCTCGCTACCGTCACGCGTAAACCATGGCGGCCGTCGAAAAACTTCTCGCGGTGCATCTCTTGCAGGAACTCCAGGCAGTCGAGGGCCTGGCGGCACACAGCGGCCCTGGGCCAGCCACCCTCCGGGCCCGACCGGCCCGCGGACATGGTGGGCGGCCGACTCGGGCAGCTCCCCATCCGCGTGCCACATGCTTGAGATGAGGGTGACTGCACGTCCATGCGGAAGCCATCGATCGGTCCAGCCATCACCAATCGTCATGGCGCAAGCACGGCACCTGCCGCGTCCGGGATCTCGCAGTGCATCCACGCTTTGAGCGCTGCTTGGAGGCAGTGGAAGTAATCTGCCCGCTGGTCATACTCCCAAGCCGAGGCTGCGAAAGTAGGGACCCCAACAATGTGCTCCGCAGGGCGCGCGGCCCATGTCCTCCTCGCTTGGCCAGCCACCAGTGCAGTCGGCATGAGGGTCTTGCGGGTCGCGAGAAGCCCTACTGGAACCAGGCGTGTCTCGTCGGACGTACATGGTTGACGCAGGTCCATGGACCACTTTCAGCCTCGCCGATGGGCTTCCGGCCAGCGACGATCCATATGCGGGCAAGGTCCCGAACATGGGGTCGATGTCTGCAATCGGCGATGTCATAGCCGTATGTCGTCCTGGTACTCGTCAAACCGGGAAGCCAGAGGACGTCCACCCCAGGTCAGCCATAGATAATCCAGCCGGGAGGTGACGCCGGGCAGGTCCCCACGCCGTCCCCATTGGTGTCCCGAGCGAGCGGGGTCAGATCTGGTAGACCACGGCGTTGGCCCACCAGGGAGTTGCGGTTGTTCTCGCCGAGGACTCACGAGGCGTTCGAAGACGCCACGGAAGCGGGCGCCCGTGAGCCGCCACAGCGTTGGGTGCGCACCTGGTCAGACATGGGCGGGCGGTCGAAATCTCGTCATTTTCTCTCCTTTGAACGTTCTTTATCGCTTATCTTCCCATGATGAGCGGAAAGGAAAGGGACGCGAAGGACGTCCCCGCGTACTCAAAGCTCATGCTGATGCTCGGCTTGTACGCCGTGACGCTACGCTTTGCCTCCTTGGCGGCGCCTCGCGCGGTGACTCCGGATACGACCCAACGCTGAGCGAGATGCAAACGATCAGCACCGCGGGGCCATGATACCATGGTGGGAGGCAGAAGGACCGGACGGGTTGGTGGCGGCGAACTGGGAGGAGAAGACGTACTGGGAGAGCTGGATGGTGGCGTCCTGCTGGCTGGCCAGGACGATCCGAGGCGGCATGAAGTCGTTCCAGACCCAGTAGCACCGGTCATGCAGTGGCGATGGGTGGTGGTCGATGGGGCCCATCAGGGGAAGATGATGGTCCAGAAGACGCGCCAGGTGGGAAGCGCCGTCTGCGTGGGCGGCCTCCTCGAGGAGATGGGATGGACCGGATGAAGCCGATCCCGATGAAGAGGTGGTGCCCAGGCAAAACCGTGTAAAGGATGATCAGGACCCAGCTGATTATCCGGGTGGAGGCATGCCCACCGAGCGGGCCAGAGGAAGCATGATCACGGTGTGAAAGGCAACAACATGGCCGCCACGTAGCGCTATTAGACGAACTTGGAAGAAAGCGACGGTCCATATTACACGGGCGATGGCGTAGGCCACGAAGGTGTTGGCTGGAGAGGCCAGCACCGGTCGCGAAGACGGTGATGAGAGTCAGAATTGGTCCAGGCGGCGCGGGGTAGTTGACCATGTTCCAGGCTCTGGGCGTAGCGTGCCCAGTTCCACTTGGTCGGTGCAGCTCGAATCCGCCGATGCTGGCGTTGTCCTTCGGGCGAGGAGGACAATGATATGGCGAGCAGTAGGCAGGATCAGGATGGTCAAGGGAGACGATGGCGGCCAGGGATGGTCAAAAGGCCAGCTGACCCGGTTCTGCTTGGAGAGCTTGATCTTCCTTGCATGCTCAAGCATCGTAGCGCTTGACGGCGCCCACGTTATGGCCTTTGGCGGCCTGAAGTGGAGCCACAGGGCTCTTTGCTGATTTCTTTCTGTGACGTCACCATCAGATCTGCTCGCTAGAGAAGAACGACTTCGGATTGGATGAAGGCGATGATGGCCAGGGAGGATGGAAGTAGATGACTGCATCCGCATGATCTGGTAGGGCGTCACCGCCGGTAAGACCGTTGTTGTAGATCGGTGGGACCGAAATCTCGGTGGCCGAATCAGAACCATACGCCGGTCAAAGCGACGATCTGGCCGAAGGCCCCCAGAGGTGCTGCATAGGGAGAGGACGGCGTTGATGGTCATGAAAGGTCCCAACAAGGGGAAGGGTGATCTGCCAGAAGCCCTGCCAGGCGTGGGCTCCGTCGATCTGGCGGCCTCGTGAGACCTCCTGGTCCGATGGTCTGCCAGACCGGCTAAACTAGGAGCAGGTACGGGTGTTTACGCACGTGCCAGACTGTCAGGAAGACGATGACCACACAAGCCAACTGGGCGTTGTGCGATCATGGACCTCGCTCAGCCATCCGATGTGCAAGGCCTGACCCAAGGCGGGCAGGGGGCACCATGAAGATCTACTTTCTGAAGACGCAGCCGATGACCAAAACGGCCAGGGTGTAGGGATGATGTCGAAGACGTCTCAGTTGTCTATGAAGGCGGTGCGGAGTTGAGCAAGACTCGCGGGAACATGGCGATCAGGTGTCAGGATTGCGATCGAGCAGACGACGGCGATGAAGATGGAGAATCCATGCGTACGCCAGACGCGTGGCTGTCCTGGAGCGCCTCGCGTTCTGGAAACCGATCCACTTATAGGAGCCGAAGCCTTGGGAATTAGTGAAGGAGTAAAGGACGCCCTGCACGAAGGGCAGGTAAAGTGCAGCCGAAGATAATCGCCGCAGGGACCGTAATCATCCAGTGATCGGTGCGATTCGAACTTGAGTTTCTGACGGCTGGAGCGTCTGGGAGACCCGGCGCTTGCGGGACGAGCGGCGACGTCATTCTTACCTCTCACTCAGGGTCCTGGCTAGCACCTTATCCCATTCCAGCCTAGCAGATGGAAATCGGTGAACCGCCCGTGTGTCGCCCGTGAGACCAGGTCTGCAGTGAAGCCGGCCAGGTTGATGGATGAAGGAATCGAGTGATCGCAGAGTCCACGATGCGACCCAACGGACTTGAAGAAGGGCAGGATTTGACGTGGCGGTCCCCTTGCCGCCGCGTCTCGTGTTCTTCTATAGAGTGAAGCGTATTGGGCCTTGGCGTATTCCGGCCACGTTCTTCTCGCTCAGGAGGAACCTCAGTGAACATGCGGGCTTCCTTCTCATGCTTGTGCTGGCTGTGGTGATGAGCACGTCATCTCACTGCGGCGGTCAGCTTCTGGGCCTTGGCGTCGTTGGTGGCGGGTGCATGCATGTGAAGCTGAGGCTGATCTCTCCTGCACCGGAAGCACCTGCGTGGATGTGTAAGTGCCTCAAGCAGGAATGTCATTCTGGCTGGCGAAGTCCTGGGTGGCCTGCTGATAGGTGATGCCTTTGGTGGGCTGGGCGCAGGTCGTACGCTTCAGGCTGACCTCATCGTCCCAGGTCACTGCCAGGCTGGTCCTGCCCTTCCTTCAAGGTCCGTGTGCTTGCTCAGGGGGACCATGGTCCCGGCCAGGAGGCCAGCCTGCGGGTCCAGGTGTCGGCTCCAGGAGGCCTCTGACTGAGTGGTAGCACTGAGCTCTTGGCTTCCAAGGCGTAAGGAGGCATGAATCAGGTCTGAGGCGGGTTGGAGGGCTGCGTCGGCCTACACACAGGTCCACGTTGATGATGTAACCGGAGGCGTTGCCCGCGTAAGGAAGCGCGTAAAGCTTCTTCTTGGAGGCGTCCGTGGCTGCACCAGGCCGCGTGGGAGATGTTCAGCATGCCGGGCGTTGGTTTCTCGTGACGTCGCTTTCCACCGTAGGTAGACCCCGAAAGCGCGTCTGCAGATGTCGCCGTTGAGGGTGAGTGATCGTCAGGGACGCAGCCTTTCGACCAGGCGGCGCGCATATCGGTCTGGGCGTTGGCCGCGCTTGTTGATGTTGATTGTGATGTTCGGATGCAGTTTCTCGAATTCACATGACTCGCGGGTGGACCAGGACCTCCACCGCCTGTTTCAAACTGGAAGAAATCCAAAGGTGACGGTCCGCGAATTGGATCGGTGCTCAGGCGGCCAAAGAACCCGCCAGGGGCGATACAGTCGCGACCTAGGCGACCAGTTTTCCCAGACATTTCTAACTACACTGTCAGGTGCCATTTCTCATCCTTGGCTCGCTGAGTGGCTCTCGGTCCAATCCCTCACTGGCTGCCCCCACCGTAAGCGGAAGACTCAACCTTTATCCCTTCCATTAGAATTTTGTCCCTTTATATATTCGGTCAGCGGCATGGTATGCCTGCTGGCTCAAGAAAGCACATGCGGTAATGGTACTGGTTTTCGTGGAAACTATTTTCTCCGTCCGCCGCATCCCTATGGTTTACAGTCGCGGAAAACACGCACATGCCGTCGTCACCGATATGTCATGAAGCATCGGCCCCCTGTCCCGCTCCCATTGGCACAGCATCACCCACCGCGCCTCCCAGGGGACCCTGTCCAAGATCACGACAGTCTCGATCTCAGCTGAGAGCCAGATCTGTCAGAAGGGCTCGGGAGGAGCCCAGCGGCCTGAGACCCGCCAACTGCCGGGCCCCAGACCGCCTAGCAGGCATCAATGCGCAGCCCGCACCTACATCCGGTCACATTGCAGGACACACGAATGCACGTCCTGGTCCTGACCAACGTCTGCCAGGTCATGGCATCACCCTGCATTACGTGGACCACGGCTCGACATGGTCACCCAGACCATCGCCGAGCAGAGTGGACCAGATCCTGCTACGTCGGTCAAAGCGGCAGGGCCTGCTTCCCAGCGCCTGTCGGGGTGACCGTCGGTGGGCACGTGACCTCGGGCAACGCCGTCACCGGCGCGTCCAATGGAACAGGACGCCAACTGGCCGACATGATCTCGAAAGCCATGCCAGATACCGACGGCCATCTTCAACGACCTGGACTCCCCTCTGATCTACGAGATCCTGCTCGGGGCCGGACGAAAACGTGGACCGTTTCTGCCATGCTCTCCTGCCATCGGCCTGGGACTCAGCCACTCCTTGTGCAGGAGAACGGGCGGGAAGTCGACCATCTGGACAGCAAAGCATGGCCTGGCCAGCCACATCCTGGTGGACCTGGAAGGACCCACCTGTTACGCCGGCCACAGGCGCGCCCAATGCCTGACCACCACCTCCATGGGCCGTCCAGCACACCAACTCCCATGCGGGAGCTTCGGGAGCACCTTCGATGCATCAAACGCGACCTGGACGCCGCAACATCTTGCCCAGCACCTGAACCTGACCTGCTTCCGGGTGGGGGCCTTCCATCACGCTGCTCCAGCCAACCCACATGCCTCAGAAAATCCTGAATCCGAGAATCGGCCCAGCTGGCCCTGACCTCCTGGGAGTCCATCAGAAACGTATCGCCCGCCACCGGGCTGCAGCCGGGCAAGGAACCGAGACTCGCTGCAGACCCAATGGGAACGCGTCAGGCAGCGCCACCGATCGCTCCCAATCGGTGATCAAACGGCCGGGCGAATGGGCCCAGGCCAGACGGCGGAGGCGCGGCCGGCCAGTCAGCCAGGTCGAGCTACCCAGCCAGTCAACCAGATGCAAGGCGCCGCGACGCGTTCGACGAGTGGAAGATGACGTGCCTGGGCCAGGTAAAGCTGAGGAGGCGGACCCTGAGTCATCGAGGACCCAGGCATCCAGGACCACGCCGCAGAAGTCCACCAGCCACAGAGGGCTCTGGCCGCTGCCGATGCCGTCAGGGTCTACTGCAGGGCTTGAGCGGGACGGATTCCCGGTAAGAGGCATGAGGTCCAGGCTGCAGACGGACAGGCTGGACCGGGTAATCGACGTGCACCTGGGTGAAGCGGAAAGTAGCCGAAGGACTGGTCTTCACGCTCGCCCCACCTCGATCTGGCAGCCTCGCCGTTCACGTCGAATGGAGTCAGGGACTCCACCTTTGACCCGCGCTCTTGCGCCGTCGATCCAGGAAGTCAACTCCGCCCGCTAGCGTTTGTCGACCTTGCTTGAGACCCACCCACATATGGCCGAAGAATACGACGGCGCATCTGCAAGGAGGCGGAACGCAGCGCGGTATGTACCGGGAGAGTCTGGATGGTATTCGCCGATCGTCCTCGGGGCCAGCAGAGAGGAGGTGGGCATGGATGCTGGCCCCTCACCATTTGGTCCACGCGGTCGGAGGCCCAGATGCGGTCGCGGCGTGCGAGGATGCACATATCCGCGGCCGCCGCCGGGCTGCAGGATTCGGATCTCGCCGGTGCACTCAGCTCTGTCGAGCGATCGACAGCATAGACCGCTTCCGGTCTGCGCGGTGGACGGCCGAGCTCCGATCATGCGGGAGACGGCTTCGGTAACCATCTTGTTGTGGTCCCACTTGATGGTAGTCGATCGCGACCAGGGGTCCACTGCAGCTTTGAAGATGCAGAGAGCGCTGTCATTGGTCAGGTCGAGTCGCCTGCTGGAATCGTCCTCCAGGGCCAGGCGGCTGTGGGTGGGTCCCAGCATCCAGTCAGGATGCGCCCTGGCCACCCTTCGGAGTTGGGGTTGACCATTCCGGCCCGAGACCAGAGACCGAACTCCATGCCCAGGCTATGCACGTACTCGGCCCAGAGGCTCAGGCCCTGAGGCCCAGACCTCTCGAGTACCCAAGCCAGTCCCCAGGCGGAAGTCTCGCTGCGGCGGGAACCGAAACCAGCCGTCATCCACCTGACGAAACGTTCCACCCGCACTCCAGCATGGTCGGGCGTCTTGAGGGCCTCGAAGAATGATTGAGACAGACGCCTCCCAGGTGTTGAGGATGACCAAGGGGCTTGGTGCAGGTTGGGGTGCTGTCATGCAGGTGATGGGCAGCGTTGACACCTGATTGAGGCCATGCCCTGTAAGAGCCGTGGACCCGGGTGGTGTGCCCCGTCTTCGTCCAGATCGGCTTCGCCCCCGAAGAGGAATTCGCCTCCGCCAAGCAAGGGCAGGGAGAAAGGAGTGGAATCCACGGACAGGGTGCTGTTGCCGGACCAGCCCACATGGGCGGACCAGACATCCCTTCCTCGAAACTGAAACCGCGCCGTACCCACGCTCATGAGCAAGGTGGCGTCGAAATCGGGTCGGCCCATGACACAATTCTTTCCTATACCGGCCTTTTGGTCGACTTCTGCCTTTTGGGGGACTGCTCACGCAGATGATGGCCGGTGGTGGTCATGACTTCGGTGGCCACAGCGGGCAGGGGGAACCCCAGCTCCACCATCTGCACGGACAGGACGGAATCGGAGGCCAGATTCCTGACCGTGGCCTTCTGTCTGACTGACCAGGCTGGAATCCAGGACCCGCAGCTCCCAGACAAGCTCCACGCCCTGCTCTTTGTCCTGGCTGACGGCCACCACCTGCGGGACCAGGCCCTGATGGGGGTAGGTGGGGTTGTTGTCCCAGCAGACGGATCCCTCGTCCGTCATCCCGGTCAGGCGCCGGGCCTGGTCGGACAGGCCGTCCACGGTCTCCCCTTCCAGGTCGGTGGTGAAACGACCATCTCGAACTTGCAGAAGAGCTCCACCCCAGCGCGGCGGACCACGAAACGGGAGTGGCCCGACCAGGCCTCGGCCTGACCGGCATGATGCTGGGGAAGGGTCTTGTCCAAGTTCCCGAGACCCTCGGGGGTGCAGGGCGTCATAAAGGCTGGACGGCCGTGTCCGGGTTGACAGGGGCTCTCAGTGGACCAGATGGGGCAGGTTGTTCTCCCGAGACCAGCACCACGCTGATCCCGCCGTTCTCCATATAGATGGTGTGCAAAGGGGATCCCATGACGGATCGGGAATCAGTAGGTCTTGACCATGGCTCTGTGACGGCAGCTTGTCATCGGGCATCGCTTTTTCCTTGCTGATCCTTCCGCCAGAGCTGGTGGATTACTTTATTTCAGTTATCTTTACCGGATCCATCACCGGTCCGATGTCTCACCAACTATAACCAAAACGAGAAGAGAGAGGCTTAGTTTCCTCAGCTCGGGCGTGAGCTCTGCGAGCGCAGAAGAAATTCGTCAGCAGGCTCTGGCATTCCGCCTCCCCCACCCCCGACGACTTTCGGGCTGGAAGCCGATATGAGGGTCCCTGGGGATGTCCCAGACCGACCCGCAGGCCCCCATCTTCTGATCCCAGGCTCCGAAGACGATGCGGCCCAGATGGGCGCTGACTGCGGCCCCGGCGCACATGGGGGCAGGGTTCCAGGGTGACCACCAGGGTGCAGCCCTCCAGATTCCAGCGTCCCCAGGCGGCGCGGCCTGCATGACTTCGATTTCGGCGTGGGACAAAGGCCCCTTTCCCTTTGCCGGCCATTGCCGCTTTGGGCCAGGACCTTCCCTTGCGGGTCCACCAGAACGGCCCTGACTGGGACGTCCCCTGCCAGGCTGCGCCTGGGCCTGGGCCTGAGCCAGAGCCGTGAAGGGGAACCAGGGGAAGGGAGTCGATCATGAGGCTATTTTTACCGGTTTTCCTTGATTTTGTGAACCTGCCAGGCCGGCGCCTGGCCGTCTCCTCTTTTTTATCTTTGTCGTCGCAGGCCTTCTTGTCCCGCAAAGCTACTCCTGGGCCATGGCCTGGGTGAAAAGCTCCACGGGCTGACCTCCAGGGCCTGACAGATCTGCAGATCTTGTCCACGCTCATGTCGCCTCCCCACGTTCCGGATCCCTGCCCAGATAAGAGCGGTCGACTCGCGGCCTCAAGGCAAAATCCTCCTGGCTGAGCCGACGATTGGCGCGCAAACGCCGCAAGGCGTCCCCAGAGCCCTTCTTTTGCGCAGTTTGTCGTCAGAGTCCATACGGATTATCGTCCGTCAGCCCGCAATCTTTTCAACGGATTATAAGCCGCACCTCCTGCCTTTCCGGGATCACGGGAGAAAGTAAAAGAATCGCAAGAAGAAGGGATAGGAGGGTTCAGAAGAAAAAGACTTTGCAATAATTTCCCGTATAAGGGGCAGTGAATCCTTTTGTTTTTAGGATGTAGACCGTATGCGTAGGCAGACCGATGGAGTCAGCGGCCCTATTCCCCGTCACCATCGGTCAGCGCGCAGTGCTGTGCGACCAGGAAGGACTATGATGGGCTTTCTCGACAAATTCGGAAAAAGCATCGGAGGCGCCGTCAACGGCGTATTCTCCAGTTTGGCTCCAAGGACCTGCAGCCGGTAGGACCTTTCCAGCGCCTTGAACGCGAAATCGACTCCCAAGCCATGGCTGCGCGAGACAGGACCGTGGCCCCCAATGAATACCGGTTCAAACTGTCCACCCTCGACTTCGACCATATCGAACAGTGGGGGTCCGAGACCCCGCCAACGAGCTGGCCGGACAATCTGACCAAAATACGCCGAAAGCCAGCATTACGCCTTCGTGGGATCGGTCGTGGTCATCTTCGAGGAGGACTTTGAACCTGGCCCGAGGGCGACTACAAACTGACCAGCGAATCCGTGCAAGGGAACGCCGCCCCGGTGACCACCGACAGCGACAACAAGGATTGCCCGATTCTGGAAATCAACGGGCGCCAGTACCTGCTGACGGCCGACAAGACCGTCATCGGCCGCGGGTCCAACTGCGACATCGTCATCGACGACCCCGGCATCTCCCGTCACCATCTGGAGATCGACATCACCGACAAAGGGTGATCGCTCGCGACATGGGGTCCACCAACGGGACTTTCGTGGAAGGGCATCAGGTGCCGGCTGCTACACTGGTGGATGGAAACACCATCACCATTGGCCGCACCCGCATCCTCTTCTGGGCTTCCTCCCAGGTGCAGCAGTAGGCCTTTAGGCGATACAGGCTCCCACACAAGGCCTTATGTGACAGATTTAACCTTCGCCGTGATGAAGTACGGGTTCCTCATCCCTCTGTGGATATTCGTCTTCCTGGCCATTCAGTCCCCTGCGCAAGGACGTGGTACAGATGAGTCCGGCGCCCCGCAAACGCGCCGAGCGGAACAAGTCGTCCCAATCCTTGCCGCGAGCGGGTTCCAACGCCGCCAGGACATGGGCGCCGGCGCTGCGCCCACCCCGATCGGCCGGTGACCCCAGCATGCCTTATGACGAATCCGGCCCCGGTCCACTCAGCCGGACGACGGCGCCGGCTGCCAACGGGCCAGCCTCGTGCGCAAGGCCAGCGTCCTCACTCATCATCGACGGGCCCTCTCGGCGTACCACGCTATGGGCTCCCAGCCGATCACCATCGGCCGGGCCCCCGACAACACCGTCATCCTCAAAGACGAACTCGCCTCCTCCCACCATGCCCGAGTCTACATCGACCCCACCAGCGGCCGATGGGCCATCGAAGACCTCGGCTCCACCAACGGACCGTGGTCGACGGCACGCGCATGACTCAACCGGTCATCCTCCTCCGAGTGCCCGTCCGCATGGGCGGAACGACCTTCGAGTTGAGATAGGAGACCAGCGTCCCATGGCATCGTTACCCCTCATCCTGAGTTCCAGCACCGTATCCGACATCGGCTACGTGCGGCACGACAACCAAGACTCCTCCTTCGCCGGGGAGCATCTGGTGACCGTGTGCGACGGCATGGGCGGGCACGCGGGAGGCGACACGGCCTCCACCATCGCCATCCGGTCCCTGGCCCACATCGAAGGTAACCGGTCAACCCCACTGGCATGGCGACATGATGGTCACCTATCATCGCCGCCCACGACGCCATCGTGGGCAAGCACAACGCGAACGCAAGCTGGCCGGCATGGGGACCACCGTCGTGGCTTTGCGAATGGTCGACGATTTCTGGGTCCTGGCCCATATCGGCGACTCTCGGGCCTACCTCTTGCGGGAGGGAAAACTCATCCGCGGCACCAAAGACCACAGCTACGTGCAACACTTGCGGATACCGGCCGGATCACCCTGAACAGGCGAAAAGCCACTCCCAGCGCAACGTGGTCATGCGGGTCCCGCGATTTTCGACATCGACCCCGGCCTGATGTCTCCATCCGCACCGCCCTGCCCGGCGACCGGTGGATGCTCTGTTCCGACGGCCTGTGCGTCTTGAGGTACGCCACATCCGCGAGGTCCTCCTGAGGACCCGGACCTGCAGAAATGCGCGCAGAAACTGGTCTCCATGGCTTTGAAGGCTCGGCAGCACCGACAACGTGACCATAGCCATCGTGGAGGCCCATCAGGCGGCCAACAGCGAAGACGCCACCCGACCTCACTCAAGTCCCCTATTGGGAGGGGCGGCAGCAAGGCCCTCCAGCCCATAAGCGGACATCATCGATTCCCTGGCACATCGCCCCTCCTTTGCGGAGAATGAAGACTCTCGCTTCCCGGGCGGCGGCCTTAGCGCACACAAGGCTCACGCCGATTCCGGTTCTTCATCCTTCATCCTCAGCGGGTCCGTGGCGAAAGGAAACGAGAGAAGCGCAGAATCAAAGACGGAAGGGTCAAAGGAAGCCCTGTGATAAGGTCCTGCAAATCACTCCCCACAGCGCCCACGAGGAAGGGGCGCCGTAGAAACGGGCGAAACTCTATAGTCCAGAAGGCGAACGGGATTCTATCCGACGACCCCCATGACCGTAGGTCAAGGAAGCGGTCAGGTGGAGGCAGCAAGGCGGCCCGAAGGCCCATAAACACAAGGTCGTCACCCGAATCGGCAAGGCCTTGGGGACCCTGCTTTCATCGCCGCCTTCGCCTTGGGGGCTATGGAACCTACCGGTGGTTCCAACAGCGTTATTATCTGGGCGAAGTGGACGGGTGGTCGCCATCTACCGGGCGTGCCCACCAACATCTTTCGGTTTCAGCCTGTCCTGCGTGGAAGAGAAGACGGACATCCAGGGTGTCCGACCTGCCTTCCGCCTGGCAGGACCAACTGAAAGAGGGATTTCTGTGATTCCCTGGCGGCGGCTTACGACCATCATCAAACCGATCGAAAAGGGAGCTAAAGGCCAACAAGGCCAACCATCCAAGAAGACGACGGCCTCCCCTCGCCTTCCGGCAAGCGATCCCCTTCGTCAAAGTCAACGAGCAAGTCATAGGAGGGCTGAAATGATCGTCAATCGAGTCAAACAGTTCTTCTGGCTGCTTTTTCGTCATCCTCATCTCCGCCTTGGGCCTCTTCCAGATGTTCATGCGACCGAGGGACCATCCTCACAACTGACCTGGTCGCCTTCGGCCTCCTCCTGCTGGTGATCGTCGCCTTGACTCGTCCTGGCCATCAGGCGTAGAAGTACGCCCGCACATCATCTTCTTCTGCGTCCTCTTGCTGGCCCCTGACCGATAACCGAGATCGTCCGCACGACAGCGAAGACCGCTTCCTGGGCAGCGGGCCGACCAAGGCGGGATGAACCAGATCGTCTGGCTGATCCTGGCCCTGGTCCTCTGCTCCTGCCTGGCCGCGGCCCTGCGCAACTACCGGATCCTGCGCACACCCACACCAGCATGGTCATCGGCCTCCTGCTCATGTTCTCCCCCCTGGTCCCGGGCCGCAAGACCATCAACGGAGCCCGCATCTGGATCGGCTTCGGCTCCCGCACGGTGCAGCCGGCCGAATTCGCCAAGCTTTTCATCGCCATCTTCTTCGCCGGCTACCTCTTCGACCATAGGGACCAATTGGCCGTGGGAGGCAAGAAGTTCCTAGGCCTGCGCTTCCCCCGCCTGCGCGACTTCGGCCCCATCCTGGTGGTCTGGGCCGCCTGCATGGGGGTCCTGGTCATGCAGAGGGACCTGGGCACGGCCTTGCTTTTCTTCGCCATGTTCATCTGCATGCTTTACGTGGCCACCGGCCATTCCAGCTGGATCCTCATCGGCCTCATCTTTTTCGCCCTGTCCGCCTTCATAGCCAGCAGGCTTTTCGGGCATGTGCAGAACCGCATCACCGGCTGGCTCCACCCTTCGACCCGGCTGTCTACGGGCACCGGGCGGGATCCGAACAGCTAGACTGGCATCTTCGGCCTGGCTGCCGGCCTTCGGCACCGGCCTCATCACGGACACCCGGCCCTGACCCCATGGCCAATTCCGACTTCATCTACTCCTCCTCATGAGGAGCTGGGCCTGGTCGGCCTGCTGAGCATCCTCTGCCTTTACCTGATCATCATCTGCGCCGGGATCGTCACCGCCATGCGGATCAAGGACGGCTTCGGCAAACTGCTCATCTCCGGCCTGGTCTTCACCATGGCCTTCCAGGTCTTCATCGTGGTCGGGGGGATCACCCTGGTCATCCCCACTGACTGGCCTGACCTGCTTTTCATGGCTGCCGGCGGGTCCAGCCTGACCGCCAACATGCTCCTCATCTTCCTGGTCCTGGTCATCTCCAACGACGCCCACAAACCCCCACAGGACAAAATGTCCGACACCGTGGCCATGGAGGCCCTCCAGGCCCTGCAGGCCAACGAGCGCAGGCGGGAGCGGGAGGAAGCCTTGCGGGCTCAGCGGGAAGAGGACCTCAAATCGCAAGGGGCCCACTCCCCCAAGGTCATCGACGCCACGGAAGACAGCCGACCCACCCAGGCCTTGCCTTTGGTCGCCACCCATCAGGTCCCCAGGCCCGACGCCCAGGATGGCCCGGCCGAGACAGGCCCGGAGGTTGAGCAGGCAGAAGCCGGAAGCGAGACCGAGGTCATCGCCCAGGACGGGACCACGAACGAACTCACGGAGGTGAGAGCGGATGAACAATAATCTTCGCCGGATTTTCAACATCGTCATCGCCCTCACCGTGATCCTGGGCATCTCCAGCAGCCCCATGACGGTGGTCTTCTCCAACCGGCTCAACGCCGATTCCCGCAATTCCTGCGCCTCATACAGCGAATTCACACCGACCGCGGCCCCATCCTGGCCGGGGGACGGGGAGACCGTCCCGGCCCAGTCGGTCAAGGTCAAAGACGCCTACCAATACCAACGCCAGTACCCGGCGGGAGAGGTCTACGCCCCATCACTCGGCTTTTCTTCTCCGTCACCCAAAGGGCCCGGCACGGGGTGGAAGCCAGCCGAACCAACAGCTGAGCGGGATGAGCGACAGCTCTGGCTGGGCTGGCTCATAGGCCCTGATCGAAGGCCAGGCCAACCGGGGCCAATGTGGAGACCTCCATCAATCCCCATAAGCTGCAGAACCTGGCCTACCAGCTCCTGCAAGGCCGGTCCGGGGCCGTCGTGGCCATCGAACCTTCCACCGGCCGCATCCTGGCCATGGTGAGCACCCCTAGCTACAACCCCAACCTCCTGGCCAGCCACAACGGGGAAGGCCAACGAGGCTTGAACCGCTCTGGCTGCAGGGGTCCACCAGCCTCATCATCAACAAGGCTCACCTGGCAGCTGTACGCCCCGGCTCCACCTTCAAGATCGTCGTAGCCGCCGCCGCCCTGGAAAGCGGCAAATACACCATGGACTCCCAGATCCCGCCGGCTCCTCCTTCACCCCTGCCCAACACTTCGACCAAACTGATCAACGCCACCCCCTCGGCGGACGGGGTCGGGCGCAAGATCTCCCTGGCCGACGCCCTGGCTTATTCCTCCAACACGGCCTTCGCCCAACTGGCCATCGCCTTGGGCAAGGACGCCGTGGCCTCTGAGGCCAAGAAACTGGGCTTCGGCTCCTCCATCACCATCGATGGCACCGAGACGGGCGGCACCCCCATGCGGTCCGTCCTCGCGGTCTTCCCTGACGTCACCGGCGACGACCGCCTGGCCCTCGCTTCCATCGGTCAGGGGACACCCTGAGACCCCTGCTCAACGCCATGATCGCCGCCACCGTGGCCAACAAAGGCGTCATGCTCCATCCCACCCTGGTGGACCGGTCCGTTCCAGCGACCTGTCCATCATTTCGGAACGTCTCCACCACCACCATGTCCGAAGGCTTCTCCACCAAGATCGCGGACACCTTGACCACCATGATGCAAGGGGTCGTCACCAAGGAAAGCACGAACCTGGCCATCCCCGGGATCTCCGTGGGCTGCCAAGACCGGGACCGCCCAGGTGGGGTCAACAACCTCCATCAACGCCTGGGTGAGCGGCTTTCGCCCCGGCCGACAACCGCAAGATCGCCATCTCCGTCCTGGTCGCCAATGCCGGCGATTTTGGCGCCCTGTCCGCCGGGGCCTACTCGCGAAACAGATGATGGAGGCCTACCTGAAATGAAACTTGTAGAAGGACAACTGATCCACCGCCGTCACCGGCTGGACTGGCGCCTGGCCCATGGGGGCATGGGCGAAGTCTGGAAAGGGTACGACATCGAGCTGCGCCGACCTGTGGCCATCAAGGGCCTTGCGCAGCGACCCGTCCGGAAGAGGATTCCAAGCTGCAACGCCTGCGCATCGAAGCGCATAATTCGGCCAATCTGGCTCACCCAACATCGCCGCCTTGTTCGAGTATTACGAGAACGACGGGACTCGGCTACATCATCATGGAATACATCCCAGCCCCTCCCCTGTCCGACATCTACAAAGCCCGGGGGGCCATCAAGCCCACCCGGCTCCTGCCCGTCCTCATCCAGACCGCCCGGGGGCTCTACGTGGCCCACAGCCACGGGGTCATCCACCGCGACGTGAAGCCAGCCAACGTCATGGTCTCCCACGAAGGCGAAGTGAAGATCACCGATTTCTGGGGTCTCCCTGATCCACCCAACCCAGGGGCAGATCACCCAGGACGTGCATGGTGGTGGGCACGGCCCAACACATCTCCCCGGAACAGGCCCAAGTCGACCCGGCCACCCCCAATCCGACATCTACTCTTTGGGCGTGGTGGCTTATGAAGGCCTCTGCAGGCCACTGGTCTTTCACCGGCCGGACCCCGGTGGACATTGCGGCCGCCCATGTGAATTCGCCCGTCCCCCCCATGCCCGACACGATCGACAAGGAACTGCGGGACTACGTGATGCGCATGCTGGCCAAAGACCCCCATGACCGCCCCAAGACTGCTCCTAGACGTGGCCCGCAGCCTGTGGGGAAGATCGAACGCCGCCTCCTGGACGAAGAGGCCCACGAAGCCACGGGGAGTTCACCCAGTTGACCAACGGCTTGATTCCCCGCACGACCAAGAGCGATTTCGTGATCCCCGCTACCTTTATGCTGCGCGATGGGACCATCGTGGACCAATACGAAAACACCGTCGTCGACCGGGCCCAGCTGGAATCCGGCTCAGCCCCTGCGAATGGCCTGAGGAAAGACACTGAAGACGCGGACAGGCTGACAGAAAGGGAAGCAGTGCAATGAGTATGTTTATCCCCATCCTGGCAGGAGGCCGCTACACCGTCGGCGAGCTGATCGGCCACGGCGGCATGGGCCCAGGTGCACATCGGCACCGACACCCGTCTGGGCCGCACGGTGGCCATCAAGATCATGAGGTCCGACCTGGCCGAAGACAAGATCTTCCTGACCCGCTTCCGCCGCGAGGCCCGGGCGGTGGCCCAGCTGAACAATCCCAACATCGTCTCCATCTACGACTCCGGCGAGGAACTCCTGCAGGACGGCGGGTCGGCCGGCAGGTCCGGTGCCTTACATCGTCATGGAATACATCAAAGCCGCACCCTGAGGGATATCATCGTTGTCCGGCTCTTTTGAGCCCTCAGGACGCCGAACAGGTAGATGATCGGCTCTCAACGCCTTGGATTACCCCCACAGGATGGGGATCATCCACCGGGATATCAAGCCCGGAAACATCATGATCAGCGACCAAGGCACGGTCAAGGGTGATGGATTTCGGCATCGCCCGGCCCTGGACGATTCCTCGGCCACCATGACCCAGAATCAGGGGGTGGTGGGCACGGCCCAGTACCTGAGCCCCGAGCAGGCCCGGGGCGAGCAGGTGGGGGACCCGAGTCCGACATCTATTCGGCCGGCTGCGTCCTCTATGAGATGCTGACCGGCAAGCCTCTTCACCGGGGACTCGGCCGCACATCGCCTCATCAGCATGTATCCGAAACGGCCACCCCGCCCAGCACCCTGGTTCCGGGGCCGGATAGCGGTGGACGCCATCGCGGCCCGGCCATGAGCAAGGACACGTCCACCCGTTATGACGATGCGCCACTTTCCGCCAAGACATCATCACCATGGCCTCATGGGGCGTTCCCATGGCGGTCGTCGCCTCCCCTTTGTCCGACTCCTGCCAAGGACCTCCGCCCAGGCCTCCAGACCCAAACCGCCGCTCGCCCCGGTCGACATGCCTCTGCCCGGTTCCTCCGACCAACCCTCTGGAAGCGACCTCAGACCTGCCGGCTGCCATCCAACCGAGACAGGCGCCATGGCTGTCCTGGAAGACGGCCAGTCGGAAGACGACCGGCCCCGGGGCCCTGCGCTGCAGGAAGAAGAGGCCGCCCAGAAGAGTGAAACGGAACAGGAAGATCGCCATCGCCGCCATCATCGGCTTTCTGGCCTTGGCTGACTCGTTCGGCCTCTGGTATCTCAACTCCCAAAGCCAGCTGGTCAGCGCGCCGACCATCGAGACCAGCATGACCTCGCACGGCCGCCAAAGAGGCGGTGGAATCCGCTGGCCTCAGGTTCCAGGCCATGAATGACAACGATTCCAGCGCCTGCGAGGCACCTCACCAGGCAAGACCCCTGGGAGGCACCAGGTTGAAGAAGGGTCAATCGTCGCGTCGGTCTCCACTGGCCCCAAGTCCGGGACTGTCCCTCGACGTCTCCGGCCTCAGCCAGACCTGGGCCCGTGAAGTCCTGACCAAGGCCGGCTTCACCATCTCCCAGACCTCCACCGAGAATTCGGACACCGTGGCCAAAGACATGGTCATCAGGACGGACCCGGCCGCCGGCACCCAGCAGGCGGAAGGACCTCGGTCATCCTTACATCTCCACCGGGCAGACCACCGTCCCTCGGGCTTGGTGGGCAAAAGCCAGGCCAGCGTGGTCAAGACCTCTGAACCGCAAGGGGTTCAGCACCAACATCATGCAGGAGCGAATCGGAGACGGTACCTTCGGTAGCGTGACCCGGGTCAATCCGGCCGAGGGGACCACGGTCTCCCAGGATCGACGATCACGGCTCATGTCCACCGGCCCCAAGCAGGTTTCGGTGCCTTCCTCCTGACGACCTGAGCTCCGCCAACGGGCAAAGCGTGAAAAGATCTTTCACCAACGCCGGCTTCACCTCGCTGAGCGTTCACGGAGCGCTTCCGACCCGGTGAAATCGGTGACGGTCAACGGCAAAATCATGGGATTCGGCGCAGGGACGTCCGTCCTGGCCACCTCGGTGGTGATCACCACCGAGCCGGCCAGCTCACCCTCCCCAGCGACACACCCCCGGCGGCGGGAGCGGAAACTCGGTCCAGCGGTTCCTCGTCAGGCTCAGGAGCGGGGGCGGCTCAGGGTCAGGGGAACAACTGTGAGCCCAGGCCCGCTGACCGGCTTAATTCACCGGATACGCACTGGACGAGAACCTCAGATAGGGGATGTCCGCCGCCGCCCAAGGGTAGCCCCATTGGAAGAGGGCGGCGACCAGGCCCACCACCAGGAGGATGAGCAGGACCGCCCGGATGGCCGCAGGGCCGGGTTGCAGACGGTTGATCCAGCTGAAGAGGCTGAAAAGAGAGCGGTCTTCGGCCGGGGTCCGCAGATATGCGCGCAAGGCCCCGTATCGCAAGGAGAAAGCGGCGGCCAGGTAAATCACGGCGTAGGCCAGGAAGGCGATCAAGGCGATTTTGCCCGTGTCCGGCAAAGCGGCCAAAGAGGTGGTCAGACTGGGCTTCTCCTCCTGACTGAAAGTGACTTGGCCATTGGCGTCTTTCCCCGCCAAGGCGGCTGGGATGCCTTCGGACACGTTGGACCAAGAAGACAGCTTCCCGTAAGAGACCCACCGGTGGGTGGCCGTGCTATAACGAGGCTCGCAGGTGGTCAGTGTGATGAGCCGCTGAGTCGGGGTCTGGCCGGCTTGGTGGGGCACGGGGGCCACCACTTCCGCCTGGTCGGGGGTGACTATTTCATGACTGGTGTAATCGTAGACGCACCAATAGTGGGCGGTCCGCACGATGATCTTGTCCCCTGGTCTTGAATTCATCCACATGGGCCAGTTCGCCATACCTGCCCGGTGGCCCGCGGTCATGAAATTGCCCACGGCCCCCGCTCTGCGAGGTCTCGTAATGGCTGCCCATGTAGGTTCAGATCCTCCTGACTGGTGCCTTCGACGACGTTCCTCGCCCAGCGGCCCCGGAACCGGGGAATGTAGATCTTCGCCATGTACGCCCTGGGCGGGATGTAGGGACCCGCTTTCACCGGGGCCGTAGCGGCTTGTGGTCGGGGCCACCTTATAGGAGCCGGGCTTGTTTGGCCGAGGTCCAGGAAGAGGACAGGCCTCGTCGTCCTGCCCTGGGTCTGTTGGGAGACCACGCCCGTCCACCAGAGCTGCCAGACCACATACAGGGCGATGACTACGGCGACGACCAAGAGGATCTCGCCGATGGAACCGATCACCCCGCCCACGACCTTGCGGGCCGTGCTCTTTCGCTTCTGCCGCGGCCGGTGGCTCCTCCGTTTTTCCGCCTGAGAATGCCGTCCTTTCATCCCTCTACCCCCGTTCCTTTCACTCTGAAGCTCATGGCGCCCTGTCCTCCTGCCTGCCGCTTTCACTCGCCCTTATTTCCCACGGTGGACGCGTATCAGGGTCTGCGTGGTCATGGACGTCCCTCGCGAAACGCAAAGATTTCACTTTCTTGGCCGAATATCCCAGACCATCCGCCTCAACATACCCAAATAAGTGCGGATGGCGGGCGAAGAGTTGAGGGAGACCATGAGCTGGTCAGGGTCCCCGATGGCGCTGATGGTATAAGGAGGGCGAACTGTTTGCCTTCGATCAGAAGGACGTTGCCGACGCAGCGCACGCTCGTGGAGGCGTTGACCCTCTGCCCCTGGATGGTCATGGCTTCCGCTCCCCCGGCCCACAAAGCGTTGACCACGGCCTCGATGTCCTGCTGATGGACCACGTAATCATTGGCGTTATCCGTAGTGCCGGCGTTGCCCCTCACATGTTGGCTCCACAGAGGGGAGTCATTGAGGGTGACGGTGACCCCCGGCCCTTGCAAGGCGGGCAGGACCGTCTGGGTCGAGTTGGAATTGGCGTTGGCTTCGGACGAGGCGTTCACATCGGAGGCCAGGTCCTTTTTGAGGACGTCGATCTGGTTGGTCAAAGATTTCACGTCGTTGGTGAGGGCGTTCACCGTCTGCCCCCGCTTGGCCAGGAGCCCTTCGGTGTTGGTGCTGGGATCATAGGAGGAGTTGGAATCGACGTTGATGAAGAAGAGCCATCCGACGAGGGAGAAAATTACGATGGTGACCAAGGTCATGTACCAGGGAGTCTGGTCCCTGTGCGAATGCACCCTCTGGGAGGAGGGCTGTCTCCTTGAGAAAAATGCCATGCCCGACGCCCCTATCTATCGTTGGGAAACCATTTTATATGTAGGTGTCTCATCCGGCCCGACAGGCCTTTTTCTTCCAGCATAACCAGTAGAATGGCTTCTGGAATTTTGTGAGACTTCCGGATAATCTCGCTGGATGGCCCTAAGGAGAACAATGGCAGATCGAAGAGCAGACAGACGAGACCTCAAGGATCAGACTGCTTTGATGCGGCTGAGCAGACAGAGGATGAGACCGTAGACAAGCCGAGGAAGAAACGACCGATACGACGGAAACGACGGAAGGGCTGATCAGCCAGCGAAGCTGAAGAAACCGAAGAGTCCGACGAACAGGCGAAGTGGCTGAAGCGACGACGAGGATAAAGCGGATACGAAGGAGGCGGAAGAGGCGGAAGACAGTGATGAGACCGCGGGCAAGACTCACGCAGAACTCCGGCAAGTTCTCCCTCCTAGGCTGCTCCAACAAGAAAAGTATGAGTTCAAGCTCCGAAAACCCCCTGAAGCCGTGGAAGAGGCTGCGCCGCTCGAGGAAGGCATCAGCGACGAGAATATGACCCCTCAGATGGAAAAGACTCATGTCGCCAGGAAGACCAGACCAAACGCGTGGAGAAGGCCACGGAGAGACCCACGCCAACCCCTGCTGGTTCGTCCTCGCCTTCAGCTTCCTCCTGATCCTGGGCCTGCTATGGGTGGTCGTCTACTACATCACCGGCCTGTACCCCATCCCGGCCGTAGGGCTTGGAACCCGCCATCGGCGCCGGAATCTCCTTCATCGGCTTCATCATGCCTCGCGTGGTGGCACTCGATTCCGTCTCCCTTCAACATCGAACATCCTCTTGTGTCCTTCATGCAAGAGTGAACTGTGCCCGCCAGGTCTATATGCCGTCGTTCTTCCGTCTGACAAACCAACCAATGCCGCTGACGGCCAGAGCGATCTGAGCGAAGAGATCGAAGAGACGATGGGGGAGGCGGTAAAAGCCGACGAACTCAGATGGTCAAGACCCTGACCAGCCATATGGCGAGCAAGAGCAGGGCCATGCCGCCCCCATACAGCCCCATCCTGAATCCGATGGACTTCCCCGCAAAGAGGGACCCCGTCCGTCATCAGCCAACTCAGAAGCGCCCCACGGCGAAGCCGCCCAAGTGAGCCTGCCAGGCGACGCCCGAGCCGAGAGCATGGGGGACGACGAGGATCAGACCGAGGAAAACCACCATGCTCCAGGCGTTCTGCCGGCCGGGGCTCTTCAAGGCGGTCACCACCATGGCCCCGAACAGGCCGAAGATGGCCCCGGAGGCGCCAATCATGCTGGCCACAGCCGAGCTCAGGCCTCGAGGCCAAAGCGCGGACAAAAGGAAGGCGACCGAAAGCCCCCAAGCCGAGACCAGGTAAAGGGCGAGGAATCTGAGTGCCCCAGACATTTTCTCAGACAGGCCCTGCCAGATAAAGGGAGACCATGTTGATAGAAGATATGCGAGATGTCGATGGAATGCATGAAGAGGACGGTCAGCAGGGTCCAGGGGTGGGCCAGGGACTGGTCGGACCGGAGCACGAAAGCGCTTTCGTAAACGGCCAAGGCCGGCCGGTTGGTAAAGTAGAGGATTTTCGGCGATCAGCCAGAAGAAGCACGCTAAGGCTGCGAGGATCACCGTCATGTTGGTCCCCCATTGCGCCATTCGTAGAGCCACTTCCTGCGGCGGACGCGGAAAGACTGGCGGCGTTCGTCCTTGCTTTTTGCGCGGGGCGGCCGAGGGGTTCTCGAAAGATTCTGTTTCGTTATAAGCGCTGCCCCTATCCTATATCAGGATTGCAACACCTGGCTTTCGCTCTGGTTTCAGGAGCGCAACATAGCCGGGACACCTGAAATACTGCGATAATAGCCCCTGGAAAAATTTCTCAGGCCGGAGACGTGCAGGTTGTCACCACTCTCCCCATAATTTCAGCATAGAATGAATACCAACGATGCCATGGCAGGTCATGCGCGTCTTAAACCGAAAGGAGCCATTGGACGATCACAAGTCAGGAAACGGCTGGAAGTTTTTGCACTGGCTTTTGCGCGCTGCTCTGCAGGCTTGGTCGGCTTTTACGATCTACAAGCAACAGAACCCTGAGTATGACCCGTGGGAGGAAACCATGGGGAGAACAGCCATGTCTCCTGTAGACCTCGGTCTCACCATTGACGAGGATGAGGATGAGGGACGCTGCGATGAGGAAGCTGAAGAGCAGTTGAGGCTGCGGCCGACGAGAAGTAAAACCCTTCAGTCTTCTCTCCTGTATGACGTCTTTTTCACATTTATCAACCTTTGAGTCGACGAGAGGAAAAGCCCAGGTGCTGAACCCGGGCTTTTCCTTTTTAAGCGGATCGGAAACACCAGGATGGGATCGAGTTGAATGAACCGGCAAGATACTAGCCAATGAGCCGTTAACCGTCAACCGACAAGCCGACGACCAGCAAAAAGATAAAAATCATGAATCGACCGAATCAAGAGACCAACTGAACCAATAAGGAACCAATAAGACAGAATCGAGGAATCCATGCCAGACAAAGACGCAGTGGACCAGAAAACACAGACCCCGCAAGGCCAGATCCCGCAAGGAGACCAAGCAAGGCCAAGCGACCAAACCCAGAAGAACAACGGTATGCCGGACGAAGCCGAGACCGTCAGCCGTCTACAAGACCACTCATCCAGGAAAAGCAAGTCAGCATGACGCCGTCTGCGGCAAACATCTGGGTGGAAACGAAAGAAGTGAAACCAGCCGCTCTGTCTTCCATGTGGACTTCGTCAGCGGTGGACGAAAGTGGCAAGAGCGATTCCACCTGCCCCGTCACCTTCATCTTCAACGGCGGGTCCCGGGTCCCACCACCTTCCTGCTCATGGGGTCTCGGCCCCCGCCGATCGACACCGGCGAAGCGGCCTAAGGCCTGTCCGCCCCCTACCAGGTAGTGGACAACGACTACTCCATGCTCCCCTTCTCGGACCTGGTCTTCATCGACGCCCCCGGGGCCGGCTTCTCCGAAGTGGCGGACAAGGCCAAGAAGGAGATCTGGAGCGTGGATCGGGGACGTGCGCCTTCAGCCAGTTCATCCGCCGTTGGTGCAGCAAGAACCACCGCTGGAATTCGCCCGAGCACCTCTTCCGGCGAATCCTACGGAACCGTCCGCGGGGCCGCCCTGGCCCTGAAGATGCAAGTGGATGGCGCCTCCCTGACCGGGGTCACCCTCATCTCCAACATCCTGGATTACGCCCACACCTTCAGCGGGGACGACCAGCTTTACATCGGTTACTTCCCCACCTTCGCCGCCACCGCCCACTACCATGGCAAGGCCGGGGCCGGGGAAGACGCGCCGCCTTCATCCAGAAGGCCCGTGAATTCGCGAATGAGCGAATCAGCAAGGCCCTGGCCTTGGGAGTACAGGCTCAGCTCGAAGACCGGACAGGTGGCTCATGACTACGCCCAGCTGACCGGCCTGAGCGAGGACTACGTCAAGCGCAACAACCTGCGGGTTCCTATGGAACGGTTCAGCAAGGAGCTCCTCCACGAGGAAGACAAGGTGGTCGGAGTATATGATGGCCGCGTGACCGGCTATGACCTGGATCCGGCTCGCAGCGAGGAGACCTACGCCGCCGACGACGCCTATCTGGACCCGGCCTACACCTCCGCCTGTGAGAATTACCTGCGGGAAGAGTTGGGGGTCAAGGACCACCGTCTGCGTCGGGGCTTCGCCGATTTCGACCTGGGCGGCACCGAGCCCGGCAAATCCTGGAACTGGCACCACACCCTGCCCGATTCCTCGGTCACCAAGGCCCTGGCCTCGAGCTTCGTCCCCTTTCCCCGCGTGATCGATGATCTGGCCTGCGCCATCAGCCACGAGCCAGGGCTCAAGGTACTGATCGGCAACGGCTGGTACGACCTGTGCACGCCTATGTCCCAGACGGAGTACGACATCGACCATCTTGGCCTGCCTAAGCCGCTGCGGGCGAACGTGGCTTTGACCTACCACCCTCCGGCCACATAGATCTACACGGCCCGCAGGCCCCGCCAAGATCTGGAAGGACCTGGCGGCTTATGCGGCCGATGCCTCCCAAGTCGCCCAGCTGGGATGAGCGGCAGCGCCTCGCCTGGCGCCTTCGCCTAGGCTTGATATTCACATCGGTGATATTCACATAGAATAAACGGTGAGAATAACGAGGGGGAGGGGCTCGGCTCGATACCGGTCCTCCTCCTGTTTACAAGTCTCTTGCATATAACTGAGGAAAACTTAGCCTTGTTGGCCTTTACGAGCCTTTAGTCCTCGCGTGACTTGAGCTCTCGTCCTCAGGCAGAGGACCTGTCGTCAGACGCGCTCCAGGTAATCGGCGATGGAGCGGTCGGAGCTGAAGTAGCGGAACGGGGCCGTAAGCTGAGCAAGGCCTTGCGGAACCAGGTCTTCTCGTCCGGCGTAGGTCTTCTCGATCTCGGCCTGGATGCCCATCGATAGCCCTGAAATCAGCCAGGGTCATGAAGCAATCCTGTCTCAGCCAGTCATTGACCAGGTTCTGATAGGTAGACTGTCTCCGTTGGAGAAAGTGCCGTCAGCGACTACGTCGATGGCCTGCTTGAGGCGGGGTCGGACCTCGTAGTACTGGCGGCTCATGCCCTGTCATAGCTCCTTGGCATGTACAGGTCCTCGACCTCATCCACAGTCATGCCGAAGAGGAAGAAGTTCGTGGCCCACCCGGTCGCGGATTTTCACGCTGGCCTCTGTCCAGTACCCACTGTCAAGGCGCCGTTGAGGGCGAATCTCATGTTGTTGGAAAGCCGGAGCCTTCCGCCGGCCTGGGAGATCTGCTCATCCAGTTCGGTGGCGATCAGGTTCTGGGCCAGCCTCGATGCTGCAGTTCCATGGGAAAAGGACGCTGAGCTTGCTTCCACCCTCGGGGTCGCTTGTTGATCACGCGAGACGTTGCTGATCAGCTGGATGGTCTCCTTTGGCCAAAGCGTAGCCGGGGCGGCCTTTGGCGCCGAAGCATGACTGTGCGGGGAGTGAAGTCCTCCAGCTTGTCTGCCCAGACTTCAAGGAAGCGTAGCGGGGAGATGACGGCCAGGATCTTCAAGGACTGGCGCTTGTACTCATGCAGACGCTTGATCATGGGAGTCGAACATGGTGTGGGGTTGACTTCGAAACCGTGAGCGTTCCTTGGCGAAGGCGGCGAAGTCGCGCTTGTTGGCACGCTTGACTTCGGCGAAGCGATGAACGAACTCATCGTCATCGGCCAAAGGAACCAGACCTTCCAGCTTGGACAGGTCGGAAACCCAGGAGTCGGTGCCCAGGCCTTCGGTGATCAGGTCGGACAGACGAGGGTTGGCGATGCGGACGAAACGACGGGGAGTCACGCCATTGGTCAGCTTGGTGAACTTGGCGGGGAAGAGGTCGTTGAAGTCGCGCAGGGTCACGTCCTTGAGCAGCTGGGAGTGGAGTTCGGCCACGCCGTTCACGTGGGAGCCGCCGGCGGTGGCTAGGTAAGCCATCCGGACCTGCTGGTTGTCGCCTTCGGTCACGATGCGCATGCGATCGATCTTGGCCTGGTCGTCGGTCAAAGAGGAGAGAAGCTTGACGAAGTTCTCGTTGATCTTCCTGATGATCTCCAGATGACGGGGCAGGAGCTTGCCTATCAGGTCCGCAGGCCACACTTCCAAGGCCTCGGGCAAGAGGGTATGGCAGGTGTAGTTGAAGGTACGGGTGGTGACGTCCCAGGCGGTGTCCCAATCATAGCCGTACTCATCCATGAGGATCCGCATGAGCTCGGGGATGCCGATCACGGGATGGGTGTCGTTGAGCTGGAAGGTGATCTTGGTGGGGAAGGTGGTCAGATCAGGCTTCTCCTGGCCGGGATAGAAGGTGCGGATGGCGTCGTGAAAGGAGGCGGACACGAAGAAGTACTGCTGCTGCAGGCGCAATTCCTTGCCTTGGGGGGTGGAGTCCTCCGGATAGAGGATCTTGGTGATGTCTTCGGCCTGGATCTGGTTGTGGACGGCGCCATAGTAGTCGCCGCGGTTGAAGGTGCGCAGGTCGATCTCGTGATAGGCCTTGGCGGTCCACAGACGCAGGGTGTTCACCCGGCCGGATTCATAGCCGAACCAGGTAATCCACGGGATGGCGCGGACGGACCAGTCGGGGACCCATACCCGCTGCTATCCTTCTCTTGGACGGACCCGCCGAAGTTCACGCGCACGTCGCGGTTGTAATCGGTGTGCCCCCAAGGATTCTCGTTGGTCAGCCAATAATCGGCCCGCTCGTACTGGCGGCCCTGATCATCGAATTCCTGACGGAAGATGCCGTACTGGTACTGGATGCCATAACCGAAGGCGGGCACCCCCAAAGAAGCCAAAGAGTCCACGAAGCAGGCAGCGAGGCGGCCAAGACCACCATCGCCCAGACCGGGTTCGGGTTCGGAGAAGACGACCTCGTTGGCGTCGAAGCCCAGCTCGGCCATGGCTCTTGGAGAACTGCTCGCTCAGGCCGGCGTCGAGCAGACTGTTGCGCAGCTGACGGCCCAGGAGGAATTTTGCGCTCAGATAGCCGACCGCCTTGGTGTTCCCCTTGACCATGTCGGCCCTGGTCTTGGCCCAGACGGGTACCAGATGGTTGCGGGTCGCCTTGGCGGTGGCCACATAGACATCCTTGACGGTCGCCTCTTGCGGGGTCACGCCTTGCTCGGTGAGCAAATAATTACGGATTTCATCTGCAAAAGCCTCAGCGGTGATTGGGGCATGAGGCGCAGTCATTTGTGTCATAACAATTTTTCCTTCTGTTGTTAACACACTCCATTATGCCTGACCTTATCTACCTTGGGCCCTTATGGCAGTAGCTCGTCGCCGCTGTCTTCCCGGTCCCCCGCCTAGGGGCTGGCCCGGTGGGTAAGCAGGCTGGATGGAACCGGTCATTTACCATCTGCGGCTTCCACCCATCGTTTCCGCCCTGGCCCTGGGGCCCGGTCGGCTTTCTCGCGATTCCATCAGACCGTGCTTTTTCTCGGTATTCCCGTGATTTGCACGTTCTAAAACGCTCACTATATTACATGCAGATAAGCACAAGGCAAGCCGGCCAAGTCGCATCCGTCGCAGCCCCTTCACCGTTTCCTCTTTATTTCCTCTTTATGCCCTCCCCGTGCCAGAATCAAGGCATGGCAGTAATCAGGAATTCCGACATCCTTCAAGGAGAGAAGGCTTTTGATGGCTTGGGCTAGGGAAGCAGAGCATCGCCGGCTGGCAGGAAGGGCAGACCAACCGGCAGGAAGGAGAAGAAAAACGATACCCGAAAAGTCTGGACGAGCGTCTGCTGATCGACCCGCCCCTGGCTCGTCGGGACTACGCCATGGCCGTGCGTTATTCCCTATATCTGATGGAAAAGCTCGTCCCCGGGCCGGGAGTCGAATTGCGCGTCGCCCCCTTCGGGGCGATCAAGATCCTAGAAGGGCCCAGAAGCGATCCCCACAATCTGACCCCTCCGGACGTCATTGAAGTGGATCCTCCCGTCTGGCTCCGCCTCGCCTGTGGAATCACCACCTGGCAGGAAGAGAAGGAAGCCGGACGCATCGGCGCCGTCGGCCCCCGAGACGACCTGTCCCCCTACTTGCCCCTCCCTTTGATTGAGCTCGAAGCTCAGCTGGAAGCTCAAGTTCGGACGCGGCTTGGGTCTTGGGTTTGAGTTCGGCTGCGAACAGGAATCCGGCCAACAATTAAGAACCCCGGTGGAGAAACACCGGGGTTGAGAGAGAAGAGAGAAGAAGGGTTCAGTTATCAGGCTTAAAACCTGGTCAGCAATACTGACATGTTCAATACTACAGAAATGCCGGACAAAAATCAAGCGGATTTTTGTCGGCGTGTCACAATCTGAGGAATTTTTCTGGCCGACCAGGACCTTTTGACCGGCCGGGACGGAATGCGTCACCCAGACATCGGCCCCGATCACGCAGTCATCCCTCGATCACCGTGTCGCCCCCAGAACGGTGGCATTGGCGTAGATAGTCACCGAGAGCCCACATCCGATGCCGTTTCCCTGACGACGGCGCCGGCGGAATCCTGCTTGAAGGACCGGGCGCCGAGGGTCACCCCTGGTAAAAGCTTTCACGTGGTCGCCCAAGCGGGCGTGTCTGACCGATGACAATCCCGTCCCGTGGTCGATGCAGAAGCTGGCATCGATCCGGGCGCCGTTGATGTCAATCCCGGTCTTTTTCGTGGGCGTATTCGCTCATGATCCTCGGCAGGAAGGGGACGTCCAGTTGGTAAAGGACATGGGCGATGCGATAGATGAAAGTCGCGTAAAACCCCGGATAACAGATGACGATCTCCTGCAGGGAGGGGGCGGAGGGGTCGCCTTCGTAGATGGCCTGGATGTCCGTGAGGACCTCGGCCTTGATCCGGGGCAGCTGTTCGAGAAAGACCCGGCTTTTCTCCCTGCAGGACGAGCAATCCCTCTTCTGAAGCTGGAGGCCAAGCGAATCTGGTTCTCCAGACGGTAGAGAGAGCTCTTGCAAAGAACGGGCCTGATCCCAATCCTTGAACCGGTAGAAGCGGGGAAGGAGGACGGTCTGCACCAGCTTGAGCAGGACGACCGTGCTTTTCCGGTCCGGAACGGGGATGGGGGTGTCCAAGGCGGACGCATCGATGGCGTTGATCCGATCCAGCAGCCGGCCAAGATCCTCGTCTTGGCCGACCTTCTCGGTATCATTGACGGTTCCGTTCGCGCATGTCAACATAAATCACCCCACAGTCCCCGATCAGGACTTCACACCTGTTTCATCTTACCGGCTTAACCCATTTTGGCGCCCATAATCACGCCGAATTCAGCGCCTAATAACCCAATAAGACTGACCCGGCTTAAAACCCGAGCCCCGTCAGCCGGCGAAAAGGGCAGTGGACAGATACCGGTCGCCGGAATCAGGCAGGACCACGACGATCTTCTTGCCTTCATTCGCCGGACCCGCGGCCAGGTCCAGAGCCACCTTCAGGGCCGCCCCCGAAGAGATGCCAGCCAGGATTCCTTCCTTTCGGGCCCAGCTCGGCCCCGGTGGCGAAGGCATCTTCGTTGGTCACGCGGACCACCTGGTCATAGACGGAGGTATCGAGAGCCTCCGGGACAAAGCCGGTCCCAATGCCTTGGATTTTATGGCCCAGGTTTGTCCCTCGAAAGGACGGCGGAAGCGTCGGGCTCCACGGCGACCACGCGCACCTGCGGGTTTTGCTCCTTCAGATAACGACCTGCCCCGGAGATGGTCCCGCCGGTGCCCACACCGGCCACCAAGATATCGACCTGGCCGTCGGTATCGCTCCAGATCTCAGGGCCAGTGGTCTTGTATTGGGCCTGGGGGTTCGCCTGATTGGCGAACTGATTCGGCATGAAGGAGCCGTCAATCTCGTCCAGCATCTCGGCGGCCTTCTTGATGGATCCGGAAATGCCTTTGGGCCCCGGGTGAGAACGAGCTCGGCCCCATAGGGCCTTCATGAGGCGCTGGCGTTCCACGGACATGGTGTCCGGCATGACGATGATCACCCGGTAGCCTTTGGCGGTGCCGATGGCGGACAAAGCGATGCCGGTGTTGCCGGAAGTGGGCTCTATGATGGTGGAGCCTGGCTTGAGCTTGCCTTCGCGCTCGGCGGCCTCGACCATGAAGAGGGCCGCCCGGTCCTTAGTGGACCCGGTCAGGTTGAAGGCTTCCATTTTGGCGTAGACGGAGGCCTTCAGCCCCTTATCCTTTTCCAAATGGGTCAATTCCAAAAGGGGGGTGTTGCCAATGAGTTGGGTGATGGATGTCTTGATTTTCATAGTGCTCCCTCAGATCGTGAAAATTCGTTAACGATTGATGTCGATCATCGATGCCGGTTTTATCAGCACGAGGACCAACTCAGGCCGAGGGGGAAACCATACCGGTCCTATCCTGAGTATCTCTACGGGCATAAAACCCGATCCGCCTATCAGGAGGAAGCGAAGACCGGGTTGGGGGGTTGGGAAGACATCCATAGATATTTATGGACGTTCATAAGGCAAACCGCAGGCGTTTCTGCCCTTTCAGCAGAATGAGAGCTGACAAGTTTGTCTCGACTCCCGCCTGAATCGGCGGGGATGGCGGAAGGCAGACGGATACCGAAACAACGGGGGCAAGAATGATCATTGGCGGAGACAAACACGAGGTGGTCGCGAACATTCGTCATGCCATCGAGAACAAGACGCCTCACAAGTCGGTGGAGGACCGAAGACCCCGTCATCGACAGGGCAGTCGTCCGCAAAATGGCCGATGAGCCAGATCCAGTTCATGCGCACCCGCCGCTTCCATTTCATGAATCATGCCGTCCGCGGGGTCAGTGAGCCCGATTGAGCTGATTGGCCATTCCACTCACCATCGAAGGCCTGGATAAGATCAGGCATGGGGGCGGGGTTCTGGTGGCCCTGAATCACTTCAATCCGTTGGAGAACCTGGCCGTCCGCAAGACCCTGAAGAAGGCCGGATGGAAGCGCCCTTCGTGGTCAGCCAGGCCCTCAATCTGCATGACCGGCTGCAGGCATGATTTTTCGCTATTTCGACACCATCCCCATCATCAAGGACCACGAATCTCTTCACCACCTTCCCTGACGCCCTCAACCGTCTTCCAGGGCGGGGACGCGGTCATCATCTCACCCGAAGAACAGATGGTTCAACCATAGGCGGCCACGCCCCGGGCGTCACGGGGTTCATGATTACGCTGCCGCTTTGGGTGTCCCATCATCTCCCTCACACCGAGGCGATCGATACCGGCAAACCGGAACGGAGCACCAAGGAGTTCGACAAGACACATTACGTGGTCCATGTGCTCGATACCCTCTACCCCGACATGTCCCTTCCCCAGGCGGAACGGAGCAAGGCCTTGCGCGAGGCCGATGACGCCCAGAAGAAAGCCTTCGAAGAGCATTTACCACATGCCCATCGACGCCCCTTCGAAGTGGCGGACATCGTCGGCTGGCATCCTGAGCGGCGGGAAGACCAGGAAGAACGCAAATCCGGCTCTCCAGCCGATGCCTCCCCTGTCGACGGAAGTGAGACCGGCGCCTCCTCTGCCAACAGGGTCGAAGCCACGAAGTGAGACCGATGGACCCCAGGCTGAGAAAGCCCCAGCTGAGGAAGCCCCAAGGATGCTGAATAAGACGAATAAGACCTTCACCTATCAGTCGGCGGCGGACGACCTGGTCGAGTCACCCAATCAAGACTACCGGATCAATGAGAACCACGTCTGGTTCAGGCATGGTCCGGTCTTCCGCTTCTTCTTTTCAATCGCTTACACCATCCTTTTCCTGATTTCCTGGGTCTACGTCCGCTTCCGGCTGCGGGCGCGGATCATCGGCGAAGAAAAACTCAAGCCTTACCGGGGCAAAGCTTCTTCATCTATGGCAACCATACCCCTGACTTTCGGGGATGTGGCCCTGACCATCGTCATCACTCATCCCCGGCCGGTTTCGGCCATGATGAGCCAGGCGAATTCTCGGCATCCCTGTGGTCGGGAAAGTGCTGGAATGGGCCAACATGCGCCCGTCCCCCACACCCCCGGCTGAACATGAAGGCTTCCACTCATGAAATGGACGCCTTGGCCAAGCAGGGAACGGCCATCGCCATCTATCCTGAGGCCCATGTCTGGCCGTATTACACCAAGATCCGTCCCTTCAGCGACCGGTCTTTCTCCTACCCGGCCCGGTACGGGCTCCCCTGTCTCTCCTCCACGGTCACCCACCAGAAGCCACGCTGCGACGTTTCCGCGTGACCGTCTCACATCGACGGCCCCTTCCTCCCCAGGGCTGGCTGACCCGCCATGACGGAGAGCTCTCTGGGGAAAAACGCAGGAAGGAAGGAAACGAAGGCGGCAGCGGAAACAGGATGCGGAGGCGATGGCTAAGAGGAAGAGCGCCGAGGCCGCTTCTTCGAAAATCAGGTGGCATCGGCTATGATGGACAGAGTTCAGCTGTCCACTGCGAATACGTGCGCTACAGAAAGGCATAATCTATGGATCTTCTTTACTGCGGCGACGAACATATGCGCGACGGCCTCCTCATCTCCCTTCTTTCCTTACTGGAGCACACCACCGTTCCGCTGAACGTCCACGTGCTCACCGCCACCATCGACGTTGATGGCGAACAGTGGAGCCCCTTAAAGCAGGAGGACATCGACTACCTGGACCGCCTGGTCCGACAATCGCCTTACTCGGGCGGCGTCGAGCTGATCGACGTGACCGAACAGTTCAAGGCACATCCGCCGACGGCGAATCTGAAAACCCGCTTCTCCCCTTATTGCATGCTTCGTCTTTACGCGGATCTGGTGGACCTGCCGGACCGAATCCTTTACTTGGACACGGACGTGGTCTGCAAGAGCGATCCTGCGACACTGTGGCAGGCGGATAGCATAATCGCCAGATCGCTGGCGTCCTCGACCACTTCGGTTTCATCCTCCCACCGCCAATTGGTTCACCAAACCCTTCTGCTACCTGAACCCGGGCTTGCTCCTCAACATGCCCTACATCCGTAGAGACGGGTCTGTTCGCCAAGTGCCGCGACCTCTGCTCCTGCAAACGGATGTTCCTGTGCGACCAGACCGCCATCAACCGCCTGGCCCGTAAGCGAAGGGTCCTCCCCCGCCGTTTCAACGAGCAAATCAAAACAAGGCCCGATACGATCCTGCGGCATTTCACCACGACCTTGCACATGACCAAGCCCCATACGATCACTGTCAAGCCTTGGGATGTGCCCCGCATGCATAGCGTCTTGGATGAGCACGCCTACGATACGCTTCTTCAGCAGTACCAGTACCATATCGCCCGGATGATGATGGCTTGGACGATGATTCAGGCGACAATTTCAGCAAGAACCTGGACGGCAACCCAGGCGACGGATTCAGCGACAATCCAAACAACGGCCTGACCCGCAGGGTCAAACGGGTTTGGTACCCTTCAAGAGGAGGGGCCGAAAGAACCAGAGGGAACAGAGCCAGAGGTTCTGGAATCAGCGGCGCTGGAGGGAGAGGAAGAACCGAGGGAATCTGAATCTGAAGTTTTGGCGGAGGAGCCGAAGACCGAACCGCTCACCGAACCAATACCAGAGTCGATGTCGGAGCTCGCCGCGAACCGATCCGGTAATCATAACCACCCCAGAACCTGTCCGAGCCCAAGAAAAAGGAAGGCCGACCGTCATCAGCTAGTTCCTTTCCTTTTCCCCGCTTTCTTCAACAACCACTCTGTCCCGCCTGATTTCCACGACGCTCAGGGTGAGGGGCGGCAGTCGCCAAGGCGGCGATTATTAGAGGAATCCACCAAAGGCATATCGACGACGATTCGGAAAAAGGACGGAAAGCAAGGGCATACACGGCCATAGGCCAAAATCACCTTCTCCCACTTCCCGGATAAGAACTTTCTATGATTTTTATCCTTCAAGAGTCCTCCTTATGCCTGCGACCCAAGTTTGGCTATCATTCATTCCTTTGCGGGATGGGATGGTTATTCTTCAATTTCTGAAACAAGCCAGCTCATGTTGAGCAATATCATACATTTTACCGCATGACTAGTACATCATATAGTCCGTAAGGATGAAAAGGAGGCGAAAACGCAAATCTTCCAACGAATACCGCTAGAAGCAAAACCGTCAGACAATCAAATACGATCCGGGAGACGGGGAGTGAGAAGAGTGCCTGGTCGTTAGACCGGGCTATCAGAGAGAAGGAGAGAAGAAAGGTTTCAATTATTAAGAGTGGGTATCTCTTAACCAACATCAGGTTGGTAGTTATTATTAAAGGGCCCAACTCAAGGCTTTCCCTGTGTGTTCCTGAGAAATCGCTGGGAATTGTGCCCTTTTGTAAAAACAGCCCTAAGAACTCCCCTTCGAATCATTCGCGGATCATTCTGCAGGGCTTTTTGCGGCTATTCATCCTTCCGGGTGAGCTTTTCCTGCTCTGATTTCAACCGGGCCTCTTTGGCTTGATGCGGATAGTCCTTTCGAACCGATCCAATTCCTCCTCCACAGCTTCGGGAGGGATCTTCTGGAAGAGGGGGCTGGGCTTGTCGATGGGAGTACCTGGCCGGAGTTCCTCCCGTTCCCAGGCATGGACGGTCTCCCCCAGTCTATAGTTTCCGGTGATGATCGGGTACGAGAAATCAGGATCATCCAAATCGGTCACTTCCTCCACATGCGGAAGCGGGGAGAAAGTCCCGGTGCCGCCCAAGGTCTCATACACCTTCTGGGCAGAATGCGGCAGGAAAGGAGCCAACATGGTGTTGGCATCCATCACGGCCTGGGCGGATGTATACAAGATCGCAGCCAGACGGGCGGGATTGTCCTTCACCTTCCACGGTTCGGTGGCCGAGATGTACTTGTTGATTTCCTGGACGATGCGCATGGCCTCTGTCAGGGCCGCCTTTTGCCGATGATCCTCAATCAGGCCGCCCACGGAGGCGAACCCCTCTTCGGTCATCTTTCAGCAAGGCCTTATCCTCCTCCTGGAAATCGGAAGGATCGACGGCGGGGATCTGACCGAAATTCTTATGCAAAAGCACGGCCACGCGGTTGACCAGATTGCCCCACGAGGAAACCAGCTCATCGTTGTTATGGCGGACGAATTCAGCCCAAGTGAAATCGGAGTCGGACGTCTCCGGGCCGGCGATGGAGATGTAATACCTGACGGCATCCACCTGATAGCGGGCGAGGATGTCTTTGACGTAAATCACGATGCCACGGGAAGAGCTGAATTTCTTGCCCTCCATGGACAGGAATTCAGAGGCTACCACCTGGGTGGGCATGTTCAGCTCGCCGAACTCGCCCGGCTCGCCTCCTTTGCTGCCCTGACCGTTATAGCCCAGGATCTCCGAAGGCCAAATCTGCGAATGGAAGGTGATGTTGTCCTTCCCCATGAAATAGTAAGCCGGGGATTGGGGGTCATTCCACCACTGACGCCACAAATCCGGGTCCCCTTGGCGTCGGGCCCACTCGATGGAGGCGGACAGATAGCCAATCACGGCGTCGAACCAGACGTAAAGCCGTTTATTCGGGTTATCGATCCAGCCATCCACTGGGATGGGGTCCCCAATTGATGTCCCTAGTGATGGCACGAGGCCCACCTCGTTGAACAGTCCCAGAGAGAAGTTGATGACGTTGGTCCTCCATCCTTGGCGGGTCTTGAGCCTAGCGTAATTCGCCTCGGCCAAGGCGGGGAGATCCAGGAAGTAATGTTCCGTTTCCTGGAAGACCGGGGTCTCACCGTTGATTTTGGAGCGGGGGTTGATGAGATCGATGGGGTCCAACTCGTTGCCGCAATTGTCGCATTGATCGCCGCGAGCCCCATCCGCACCGCAAATCGGACATGTCCTCGATATAGCGGTCAGGCAGGGTACGCCCGGTGGAGGGGAGGATGGCTACCATCTCGCGTGCCCTTGTAGATGTAACCGTTCTTCAGGCACTGTTTGAACATCTCCTGGACCACGTTTTCGTGGTTCTTGGTGGTGGTCCGGGAAAGGTCGTAGCTCAAAACCCGCTGCACAAATCCCGGGCGATGACGCGGTTATACCGATCCGCCAGTTCCTGGGCGCTCACCCCTTCGGCGTCGGCCTGGACCAGAATGGGGGTCCCGTGCTCATCCGTCCCCGAAACCATGAGGACCTCATTCCCCTTCATACGTTCGTATCGGGCATAAACATCGGAGGGGACGCCGAAACCGGCCACGCGGCCGATATGGCGAGGGCCGTTGGCATAAGGCCAGGCAACAGCTACTAATACGAGTCATAAGCACATTATCCCTAGTAATCCTGACAGCAAGCGTTGTTTTCGATGAGGTGAGTTATTCACTTTTCCTGCTCGAATGGTTGGGGACAAGGATGGTGGATTCATGTGGATCGTCACCCGCCGGCTGGGTATAAGTCAGGACTTATCCACCCTGTCCACAATTTCCTGACCTCCTCTTGCCTTCCCGGCCTGGCTGGATACACTGTGATTTACCCCTTGCGAAGACGGGGCGCCGTCGTCCCGGATGCGCAAGGAAGAAGGAAGGACATCCCATGAGAACCGAAATCGTACCCACCATGTACGGGTTGAGAGGCAGCGATAGCGGCCGGACGCCCATATTCCGCACCTGCGGCATCAGCGGGCAAGCGGGCATCTACCGGTTGGTCCACGCCGGGGTCATCACCCGGCTCGACGAGCACTCTTTCTTCCTGACCACGCAAGCGTCCGACGTCCCCGGCCGGGCGCGGATCATCCGCGGAATCCTTCCTTACAACACTGTCGCCAGCGTCTGGCTGGCCGCATGATCTGCTGAGGGGATTTCCTTCGTCATCGATTTGATTTTCTCGTCCCATTTCCGCTCCCCCATCTCGGCAGATCGGTCAGGGTATCCAACCGTTACCTGTCGGATGAAACCATCGCCCATATCGGGGTGCAGAAATTGACCACTCCGGTGCGCACCGCCTGTGAAATCGCCTGTTTAGGCGAAAAGGAAAGACGAGAGGGGAAAGCTTATTCCGTCATCGGGAAACTGGCCCAGGACTTCGACTTCACCCATAAGTGATCGCTTGCGTTTTCTGGACGCCAATCCTCGCTGGCCCGGCCATGACGACGCCACGGTCGCCTTCCCACAACACCAACCTGTGCAGGCTCATATGCGCCTTCTCGCCCGGCGAAGGAACAGACCAGGGAGACCACCTTGCTTTTGGAAGGTCCACAAGGAAGGGACCAGGTGGAGGATTTGACTGGTCTATATGACGGACAGGATGCGGGCGGCCATCATATCGGGCAGGAGGCCAAGAGGTCGGCCAAGCGGGAGACCAAACGAGATTCAAGGAGGGATGTGGGGCAGAGGCCGGAATGGCAACTCCAACAGGGAACCGGAGCGCAGCACGCTTTCTCCGGATTAGCGACGGGTTCCAGTTAGATCCCTTCCTCCCTTCCTCAGCTGCCCTCGCCACCGCTGAAACTGACCGCTTTATCTGCAGCCAGCAGCGACCGGGAAGAGGTGCTGACCCATATCGCTGAGGAACCGGCCGGATCTGGTGTTGTTGGATCATAGCCAATCGCACGCTTCGACCTGGTTGTTGGAGCGCATCTCTCACCATTAGAGGACCTCATGTCAAGGGATTGCTTTGATCTTCTTTTTGATTTTCTGGGCCTTTAGCCGCCTGCGACGGGAATCATTCCTTCCCTGGAGGAGCGAGCACGGCGCTGTAGACCTCTGCGATTCGGCAAAGAACCATCAGGCAAGGATGCTCGGAGCACCACTTGGGCCATGGCTTTTTCTCACTTTCATCCCTCCTCTTGCGAGCGCTCAGAGGGAAAGCTGGCCAAATCGGCGAGGACAGGACGGTAGCGTAGCGCTCGCGGCTTTGCGATGCTGGCTCCTGCGACACCAAGACGATCTCCCTCGTGGCGGGTCGGTTTCAACGCCCTCGTCTGGATACCCGCGATCGGGCCCCGCCTGACCTCCCCTCATCAATCCTTCGTCAATTCACGGGCCAGCCATGGGCCGACTCACTGACCAAAGACCGCTTCCCAAATCCCTGGATGGACTCTCCGCGCGGTGAGGGGTCTCGTAAAACACGATGGTGCGTATCTCAGCTTTCAAAGACCGCAAGGCCCGTGCATACGTTCACTGTGTTTAGCGGGAAGGAAACCCTCATAGCAGAAGCGGGTCCGTCGGCAGGCCGGACAAGACCAAGGCGTCAAGGACCGCTGAAGGGCCAGGAGCGCAGGTGACCGGAAGGCCACGGTCAATCGCCTGCCGGACAATGGCCAATCCAGGGTCGTTGATGGTGGGCATTCCGGCGTCGGACACGACCAGCACGGTCTCCCCTGCTCCACCTGGTCCAAAAAGCCCCGAAGCCTTAACCGCTCATTGTGGTCGCGATAAGTCGACGACTCTGCCTGAGACCTTCACCCCATACGATTGGCCAAATCAGAGACGACGGCATCTTCGGCGGCAACGACGCTCTCGCCATCTCCAGCAAGGCGGCCAGACGGGCGGACCCGTCCCCGATGTTCCCTATAGGGGTCGCGGCCAAGACGACCTTGCCTTTCATAGGCTCGTACCATTTCTCTAAATTGTCAGGGTTGGCCCAGGAAGTGGTAGTGGAGGCTGGCCCCAGCGGTTCGACGAACTCATCAGTCATACTTGTAAACCCACCATGGCGAAACGCAGGGCGAAGGCCGTACTCGCATGAAGATTGGGAGAAGATGAGCCAAGACCGGACCTGTCTGGTTTGGCTGCCTAAGATATGAAAAAGAGCGACAGTACCGATATGCATCAAGACGACATACTCGTAGAACTCGTCGAGACGACGAGGGATCCGCTAAGGAAGATAGGGGAGGCGCGATGGCGGCGAAAACGCAGATGGACAAGAAGGACGATGAAACCAGAGAAGCCATAAAGACGCCGAAAGACGGCTATATGCCTATTCTTCACGGCAAGTCCGCAGGGGATGGACGCAGAATCAACCGGCTGCCTAGTCTGGGCGGGAGAGGTTCAGCGCTCACGTGTATCCCCGGCCTTCCCAGTCTTCGCAAACCACCTTCGCGGTCTTCCCAACTTTCCCACTCTTCCCAACCCGCTACGTCCGCCAAGGCGGCCCAAGCGTCCCTACCTGCCGTGCGACCAATCGGAAGACAGGAGACCCGGCTTAGCTGGCTCATCACCGCCTTGGTCACCATCTTCGGCGGCATGCTCAGATTCATTCGACTGACCAGCCCCACGGCATCGTCTTCGACGAGACCACTACGTCAAGGACGCCTGGACCATGCTTCTGACCGGAGAGGCGCGGGACTGGCCCAAGAAGATCGGGACGACCTCAGTCAACGACCTTTTCGCCTTCGGCAGCACCAACCACTGGAAATCCACGGCTGAATACGTCGTGCACCCTCCTTTCGGCAAATGGCTGATCGCATTGGGCCTCAAATTCTTCGGAGGGGCCTATAACATCGCCGCTTGGCGCATCTCCACCGCCATCGCTGGAACCATCGCGATCCTCCTCCTGTGCAGGGTGGCTTTCCGCCTCTTCCGGAGTATTCCCCTCATGGCCATCGCCGGCCTGCTCATGAGCGTGGACGGTCTGGGAATAGTCATGAGCAGGACAGGAATCCTGGATAACTTCCTCATGGTCCTGGTCCTGGCCGCCTTCCTTTGCCTGCTTCGCCACCGGGATTGGGCCATTCATCGGCTGAGCACCGCCAGGGATTCCACGGCAGGCAAGGCCGCCCTGGGGGCTGGGGCCCTCTCGTCTTTCTCTCTCCGTGGCGACTGCGACGCGATCTTGCTTGGTCTCAGCTGCTCGGTGAAATGGTCCGGCATTTACTTCTTCGCCGCCTTCGCCGTCATCTCCGTCCTTTGGGATGCCTGCAACAGGCATGAATTCGGTTTCCGCGGATGGTTCGCGAGCGCCATCCTGCGCGATGGCCTACCTGCGGCCTTATACATGATCCCCACCGTTTTCCTGACTTATCTGGCAACTTGGGGCTTATTGGTTCATCCACCCTGATTCCTACATGCATCAGTGGGCATCGGCCCATCCAGGCCAAGGGATCGCATGGCTTCCGGAAGGCCTGCGCTCTTTCGTCGAATATCATCGGCAGATGTGGATCTTCCATACCGGTTTGGATACCCCGCATACATACATGGCCAACGCCTGGCTTTTTGGCCTTTGCAGATCCGTCCGACCAGCTTCTGGTGGACCGACCATAGATGGGATCCCCGCGCTCTGCTCTTCCTCGCACGGACCCGCCTCGATTGCGTGACCGATGTGGTCGCCTTTGGGCAATCCCCTCATCTGGTGGCTGGGAACCCTATGCGCCATCCTGGTGATTGATATCGCCGTCATCGCCCGTCAAGGCGATTGGAAGGCAGTGGCGGTCCTGGCCGGATGGCTGGGCGGATGGCTGCCCTGGGTCCAATACACGCATCGCACCACCTTCAACTTCTATGCCATCGTCATCCTGCTCCATCGATCCTCTTCCATCATCTATCTGCTTGACTGGTTGCGGCAGACGATCCGGGTCCGGGCTTTCAGAATCACGGTGGGAATCCTCTTGACCACCATCATCGCCATTTCATCTTCTTTCACTCTCATCTGACCGCCATCCCTGTCACCTATGACTTCTGGCGGGCCCATATGTGGTTCACCACATGGATCTAGCTCCCCGCTTGACCCTCTTCTTCCCCCACCCCGTGATTTGTCAGGATTTTGTCGAGCTTCCCGCCTCCTGGCTCCTCGAGAGGCCACAGGAAAAGTCCTCATGTTAGACTTAGCTCAGCGGTTTTGCCTACAGATAAGCAAGGAGCAGCATGGTCATCCACTTTTTCGTCAATCTTCTTAAAGATCCCGCACCGCTATCGCCGGCTGGATCACGACTTTGGGGCTCGGCCCGACCCTATGCGATCATCTTCCTGATCATCTTCATCGAGACAGGCGTGGTCTTCTTCCCTTTCCTGCCGGGCGATTCCCTACTTTTCGCCGCTGGATACTTCGCCGCCGACCCCAAATATCCGATTACCATCGGCGCCTTGCTGCCTATCGTTTGGCCTGCCCGATTCTTGGCGATGAATGCAACTACTTCATCGGCCGTTTTCTTCGGCCGCCGAATCGTGGAATCCGGCAAGGTCAAGTCCATGACCCCTGAGCGCATCGCCAAAACCGAAGGCATGATCGACCGCTGGGGGCCTCTGGCCGTTTTCCTCGGCCGCTTCTTCCCCTTCATCCGCACCTTCATGCCTTTCTTCGCGGGCATCACCGGGATGAAATGGCGCCGGTTCGCTCCGTTCAGCATCTTGGGCGGTCTGACTTGAGCTCCATCTCTCACCCTTCTCGGCTACTTCTTCGGCGGCATCCCCACCGTTCAGCGGCATTTCGAGCCAGGATCGTGGGGATTCTGCTCATCTCCCTGATTCCCACTTTCGTAGGACTGATCAAAGCCAAGACGAACTCCTCCAAGAGAAAGAAGGCTGCTCAAGCGGTCGCCAATGACCTGAGGCTGCTGAAGAAGCCGAAGCCACTGCTGCCTCCGATATCGCCTAAGGTCTCATGTAAGGTCTTATGTAATGCCGCAGGAGGCCTCGCCTAGCGAACACAGGCCGAAGCGGGAAGCGGGAAACCCTCAGTGGCGGCAAGGACTGGGGGCTGGTGTACCATAGGTGACGTTGGCTTTCAAGCTTGGGGCTGTAGCGCAGTTGGTAGCGCGCTTCGTTCGCATCGAAGAGGTCGGGAGTTCGACTCTCCTCAGCTCCACCCGTGATGCGGGTAACCGATGCCCCTGCCCCATCGGGCTTCTTATCGATTTATCGATATTCTTCACTGTCCAGGCGGCTTTACGCGGCTGACATGCGGATCGGTCATCGTCATTGCTTTGCCCGCACATGGTGCTACAACGATTACTGTCATTCCGATCGCTTATGGCTTCGGACGCAAAATTCAAATAAGGTTTATTCAAAGGCAGGAAATGTTCGAGAGTCTTTCCGACGAAACGATGCTCATAGCGGTGGACATCATCATAATCATGACGATCAGCTCTCCTCGGATATACAGCCTCACCGCATCCTCCGGCAACCCTTTTCGCTACCCATATTTCGTTTATACTTTCGACGTATCCTATAAAAAGGAATGTTGACATCACAGACTACGTTGATGGATCTCCATGCGATGAACGCAATTAGGGACATGCTCATCGCCCCATCAGCGAAACATCATCGATTGAAGGAGACGACCGAGGATTACCTGGCATCCTGCGTTCTGAGAAGCACCGGACAAAACAGTACCGGGAAATCCTGGATGATCAGCGCTTTCCAGTTCGAGACGGTACGCGGGCAGACGCGTTACCGGCAACGGAATTATATAAGGTCGTCATATCGGGTCCCTGTTTCGGATAAAAGGCTGGTGGCCAATTGGCAATGGCTCCTCCAACGTCATTACGCGTTATCACAAATCGGATATGAGACGACACTCAAAAATTACAGCAGGAAGAACCAGCGTAAGTTGATGACTGCGGCTTTACGCCGACGAATTATGGAACGCGACAACTATACGTGCAGACATTGTGGGAAGTATGTGCGCAGATGAGGTCGGGCTCCACATCGATCACATCATCCCCATCGCGAAAGGCGGCAGAACCGTTCCATCGAATCTGCAGGTGCTCTGCTCAAAATGCAACGGGCGCAAAGGATCCCGAGGCTAGCCACCCACCCTGGCGGCAGGATCTCGGTGCCGGATTTCAGAGCCTGATCCCTCTTTGCCGGCAATAGGAGACCAACGACTGCGGGTAGACCAAAGACGCTGAACTCCTCAGGTCCTGTATATCGCGTACCCCAAAAGGGCCATCAGAAGGCGAATATGTTCTTTCCACTCGTCAACCAGCGCAACGGTTCCCTCCACGCTTCCTCCTGAATGGCTTTGAGGAAGAATCTCGACAAGCCCACGCAGTCGGCTCCCTGATGCCAGATATTTCACCACGTCAAGCGGGGTTCCGACCCCTGAGGCGATGATGCGCAGATCGCGAAACGCTCGCCAGCAGGAAGCCAGCAAGGATCGCAGTGCTGATCCCCAAGACTAGAATAGGAAAAAATCAGTCTGCGCCAGGCTGAACCGTGAGTTGAAGTTCATGGTCTCGCCTTGGCAGTCAGGGCGGCGCAGCGCTTCCTTCCGCCGGCGATGCGGTTAAAATTCGTTCCCCTTGCCGGCGAGTCAGCAGCGGACTCTGGGGAATAAAACCGTTCACCGTTTCCAGCTCCGTGAACCACCTCTTTGACGTTGACGGAACGCCCGCTTTCGCGTCCTTGGTCACGATGCTGACCGATATGGTCCGTCGTAAATCACGGTTGCTTCGGCGTCACTGTTCCTGGGCATTGAGATGACTGCAAGCCTGAGCGTCCACCATCTCCACCACCAGCGGGCCGCCTCAGCAAGTGCTCCGCCCAAGGTTGGCGATAAATTCACGTTCAGGTTATCACGCAGGTCGATAAAACCCTGCACTTCCGGTTTCTTGACCAAGTGCTCGTGGACCCCAGAGCCATGGCCGCACCTGTCCTGGAAGCGACGGCGGCCAGCTGGGAATTCAAAGCGTTGGTCTAACCCTCCCTGTCATCGCGTTGATGAAGAAAGGGGAAGACTCGGGCGATGCCAGCCACAGTGGAGCTGATGTCAACCTGTCCACGGCGATTTCCGGCAAAGCCTGATGAATGAACTCGCATTGATCCAGCTCGTCCCAGACCGCCAGTTGATAAGGCTCGACCTCCTGGGAGCGAATACGGGCGGCCAGACGAACGTGGTCGTCTTTCCGGCTGGAGATAGTGGCTCGGTCGTCCACCAGCCCCGATGAGAACGACCTGGGTTTATCGTGAGGCTTGGTCATGCTTGTCCCGCTTTCCTTGGAAGACAGCCGTGGGCGTACCGCCCATGCTTATTCTTCTGGTTTTGATGATTTCCTCGTGGTATTTATCTGTGATGGCTGTGCTGTATGCCTTCCATGGCTTTGTTGAGGCAGAGACGATGCTGGTCAGATAGGGTGAGGCGTCGGTTTCAAAGGTGAGAGCGTGGTCGTGGCCTTTCTTTTTCAGGGCGGCCAGATCAGTGCCAAGAATAATGGTGACGTTTTGCGGGCGAGGGCGGTGGCAATCTTGTCTTTGGGAAGTCCCTCAGATTGGATTTCCTTGTCATTACCATGCGTGTTCCTCCTCTGTTATGATGGCCTCTCCCGGGCGGAAGCGATTGTTGTTCATAGGTTGTCTTCCTGGTGGTTGAGTTGGGTGTCCCATTGGCGGAACCGGGTGGCCAGGGTGGGCGTCCTTGTCCAGGAGGGTCTTCAGGGCGGCGCTGGTTGTGCGTGTCAGCTCGTCCAGGCTCTCATGGACTTTCTTCACCCGATCCCGGTAGAGCGTCCATGCTGGCGGTGGCCTGCTGGATGAACCGTTGCTTGGAGTGGCCTTCCTGGGTGGCGATGTCGACCAGGTCGTCGCTAGGAAAGATCGCCGACGGAGGTGAACTGGTAGACGTAGATGTCGGTGATGTCCTCCCCACTGGGGAGCGCAGGTTCTTGAGGGCTGTGTCCGCGCGTAGCTGCGTGGCGTCGATGGTCTGTTCGGTGAGGGCCAGGCTGCCGTCGGAAGCCCACTGGTAGCCGCCCCAGGAGTGTTGCTTGCCGATATGGTCCATCGGGTTGGAGCCTCCCGCGTCCGTGGATTCCACGTGCCGCACCTGGCCGACGGCCTGCTTGTCGTCCCAATAGCCGATGGGCACGAGGTCCTGGGAATCCACGTAGTTCTTCACCCGGCTGCCGTAGGAGCAGGGCGCGCCTCTTCTGCTTTTCCGGCAGGGCGGGGTGAGACGTCGGGGCCTTCGTACAGCCAGGCGCCTTTGATTCTTTTCGCCTCCGCCTCATCCAGACTGGACACCGCGTACTGGCCGTCCATGGACCCCAGGGAATGCCCATACACCTCCACGCTGCAGCCGGGATTGTCCTTCAACGTCTTCTTCAACAACCGCGACGCGTCTTTCAGCTGGCCCGTCACCCAGGGAGGGCGAAGGTCGGGCATAGACGGGCGAGTCAGCATGTTGAGAAGAGGAGGGCAAGGCCGATCCGGCACAGGAGGGGGCGACGGAGAGGACCCCATGATCCGCCCGGCCATCGGCCAATCGTTCATCGTCCAATCCTTGCTGAGCAGCATATTCCCCAGCGACCCCTGGTAGATCACCCGGATCGTCTTCGTCTTCGGATCCTCGACCACCAGGGCGTCCAAACCGCTCGGATTATCCCCTTCACCCCATCCCGGCCACGCACCACCCGCGTCACCCTACCCAATTTTGTCTTGTAATGGTCAATGGAAAAGGGATGTCCGGTTTTCCAATTCTCATCCTTATACCCTGCTCTGGCGATTTCCATACGCTGCAAATCCGTGTAATCATCCATCACTCACTCCCTCCTCCCATCGCCCTCACCGGACTTGTCGGATCGGGTCTTCTGGGGGTGGGGAACTCCTCGGGATGCGCCTTGCGATACTTCTCCGCCGCGTCATCCGTCTCATCCCACCCCTTCCTGTAACGCTCGTCCAACAGGGCGGACAGTTCACGGACGGGCCGCCGCCATCGTCTTCGATGGGCCCGTACCCTCGCCGGCGATATAACGCCGGTCAATGGGTGAAGCTGACGCCTAGTTTCCTGTCATTGTTGACGATGGTATCGAAGAAAATAGCCCCCATGGGACTAGGGTCTCAATGGAGCCGTCATCGATATAGTAGGTTCTGATCACCCCCTGTCCATCCAAAGCATGGGTCGGTGTTCTCTGAGCCCTCCTCGATGATCTTCCTGACTTCCTGGGAATGGACGATGCCGACCATCTCCTGCCGGTAATCCATGGCTTTCCTCCTCTCATACACACTAACAACCGGAAGGAACACCCACCACCGACCAGCAGAACGGCTCAAAAGCCATCACCAGCCAGGAACACGACGCCTCCTCTACGACGCGCAGCCTCCTTCCATCAAAAACTTGCGTCCCATTATGTGCGCGCCGATCTCACGAGAACAGTTCAGAGGGGTCACCTTTCTCCAACCATTTTTGACGCAACGTGCCCTGGTCTCTTCCGTCACCTGCAAGCCAACCCGCGATTCCGCAATCACCGCCGCCTGCGCCGGAAACCTAACGCCGCCAGGCTCAGCTCAATCTGCGCTCAATCAGATCCGGTCACGGCATCGGTCCTCGACTCCTAACAGCTGCGCAGGAACCATGGTCGCCAGCCATGCGGAAAGATGCGCCATTTGAATGCGGGCAGCATCAATATCGCGAATCTGAGCCAGCAGGGCGGCGTAAAGAGGACTCGCGAAGAAAACGCCGGGCAATCCTGGTCGTCTCCCCGGCCTGCCGAGCGTCATCGTATGATCCACCTTTTTCACGACCAAGCGAACAGGATTTTTGGTGAAGATCCACCACAGACGAAGCCAGGATGTTTCAGGCGAAGACCCACCTCCTGTTGCGAGCGCATGAAGGATTTCCACGATCAGTCTCTTTTGCAGTGAGACCTCAAACCTGGGATGCGAATCTCATACCCTGCCGCCTGCCTGCACCAAAATGGGAGGAAGAGGCGGGAGAACCAGTCCAGCCGATGAAGAAATCAAGCTCAGACGCCAGGTCAAACGGTTTGATAACAAGCTTCGGCCATGGCAGAGGCGACCAAATCGAGCTATGAGGCAACGCGCGGTTTTTCTGTGCGACCATCCCTGCTCCGGACGGCGAGTAGCGGAGAGGCGGCCGAGAAAAGAACGAGACGGCGATGTCGCGCCGGAACCGTTGTCTTTCAGGAGCCAGCAAGGCTGCCATAGCCAACTTGTAGACGATGACCACGTGAGGCGTCTCCGGGATTTTCCGATGATGGCTGCGGCGTTTTCTTTGAAGGCCATCCGCAGAATTCCGTAAGACGGATATGACGGCGACGATAGAGGCTCCGGATGAGCCGAAACCGTACCCACGTCGCGGAGACGCGATCGTCCAGATCGGAGTCCACGGGCTGCTGTTCCCGGTCGAAGGTCGATCCCTGGGAAACCAAAAATGCGAGACAAACTCCGAGCGGGCGCCTCCACACCGTCGCCAGGGGGCTTCCCGTTTTCCGCGCCAGGGAATCTCACTGCCTGACACAAAGCGGCAGGCCCCTGATGCCTGATCCTCGTACTCGCAAAAGGTCGAGTTCGGCTCCTGTTGATCGGGGGAAAGGGAGGAGGCGAGGTCATCGTTCTGGAGCCCATGCCGCAGGATCGATTCCTGTTCCCGTCCGGACTGCACGGGACCATCCTCTTCCCGGTCCGCGAGGGCCGTCTTCGAGTGAGCTGTCGCGGTCAAATACCGACACCGGAGCCACAATCGATCGGATATCCTTCCACTACGGCGTAATTTCAGCAGGTAGGAGCTTCCCGGCACGCGGACGGGTCACTCGATCCGGGGTCGCCGAAAGCTACGCCAGGAGCATTTTGAGAAGCGGAAGGAGGGGTCATCGCCACCTGCTCGCACTTTAACGAGCCTTAACGGGCAATGGTCTTAGTGGTCTTGTATAATAACTTGAAAGGTCCCTGTCGGCCTGCCAAAGAAGGAACCGGCCTGCCAAAAGTCCTAACAGGGATCTGACAGAAGTCTGGCAGGTTCAGACGGTGCAGACGGTTCAGACGGAAGCTCTCATAAGCTGGGACCATCAGGCGAGGAAATCCAGGAGATCGGCCCCGATCCACTGGTCGACTGGAAAAGAGCGGCCTGAGGGAAACGTTCCACGCAGCCGACGAGATCTCAACTCTTCCATCTGGCTTTTACGACAAAGAATTTTTCACGTTCAGACTGCCGTCCATGGTACGAACAAGTCGAAAACGCCTTCTTGCCGGCATAGCCCACACGAATTCGATGACCCTCCCCAGGAGCGGGGCGGTCAGACAAGTGGGAGGGGTCGTCCAGGAGAACATGGTGGCATGGAGATTTCATCGCATTCGCCTCCATGGCACTGGCCGATCAAATCCACATCGGTTTGCGGATCCTCCAGAACACGCTGGAAAGATCGCGCGCCGAAGCCTGGCTGGCGCAGGAAGGGTGGAGGCGGTCTCCGCCGTGTGTTTCCATGCCAGCTTGCGGGAGCTGATCTTCTTCTTCCTGTGCTCAAGGCGTCGGCGATCAGCCAAGATCCCACTTCCCATCATCAACCGGCGGGGCGAAGCGAACGTGGCATCCTCACGCTGACCGTGTGTCCACTCGACGAAGCCGCCGAAGCTGCGCGTGGCGAGGCTGGACCCTCAAGCCGGGCGCATGCGGACAGGGCCTGGTCCGATAAGTGATCGGCCTGTCCCGCCCGCCAGCCAGCCTGAAGTCATCCCGCAAAGCCCAGGCCAGGGCGGTCGTGCTGAGCCGAGGAGGACGCCAAAGCCAGCGGTCGATCGGCGCACGATTATGGCTGATGATGGTCAGCGGGGTTGCGGCTGCAGGGAGCTGAGGGAATCAGGGCAGTTGCGGAAACGAGGGAAAACTCCGCAAGCGAACCCATCGACCCTCTCGGGCTTCTCCTCCCTGCTCCTGGCCGTCCAGGATGCAGATGCCAGCGGCCATCCGAGCTGGGCATCAGGGCCGTGTCCGTATAGAGGAGTCCAGTCAGGAAAGGCTGCTGATGGGAAGAATCAGCTACGTCCCGCTTGTCCAGTATTTGATCAAAGCGATATTGGCATGCGCGGGCGGCGAAGGCAAAGGTGGCGTTATCAGGGCAAGGATCTCCTCCACGGTCACTTGACTATTCAGGTGCAGGCGCTCGCATGGGACGGCTCCGGCAGCCCAGCAGGGCCTCTTTTCGCCCGCTTGACCAGGGTCTTCCCAAGACTCCCCAGCCAGCCCATCAGAGGAAGAGCCTTGACACCACTGCCGTGGATCGGCGGCAACCGAAAGCGATCATGCTACGGCCTCCGCGGCCGCTCCGGTCGCTTATTCTGCGGCGCAGTCTGACCCGGCAGGCGGCGGCACTCAGACGGTCAGGTCTCAGGACTCGAAACAGCAGGGAAGAGAGAACCCTCATGGGCCCCGTCCATGATGTAGCCCAAACGGCGCACATCCCCTGCCGCAGGGCGCGAGCGCAATCGGCCGTCAGCCTGCGCGGCGATCGAGTGTCTGCCGCCTGCCGGGCCTCGTTCTTGTGAATAAAGCAATTTATGCACATCCTCCACGGCCTCCTCGTCCTCGAATCCCGGTGTCGGCCACGATCAGGACGCCCGGACAAGCCAGATCGAAAGTCGGGTCTGGCCTCGCTCGAACCAGACGGCCTTGTCGTGAGCGGTGGCGATGAATCAGGCTCGGAAGCAGTTGCCATGGGCCACGTTTTTCGCTGATCTGACTGTAATCGAAGATCTCCTGCTCGCTAAGATGACCCTGAATAGGCCGCTATGGCGGGGTCGGGGCGACGGCTACTGGCGGCCAGACCCCATCCCCTTTCCGCGGGATGGTGGAGACGATGTTGATGTCGAAGCAGCTGCGGCAGGCAGAGGCGGTTATGGAGGGCGGCCTGAGCTTCTTCCAGGTTGTTGAGGTTGAACGGGGCCGATTCGAGGGGCCGCTGTAATAGTCGCAGGTCAGGTGGAAGCGGGGGTCCGGATAGCTGCTCCCATTCGCGCTGACCACTACGTCAATCGCGGTGGTCATCAAGGCAGGGCGATGGCCGTCGAAATGAACCACCGAATGTTTCCCCCAATCAGGATGACCTTCCCGTGGGCGGCCACGGTAAATCCGGCCAGGCTGAGCGGGCGGGTTCCGGCGTCTTTTTCCGTCTGCGATGATAAACCTTCACTCATACTCGCCAGATTAGTCATGATTCTTACGCCTTTCTCAAGGAGAGAAGACCTCTGCAGAATCTACCCCGAAAGCGGGAAGATGGGAGAAAGAAGAAGGGGCAGGGAATGAAGGGAATGAACCCGCCCCTATGTTGAGGGCACGAAAAAAATGCCTCGATTTGCCCAGAATCCACGAGAATTCGGTACAGCATTCCGAGAAAACGTTTGTACTTCCATTCTATCGACTCAAAAAGCAAGGTTAGCCGACGACACGCGAAAAATCACGGGATTAGGGGCACATTTCGATTACAAGAGGCGAAAATTATGGACAAATCGTTTCTTATTCCTGTAATCTCAGCGTTTTTCGACCATAATTCATAGACTTAGGACCACAAGGGTCTTTCGGTCCAGGGGAATCCGTGAGCGCGATCGATTCCCCGCGGAATCGTTCAGAAGTTTCAGTCACGCCTGAGCCGGACCCGGGCGGAGCAATCCAAAAGGATGATGAGGACACTATGGCACGTCGAGTGGACACCGCAAGTTTTATCAAACACGCCGCTGGCGTGTGGGTTTGGTGCGCGGCTGTCGTCGTCATCGCCTGCCTGGTGGGCTTTTTTCGTGGCTATGAAGACGGTGACCATCTCACCACGATGGGAAAATCTGCACCGCCCATGCTCATGGCCGCGGCTTACGGACTCCCTGACCGGCAGGGATCCGGTCAAATCCCACGATTTCACCACCTCCTCCACGGCGATCTTCTCTGCGTAATGGGGACACTGTGACCGTCCGCACGGCTTACCAGGCGACCATCACCATCGACGGGCAGGTGGTCTCGTTCTGGACATACGCCCAAAACGCCGCGGATGTCCTCAACGCTTCTTCAAACAGAGCGAGCGGAACGCGGTCAAGGTTTCCGTGGATATCAACAACGCCCACAACACCCCTCACCGGAGGTTCTCGCCATCTCAGCCAAAGAGGCCCAAGGTACCCGCAGGTCGATGGGAAGAGATCTGCGCGACGATGGCGACGCGACGGTGCATGGCGACTCTGGACTGCCCACAACGTCTAACTGGGCAAGAACGCGCGTGAACGTCGTCAAAGAGGTGACGACGACCATCGCGCGATGCAAAAGATGCTCCATGCCACTTCGACAAAACAAGGGATCCTGCGCTACGACCCAGCGCATCGACGACCCCTCCCTGCCCCAGGGGCGCCGGGGTCATCTCCAGGAAGGGAGGCCGGCTTGGAGGCTGATACTCACCGCAATGTCCCTCGTGGATGGAAGGTGGAATCACTCCGCTTGATCAAACGCGAAGTCACCTCATACGCGGTCAGCGAAAGTCATCTCGGTTTGGCAAATTCACAAGCCCCAGCGACCTTCTGCGGATGGTGATTCCTCGTCCGGGAAGAGATTCAGAAGAAGGAGGCGGAGCTCCTCTTCCCAGGGCCCGAACAAGTCCAGTTCCTCCCCTCGCCACACCGTCTGACTCTCGCCTCTGGTCCCTCTTCAGGTTCAAAGCTCCCGCAGACGATTCGACGATGCGCGTCGGCGAAGAAAGGAGTTCCGCTGCAAAGCGAAGTCGGCCAATGAGGCGGCCCGCAAGGCGGCAGGAGGCGAAGAGCGGCCGCGGATGGGCAGGCTCGGCAGAAAGCCGCTGCGAAGGCAGTTATGCAGCCCGCAAAGAAGCTGCCGAAGAAAGGGCCTCGGCGTCAGCAAGAAGCCGCGGCCGCCTGTCGCCGGGCGCAAGCTGTCGCTGCGGCGCTGCCCAAAGGGCCCAAGCAACAGAAAGCAGGCATCATCCACCTGGCACGCGACCCCGGCCCAAGCCCGGGTTTACGTAGGCCGGGCGGCGGCCGCCCAATACAGGTGGACCGGACCCAGTGGACGCCAAGTGGTCTGGCTTTTCAACAAGGAATCCAGCTGGATGTGGTCGGCCGAAAACAGCTCGCGCCTACGGCATCCCCCAGGCCCTTTCCCGGAAGCAAAATGGCCACCGCCGGCGCCGGTGGAGGGACAACGCTGCGACCCAAATCAGCAGGGTCTGGCCTATATCCGTGGTCGTTACGGAAACCTCTCGCATGGCCAAGGCCTATCATCTTCAAGGATGAACTGGTACTGATCGGCACGAGCCAGACTTGCATGAACGGACTATGCATATGATCACGGAAGATCCTCGGCCCTCTTGGGAGCGGCCGACATCAGGCACATCGCGGCTTTCGACGGATCAACCGCAAGAGATTTCCGGGCGTCTCGTGGTACGAGCGGCACCGTCCGGCGCATGGCCTGTCTGGGAGACCTAGGGCCTCACAGCCGTGTCATCGAGAGTGCGGGTCCCGGTTTGGGGTCCCTCACCTTGGCCCTCCCTGGAGACCGGGGCCCAAGTGCTGGCGGTGAGATCGACCCCCGCCTGGCGGACCTCCCGCCTTCGACCGTCCGAGCTCAGATGCCCCAAGCGATATGAGCCGCTTCCAGCTGATCCGCGAAGACGCCCTCCAGCTTGCCTCAGGCCAGGTGGAGAGTTTTCGCTCCCTGCACGCGGTTGACTACGAGTGTCGAACCTGCCTGACAACGTGGCGACCCATCATCCTGACCCTTTGGAACGCTTCCCACGCCTGGACCTCCTGCACCGTCATGGTCCAGAAGGAGGTGGCCGACCGTCCGACCGCCCAGCCGGGCTCCGAAGATTTTACGGTCCCTTCGGTCAAAACTGGCACATGGGTACGGCCAGGCGAAACCGGCATGGCATCAAGTCGCCAGCGTCTTCGCTGGCTCGGCTGTGGACTCCGCCCCGATCGCTTTCACCCGCTACGACCAAGGGTAGCGCCCACGAACCGATCTGCGAGAGCGAACTTTCACCTTGGTGGACGCCGCCTTCAGCCAACGGCAGTTGACCCTGCGCGCTGCTTCTTGAAGAAGATGGTCCCTACCGCCGCTTTCGAGGAGGCCGGAATCGGCCCGACCCGACGGGGAGACCTTGACGATGGAGGAATTCATCGCGCCCTGACGCTCATACCGGCGGTGATGGCCCATGCCATCGCGAGCGAGCGCCATGCCCCGCATATGCCGAGGCTCGTTTATCATGGAAGAGAACGCGGGAGGACAACCGGTGCTCGACCACTGACTATCGGGGAAGAGGCGCCGAGCGCCGCCCTCTATCTGCGCGACCGCCACATAGGTCGACTCACCTACCGTGATCATCGCTCTGGTCACAGCCGTCGCCATCGCCATTCCTCTGAGCTATGGGCTGGACTCGGTTCTGAAGAAGGACGCCTCCGGGTCCCAGGCCAACAATTACATGGGTTCACCACCTGTCCTCGTGCCCGGCAAGAGATCGCCCCTGCACATGAGCGACATCCACCTGCGTGTGCTCAACGGCACCATCGCACGCCGGCCTGGGCCACAGCTGTCGCCCAGGAGTTCACCAACCGTGGCTTCGAGCGTCCAAGTGGGCGATTGGGAGTCCAAGCTCACCACTCAGAACTCCATCATCTACTTCAGCGGGCGGAACGCCATCCAAAGCCTACACTGCGGGCCCCAATTCCCCAACGACGTGGTCCTGCGCATGGACGACCGCCAGGACCAGCTCTTGGACGTCGTCACCGGCGAGAATCAAGAACCTGAACCCACCTCCAAGATCACCGTGACCGCGGGCAAGGAAAGATGCGGTCCGTGGACGGCTGCCTGAGCTGGATAAGATGGGCAAGCTCGAGGCTCGGGAACACACGGCTTACAACTGCAGGGAACTGATTGGCCCACTCAGAATGGAGCTTCGATACCGCCGTCTCATGGTCCACGGCCCGTTATCCATGCGGAATTCAGCATATGCTTGTAGCCTTCCCCACTTCCCGCCCGGAGCCAAGCCTAAGATCTGCATGATTTGGTCTCCATTCAAGTCCGGGCGGATGGCCGCAAATCCTCTTTTTCTCAGGTCCTCCGCGCCTTTGCCAACTCATCCATGGCTTTGTCGAAGGCCAGGGCCTGCTTGTTCTGGGTGGTGGCGTCCGCGGTCAGCCTGTTGACCGGTGATAGAGGAGGACCGGCGTCTTCTACATACCGGCGGACGGCGGAGTCGGACCAGGGCTCATCCACGTAACCATGGAAACGCAGGTCATATTGACCGTCAGCCAGTGTTGACGATGTGGTGGTCGAAAATGCAGGGGCTTTCAACCTTCGTTTGGTGATTTTCGCTCCGACGGCGTCATGATGGTAAAAGCTGACTTTGCCGTCAGGCTCGAACCGGCGGGTCCGCGGCTTGCCGACGTCATGCATGACGGCCGCCAGGCGCAGTTCCAAGTCGGGAGCGGGGGACCGGCCCTTCGGCATCCGTCTCCATAGGCGATGGCCCGTTCCAAGACCTTCATGGTGTCTGAAGACGTCTTTATGATGATGTTGGGGTCCATCTCCATCTGCAAGGCGGGCAGCTCGGCAGCACATAATCGGCCAGACCGGACGCGATTGAGCTTTTCCGGGCCTTTGCGGGGGTGCTCCAAAAAGCAATTTGACCAGTTCGTCGCGGACCCTTTCCGCCGAGACGATTTCAATCCTGTCGGCCATCCGGGCGATGGCGGCGGACGTGTCCAGGCTGATGCGGAAATCCAGCTGGGCGACGAACCTCACCGCCCTCATCATGCGCAAGGTCATCGGAGAAGGACCGCCCGGCTCCACCGAGTCCGTAGATGCGACGGTCCAGGTCTTCCAGACCGCCGAAAACGTCGACGAATTCCATCTCGGGCAGGCGGATGGCCATGGGAATTGACCGTGAAATCGCGGCGGGAAAGGTCGCCCAGGCTGTCCCCTGTAGTCCACTTCGGGTTTCGGGAATCAGGGTCGCAGACCTCGCTGCGGTAGGTGGTCACTTCGATGGAGACTTCGGTCCCATCGGCCAGCTTTTTCAAAGTCCCTAGGGTGCCGAACTTGCGGCCCATATCCCAGAACCCGTCCCCCCACTTGCGCAACAGGGGCTCGAATTCCTCCGGTTTGGCGGAAGTGCAGAAATCCAGGTCATGGGGGTCGCGGCCCAGAAGCAGGTCCCGGACGGGGCCCCACCAGGGCCAGGTCGAGCCGGCTTTGGGAGAAGACCTCCCCAGGTCCAGAGCCACCCTGAGGAAGGCGGGAGATCCGCGATTCCACGGATCCACCTTCCTGCTCATTCGCCATCGTCATGGTCGTCATGGACCGGGCCTCCGCTTCCGTCTGTTCGCCGTTCATCGTCCGCCGTTCGTCATTCATTCTTCGCGTCCTTCGAGCTTTGTGACAGCCGTTCTGGGAAGGAGCGCCGTTTTCTTACCGAATCCATCTTAACGGAATGCCAAAAAGACGAAGCCGGCCGGTCCCCTTCCCCGCCGGCACGTGATACTGACAGGCTCCTCGATGTTCGCGAAGCATCATTTTTCAGGAAATTTACCGCCTGTTACCCCTTTCCCACAAATTCACGTAAACCAGTACATGTGACTGTTACTCCAGGCGATATTGTCGAATGATGAAACGCGCCAAAAGCGGCCTGAAGTATGCCCAAAATCGCAGTCAAAACGATTGCAGCGGCCCCTGGCGGGCAGAAGAGCCATGAAAATGGTTACAGCGGCAGCCGCAAAGACAATCGCGCCAGCGGCTCATCAGGATCAAGGCCCCAAACGGACGGCGCCTCGGCCAGGACCGTTCTCCTGCCTCCAGGATTTCACCCGGATCTGGGGCTTGACGATTCCTCCCGGTCTACAGTTCCCCAGACCCTCATTCTTCGGTGGAATCCGTCCCCATGCGACTATTCCTATGAGGATGACGACCCTCATCTCTGCTGACGGCTGTTTACGAGGAACTCCCTGCAAGAAGAGGCGGACGCCCACCCGTACGAGGAGTCGGACCTGATCTTTAAGGACAATCACTCCCGGGTGACCGCCACTCCCGCGGTCATGGCCCATAAACGCGATGACGCCGGGACCTTCCCTTCCTTGGATAATCAAGATCTGCCCATCGTCCGCGAATATTCATGCAGGCGGCCTCATTTTCGATGACCAAAGGCCGCGTCGCCATCATCGTCCGTCATTCCCGCTCCGCCATATCGAATGGTGCCTGCCGAAGGGACATATAGAAAAAGGGGAGACCCCGAGCAGACGGCCGTGCGAAGTCCACGAGAAACCGATTCTGGGCGAGTGATAGATTCCATCGCCACCATCGATTATTGGTTCACTGGCACGACCCAGCGCGTGCATAAGTTGGTCCATCTACGTTTTAAGGCAGACCGGCGGCCATTTGACCGTGGAAGGCGACCCGACCATGAGGCTGAGGACGCTATCTGGGTCGATTTCAAAGACCTGCCTGATGTTTTTGTCCTATCCCAATGAGCGGGAGATCGTCTGGTTAGAGGAGCGAGAAACAAAGCCCATGAGACCGACATCTGAAGCGGAAAAAGACCTGACCGATCCCCGCCGGCGCAGACAATCATTCTTCGTCCTTGGCCTTCCTCCTCGCCCTCGTCCTGCCTTCCGCGATCGCTTTTGCCCAGCCAGGCTTTTTGCCGCCAGCCAAGACGGACGGGGCAGTCAGGGCAGTCAGAGCGGAACTTCCTACACGATAAGTCCGACTACCAGACTTCCCTCCAGCCAGGCTGACGATCAACTCTGACTTCCACCCCGGTGGTCACCGCGAATCCGGCTTCAAAGCGGTCGTCGCATCCGAACCAACCGCCATCTGGAGCGGGACGGTGGCTTTACCAACCCCACCTATCTTTTCCCAACAGCAGCAGCATCTCCGATTGGGCTTCGAGCTGACCCAGCGCGATCACGACCAGCCAAAGCCTGGGGACGGCCACCTGCACAGCCATGAAAACCGGAGATTCGCGGACGGTGACATCTCCTCGGATTCCTCCCAGCAGGACTCCTGACCTCCAGCGACCTGGGAGCCAAACCCTCGTTCATCAGCGTCATATGGTGGCCCTAAGGCAGCCAGATCACCACGACTTTTGCGCACCTCCTCACCCGTTCCAACGCCGATCGGTGGCCGGAAAAAGACCTCGCTCGCTCGGTCTGGTCTTCCTGCTGCCGGTGAGCACTCGTCAGATTGGAGCAAGGCCAGGCTCCATCCAGTCAGGCCTTGAGGCGGCTTGGTCCAAGGCGAAGGGGCCATAGCCACAAAAACCTGTCCGCCTCCTCTTAATCCGACGAGCAAGAGAGAGCATCCAAGCAGGAGGCCTTGCAAAACTGGCCTCTGACTATTCTTCCTCAACCTGCAGGCGACCCCGTCTGCTGGCCGACTCTGGTCGGTTCCAGCAAGATCTCGCTGGCTAGCACAAAGCGACGCACGCTCGATATCAATACCATCAGGCCAGGTGAAATCCTCTTCCTGGCCGGAGACCGAATCAACGAGGAGACCCCGCCCAGACCAGCGACGACCTGGCCAACGGCGGGAACAAAGGCGGCTAGCTCCCCATCGCCCTCTCCAACAAGATCGATCGGCCTGGACCTTGATTCCTTGACCCAGGCACGGACCTCGGCTATAAGAAAGACCGTGCTCTCCCAAAAAGGGGTTCAGCGACCCGAGGATTCCACCGTGCATACGGACAAGGTGACCTGCTCCCACCAGTGCCGCGGATGTGGACTGCACTCACCGCCGACCGGAACCTCAGCTCGTCCCACACGGACCAGGCCATGTCCGTCATCAAGACGATCGCTTACAGCGCCTTCTACGAGACCCAAGCCCTACTAGCGCGCATCCTCCTAGTCAATCTCGGCACTTCCCAAGGACCAGGAAGGGAAGTATCAGGCTCACCTCAAAGTCCCTCAGCGCCTTTCCTAGGCACCGTCCATAACCTCCTGGGTGGAGACCAAACAATTGACCGACCTGATCGCGGCCGACAGCCACATGCAGCCCGGACCAGGCCAAACCATGGCCCAAGCCAACGAGCCTGCAAACTCGTGGGGACCGCAGTGACGCCACCGGTCCGTTCCTCGCAGCTGTCCAAAGACAAGGCCAGCTCTGAGGGATTTCAAGCGACCACGTGCTCTGTCCCTTCCAAGAACTGCGGCCAATCCTCCTCCGCGAACGCCCAGGGTCTTTTCCAAAGGGAACGTCCGCATGACTCTCAAGCCACGGCCTCTGGCTATACCCCAGAATTTCGATAGCTGATCTCCCGTTTGAGAAAATCCTGGAAGCGATCGCCCAAAGGGGCTTCACCTGGGACGCGACCCGGAGCGTCTCCAAGCAGGGGGAAGACATCCATGCTGTCATCTGCCTTGGCCGCCGTATTCAGCTCAACCGGGTCGGCTCTCGAACGCCGTGTCCGATAGGTCACCCTCCCGGTCACCATCACTAATGACCTCCTTTCCCATCCAGGGTGCTGGTGGGACGGTGGGAGAAGCGACCGACCCAGAACCGATCAGCCTGACCCCTTGGTCGATGGAATCACTGTCGGCGCCCATGACGATCACTGCAGGTCTCCACGACCGTCTCCGTGCTCAGCGGCAGGCGGGCAAGGCGATCAGCCTCGTGGACAGGCGTGCCTACCGACGGCCTCCAGTACGCAGATCATCGGATCCTTTCGCCGTCACGGCTGGTATGCCGACATACATCATCGCTCTTGGCGGTGGTCTTGGGACTCTCGGTGCATACCGACAGACCTCAAACGAGCCTCTCCAAGGCAAGACGGCGGCAGGAAATGAAACGGCTCCGATCAGGCCAGGGTGGCTAAATTCGACCTGGATCGGTCAGCAGCAGGCAGTGACAGTCACAGCACAGGCAGAACAGGATTTCAGCAGGAGTACAGGAAAGACCAACGAGGAAAAGCCCTCAGAAACTCTCGCAGGCGGAATCCGGGAAGAGCGGCCAATCCTCGCGTGGCGCAACTCGGCCATCATGGCCTTGGGAACCTTCTTTTCCGTCTGACCGGCAGGCACGCAGCATCCTTCTCGCTCATGGTCGGCACCACCGGCATCGCCGCCAACGCCTACCAGACCGGACCCTACGATCCCCAGGTCCTCTTCACCATCCTCTCCGGCGGAATCTTCAACGCCGTCCTGGTCAGATCGTCCGTCTCAAAGGAGGAGGACGCCAAGGAACGCCTGATGATCATCACCACCCTGTCCATCGTCCTCCGCAGGCGTCACCTCCTGCCTCGTGGCCGGGACCCATCTGGTCACCAGCCTTACCTCTCAGCTCCACTGACGGCACAGCCAGTCACTGCCCTGGTCGACCTCCTCACCCTCTGGTGCATGCCTCCCGATCTTCTTTACGCCTATACCATTCTGGGCGAGATCTCTGGCCGCCCAGGAACGCTACCGCCGCTCATTCCTGGAGCTCGCTGGTGCCAACGTCATCGCCTGCCCAGGATCTCGGTCTTTCATCCGTCTTTCGGCAACGCCAGCCACGCCAGCATCGCCTTCGACCACCCTCGGGCCTCTCCTGGCCGGCATGTGGACGCTGGGCGCTTTTCAAGCCCTGGAACCTTTTCATCCTGATGCAGACCGGATCAACTATTACCGTCTCCTGCTGGCTGGCGAGGACGCCTCACGATCCATGGGTTCCGTGGGCGTCTGGAGCCCAAGCATCGTCCTCCCTGGGCCAGGCGGCGTCAACATCTTCACACCTGGCATCGCTAGCGCGCCCATCCAAGGCGACGATGTTTTTCGAATCGCTCGCAACGCCACCATCAGAATCGCACTCACCATTTACCTCCTGCCCTACTCCTGGTGGTTGTTTACACATCGCCACCGCCATCTTCGCCGATCGCGACGGCGTGACAGCACCTCAAGCGACGCCTGGCAGACACCCTCAGCCAATCCCTGCGCCGCTGCGGTGTCATCATGCTCTTTTTCACCTGCGGTCTCTGGTGGCCATCCCTCGTCCCGGTGATCACAAAGCCCTGCCGCCTTCGGTCCTCTGAAAGAGATCAACCTGATCGCTGTGCTCATCGCCCGTGAGCCTCCGAACTGCTGGCTAAGCGTCCACCTCTTCCTCCAGCGCACTTCTACGCCTTCGAGGACGGAAAACATCCTTCATTCTTCGCTTTGATCCAAAACGCTTTCGTGGTGGATGGCGGTCATCCGCTTCGGACTTCTGCGCTTCTGGACTGCGGAATCGGCGTCCTCCAGCGACGATCAGCTACGCCATCAGCATCCCCTTCTGGACTTTATATGACCCAAAAAGCTTTCCACGGCAGTCTCATAATGTTACCGCTTATCTTCCCGTCTTTGCAAAGCCTCGGTCGCCGCCGTCGCGACCGGGTCTCGTCTCTACTATCTCTACCGACTCCCTTCCTGATGGCCTTCCATGGAACCCGGCCGGCCCTCAGGGTCACATTTCCTGGGTCCTGTCCATCTCAGTTCTGCGCCATCACCGGTCTGGTATTGGCGGGTTTATGCGGGCCCTTCTGGTCCTGACCCGTACCGACGATGTGGTGGTGGATATTGCCTCAGCAGATCGTCACGCGAAGCCAATGGGCAAGGTGAAGTTCAAGTGACCATCATCGACCGCCTCCACCCCTGTCAGCGACAGCAGACCCGCAAGGTCGCTCTGCTTGCGAAGCCGGTGAAGGATGACTCACATGGCGCTCGCCCCTGACCGCGCGGATCAGGCCGATCAAGTCAATCAGGCCGCCCAGCCCGACCAGGCGGCGGAACTCGCCTCCTGGGCTCTACTCCCAACCCCCACCTGGCCAAGGATTCCCTGCCTCGACCAGGCGAACGGGTCCGGTCAAGTCGGTGGCTCCAACCAGATCAGTCAAATCAACCGAGCCAAACAAACCAGACAAACCCAACGACGTCAACGTCCCTGCCTGAGCCTATGAAAACCGCTTCATCCGTGGTCTACAAAGGGTGTGACCCTGTCCGCACAATGGAAGGCGGTAAGGGTCCAACGAACTGAGCAAAGAGACTATCCATGAACATCAAGCCTGGTGATGTGTCACCAATAGGTACGAGCTAGCGCCTGCTGGCCGATGGGTCCTGGCATGGCCGCTTTCACCGCGCATGACATCTCTTTTCTCCCGCGATTGCCAGCTTTTCCTGGTACTGACACTTCCGTCTTCAACCAAATAAACCTGCTCACTTCACTCTGGCCACCTCTCGCTTCTCGATTTCTGCACACCTTTGACCAGTCCCACCGGGACTTCCCAGGTTCATCTGATCGCCCAGCCATATGATCCCGCACTCAGCCCGGTCCATCCACTCCCCGCCCAGGAGGCGGATTCAGCGCCAGCTCGCCCTGAGCGTAAATCCCCCGGCTGGCGTCCGTCCTCCGCCCTGCCCTCTTCGGCTTCTTCCCATTTCGTCCGACCACGGTCTGACCTGGCCGGTCGCCCTGAACCGCCTGAGCCAGAAGGCCATCAGGTCCATCATCGGCGAGTTGATCGGCTACGGGCAGGCCCTTTCCCAAGCCGGCATCTACCACCATCTCATCAGCACTCAGACGGTCCGCATGACCCAGAAGAAGCTCTTGCTGGCTGATTTGGCTGTATCCTCATCCTAGTTCAGGATTCCCCCCTCATGACCGACGCCCGCGGCATGAGCGGGCAGACGAGCATGGCCCGTCAGATCGCCGCCGTGCTCTTCGAGCTCCTCACCGATCGGCCTCTTCGACCCGGATAAAGGATTCCAGCCTTGCCGACCTGGCCTCCCGCTTCCACCGTGCAGCCTCTTCCTGATGAATTCTCCATCATCTGCGCCCTGCGACCTTGGGTTGAAGGACGAACAGGGCCTTTCCGTGGCTCCTGTTTATACCCCTTCGAGTTGTCCGCCTTGTTGGGGACTTCCTGTCTGGGACCAGCCTCCTTCCCGACGTCGAGCTCCCCTTCCGGCAGGAGACGGCTCCGCCAGTTTGATGAAACTGGTTCCTCAGGCTCCCCATCTGGTTGGGCGGATAACGACTTGGACTCTATCTTCCCCGGAGTTTTCACTGCCGAGGGCGAACGCCCAGAAGCCGCCAGGGTCATCCAATCCCATCAATCCTGGGACGAGACCAACTTTTCGAGCGCGATCAGGAGATTTCCTCCGGCCGCACACACGACGATTTCTTCTCCCGGAAATTCGATGACGGCAATAACCGATGACGTCTCCTCCTGACCGGGAACACCCCACATATCGCCCCCCTAAGCATCCCCTGAGGAGGCGAACAGCAGCACCCGGGCCATCGCCATCAATCCGGCTGCGACCGTAGCCTCGGTCGTTTCTCCTGCAGGAGCTGAAGGCCTGCCCAAGAGCGACGGGGAGAGGCCGGCCAGGCTGGTACATCCGGACTCCAGCCAATCCGGAAAACAAGGTCAGCTAGGTCAGTCCGGACACCCTGACCATTCTGTCCATCCCGGACTATGACCACCTGAGCGTCTTTCGCAGGTCGTGCAGCCTCAGGATCAGGGAGGAAAGGCTTCTGCGCGGGCCAGAATCACTGCCTCCCCACGACTCTTCCCGGACCTCCGCAACCGCCGGCACCGACACTTCCAGCGATTTCAATGCCGGCTCTTTAGCCCTCTGGAAACTCCGAGTCCTTTGAGCCTGTTGAAATCCGACCCGGCTCCGTGATTCCCGTGGCGAATCAGCCTCCGCTCAAGCTTTCCGCTTCGAATTCTGGCCCGGCATCGCCTTTCGGCCCGGCCCCGGCATCGCTCTCTTCCAGCCGCCTGCTCGCTCTTCATCTTTCCCTGGTCCGGAAAGACCGGTGGGTCTAAGAACAATATCAGGCTGACCTCGGCAAGAACGCCCCTGGAAGATGAGCGCGAGCCGTCTCTACCGGCAGCAGGTGGCCTCGACAAAAGCGCGAGGAAAGGAACACCTTTTGTCCGCAAGCGCACGCTCACTGTGGCTTTTAGTCGAATCATCCTGATCGTCGCCTTGGCCGTGGCGTCGTCTTTCGGGCATCTTCAACCACCCCGCCCTCAAGTCCGGTAAGGCATGGGGATGTCTGGCCAGTTTGCAGGCTTCTTTATCCCGGTGAAGAGGGCAACTCCTCGTCATCTGGAAAAGGCGTCGCCCAAGGAGTCCGCGTAGCCCTCTTCCAAGCCGGCTCAGCCTTCCGCCAAACCTTCCTCCTCCCCGCGCAGCAGAAAGAGAAGCCCAGCCAGTGCAGCTGGCGGCCGGCCCCTCAGCGCCACTTCCTACCCCAGCAGATGAACGCCCAGCGGTCCCTGCTCGGCTTCCACCAACACCACCCCTTGCCTATCATGAGCCGGGTCTTCCTCAATAAACCCAATGGGCAGAACGGTTATGGCTTGGCCATCACCTTCTCCCAGAAGGTGACCGTGAGCAAGCTCAACATCGGCATGCGGGATTCCGTGGACGGCTCACATCTCACGCGGATGCGGACCAGACCAACCCAATCAATGGCTATGCTTGGCGAAGTTCCTCCTTGACCCCTCCGGCAGCACGATGGTGACTTTTGAGCAGGCCAGTGCAGACCGACCGAATCGTCATCTGGGTTCCGGCCGACTCCTTCCGACCGTAGCCGTTACCTCTACTTCACCCACCTCATGGCTTACTGACGGTTCCCATGGCTACAGGGGCTACAGGGCCACAGGGCGGATTGATTATAAGCCGCCCTGTCCTCTTCTTCCCTTCCTCCTGCGGTGTCCCTTCCCCAGCGGCCTCCTCGTTCCATCTGTTTCCTCGCTCCATGACTTTTTCTCGTCTTTCCGCGGCCCCTTCACGGTCTCTTCGCGATCGACTGTTTTGCTTTTTCTCTGCACGCAGACTCCCATGCTCTTGCTCTCCCTCTGTGGCGCCATCACCCCCTGCATATAGTCTCTTACCCTCCACGACTCCTCTATGCTGTCAGAAGAATTCCTGCCCTTTCCCTTGTTTCGGGAATTTTATTCGACCTGATTCACTTGTTCTGATTGCGTCCAGAATTGAGTTCCTGACACGGCCTTGAGAACGCGAATAGCCAAACATGAACGAGCAAATCTGAAGACGGCATGACTTAGCCCCTCTGATTCATTAGAGATTATATTCATGTCTTCGTATGATTATTAACGAATATTGTGAGGTTTATGCGTTCCGATATCGTTCGGTTTTCGGGAATTGACTCGCTCATGAACCCACAGAAGATACACGAACCACCAGCCACCGGCAGTGAAAACAGGCAAGGAACTGGATAAGATCCAATACCCAGCCAACAGACAAGGAGAATCATGGCAAACCTCATCTCCTCTCTCCAGAGACATCGCCCACAAATCCTCAGAATTCCCAGAACTCTCAGAACTCGCAACTTCAGGCATCCGGAAACCCCATGGGCAACCTCATCTCCTTGTCCCCCAACGCGAACGCGAAGAAGCAGGCGGCGGCCCAAGCAGCGGGACCACAGAAAGAGCGAGCGATCATCATCGGTTCCGGACCTGCCGGTTACACCGCCGCCTTTGTACTCGCCAGAGCCGGCTATCAGCCTTTGGTTTTGGCCGGGGCTTTGACTCCTGGCGGACAGCTGGTCAACACGACCGAAGTCGAGAATTATCCAGGTTTCCCAGACGGCGTGCTCGGTCCTGATTTGATGGACAAGATGCGCGAGCAGGCGGAACGCTTCGGGGCGCGCATCGAGTACAAAGACGTCGTCTCCACCGCGCTTGACCAACCATCCGATTCAAAACATCCTGCATCTCGGTCGCCACCGACGACGGGCAGACCTATCAGGCTGAGGTCGTCCTTTGTCACCACCGGCTCCAGCTATCGCAAATTGGGGGTGCCAGGAGAAGTGGAATTTTCCGGCCGCGGTGTCTCCTACTGCGCCACATGCGATGGGAGCTTCTTCCGCAAACAACCCATCGTCGTTGTGGGCGGGGGCGATACAGCCCTGACTGACGCCCTTCTCCGACTCCGCTTTAGCAGCCTCTAGTCACCATCATCCATCGTCGTGATGAGTTCCGCGCTTCGCAAGTTCAGGGTGGACTGCGCCAGAAACAACTGAGAAAAATCGACTTCGTTCTCAGATTCCGTCGTCACTTCCGTCAACGGCGAAGAAGGCACAAGTCCGCCCAGTCCGTGACCGTCAAGAACGTGAAGACCGGCGAAGAGAAGCAACCTCGCCCACGGCGTCTTCTATCACATCAGCAGCGATCCGCAGACCTCTTCCTCACGGCACAGATCAATACGGACCAAGATGGTTACATAGTCATTGAAGGCGCTTTCCACCCGCACTTCCATTCCTGGGGTTTTCCGCCGCTGGCGACGTAACTGGATAAGCACCATCGCTGCCGATTTCCGCAGCCGGATGGGCTAAGCCGAGCTGCACCTCGACGCCCAGGCTTACCTTGAAGAGGAAGCCTCCCAAAGTCGCTCTTCAGAAGGACTGACTAAGATCATGACTTTGAGGAAACCGTATATACGGATTGTTTCTTCGTATATACGGTATTTTTGTAAGATGATTTGAGAAATTTATTCATTCATTCATCAGTTGATCATCAATCAATGATTGACAGGTTTTTCGGGTACTCAATTTTCGCTGATATGTCGCTTCCCCAGAACCAACCATCCGTATTATCGTCTTTTTCCCATCGTTGGTATGGCTACAGCCTTTGACCAAATCAATGATACGATGAAGATCATCAGCGGAAGTAAAGGTGATCTCAATCTGCCTTTTCTTCCCGCTGCCTTTAATATCGACCTTCGTCTCGAAGAAATCACTCAGTTCGGTGATTTCGGGAGATCCCGACCAGATATTGGCCGGCTTACGCTTTCGTTGATTCTTCTTGTTCCCAAGCTGAAGCGCGACGATTTCTTCCGTGGAACGAACCGAAAGACCTTCGCCACAACCCTCTTAGCCAACGATTCCATCTGTTCGGCGGATGGTAAAGCCAAAAGCGCTCGAGCATGTCCAGCAGAAAGCACTCCCGATGCGACTTTCTTCTGGATACTTCCAGGCAGTTGCAGGAGCCTCAAAGTATTAACGATCTGTGGACGCGACTTGGAAATGGACTGGGATAGCTGTTCCTGCGTCAAACCGAAGTCCTCCATCATTGCTGGTAAGCCGCGGCTTCCTCCAACGGATTGAGGGCGACTCGATGAAGATTCTCCAAGAGCGCATCTCGGAGCATGCTGTCATCAGCTGTTGTCCGCACAATCGCAGGGATCTTTCATCGAGACCTGCAAGTTTTGCTTGCCCTCAGTCGTCTCTCCCCCATGATGAGCTCATGAGGCGTGGCGAAGTCATCACGCTTCCGGACAACGACGGGCTGAAGAACGCCGACTTCTTTGATGGAATCCACCAATTCCTGCAGTCTCTTCTTCGGCGAATACGGACCGAGGCTGCTTCATTGGGAGAAATATCATCAATGGCGATTTCAGCGAGATATCCCCCCTCAACCGGGACAAGATCTGGCTCTTCGCCTTCACCCGATTCAGCATTCTGAGAGGATTCTACCGCTTGAGAATTCTTTTTGTTTTTCACGATTCCGATATCCTCCGGTTGCTCTATGGCAGCCGGATTTCTTGTCACTGCTTCATCCTGTTTTTCGAAGACTGCTGCTCAGACGGAGATTGATCTGGAATTGTTTCACGTGATTCACTTCCAAGTGGCTCTTCTCTACTCTGCTGGGTTTCAGGTTTATGAGCACCTCATCAGTCATCTGTTCTGCTAGGGTTATGGGCTTGGATTCTGGGATTCGACCAAATCAGAAAGAGTTTCCAGAACCAACCGAGCCTATGAGACCATGTGATTCTTTGACCGCTCCGCTTTGAATCAACGATTCCCCGGATTCATTCGTCATCTCTTGATCCCTGCGGATTCATTATCCGTTTGAGAGGGTCTCTGCTGACGAACGGTAGATGAATTCACTCGCAAGGCGACCTGACACTATTCGCAGCCAAATCGTTTCAATCACATCAACAGAGTTAGGAAGACTGAGTTTATCTTTCACCCTCCCTTCTTCCTCAGGTGTGGATCTTGGCCTTCCTTCTGCCGCCCCATTACCCAGCACCGACCACAGCGGTTCCCCGTTCCTCATTCTTCGGTGGAATAGAACTGCTCTTCGAAGAATCAGTAGACTCGCCAGAGCTTTCATCCGTTCATGTCTTCAGAATAAGCCATCTGAGAGGAAGCATCAGATGAGGGATGCCATCGCATTGACGCTTGACGATCCATCAGAAGTTGAGTCATTCTCCTGGTTAGTTGCTAGAACTGTCCTCTTCTCGAAGAAGAAGACTGAGCGAAGCTAGATCTTTGCTTGGCTGAGAGTCGTTTGAATGATTTTACTCTCGTCTTTCTTATGAAGATGATTCCTCGTTTTCTTGTTCAGGTCTCAGAATACCGGTTGAATCAAAGAAGAAATCAGAAGGATGAATGGAATCCGCTAAAAAGATGGAAATGTAATCTTTTGCTTTTTGTTCATCCCACGCTTTTACTGGTCAAAGATGATCTCGCAGGTACCGAAGAACTGTCATCGGAAAAACGACTATTGCCGGTTTTGTAGTTTTCCGCCGTTTTCCTACGTTTTTCCTGAGGAAATTTGAGATGTTTCACGTGAAAACATTCACCGATTCACGCGCCTTCAAGCTCGTTCTCCTCTGTCAAGGTAGCAGTTGCAGTGGTGCACCGACACCTTTGCCTGCAGGCGCGACTTCTTAGGCATTCTTATGTCCTTTCTCAAGAAGAAGGGGCTAAAAATTTTCTTTTGAATTACGATTGATTTTCAAGAGCTGCTTCACGATAAGCGATGGCACCATTCCCACGCGAATCGTAAGTGATGACGCTCTGGTTGAAACTTGGATCTCAGAAATCCGTACAGATCGAGGGATCGTGGTCTTCAACACGATATCTTTATAGTGCTGTTTGATTTCGTCATAGACCTCTCGCTCAAGAGAGTTCTCTATCGAACATCGTCACAATCATCGTGGAAATCAACCAGGGAATGATCTATCGATTTTTGAACGAGCTGGATGGTATGAAGAAGCTGGCCAAGCCCTTCCAAAGCATAATATTCCGCTTGAATAGGAATCAAGACCCTCGGTAACGGCACATAAGGCGTTCAAAACCAGTAAACCTCAGGCTAGGGGCGCAATCAATGATGACGTAATCGTAATGCTTCGACGATGTTGAGATATACCTTTGAAGCTGTTGCTTCAAAAGCTCTGTCCGATTTTCCATATCGACTATTTCCAACTCGGCACCGCTGAGATCAATGCTGGAAGGGACGACATCGAGCGAGTCAAAGTCAGGACAGACCTCGACGGCATCAGCCATGTCGTATCTTCCTTCAATCACATCATAAACAGTCACGTCCTCCGGCCCGTGGGGGATACCCAAGGCGGTGGAAGCATTCCCCTGCGGATCCATATCGATGATAAGAACTTGCGTGCCACCCTCAGCGAAAAAGCAGCAGCAAGATTCACGGCAGAGGTTGTCTTACCGACTCCGCCCTTTTGATTTGAAACCGCAATATACCTGGTTTCTTTCGGGTGCTCGAATTTACTCCTTTTGAGTTTCTTCAGGCGGGCGTTCTCATTAGCCAGCTCACTACCAAATCCAGAATTCGAACCTTGAAAATACGGTTAAGGATGTCCTGCGCAGACTCGAAAACCGGTTCGTCAGAAGCACTTCCCTCATTCTTCGAAGAAAAATGTTTCACGAAACATCGGACATAGGACCCCTTAAAACGACTACTCTATTCTTCTATATTTCATCGACACAAGCAAATCGGCCGAGCCGAATGTGGATAAGTCGGGCCGAAATAAGGCGGAAGTGATGAAAAATCGAAGTCAGCTTTATCAAAAAGCAAGTATGAGATCAAGAAAGATAAGGGAGGGAATCAATTCAGGGAAGGAAGAGAAGAGGTCAGCTAGAGAAGAGAGGAAGAGGAGCGGGAAGAAGATCAAGCCAGTGGAGAGGAAGAAAGCGGAGAGGGGAGAGGAAGGAGAAAAAGCTGGGGGAAGTGAAACGGTTGGACTCTTTGGAATCCTACTTTTTGGAGACAGTCACCACATGCGTTGGTTCAAGTCCTGACCGACAGGAGCGAGACAGACATGATAAGAATCAGCATGGTTTTTCCTGAGTTCTTTTTCGGCCTTTATCGTTCCGCTCTGCGCCGATTTCCCCTGAGCGCGATCAAACGACCGCCTGGTACTAATAGGGGAAGGGTCATCCCAGCAAGTTTCGTCATCGGAGCGACAGCCCGGCAGGTGACGATATTGAAACCGGAGAAATACGGGTTCTCCTCTTGGAAGAGCTCCCAGGCATCAAAATAAGAGGTGTTCCTGTGAAGAGACAGCATTTTGTGGAACTGATTGGCATCTTCGGTATATTTGGCGTTCTCAGACTTGTCAATGTGATTTGCGTTGTTAACCGCGTCAACTGCGTTATTAATTGTATCAATATTCGGCGCCGTACCCGCTTTCTCCAGCTTTCCTATATTCTTGGTGGAGGCGGATCTGTCAAATTTCAGAGAGTTTTGCCTTTTTCCTCGAGTTTTCCCGGACTTTTCCACCGGCTTTCCCTCTTGAGGATGGCCTCCAGCTCCTCCGCGTGTGCGCGCGCACAACAGTGGCGTTATTCAAATCAAGTTCTTCCACCACCTCCTGAAGCCATTCGCAGCGTCGTTCCATCGGTTCAATAAGGAAGAACCTGACATGGGGGAGAAGGGCGGCAAGAACGATGCCAGGAAATCCACCACCAGAGCTGATATCTCTCACAATGAGAGCAGTTTTCGCCATCAACTTCGCCCAAATAAAGCCGGGAAGGGATAGCATCCAAAGCCGTGCGAACGAAGGGGAGAAGGGCTGCGGAATTGAGGATATGCCGCTCCCAAATGATATCGACATCACGGGGACCAATCAGGCCGCGGGGTTCGCCTTCTTTTTCCAATTTCGCATGGAATCGCGTCAATTTCGCGGTCGCAGGCCTAGAACCTGCTCAATGATGGGGAGGGAGTCCCAGTTGATCGGCCACGCTTATTCGCCAGCCTCCTGCTCTTTGGCGGCTTCTTCAGACCCGTCATCCAAAGGAGCTTCCTGATCGAAAACAGCATCCGCATGATCATCATCGGAAGAATCGACATCGTCCTCATCAAAGTCATCCGACTCATCCGAATTGTCCGACTCGGCCGCCTCATTGATTTCGTCGATGTCGTCGACCTGATCAGTCGCGATTTCGCTGAAATTCATCTCTTCGTCATTAACGTCATTCGATTCATCCACGACACCAACTTCATCAATGGCATCAAGATCATCGTGACCTCATCAGCTTCGTCGGCCAGATCGCCATCATTCTGGGCCTTCATATAAATCGCTCACATACCGCTTTGGGGCTCCACGCCATGACCTGGATTTGAGGCCTTCCTCCCGAACGACATCATGCACAATCTTGCGTTCGAAGGAATTCATATAACGAAGAGAGACGGGCTCCCCAGACTCCCGGACCTCATCCACGGCGTCCAGAGCGACATCCTCCAGATGCTTGCACCGCCGGACAAATACCCGTCCACATCCAGAATCAGACGGGAACGTTCGCCGGTCTTCTGCTGCACAGCCAGACGGGCCAGCTGCTGCAAGGCGTTGACCACCTCGCCATGGCGGCCAATCAGGTTCTTGATATCACGGTCATCGTCAGCGACGATCTCCACCAGTCGGACGCCCATTGCGAACGGCCAGTTCAATATCGCCCTCATAATCGACGATATCCAAAAGACCTTCCAGGTAATCGGCCCTGCAATGTCGGCCTCGTCGTTCAACCGCTCGATGGAACGCTCTTCCCTCGTCCGCCATATCAGCTCCTTGTTCCTGCTTTTGTCGAGTCTTCATACCGCCCGACCGCCATACAGCGCCATGCTGCATCAAGCCGACAATGCCTATTCATCTAGTCTATATCAAGGGGGAAAGCGAAACTGGCGCAAAACGTCGGAATCGGAAAAGCCCGGACCAGATGAAGTCCACGTCCCAGGCTTTACCAGGCTGTGCGACCCTACGTGCGCTTCTACTTGCGCTTTTTGCGGACCGGCTGTTTGCGTTGATGTCCCTCGCTCTTCAGCCGTTCCTCTTCTTCCTTGGCCTTGAGCAGGGCTTCCTCTTCGATGGAGATCTCCCCGGCCCGCTTGCGGCGAGCGGTCTCGCGCTTATAATCGCGCTTCTCTTTGGCCTCGGCGGCGGGGGAGCCAGGAGTAGGCATATTGTAGGTCTGCCAGAAGGTCTGTCCCAAAGTCCAGATGTTGTTGGTCAACCAGTAGACCAGGACGGCGAAGGGGAAGGCGATACCAGAGAAGATGTACATGACCGGGAAGATGAAAGACATCATCATCTGGGTGCGGTAAGACCGGCCTTGCATGGATGCGCGAGGCATGTTCCGGCGGGTGTTGTGCCACTGGGAGTAGAACATGGTGAAGCACATGAGGGCCACGAAAATGCTGATGGTGACTTTTCCGCTAGGATTCGCCGTGGTGAACATGGAAGACAGGGTGATGTTGAAAACCCGAGCCTGAGCGAATTCAGTGGAAACAGCCTTATCAAAAGCGCCGAGAGGACCACGGGCCCCGTTGGAGATATAAGTGACCATGGAAAGGGTATAGAACATGGCCATGAAGACGGGTGACTGGATGAGGGCGGGAATACAAGACCCGGCAGGATCTCGCATGATTGTCCTGGTAGATCTTCATGGTTTCCGGCCTCATGGCTTCGCGGCTGGCTGGGTCGGTCTTCCCCTTTGTACTTGTTCTGGATTTTTCTGCAGTTGCGGTTGGACTGCCTGCATATTCCGCATGGAGACCATCTGTTTGATGAAGAGGGAAGAATCAGCAGGCGGACAAGCACCACCAGAAGCATGACGGAGATCACCCAGGCGATTCCTTGCTGCCCTCGAAGGCCGATGTTGGTCAGAATGTCATGAAAGAATTTGATGATATAGGTCATCGCGATTTCGAGCGGTCGCAGAATCTTGTAGATCCAGCCGAAGAAGCCTTGATCGAGAGCCATGAAATCCTTAGTAGTTACGTTTCTTAATTCGTCCGATCATGCCGATCGTGAAAAATCCGGTGATAAGAATCAGCTTTCAGGTCTAAGGCCCTGATTATACATGAACGCCTGGTTCTGCTTGGTTTTCCGCTCAGGAGACTGGTTTTTCAGCCAAGCCTCAGGAACGAGACGGGGCTCTTGCATGGCTTTCGACCAGGAAAAACGGTAGAAAGAGAATTTCCGAGGGACGTCGTCGATGCCCCCATCACTCCAGGGACGGCAACGGGCGAGACGAAGCAGGGCCAAAAGCCCCCGCGAAAAGCGCCGAAGCGGTCGATCGCCGTCAAAGCGTAAGCCGAACAGGTGGGGTAGTACTTGCAGGAAGGCGGGCGAAAAGGGGAGATTTTCCTCTGATAGAACCGAATCAGGCATAGGAACAGGGTCCTTCATGGCCGCCCGTCCGAGCCGTTCATCTGCCGGACCAGCTTTGACAAAGGCCTTTTCCACCTGCTGGTCTAGAGTCAGCGAAAGGACATGGGCCGTCTGAGGCTTGGCCTGCATGACCAGGGAAAGCCTCGTCCCTCGGTCGATCCTTCAAGGCTTGGGCAAGCAAGAGGCTCGTATTTTTCGGGCAAGGACACGGAAACGCCGTTTGACCTTGTTCCTCTCTACGGCATGCCCGACCGCCTTGGATACCGCCAGCCCCAGGTAGATAGGTTGATCGCTTGAACCGTTAAAAGCCTTTTTGGGGATCGGATCCGCCACTTCCCTTTGGGAATCGGCAGGGGAAGACAGGCTCAGACGAAAAGGTCCTGCAAACGATAATGCAGGACCAAATCCTGGTCGATACTTTGCGTCGATGCTGAGCACCGCCACGAAATCACGATGAGATTTCAGTCGTTCCATACGCCTTCCATACGTCTTATCCTATAAATCTAAATCTATAAATCCGTTTAAATCCCTTGCAAAAAGACAGATGCGACAAATCCACAGGCATCGCCGACATAAAATTAAAGCGCCACCGAAGTAGCGCTCTACTTCATCTCGTCGTGCGAACGATCGTGCTTGACCGCTTGATTGATCTTGTTTGAGTTGATCAATCCGATCGATAGGAATCAGCGATCCGCTACCGGAATCAAGCGGCAGGGTCTTGCGGCCTTTGGCGCGACGACGATTGATCAGTGCGCGACCTTCGCGAGTACGCATGCGCTGGCGAAAAACCATGCTTCATGTGACGACGACGATTATTAGGCTGGAAAGTCCTCTTCATAATAAACGCTCTCGTTTTTCGGCCTGTCGGGCGCGCCCGGACAGGGCAATTTGAAGTCCTACTGAATTACCTTGACTACTTTACACGAAGACCCTGGTCTCAAACAGGGCTTTCGCCTGGATAGTACTCGAATCTTTATAGCATGTTCACCACCCCTAAGAGAAGTTTTTCCAGATTATTCACCCATCTCCAGCTCAAAAGCAGGAGGATGAAGGAAGACATCTTCACAATCGCCGGCAAATGACATTGGTGTAGTTTATCCACAAAATCATTGTGAATATGTGGATAAGTCAGATCCTTGCCCAAACTTCTATCCACAAATTACAGGAGTGTTATTCACATTTGTGTATTTACAACACGCTAGCCTGTGGATAACTTCCAGAGTGGGGATTATAAATAGGAGTCTGTCAGCTTGCTGATGACCACGATCCGCGATCGAACCCATCCCGAATCGACCTTGCCCCGGCCCATCACCGACCGACGGCCCGGCAGACGGACACAAAAAAACGAATAGACGAACCGACTTGTTGGAGGAACCATGGCCGATGATCAGTGGAGTGCGACTGCAGGCGCACAAGAGCTGTGGTCGGCGACCCTCTCCTACATGGACGACCAGGGCTATCTCAGCCCCCGTGACAGCCGTTTTCTGAGGTCCATCGCCGTGGTCGGTCTGTTCGATACCATGCTTATCCTGTCCGTCGCCGACGATGCCGCCCGCGCGACCTTGGAGAACAAGCTCAACGCGGACATCACCGAATGTTTGAGTCATATGGCCCAGAAGACCATGACCTTCATCGTCAAGATCGATCAAATCGGACAATCAGCCAGACAAGCGAGAGACCGAGACAAAGGAAAACTGCGCTATCCATCCCCGGGTCCCCTGCGCAGCGGAATCTGACTCCGCTTTTCCCACCAGGACGGACCAAACCGCTCAATCACCTCAGACTTCTCAACCGCCGCGGTTTTCAACCCCAACCGCCGCAATCTCCACAACCTCAAAGGGAAGAGAGGGGAGGGAGGGGAGGGTAAAGAAGAAAAGACCAATGAAACCTATCGTTATGGGCTTGATCCTTATCAGCCGGCCAGCTACGGGATGCATCAGGACAGCCGCAGCCGAGCGGATGTGGATCAGTCGGAATCCGGACCCATTTCGCAAACCGAACAGATTTCGGCTTTCACGGATTCCTCGGATAACAAAACGCAGCAAAATTCTTTCCAGGGTTCTTTCCAAGGCTCTTTCCCGTCGGAGAACCTGCCTCGAAGAGGTGACAGACGAGGACGAAGGTCCCAAGCTGCAGAGCGCCCAAACCGCGCGCAACGCCATCACCCATCTGAATCCTTTCGCGACTTTCGATACCTTCGTACAAGGGACCTCCAACCGATTCGCCAAATCCGCGGCCGTCATGGTGGCCGAGTCGCCGGGGACGGTGGATTACAACCCTCTTTTCATCTACGGGGAGTCCGGTTTGGGGAAGACCCATCTGCTCAACGCCATCGGCAACTACGTCCTGCGCCAAGACTCCACTCATGATCGTGCGCTATGTGACCGCCGAGGAATTCGTCAACGACTTCGTTTCCGCCTTTGGCTGCGGGAGCCCGCAAACAGGCGGCTTTGGCCAATTTCACCAAAAATACAGGAACGTGGACGTCCTTTTGCTGGATGACATCCAGTTCTTCCGCGGGTCCGAGACCATGGAACAGTTCTTCCACACTTTCAACGAGCTGGTCAGCACAGACAAACAAATCGTCATCGCGTCCGATGTGGCCCCCAACCATCTCAAAGGTTTCAACGAACGCCTGCGCACCCGCTTCAACAACGCGTTTGGTCGTGGACGTGGCCCCGCCCGAAAAGGACACCCGTCTGGCCATCCTCAGACTCAAGGCCTCTGAACAGCAATATCGAGGTTCCGGCGGACGTTTTGGATTACATCGCCGATAAAATCACCGACAGCGTCCGTGAACTGGAAGGAGCCCCTGACCAGGGTCACGGGCCATCGCCACCCTGAACAACCAGCCGGTGACCCACAGCCTGGCTGAACAGACTTTGCATGATTTCTTCAATTCCGACGTGGAAGTGACCCCGACGAACATCATCACCAACGTCGCCCAGCATTATCAGCTTACTTTCGACGACATCGTCGGCCCTTCCCGCACCAAGAACGTGGCCGAAGCGCGACAGGTCTCCATGTACCTCATCCGCGAAAATGACCGGCCTTTCTTTGGTGGACATCGGAGAGGTCTTCGGCGGCCGCGACCATTCCACCGTGATGCACGCCTGCAAGAAGGTGGCCAACGAAATCAGCGAGAAACGGAACCTTTACAACAACGTCAACGAAATCACCATGCGGATCAAGCAGGCTGATTCCCCGAAGACGGTCTGATCGCCGTTTTTCTTTTCTTATTTTCTATTCTCGATTTCGACCTTCACCTAATCTATAGCCGAGAATGGTCTCCACTTGCTTCAGCGGCTTTCTTTTATTGACCTTTCTTATTGGCTCTATTTCCTCGGCGATAAGTCAATTGTGAAGAAAGTTATCCACAATAGTTTCCACATATATGGAATAAGTCAGGGGATAAGTGTTTCTTTTTACGTGGACAAGTCGAGGATAAAAAGGTGAATGAAATCAAGGTTTTTGAGGATAATTTTTGCTCTCTCCGATGCTGGTGGATAAATCAGGAGTTATCCACAATTGATGAACGAGTTTTCCACAAGTGTCTTTTCGTCTTCACACTTGCAATTGAAGAGGAAAGACGACTTATCCACACAATCCACAGCACCTACAACGACTACTAAGTAATTTATAATATATCGTCGTTCTAGTTCTAGGATGAATCGGCAAACAGAAAACATCAGAATGAACGCTTATCGTTTCATCGTTTCCCAAGCGGCCTTCACGCACCGCCCATCCTTGCCTGGAGACGGCCCACCGATTACAATGGAAGGGTAGTGATTGACAGAACTGAGGTACGACATGAAGGTTGAGGTTGACTCGCCGCTTTTTCCGAGGCTGTCTCGTGGACGACCCGCATCATTCCCACCCGTCCCGCCACTCCCATCCTCGCAGGGGTCACGTTGGAAGCGGCTGACGGGACCTTGCAGTTGAGCGCCTTCGATTACGAAGTCTCAGCCCGCAACCATATCGAAGCGGGGGTGGACGAGTCTGGAACCGTGGTCGTGCAAGGCAAACTCCTGGCTGATATCGCGAAGAGCCTGCCGGCAGGGAAGATCTACCTTTCCACCAGCGGGGCCAAAGTCACCATTGCAGCCGGAAAGTCCACTTTCTCCTTGCAGCTCATGCCTGAATCCGACTATCCCCAACTTCCTTCAGTCCCAGCCATCTTGGGATCCATTGACGGGGACACTCTTCTCCCATGCCATTTCCCAAGCAACCGTGGCCATTTCGCGCGAAGAGACCCGGCCAGTGCTGACCGGCGTCAAAATGGTCTTCAGCGGCGACAAAGTGCAGATGACGGCGACCGACCGCTTCCGCCTGTCCCGGTCCACCTTCACTTGGAGCCCTTCAGCCGCCGATTTGGAAACGGAACTGCTGGTACGCGGGTCCCTGATGAGGACGTGGCCTCGATCCTTGGACGCCTCCCAGAACGTGGTCATCGGCTTCGACCCTGAGTCGCCCACCTTGGTCAGCTTCGACAACGCCGGCAAAGTCTCCACCGCCCAACTCATCGACGGGGAATTCCCGTCCGTGGACCGGCTTTTCGCCAGCGATTATCCCATTCATGTGGTCGTCAATAAAACCGACCTGATCGACGCCATCCGTCGCGTCTCCCTGGTGGCCGAACGCAACGCCCCTGATCCGCATGAGTTTCGAAGGCAAGGAACTCACCTTATCGGCCGGATCCTCCGATGAATCCCAAGCTCAGGAGACCCTGCCCATCGATATGGACGGGAGCCGATCACCATCGCTTTCAATCCTTCCTACCTCCTGGAAGGCCTGGGGGCGATTTACGAGCCGTATGTCCGCATGAAGATGGTGGCTCCGACCAAGGCCGGAATTCAACGGACAGCAAAGAGCAGGACGGGGGACGAGTCTTTGGACTACCGCTATCTGCTGGTCCCGGTCCGATTCGTCAACTGACCATCCGCCTAGCCGACTGCCTGCGTGGTTGGCTGGCCATCATCACCTGATTCGCTGACTCATGTACCTGTCCCGTCTCATCTTGGACGATTATCGCTCCTGGCCCCATTGTCTGGTGGATCTCACCCCTGGGGTCAATGTTTTGGTGGGCCATAATGGCCTGGGCAAAACCAACATCATGGAAGCCGTGGAATTCCTGTCCACCGGAGGCTCCCACCGGGTCCGTTCGTCCCAGCCTTTGGTAAGGCAAGGGGCGAAGGCCGCCACCATCCGGGCCAAGCTGGTCCAAGGCGATCGGGAGACCCAATACACGGTGACCATCCCCGGTCGCGGGGCCAACCGAGCCAAGATCAACAATGGGCCTTCCTCTACATGCGGGACATCGGGGCCAGGTGAAACGGTCGTTTTCGCCCCGAAGACCAGCTGCTGATCTCTATGGACCCGGGCCATCGTCGTCGTTTTCTTGACGACGCCGGCGTGCAGCTGATCCGGCCTTATTACGATCTTCTTCAGCGCTACGCCCATGTGGCCAAACAAAGGGTGGCCCTCTTGAAGAGAATCTCCCAGGCCCGGTTCGGATCCAGCCCGTTCGGTGGTTTGGACGACCTTGACGCTTCATACGCCAGCCTGGAGGTTTGGACCGGCCAGCTCATCAACCTAGGTTGGCGCTCACCCAGGAAAGGGCGGACATCTGCCAGCGGTTGTCCCCGATTTTCAACCGGACCTATCGCCATCTGGCCGGGGATGGTCAGGAGGCTCAGCTGCGTTACCTCCCCTCATTCGAGGAATTCTTGGAGATCGACCTGGCAGGGGATCAGGAGGTCGTCTTCGACCGGACTCAGTCAGCACTTTCAGCGGCTTTTTCGAAGGGGAGCTGGCCCAGGGTCGGAATCTGATCGGCCCCACCGCGACGATGTGGAATTCGTCCTCACGGCTTCCCGGCTAGGGATTACGCCCAACGGGGAGCTCTGGACCCTGTCTTTGGCCTTGAAGATGTCCCTTTTCCAGCTTCTTCTAGGGTCGAGCAGAAGGGGAGAGGCTGAAGGCGGCGAACCGATTCTCATCCTGGATGACGTCTTCTCCCAATTGGATAACTCTCGGCGCGAGAAAATCGTGGATTTCGCCAGCAAGCGGGCAGGTCCTCATCACCGCCGCCTCCCCGGACGACCTTCCGCGGTCTTTTCATCCAGAATCAGGCTTTGCCGGTCCAGATCATCGATGTTGAAGCGGTGGCCCGCAAGGCCCAGGAGGATTTCTTCCATGCCTGACGAACCCGCGGTCGAGAAGCTGAAAATCAACCAAAGCGCTTTGCCTTCCGTCATTTACCAGCGTTACCGGAGACTTTTCAAAGTCAAGAAAGACTGGGCCGTCATCAACGAGAAGGCCAGGGACAGCTTCGGCCAAAAAGGGCGGGATCCGCAAGACTTGGCCCGCGCCTTCGACAAGCTTTTCTCATCCCAAGGCGGCGTCTGGAAGATCAAAATGATGATAGCCCGCTTGCATAACCAATGGGATCAGGTGGTGGACCCCTTTGAACGCCTCCCATTCCCGGGTGGCTTCATTCCGACGGGCTTCGGTCGTCGCGGCGGACCTCGCCGGTCTGGGCGAATCAACTGACCTACCTTGCCCCACAAATCAGGAAGAAAGTGAGAAAGAAGCTGCCTGGATTGCCGGTCGATGAAGTGAAAATCACCGGTCCTCAGGCCCGTCGTAGCCGGTATTCGCACCTGGATACGGTGATTTCAAGGAATCTTCGCAAAATGAGGCTAATGCTTGGATAGTCCTGGATTTTGGTATCCTATTCCTATAGTGTGTAAATGTGTTTAGAGCCCTTTACGAGCTTTTTAGCACGGGATAGCTGGAAATTTTCCTCCGAAATGATGGTGAGCGGTCATGAACTTGGCCGCTTCCTTCGTGTCAGGGGTCTGAAACCGGCTGACGCGGGATACGCGTCCGATGGGAGGTACTGTGGCGGACGGAACGCAGGACGACGAACTGAACTTGGAAGATCAAGGGGTCCAGGAGGACTCCTTGCTGTCCGGCTGAGCAATTGGATGACGAGATGCATCCGGACCATTATGATGCCAGCGATTTGCGGGTTCTGGAAGGCTTGGAGGCCGTCCGTATCCGTCCCGGCATGTATATCGGTTCCACTGGCCTCCGGGGCTTGCACCACTTGGTCTACGAGATCGTGGACACCTCGGTGGACGAGGCTCGCCGGTTACGCCACCCACATCGAGGTGACCATCCTGGAAGACAATGGCATCCGGGTGGTCGACGACGGCCGCGGAATCCCCGTGGACGAAGTGCCGGGCGAAGGCAAGTCCGGGGTGGAAACCGTGATGACCAAGCTTCATGCCGGCGGCAAGTTCGGTGGCGGCGGGTACGCCGTCTCCGGTGGCCTGCACGGGGTGGGCATTTCCGTGGTCAACGCCCTGTCTCACCCGGGTGGACGTGGAAGTGCGGCGCCAAGGCTTCCATTGGACTCCAGACTTACATCGACCAAAAGCCGATCGCTCCTTTGAAGAAAGGCCAGCCGATGGGGGAGGAGGAGACCACCGGCACCTCCGTCACCTTTCTGGCGGACCCGGCGATTTTCGATCAAACCGACTATGACTTCGAGACCTTGCGCCCGTTTCCAGCAGATGGCCTTCCTCAACAAGGGCTGAAGATCAGCCTGACCGACCTCAGGTCCGTGGACCAGGCTGGGACGAAGTGACCGGGGATGGCGACAATCCTTTTGAGGAACTGCATCAGACAGTCACCTACCAGTACGTCAACGGCATCGAAGATTACGTCAACTACCTGGTCAAGACCAAGAAGGCCAACCCCATCGAGGAAGACATCATCGCCTTGGACGCCGAAGACCCCCAGCAGATTTCGGCCGAAATCGCCATGCAGTGGACCTCCGCCTACTCCGAATCCGTCCATACTTTGCCAACACCATCTCCACGACCGAAGGCGGCACCCACGAGGAAGGCTTTGCGCGGCCTTGACCAGCCTGGTCAACCGTTACGCCCGGGAGAAGGGGATCCTCAAAGACAAGGACGAGAACCTGTCCGGAGACGATGTGCGCGAAGGCCTGGTGGCCGTCATCTCCGTCAAGCTGACCGTCCCCCAGTTCGAAGGACAGACCAAGACCAAGCTGGGCAACGCCATCGCCAAGACCTTCGTCCAGCGAGTGATGACCGAGCGGATGAACGACTGTCTGACGCCCAATCTCAATGAGGCCAAGGCCATCATCCGAAGGGATGGAGGCCGCCCGGGCCCGGCTGGCCGCAAGAAGGCCCGCGAGACCACCCGCGCAACCATCTTCGACCGGCCGATGCCTGACAAACTCAAGGATTGCCAGTCCTCCAACCCGGAGAAGTGCGAGCTTTTCATCGTGGAGGGCGATTCCGCAGGCGGTTCAGCCATTCAGGGACGCAATCCCATCACACAGGCCATCCTGCCCCTGCGAGGCAAGATCCTCAATACAGAGCGGGCCTCTTTCGACCGCATGATGAAGTCGGATACCATCGAATCCCTCATCACCGCCGTCGGCGGCGGGTATGGCGAGGATTTCGACATCAACAAGGTCCGCTACCACAAGATCATCATCATGGCCGATGCCGATGTGGACGGCGCCCATCGCCACCTTGAACCTGACCCTTCTTCCGGTATATGAGGCCTATGATTTACGCCGGCTACGTTTACGTGGGCCATGCCTCCGCTTTACCGGCTCAAATGGACCAAGGGGCCGCACGACTTCGTCTACACCGACGCCGAACGCGACCGGGTGTTGGAGGAAGGCCGGTCCAAGGGCCGCCAGCTGCCCAAGGGCGAAGGAATCCAGCGCTACAAGGGTCTGGGCGAGATGACCTATCAGGAGCTGTGGGAGACCACCATGATCCCGACCACCGCATCCTCAAACAGATCCACATCGAAGACGCCGCCCAGGCAGATGAGACCTTCTCCATGCTCATGGGGAGGACGTGGAACCCCGCCGCCTCTTCATCCAACGCAACGCCCATGACGCCTGCTTCATCGACGCCTGATCCGGCGAAAAACGAAGATAGACATGAACATGAAGCTGGCCGGAAGCGCAGGAAGACTTTCGGCCAGTCAAAGAAGCAGTCATAAATCAAAGGATTAAGGAAAGACAATCGTGGCAGACGAAAAACGATCAGAACGATGAGTACATGGCCGAAGCCCATGACACCGATGACGCCTTGGAGCCTTTGAGCCCCAGGCTACGGCCGAAGATTTCCGGCCTGCTCAAGGGACCAGGATCAAATCCATGGACCTGCAGCAGGAGATGCGCGAATCCTACTTGGCTTACGCCCTTTCGGTCATCGTGGAAAGAGCCCTGCCGGACGTGCGCGACGGCATGAAGCCGGTCCACCGCCGTGTGGTCTACGCCATGTACGACGGCGGCTACCGGCCGGACAGGGCTACAACAAGTGCTCCCGCGTGGTCGGGGACGTGATGGGTAAGTACCACCCCCATGGCGACGCGGCCATTTACGACACTTTGGTCCGTATGGCCCAATACTGGTCCATGCGTTACCTCCTGGTGGACGGGCAGGGCAACTTCGGTTCCCCTGGCGACGACCCCGCCGCCGCCATGCGTTACACCGAGTGCCGTATGGCTCCTTTGGCCATGGAATTGGTGCGCGATATCGACAAAGACACCGTCGACTTCGTCCCCAATTATGACGGCAAGACCCAGGAACCGACCGTCTTGCCCAGCCGTTTCAATCTGCTGGTCAACGGTGCGGCAGTCATCGCCGTCGGCATGGCCACCAACATCCCTCCCCACAACATGAGGGAAGTAGCCCAAGGCGTGCACTGGGCCCTGGACCATCCGGAGGCCTCCCGAGAGGAATTGCTCAACAACCTGATCGCCATCATCAAGGGGCCGGACTTCCCTACGGGAGCCACCATCCTGGGGCATAAGGGGATCGAACAGGCCTACCGAACCGGTCGCGGACTCATCACCATGAGGGCCGTGGTCAATACCGAAGAAATCAATGGCCGCCTCTGCCTGGTCGTCACCAAACTGCCTTACCAGGTGAACCCGGACCGTCTGGCCTCTTCCATCCGTGAAGCCGTGCGCGATGGCAAGATCCAAGGCATCGCCGACATGCGTGACGAGACTTCCGGCCGTACCGGCCAGCGTCTGGTCCTGGTGCTTAAGCGCGACGCCGTGCCCAAGGTGATTCTCAATAACCTCTACAAGCACACCCAGCTGCAGCAGACCTTCGGCGCCAATATGCTGGCCCTGGTCGACGGAGTTCCCCGCACGCTCAGCCTGGACGCCTTCATCCGCCACTGGATCAGCCACCAGCTGGAAGTGGTCGACCGCCGGACCAAGTATCTGAAGCGGGAAGCCGAAGAGCGCGACCACATCCTGCAGGGGCTACCTCGCTTTGGACATGATCGAAGAGGTCATCGCCCTCATCCGCCGGTCCCCGACGTGGATCAGGCCTGCACCGGCCTCATGGACCTGCTGGATGTGGACCAGGTCCAGGCTGACGCCATTTTGGCCATGCAGCTGCGCCGTCTGGCCGCCTTGGAAAGGCAGAAGATCATCGACGAGCATGAAGAACTCATGCGCAAGATCGCCGATTACAACGACATCCTGGGCTAGCCGGAAAGGCAGAGGGCCATCGTCGGCGACGAGATGGACGAGATCGTCGACAAGTACGGCGACGACCGCCGCACCCGCATCCTGCCTTTCTCCGGCGAGATGAACGTGGAAGACCTGATCGCCGAAGAGAACGTGGTGGTCACCGTCACCCATTCCGGTTACATCAAGCGGACCAAGGCCGATGAATACCGCGCAGCATCGGGGCGGCAAAGGAATCATGCGACTCGCCTGCGCGAAGATGACGTGGTCGACCACTTTTTCCTCACTTCCACCCACAACTGGCTGCTTTTCTTCACCAACGAAGGCCGGGTCTACCGGATCAAGGGTTACGAGGTCCCTGAAGGGTCCCGTGATTCCAAAGGCCAGCATGTGGCCAACCTCCTCCAGCTTGGCCCGGATGAGAAGATTCAGCAGGTCCTGTCCATCCATGACTATGATGAAGCCAAGTACCTGGTCTTGGCCACCCGTAGCGGAAAGATCAAGAAGACCCGGCTGAACGAATACGATTCCACTCGTCAGGGCGGCTTGATCGCCGTCGCTTGCGCGAGATCGAAGGGCCTCCGAACGGATGAGGAGGGCAATCAGGTGCCGGTGATCGATGAGCTCATCAGGTACCCTCTGCAAACGATGAGGACGAGATCATCGTCGTCTCCCAGCAAGGGATGAGCGTCAAGTTCTCCGCCGATGATGAGACCTTGCGGCCCATGGGTCGCCAGACGGCCGGCGTCCAGGCCATGAAGTTCCGCGGACAGGCGGGGGAGGACCTCCTGCTGAGCATGGACGTGGTCCCGGCCGAGTCCGATTCCGACCTGGTCGTGGTGACCAACGAAGGCTTCGCCAAGCGTGCCGGGCCCTGTCCGAATACCGGCTCCAAGGCCGCAACGGCTATGGGGTCAAGGCTATCAACCTGGTGGAAGGCCGGGGGTCCTTGGTCGGGGCCATCGTGGTCCACGAAGACGACCAGATCATGGCCATCATGAAGTCCGGCAAGGTGATCCGGTCCGATGTGGCCGAGATCAAGCGGACCGGCCGCAATACCCAAGGCGTCACTTTGGCCAAGCCGGACAAGGGGATGAGATCATCTCCATCGCCCGCAACGCCGAAAAGGACGATGAGGATGCGGAGGAGGACCAGGCGACCGAGGCCGTCGATGCCGCGGACGCCGCCACTGGCGCCCCCGCCGATACTGGCACGGATAATGGTACCGATGATGCTACAGTGGAGACAAAGGCTACCGAACCGGTCGCCACCAGCAAGGCTGACGAGGAGTAATCATGACGAACGCAGATCAGCAGACCAGCGACCCCCAGGCAGAGACCCACTCACCACCCAAGACACGCAGGAAGTCGCCGCCCGGGTGACGAGCACGGGTCGGCGGACCGCGTCGTCGCGGCCAGCCCGCGCCGGGCTTCGGCCTCGGCCCCGGCGTCAACCCCTGGTCTCCCACACAGCCAGCAGCCCCTCAAAAGCACAGCGTTCCCCGCGCCCGCCGCATGAACCTGTCCGTCACCCGCCTGGACCCTTGGTCGGTCACCAAGATGGCCTTCATGCTGTCCGTGGCCGGGGCCATCATCCAGCTGGTCGCCGTCACCCTAATCTGGCTCATCCTGGACGCCGTCGGCCTCTTCCAGACCGTCAGCAGCCTGGGCATGAAGCTGTCCTCTCCTTCAACTTCACGGAAGTGTTCACCCTGCCCCGCGTCCTGGGGAGCTGTGACCATCCTCTCCGTCTTCGAGATTGTCATCATCTGCGTCCTGGCGGCCATCTTCGCCTTCCTTTACAACGTCTCCTCCCGTCTGATCGGCGTCCACGACTTTGGGCGATGACTCGAGCCCACCTCTGATCGGTGATCGATTGCTTTCGTCTGTGAATCGATAGACGGAGATCGATAGATAACGATAGACAAACAGACAAGTATCCAGGCGGTTCGGACCGCCTTTTTATTTTGCCATGCAGTTCGTGCCCTATTTATTTGTTTTCTGTGCAGAAGAAGGGGGATTTTCCTTCTTCCGCTGAACTTCCAGCCGTGTTTTCCCTTTTTGATGCCATAAACTGGCAGTGTTGGCTCTTCTGCGCGGACAATGATGCGCGCACTTGGGCTGCGTTTTAGAGATCCGTCGCTCATCTGTGTGGATAAGACGGGCGGAAACAGGTTAGAAAGGAAAGGATTATGCTAGGCATTAATCCCGAGGATGTCATCCGAGTTGTCAAGTCGATTCAGACCCAACTCATCGTCATCGGCATCATCCTTCTGGCTGCCATCCTCATCACCATCTTCGTGAACAAGAAGACGGTCAAGAATGTGGCGACCAAGAAGATGGTGCGGTCCCAGACATGGATCGTGGCTTTGATCGCGTCTTTCGCCGCCATCGCCTCCATGCTGTACGGACCTTTGAACACGATCGTCACTTCGGCGACGACCCCCAAGTTCACCATCACCCAGGCCTCCATCGACAAGGCCTCCAAGCTGGCTCTCGACATCCAGCGCGAAGGCATCGTCATGATGGAGAACAGCGACAAGACCTTGCCTTTGAGCTCCGACTCCAGGTCAACGTGTTCGGCTGGGCCTCCACCAACCCCATTTACGGCGGCACCGGCTCCGGCCCATGAACGCCAAGTACGCCAGGTCTCCCTGCTGAAGGCCTGAAAGAGGCCGGCATGTCCTACAACGACGACCTGGCCAAGTTCTACGCCAAATACCGCCCGAGCGTCCGGTCGTGGCATGATGGGCCAGGACTGGTCTTTGCCTGAGCCCCCTGGTCAACACCTACAGCTCCTCCTTGCTGGACAAGGCCAAGAGCTACCTGACACGGCCGTCGTGGTCATCAGCCGCTCCGGCGGCGAAGGGGCGGACCTGCCCACCAACATGGGCGACGTGAAGATCTCCCCGTCGGCATCCAAGCTCAAGCAGGGCCTCATGGGCAGCCCTCTGGGATCCAACTACATCAACAATTCCAAGGATTACGCCGACTTCAAGGCCGGAGATTCCTATCTGCAACTCAGCCAGACCGAGAAGAACCTGATGGACTATGTGAACAGAACTTCAAGAAGGTCGTTCTGGTTTACAACGGGGCCAATGATCTGAACCTCAGCTTCATCTCCCAGTACCCCAACATCAAGTCCGTCCTCTGGTGCCCGCCCGCCGGCCAGACCGGTTTCAGGCCCTGGGCGAGGTCATCGCCGGAAAGGCCAATCCTTCCGGCCGCACCACGGACACCTTCGTCAAGGACTTCACCAAGACCCCTTGGTGGAACAACTTCGGCGCCTTCCAATATGACAACATGAACGAGTTCTCCTATGACGGTTGGGGCGGGGCCCATTACGTCCCCACCTACGTCAAGTACGTGGAAGGCATCTACGTCGGCTACCGTTATTACGAGACCGCCGCCACCGAAGGTTCCATCAACTATAACGACGTGGTCCAGTACCCCTTCGGCTATGGTCTGAGCTACACCACTTTCAAAGCAGACCATGTCCGACCCCAAGGTCTCCGGAACCAAGGTCTCCTTTGACGTGACCGTCAAGAACACGGGCGAGAAGGCCGGCAAGGACACGGTCGAGGTCTATTACAATCCTCCTTACACCAATGGGGCCATTGAAAAAGGCTTCCGCCAACCTGATCCGCTTCGGCAAGACCAGGAGCTCAAGCCGGGCGAGTCCCAGAAGGTCCAGATCTCCTTCGATGAATCCGAGATGGCCTCCTACGACTACAAGAACGCCAAGGCCTACGTGCTGGAATCCGGCAAGTATGGGATCTCCATCAACAAGGATTCCCATGAGAAGATCGAATCCCACGACGTGACCGTGGACAAGACCATCACTTACAAGGGTGGCAAGACCCGCGTCCTGGATAAGAAGTCCGCCAGCAACCAGTTCGACACTTCCGCCGGGGACGTGACCCTACCTCTCGCGCAAGGACGGTTTCGCCAACTTCAAGGCCGCCACCGCCAAGCCCGCCTCGAACAAGATGCCGGAAGAGTCCAAGAAGCTCTTCGTCGGCGCCAAGTACAAGGCCCCTGACGAAAAGGCCACCATGCCCACCACCGGAGCCAAGAACAGGGTCTCCTCTACCAGCTCTATGGCAAGAAGTATGACGATCCGCTCTGGAACAAGCTTTCTGGACCAGATCTCCGTGGACGACATGAACAATCTCATCGCCATGGCCGGCTATAATAACGCCGAGATCTCCTCCATCAAGAAGCCTCGTCAGAATGACGTGGATGGCCCCGCCGCCCTGAACAACAACTTCACCGGCGAAGGGTCCATCGGCTTCCCCGCTTCCACCACGGTGGCCAACACCTTCAACGAGGAGCTGGCCAGCGAGTACGGCAAGATCATCGGCGAAATGGCCGGGGAGATGCAGGGTGACCGGCTGGTATGCGCCAGCCATGAACACCCATCGCTCAGCCTTCGGCGGCCGCAACTTCGAGTACTTCTCCGAAGACGGCCAGCTGGCCGGGACCATCGCCGCAGCCCAGATCGCCGGAGCCAAGTCCAAGGGCGTCTATGGCTTCATGAAACACTTCGCCCTCAACGACCAGGAAACCAACCGTATGAACATGCTCTGCACCTGGTCCAACGAACAGGCCATCCGCGAGATCTACCTCAAGCCCTTCCAGCTGTCCGCGGTCAAGGGCGTGGGCCACCGCCGTCATGTCCTCCTTCAACTACATCGGACCGCGCTGGTCCGCCTCCAACTCCAACCTCCTGAACAAGGTTCTGCGTGGCGAGTGGGGCTTCCGCGGGTTCGTGGAGACCGACTACTTCGGTGGCGGCAACATGATCGGCGACGAAGCCATCCGCGGTGGTAATGACGCCATGCTTGGCACGACCAAGACATCCAATTACATCATCAACACCAACGACCCGGCCACCGTCACGTACATGCGCACCGCCACCCACAACATCCTGTATACGGCCGTGAATTCCTGGCTCTACAAGGATGGGCAGCCCAGCATGGACACCTCCACATGGAAGAACACCTTCAGGATCGCCGCGATCGTGGTCGCCGTCCTGGTGGTGCTCCTGGAGATCCTCGCCTTCCGCCGCTTCTTCCGTCGCCGCAAGGCGGCCAAGGCCGAAGCAGCCGAGACTGAGCCCAGCAAAGAGTGACCCCTAAAGGAGTCGCTCGTCAGGCTTCAGGCTGAGCCACCGGGGGATGGGCTTTCAGACCCATCCCCCGACAATCAGCCTTCTCGATCCCTTCCCGCCGAAGGCGGGAAGGGCCGATTAGGAGGACAGGGGAGGAGATAAGGGTGAGGCGCGGGACGCCTGGGTTCGGGGCATCAGGACGATGAAACGTGAAATGAAAGAATGAAGCCGGAATCCTTGGCATGACTCGCTCCAAGCTGTGCCGGCAGCCGGGATGACCAACAAGATCCGGACCAACAAGACCGGTGAAACAAAGACATCTGGATTTTCAACGAGAAAAGGTGAATCGATGAGTGTGAAAGCCGAAGATCTGACTTTGGTGCAGAGGGCAGCCCTAGCTTTCCGGCCAATCCGAGTGGGAGACCAGGGAAATCAAGAGCGGGCCTCAAGCCCATCATCCCTGTCCGATGGCCCCAATGGGGTCAGACGTCGAACAGGGTCGGGGACCACTTGGGCCTGGGCGCTTCCAAGCCGGCCACCTGCTTCCCCACGTCCGGAACCGTCGCCAGCTCCTGGGACATCGCCGGAGCCGAGGAAGTGGGCAAGGCATTGGGCGAAGAAGCCAAGACCTTGGGGGTGCAGGTGTCTTTGGGGCCAGGGATCTGCATGAAGCGCAACCCCTTGTGCGGCCGCAACTTCGAGTATTATTCGGAAGACCCCCTTCTGGCCGGCCGCCTGGCCGGGGGCTTCGTCCGCGGACTCCAGTCCAATAAGGTCAGCGCCTGCCTCAAGCATTTCGCCGTCAACAGCCAGGAACTGCGCCGCCAGGCCTCCAACTCCATCGTCGATGAGCGCACCCTGCGCGAGCTTTATCTGACCGCTTTCGAAGTGGCCATCAAGGAATCCAAGCCCTGGACCATCATGACCTCCTACAACATGGTCAATGGGGTCTACGCCCACGAGAACGAGCATCTGATCAAAGACATCCTCCGGGGCGAATGGGGCTACCAGGGCATGGTCGTCTCCGACTGGGGCGGGTCCAACGACGTTATGGAATCCGCCCGGGTCGGGTCCTCTTTGGAGATGCCCGCCTCCGGTCTGGCCTCCACGCGTGAATTGGTGGAAGCAGTCAAATCCGGCCGCCTGAAGGAGGAGGACCTCAACGCCCGGGCTCAGGAAGTGTTGGACCTGATCGACAAAGTGCAGGTCTGCAACCCTGATGGGTCGGCCATCGACGGCTATTTGGGCCAAGACCAGATTGACCGCCATCACGAAGTAGCTCGTCGCATCGCCGAGAAGTCCTTCGTCCTCTTGACCAACGAAACCGGCTCCAACGGCCGGCCCACCCTGCCTTTGAAGCAGGGCGTCCGTCTGGCAGTGGTCGGGGATATGGCCACCACCGCCCGCTACCAGGGTTCCGGTTCCTCCAAGGTCAACGCCACCAAAGTGGATAACCTCCTGGATGAGCTCAAGGCCAGCCAGGACCTGTCCGTATCCGGCTACGCCCAAGGCTATGACCGGCAAGGAGCGCAAAACCAGGCTTTGATCGACCAGGCCGTCGCCTTGGTCAAGCGGGAGGACGTGGATGAGGTCGTCATCTGCATGGGCCTGGACGAGCGTTCCGAATCCGAAGGCCTGGACCGCAGTACTTTGAAGATCCCTCAGGTTCAGGTGGACCTGCTGGACGCCGTGAAGGCCATCGGCAAGCCGATCGTGGTGGTCCTGGTGGCCGGTTCCGCAGTGGAGACCGACTGGCTGGACGGGACCCAGGCCGCGCTCTACATCGGGCTGTCCGGCCAGGCCGGGGCGTCAGCCGCCGTCAACCTGCTCACCGGCAAGGTCAACCTTCCGGCCACCTGGCCGAAACCTGGCCCCTCTCCTATGAAGACGTCCCTTCGGCCGGCAACTTCCCCGTCTCCGAACGGGATTCCGTCTACCGCGAAGGTCTTTTCATGGGCTACCGTTACTACACCACGGCGGATGTACCCGTCCGCTTCCCTTCGGCTACGGTCTGAGCTATTCCACTTTCGACTACAGCATGCTGCGGGTGAATGACAACGGGGTCACCTTCGATGTGAAGAACACCTCGTCCGTCCCCGGCGACACGGTCGCCCAGATGTATGTGGGCCGCGACCAGCAGGCCTCCGGAGTGCTCCGCATCGCCCGCGAGCTCAAAGGCTTCGCCAAGGTCCATCTGGAGCCGGGGGAGACCAAGCAGGTGCGAATCGATTTCGACGAATACACCTACCGTCATTTCGACGCCGCTTCCGACTCCTGGCAGGCCGAGGCCGGGGCCTGGGACCTGTGGATCGGCACGGACGCCAACACCCTCCTCCTGCACGCCACCCACGTGATCCAAGGCACCATGGAACAAGGCAAGACCCCTGATGACCTGGGCCATTATCTTGGCGGCCACGTCAAGGATGTCACCGACGCCGAAGTGGCCAAGTTGCTGGGCCATCCGCTGCAAAAGTACGACAACGGCGGGGTTTTCCAGCCCAACGACGCCATCTCCTCATGGGTCTTCTCCCGGTCCTGGTTGGCCCGCAAGGTGGTCAAGACCCTGCAGAAGAAGGAGGATAAGGCCGTGGCCAAGACCGGTTCCCCCGACCTGAACATGCTCTTCGTCCTCAACATGCCTCCTCGCGCCATGGCCAAGATGACCGGGGGCATGATCAGCCCTGACATGGTCGACCGGGAATCTTGGACATCCCCAACAAACATTTCTGGAAGGGCTTGGGACATGTGATTTCTGGCTACTTCCGCAACCAAAATGACAACAAAAAGACTCTGAAGGAGATTGAACAATGAGCCAGACAAGCAACAATCCCACCCCTGAAGCTCCCGCCGATTTGGTTGAGGAAGCCGCCAAGCAGGAGAAGAAAAACAGGAATCCTTTCAAGAAGCTGACCGACCGCTATCCTAACCTGTAGGGAGTTCATCCTTTTCAACCTCCTGTCCAACATCTCCACCATCACCCGTTTCGCTTTGGTCTGGCTGGGGACCTGGATCTTCGTCCATCTCATGCACCTGACCCAGCCTTTCAGCTTCCTGATCTTCAACTATTCCACCCCCAAGTCCAACGGTCTGGGCGGTTTCATCACCTTCCTGATCGCCGAAGTGGCAGCCCAGGTGGTCAACTTCTTCGTCCAGATGAAGTGGGTCTTCAAGTCCGACTCCTCCTTCAAGCAGGCTGCCTGGAAGTACGCTCTTCTGGCCATCCTCATCGTGGTCGTCAACCTGATCCTTCCTGGTTGGCTGACCAACCTCTTCCGCGGCTGGGGGCATGAATGACGGGCTTTCCTCCACCATGGTTTCCGTGGTCAACACCCTCCTGGCCGTTATCGTCTCCTATCCTCTGCTCAAATGGTGGATCATGCCCAAAAGCAAGGAGCACGAAGCCGAAATCAAGAAGGCCAAGGAAGAGGCCAAGGCCGAAGCCGAAGCCAAGTAGGAGCCGAAGGAATTCGAAAGGAAACCGAGAAGGAATCCGAAAGAAAAACCAGGCCTTCATGATGATAAGCCTCGTGGTCTCAGGGACGCGGGGCTTATCCGTCCGATCATCCTGGGGCGGTTATTTTTGGGACGGTCATCTTCGGATGATCATCTTGGGAGCAATCATACTGTGGCCCGTCATCCCGAGGCCGAAGGTTTAGAATGGAAGAAGCCGATCAAGGAGAACCGCGATCATGACAGCGAAAATCGTTCACGATACCGACATTGACGCAGACGCCACCCATATGATGGAGGAGCTTGATCAGGAGGTCACGGCCCTGCCCCAGCATCCTCCCATCCCTGTAGTCAAAAGCAAGACCTTGACCGTGGTCGTGCCGTCATACAACGTGGAATCCTGCCTCAGGCGCTGCACCAATTCCCTGCTCAACTGCGAAAGCACGGCCGACCTGGAAGTCATCATCGTCGATGACGGGTCCACCGATGGCACCCCTGCCTTGGCCGATTCGATAGCCGCCATCTCGGAAGGGGTCATCCGGGTGATCCATCAGAAGAACAAAGGGCACGGGGGAGCGGTGAACGCGGGAATCGCGGCCGCCCGCGGGCTTTACATCAAGATCGTGGACGCCGACGATTGGCTGGACGCCGACGCCTACGCCAAAGTCCTCAGTTTACTGCGCACCCAGGCTGTCCAGACCAGCCCGGTGGACATGATCCTGACCAACTACGTCTACGAGAAGAAGGCGGAGGACATCCAGACGGTCATCAATTACAAGCACGCCATTCCGGCCGGTCGCGTGCTCACTTGGGACGACCTGCGGACCTTTACGTGAACCAGTACCTGCTCATGCATGCCATCATCTACCGGGCGGACGTCCTCCGCGAGTCCCGGACGGTCTTGCCCGAGCATACGTTTTACGTGGATTTCATCTACGCTTACCAGCCCTTGCCTTACGTGAAGACCATGGTCTACCTGAACGTCGATTTCTACCGGTACTTCATCGGCCGCAGCGGGCAATCGGTGGAAAAGGAGACCATGATCCGGCGGGTGGATCAGCTGTTGAGGGTCAATGAGCTCATGGTCCACGTGACCCCGGATAAATCCACGGTCTCCCAAGGCCTGTACAAATACATGATCCACTTCCTCTCCATCAATTGCGTGGTCACCTCCCTTTTCCTCATTCTTTCGCGGCGCAAAGGGAATTACGCCCTCAAGGCCAAGATGTGGGAAGACCTCTACAATTATTCCCCAGATCAGCCATGACGTGCGCAAGACCACCATGGCCAGGGCCATCAACATGCCGGGGCCGCTAGGGCAGGAGCCTGGTGCGATGGGGCTATACGATCAGCAACCACTTCGTTGGCTTCAACTGACGCCTGATGGGCTTGCGACACACAATGGATTTACGCCAAAAAATTATGGCTACCGATGAATGCTGATCGGTAGCCATAAGGATCCGTTGCCTCCGTAAGGCTTATGAACCCTCTATTTTTCTTATTGATCCTTATTTTATTGCATTTTATTGCTGGCTGACGGGAGTTCCGCAGCTGGTGCAGAACTTGGCCCCGGGGTTCCAGCAAGGCGTTGCACCGGGCGCAGCGGGTTTCATTTTGCTGGAGGCGGGGTTTTCGCCGGGGACAGGGGGTGTTCATGGAAGGTGTTTTCAGGAAGGGGGTGGAATATCCCGCAGGCTGGGTCTGCTGATTCTGATGAGCCTGGCCGGAAGAATAGGCTTGGGCCTGGGGAACCGTCGTCTGAGGGGCTTCGGCCTTCTTTTCGGCCAGGATGTTGATGACTTGCAGGGCGAGAAGCAGGGCCAGGATGATGATGAGGACGACCGGGCCCGCGGCGAATTGACGGTTGGTATCCGTTCCGCCGATGGAAGAGGCCGAGAAGAGGTCGAAAAATCACGTGGATGAGGCCCAAGGCGACTGTGACGGCCGCCAGGCGATACTTACGGTAAACGTTTATGGCGCAGGCGGCGACCAGGATGGTCACCACCAGCTCGCCCTGACCGCTCTTGTAGTAGTTATAGCTGCCTGCATAGGTGGTGGGACCGTAAGAGAAGAAGGGGATGAAGGCGCAGAGGGCGAAAACGGCGACCAGGATATAGAAGAGGAGGTCGGAGATGCGAATCTGGGTCTTGCCTGCGGACATGGCCGGCATGACCATGCGATTGAGGAAACTCGTCTGGCTCTGGGCGGCCTGGCCTATCCGAGTGCCAGGGTTATAGCTCTGCTGCGCGAAGGAGGCTTGTGGAACCTGGTTTGGCTGATTCTGTTGGGGTCTGTTGGGTCTGGACAGGGGCTCCGCAGCTCAGGCAGGAGGCCGCTCCCGCAGGAAGGGGAACCGCATTGGGTGCAATTCATAGGGATTCCTTTGCTTGTTGTTGGTTTTATGGTGAGACATTCTCATGGTCCATCAGTCCTCGGACCGTGAGCCTTCAGCCTTCCATCTTACAGGGGGCTTGTCGAAAGTGACCGCCAGCTTATCGTCTTTGCTGATGGAGAACTTGCCGCGGATGGAGAAGTCCCGCTCGCTGTTGTTGTGGAGCCAATGGTCCTTTTCGGTGGAGAAATCGAACTCGTAGTCGATGTCCAGCTCCCCATCGTAATTCGTCTCAATTCCCCTTCTTCCACGTCGTAGGACTCGAGTTTGTCCAAAGTGGGCTGTTTTTTTCAGCGTGATCTTGACGTTCCGGTGTTCGTCATCGTTGTACTGGTCGAGATTGAAACACGGGTTGTCCTTCGTCCCTGGGTCGCGCAGGAGGTGACCTTTTTCTGCGTCTCCTGCGCGATTTCGTCCTGCAAAGGCTGCTTCGCGCTCATACCGGAGGTAGCCCGTCGTGGTTTCGGAGAAGGCCCAGGTGGTCACGGTCTGTTCTTTCGTCTCGACGTACTTGGAATCGACGGCGAAGGTGTAGGAGCCGGGATAGACCAGATAGCTGCGTTTATTCGTGGGAGAGGACGGCGCGGGGGTCTTGGCCCCGTTGACGACCAGAGGAGGTTCTCCAGGACGTCCGGGATTTCCATGGAGATGATCTTGGTCAGGCCGCGGGTGACGGTGAACTTCTTGATCAGGCCGCCGGAAGCCGTCTCCTCGATGCTGCTGTTGGCCCGGGATCCGTTGAGGTTATAGCTCACATTGATCGTATAGACGTTCCCATTGTGGTTGACCGAAGTGATTTCGGACCCGGAGATCCGCTTGTCCTGCTGAGCCGCGAACTTGCTGGAAAGCAAGGGGGTGCTGGAGCTTGGGGTGGGGATGTCGCTCAAGGAAGTGGCCTTGTCATAGTTTCCGGATTCCAAAGCGGACAGATATTGCGTGGCTACGGCCTTAGGGGTCGGACAGACGGGTGAGCACTATTCCGCCCACGATGGCCGCGATGACCACAATGGCTACGATGACGCTGATGGTGATGACTTTGGCCTTGTTGACCGGCTTCTTCGGCTTCTGCTGGGAGGCGCGGAGAATTGCTGCTGACCCTGTGGAAGAGGCTGGCTCTGGTCCTGCTGAGGCTGGAAAGCCTGTTGCTCTTGGTAAACAGGCTGGGACGTTTTGTGGATTGCCGTTTTGATCGAACTTATATCCACAGTTGGGGCAGAAGACGATGCCGGCGGAAACCTCTTGTCACGCATTGAGGGCAGTGCATGGGTGAATCCTTCAACTGAATATCTGCTTTTAAAATAAATACCTATACACTATCAGGGGAAAGAGACAGAAGCCGTCCCCGAGGATGTGATTTCCCTTACTTTGCCGCGCTTTTCACCAAACCTGAGGCTGGACGGGGCTACAATAATCGAAGAAACGGACACGAGAACGAAACAGGCGGAACCAATTAAGAAAAGGGAGAAGCGACAATGAAAATCGACATCGAAGGCTTGAAGAGATCCCTGACAAGCAGCGTGTCGAACTTGAACAAAAAGGCGGACGAAGCCCAGAGTATGGCGCAACACCTTGATGGCTTCGACCTCGAGTCGACAGGCCTGCAAGGGGAAGCCTATATGGTTGTGAACAACAAAATCAGGAACCATGCGCTTTACGCCAGAACGCAAGCCTTGTTCATGCAAACCTTATCCGCCGGATCATCAACCAATCTGAAGGCGGCGCAGGCGCTGGAACCATCGGAAAGAGACGGATCGGTGGACACGGGCCGCCTTTCCGGAGCGCGAGGCCTCGCCCTGCACGAGCGCGACGTATGGAAAGGCCGTGGGGACAATTCTTTCGCCACCCTGCTGGGAGACAGCGTACTCGGCCGCGCATGGAAGAACATGTGTGAATCCATCGCCGGTACCAAAGGCCGCGAGGTCAGGGAATACGAACGCAAAATCGACCTTGCGGAGACCCTAGCGCGAAAAATCCACGACCTTCTACACACAAGCCAGCTCGCTGAAAGCCGCCCTGACATCCATGGAGCGCTCGCAGGAAGCCACCGCTCGCGGTAAGGCGGAAGATATGTCATGGGTGAACGAATTGGCGAACACAGCGCAGAAACTCCGACAAAAAGCTGACGTCCTTTTTATCTCAAAGGGAAGGAACTCGACGTTTACCGCAAAGCCATGGAAGACGGGAAGATAACCGCTGACGAATTGTATGATTCGCGCTCCCATAAAGCCGAACCTGACTTTATTGAAGGCTCTGGCCCATCTCCCGTCCGCTCTGATCGGCCAGAACACACTGTCCGCGACATGCGACGCTTTCACCGTCATGGGGACCGACCCTGGCCTGGACGCCAGACAAAGGGCCAGGAACCTCCAAGCCGTCCTGGCTTCCCAACTGACCAAAGTCGGTTCAGGGGAAGACAAGTACACGCAATGGGTGAGGGTGCAACCCTCTGAGCCTGGTAGCGGTCAGGACCCTTTATTGCCTCTTCCTAGTAAATGGCCATGGGATGAGTACACGCCGTCCGCCTTCATGGGGAGAGTCAGCGATTTCACGAACAAACGCGACTCGTCGGGAAGACGGTCGATGGGAGAAAGCTGCGGTTGGACGAGCTTGCCATGGACAGCGTATGGACGCAGGGCTACCAACTGGTCCAAAAAGGGATAAGGGTGAACCAGGGCGACAAGCCGAGCTTTGGCGTCGAAATCATCTCCAACAATCCGAATAACAACAAGTACGGGAAGAACGACGCCCGGGGCGTCATCGTCGGAATCAATGGAGTGAAAGGGGAGAGCGAGCAGAACGCCCTGAATGAAGTGTCGTATGATCCGCCTGTCATACGAAGCTCGAGCATGAGACTGGTCGGCAATCCTTACGACTGTTATATGATGGCCGCCGACCTGGCGAATCCATTGCCGACCAAGCCCTCCTTCGGCAAAGTGCTGGCCGGTGAGGTGACAGAGGAGGTTTTAGGCGACCTTCGCGATAAGGCCTTGGAGCTGGCCAAGGCGCCCGGCGTCGTGGGAATCGTTCTGGATGGAGTGGACACTTTGACGGAAGCGCTCGAAGAATACGATAAATCGTTGCAGGAATATACAGAGCAGGTGGAGGCCAACGATTTGTCGAGCATGGCGGGTGTGATCTCTGATTATTCCATGCTGAATGACGCCCATCTGAATGTTGAAGCCGAAAGCAAAGAGGACATGGGGCAGCCCACACGCATGAAATGGAGCATGGATTCCTCCATGCTGTCCCATTACCTGAACGAGTATAATAAATTCCATAAGACCACTTATACTGCCCGCTGGTTTCTGGGGCAGCTCAACAGTAAAGGGCTGATTGTGCACGGAAAGATCAATCCGCAGATCAAAGGCATCCTTGATTGGGGGCAGGCGCCGGCGACGGTGCGCGACGCGCACACCGGCGAGGTGCATACGCTGGGTATTTCCCGGTGGGAGTTCCTGCGGGACAAGCAGGCCGGAGTCGATGATAGAGAGTTTGTTGGTTAGGGGGTTGTGATGGTGTGTGGTCGTGTGTCTCGTGTGGCGCGGTGGTGTGTGGCTGTGGTCGTGGTGGCCGTGGTGTGTGCTGGGTGTGGTGCGGTGTGGCGTCGCGTCGGCGTGCGGCGGGGCGTGCGGCTGTGCAGAGGGGGTTGGATTTGGTGGTGGCTGATGGGGGTCGTCGTTTTGATTTCGTGTATCGGGGTGGGTATCGGTGGCAGTTGAATCGGAGGGGTCGTCGGTGTGGCTGATGTGGTGTCGGTGCGGCGTTTCGCGTGTGGGGATGGGTTTCGTTGTCCGGGGTTTGTTTTGTCGGCTGGGGGTCGTCGGGTGGTGGCGTCGTTGGTGGCCGCGTATGGGTCGCGTGAGTGAGTGTGTCTCGGGTGGAGGGGTGGTTGGCTCGTCCGTCGTATGATCTGGATGCGGGTTCGGCGCGTCCGGGGGATGGTGGTTCCCGGCTGGCTGGTCGACTTCCTTGATTGGGGCAGGGCGCCGGCGACGGTGCGCGACGCTGCACACCGGCGAGGTGCATACGCTGGGTATTTCCGGTGGGAGTTCCTGCGGGACAAGCAGGCCGGAGTCGATGATAGAGAGTTTGCTGGTTAGGGGGTTGTGATGGGTGTGGTCGTGTGTCTCGTGTGGCGCGGTGGTGTGTGGCTGTGGTCGTGGTGGCCGTGGTGTGTGCTGGGGTGTGGTGCGGTGTGGCGTCGCGTCGGCGTGCGGCGGGCGTGCAGCTGCAGAGGGGTTGGATTTGGTGGTGGCTGATGGGGGTCGTCGTTTTGATTTCGTGTATCAGGGGTGGGTATCGGTGGCAGTTGAATCGGAGGGGGACGTCGGGTGTGGCTGATGTGGTGTCGGTGCGGCGTTTCGCGTGTGGGGATGGGTTTCGTTGTCCGGGTTTGTTTTTGTCGGCTGGGGGTCGTCGGGTGGTGGCGTCGTTGGTGGCCGCGTATGGGTCGCGTGAGGTGAGTGTGTCTCGGGTGGAGGGGTGGTTGGCTCGTCCGTCGTATGATCTGGATGCGGGTTCGGCGCGTCCGGGGGATGGTGGTTCCCGGCTGGCTGGTCGACTTCCTTGATTGGGGGGCAGGCGCCGGCGACGGTGCGCGACGCGCACACCGGCGAGGTATTTACAGATCAGGATACCTGTCTCGGTGGGAGTTCCTGAGGGACAAGTCCGGGTTCTGGGCTTCTCGTATTTTAGTTGGGAGCTGGTGAAGTGATGACGTTACGGGTAGAATGCCAGTTGGTAAGGAGGTAGTGATGCCAGCGAGCAGCAGTAGACATAGAGGAACGAAAAGCACCAGCAGCGTTCTCGCTCAGGAGGCTGAAGGAGTTTGAAGAGGGAATCATCCGGTTATGACGAAATCAAGCTGGACAAACTCCATGAACTCGCCCCGGTTCCAGGAAGCACCGTCTATGATGGACTCTGCCGACGATCTGAAGAAGATGATGTCTACGATGGTCCAAGTCATGGATTCCGATGGCAAAAGCGATTCTGAGCGTGGATGAATCCTGCAAGATACGGATCGATACGTCTCCCAACGCGTTTTCCAATGAAAGAGGGAAGCATGGATAAGGCATCGTATGAGCGCCGACAGGACGAGATCATCCTGCGCAAAAATAAACGGATCGAGATGCTGGAAAGGAAACAGGAGGAGAACCGAAAGACCCAGGAGAAGCTTGAGCAGGCGGCTGACCTGGCTTTCGACCAGAGCCGGCAGGAAATCGAACGGATTCGGCAAAGGATTTACGACGGGCTCCTCCTGCCCGATTTGAGGGTGAATGCGTGGAAATAGACCATGCCTTCAAACGTTTCCAAATCGCTTATGAGGATGAATTGAACGATCTGCGGCGCCAATCCCGCGATCTCGACCGGCAAGGAGAAGAAGCGTATGCTGAATACAGGCGTCAGCTCACCCGGCTTCAGGAAGAGTATATGACGAAACCTGACGATGGGGATGAAGAAAAATCAGAGAATAAACATCGAATAATAACCATAACCACTTTAATCAAGGTGATAAATAATATTATGAATATCGCAATTTTCTATGCTTATCCGAATGACCGTGGTTACAATCAAGCAATCCTGAGGTCCGTGCTCAGTGGCTTCGCTCAATCCTGCGGGAAAGAAACAGAAGAGCCCAAACACGCCGTCACCCTCCTCGACCTCTATCAGGAAGGGTTCAATCCGGTCCTGTATTTCGACCAAGAACATCGCCGCCGGGATTTGAAGGACGACCCTGAAACGGCGAAATACCGGACGATCATCACCCAAGCCGACTTGCTGGTCTTCATCTATCCGATTTGGTGGTCCAGCATGCCGGCGATTCTCAAAGGCTTTATCGACAGGGTCTTCGCCAAAGGATTCGCTTATCAATACCGAGGGTTGCTGCCGCAAGGCCTGCTGAAGGGGAAGAAGGCGTGGATCATCACGACCAGTGACACCCCGGACTTCTACGCGCGCCTGTTTGAGCCGGATTACGGCAAGGTGCTCCAACACCAGATCCTGGGAATTATGTGCGGGGTCAAGACCATCAAGCATCACCAGATGAACTACCTGCGCGGCAGCAGCTTCGAGCGGCGGAAACGTTTCCTCCATGAGGTGCATGACTTCGCCGCAAAGCTTTAGCCTATAAAAGCTTGAGATAGCTACCTAGGTGGATTGAGGGGTTTGTATGGTATAAGTACGATGAAATAGTTACATCATACGATATAAAGTTAGACAACGAAATTTCATAGAGCCTGCGGGACATGTATTTCGGGGAGCAGGAGAATGGTTTGGTTAAGTGGACAGCCGATAGAAGATAAAAGGAAGTTTGGCTTTCTGGCGGCCTTGACAGTCGTACTGGCACTCTTCATGACAGGGAGACGCCATTCTTCTGCAGACTCTGATTGAAGCGGTGCAGACGTCGCAGTGGAGCAGGTTTTGGGTATTGGTAGGCGTCATCGCGCTGTATCTGCCGGTGCAAGCGATTGTTTACTTCGTCTATCAGGCCCGGGCCGAGGAGTATGCGAATCTGCTGACTCGGCAGGTGCGAGAGATCTTTCGACAGGCTTGGAACGATCCGGCTGATGCATTTCACTCGAGAAGGGGCCGATAAGTAGTTGTCGATCTGACCATCCAGGTGGACTTGATCAAGCTCAATGTCATTGACGTGGCGCTTTGGGGCTCGTATCTGTTGTGTCAGTTGGTCTGCGCTACAGTCACTATCCTTTTTCATCAACCCGGTGCTGGGTCTGATTGCGATCATCCTCTGCCTTCCGCTTTCCATCTCTCCTATCCTGTCGAAGAAGGCGGTCGAACGGGCGCGGAATCTCCTCGTGCATAGCACCAACGATTTGAACGAATCCTCTTCTGATTTACTCCATGGCTGGTGGACCGGACGACACAAGGCGCAGAGCGGTCCGTCGATCAGCGGTATTCCCAGGCTAATGAAAAGTGGATTCATGCCGCCGATCATGACGCGCGCGTGCGAAAAGCAGGGTGGATGCCATCAATGATTTGCTGAGCCATATCCTCAATTTTTGGGGTCTGGATCGTTGGCGGAATCCTCATACTGAAATCGCAGATGTCGATTCCTCAAATCGTCGCCTTCGCTTCGCTGACGGGCAACATCTCGGTTCCCCTCTTCTACGCCTCAGGCCTGTACTCCCAGTTCAATGCGGGGCGTGAGACCATGAAGGAAGTGGAATCGACTTTCGCGGTCGAACGGAGCAGGATGACGGCGATGCTCCCGTAAAGACCGTGGCGTGGTGCTTGATCCGCACAGGAAATAGCTAATCATCGGCAAGAGCGGGGCCGGAAAGTCCACCCTCGTCAAGCGGCCGGTAGGCATCGATTCGGGCAGACAGGGCGATGAACTGGTCTTCGAAGGGCCCGTGGATGACTTGCGCCTTGGCTATATTTCTCATATATTTCTCAGCCTGGGCATATTTTCCATACTTTCATCCGCGATAATGTGACCTTGTTTGATAGCTCCCTTCCTGACAGCGTAGTTCTTGAGGCTTGTGACAAGGCGCAGATCGGGGACTGGGTCAAGGAACGCGGACTCGACTATGAGATCGACAACGCTCTTTCCTCCTTATCGGGCGGGAGAAGCAGCGCATTCTCCTGGCCCGGTTCTTCGCCCATCGGGCGCGTTTCGGGGTTCTTGATGAAATCACCGCCGGGTTGGATATGAAGACAGTGGCCCAAGTCGAGATAAGGATGGCGGATGAACTTGACGGTTTCGTCTACGTATCGCACCGCTTGGATTCCGGCATCATGCAGCTTGTGGATTAGGTCATCGTCGTTGACGGAATGAGGGTCGTCGACTTGTGTACCACGTGTGTCATACCCGGGCATGTCGGTGGTCGTCGGCGGCGTTGGGGGAGCCCTGAAGAAGTGGGATTCTTTGTGGAGCCTCCTGCCGGCTTCGGACCGACGACCTGCTGATTACAAAATCAGCTGCTCTACCAGCTGAGCTAAGGAGGCGGAATCTTTCGGGAATCCGTGGGATTTCCCGGGAAGATTGACACAGTAAAGATTAGCTGAACTTATGGATAACCACAAGGACCCAGGGTCGGTTTTCCCTTGAATTGGCGACTGTTGGTGGCTGTTGGCGATCAAGAGAAGCCGAGGGGATCTGGAGAAGCTAATCAACCTCGGAGAATCGGAGAACCTTTCTTTACTTGGAGCCGGTTGAGCCTGAGCCGGTGCCGGCGGGTCGCGAAGCGGGGTAGATCGGGGCTCCTTTTTCGCCGATGGTCGGCTTGGCCGAGGTCCCCACCTGCTGGGCCGTGAGACCGATGGCGGTCAGGAAGTTCCCCTTCCAGTCCGATCCATGCTCGTAGTCGTTGAAACGCCAGTAATTCTTATTGATACGGAAGGTGGGGGTAGTCATGCCTTCCCCGCTGGTGAGTGTGGTTCCACAGCTCTTTACGCAGGGGGTGTACTTGGCCATGGCCTTGACCCAGGGGATGTAGGTGCCTTTGGTGCAGGCAGCGGCGACGGTGGAATCGACCCCGGCGGAAAGGGCGATCTTCCGGATCTGTTCGTTGGAAACCGGTTTGTAACCGCTGGCCTCAGCCGGCTGATTCTTCTGAGAGAAAAGGGCGGCGATGAATTGCAAGGCATGGTTGGGGTCGTTCTCGATCACGTAGACGACGGCAGCGGCGGCCCGGGTGGAGTACTCATCGGTGGAGGACGCGTCCAGGAAGCCCTCGGGGTGGACCTCCAGATTGATCTGTCCTGAGTTAACCAAGCTGATTAGGGTGGCATCCAGTCCGCGGTTGACGGTCCCGCAGGCGGGGCAGATGAAGTCCATGTAGTCTTCCACGGTCGGCACGGAGGAAAGGGAATCACCCACTCCATCCTTGGAGAAGACGAACCCTCCTTCCGCGGTGGCCGAGGAAGGCTTCTCTTTTACCGCCTGGACAGCCTGGTAGGCGGCCGCCTTTTGGGACTCCAGGCTGTCCGCCCGCTTCTGCAGGTGACTATGGAGCCACAGTCCCCCGATGACTAAGGCGATCACGACGACAATGGCGACGGCCACGGAGCCGATGATGGTCTGCTGCCTGCGTTCCCGCTCCTCCTTTTCCTGCTGGAGGCGGTCCTGCAAGGCTTCCTCTTCCATCCGTTTACGGCGGGAGTTCCTGCGATTGGGCCGTGTACCTTGTGCCATATGTTTTCCTTCGTTTCGGCGCGAAATCGCCATAAGACCATTGACTGCGCCCGATTATACTAGCTTTTCCTAACCTTGCCGCTTTTCATCGGCTTTCCCCCTCAATAACCTCATAGCCTAATAGCTGACAGGGAGGGGAGTCCAGTTGAGGAAGCCGGATGCGCAATAGCTGACGGTGAGGAAAAATCAAAAGCGACCAGGCAGAACAAGGCCGCGACCGTTTTGGGAGCCAGGCCTTCGCCGTGAGGGATACCCGGAATCTTGGCCGTCCGGGTGGATCCGAACCCCACCCGGACCATGGTCGCCGTGTGACTGAGCAGCCCGCACATCCAGGGAGAAGGCGAAAGACAGACCGAGGGCGATGGTTTCGGGGAAGTCAGGTCCCCGCTGGGCAGGGGGACGGAGAAGGTGGTGGAGAAGAGGCTGATGGTCGCGTGGACGTGACTGCCGCCGCCCGCCGATCCGATGAGGAGGACTATCAGCAGGAGGAAGGCGCTCCAGATGATCCCCATGATGACCCCGGCTCCCAAGGCGGCGGGGATCGCTTTCAGCAGGCGCAGGGGAAAGGCCAGGCCGGTGATGGCGGAGTCTGATTTCGTGAAGACGTTGCCTTCTTCCCCGCCTTCTCTCCCGGGCCTGGGCGTTGTAGCCGATGGCGGCGAAGACCCAGAAAAGGAGGATGGCCAGGAAGAAGGTCACCAGGGGGCGGCCATGGCGAAGAAGGTCAGGGGATGGTCGTAAGGATAAGGAGCAGGCTATGCCGGCGATACCAGTAGAGGACGGAATCGGCGGGAACGACCGAAGGCTGGTCAGGGGCCTGCGTTTGGTTGGCGGCAGCCGCCGGGATGAAGGGCAGAGGCTGCCATGGGATGGGGGCATCACCCTGCGTCTGGGACATTGCTGGCATCGCTTGGTTTACAGGCATCACTTGCGTAGTCGGCGTCGTCCGGCCGAGGGGGGCGGCCGCGGGCATGATCCGGGTCGCGGTCAGGAGCGGCTCGGTTTCGCCAGTCTCACTGGTATCACTGGTCTCGCTGCCTGCGTCATCACAGTCGGCCGTGGAATCCTCGTCACCGGTGTCCTCATCATCGCCGTGCATCGTCATCCTTGGCCAGGCTTGGGCGGGCATGATCCGGGTGGAGCCAGGCAGGGCCGAGGAGGACAAGACGGCTGTCTGCGCATCGGAGGGCTCGTCCTCTTCATTCTCCCTTTCTGTATCGTCCCCTTCCTCATCGTCCCTTCCTTTCCTCTTTTCCAGGTCTTCCAAGGAAGGAAGGGATCGGTCCAGAGCCATCAGGGGGCTTGTCTTTAAGGCCTTGGCGGCGTCACTGTGAAAAGGGGGCACCACCAGGCCCTCGGCTTCATCCCAAGCCCCGCTGGCCGCATCCATCTGGATGGCATGGAGGAGCTCCTGGGCGGAACAGCGTTTCAGCCTATCGGGATCCAAAAGCCTGGCGGAGCATATAAGTCGCGGGGAGGCAGGCCGGCCAGATTGGCGTTTCCGGCCGCTTCCCTTTCCAAGACGGCCATCATGGGCTTGGCCCCATATATCGGCTTCCCCATGGCGGCGAAACCGATCACGCTGGCGACGGACCACCAGTCGGTCGCCTCGTCGGATTCGGCCCTTCTATGATTTCCGGGGCTATGAGCCGGGGTCCCCATGACCAGGCCGGTCCTGGTCACATGGGATCGCCTTCTCCATGGCGATGCCGAAATCGACCAAAACAGGGCCGCGGGCGGAAATCATGACGTTGGTGGGGCTTGATGTCCCGGTGGATGATCCCAGCCGCATGGACGGCGTCCACGGCGTCGATCAGCTTTTCAGCCAGACGGGCCAGATCCTGACCTATATAAGGGCCGTTCTCTTTGACGTCGTCGCGCAGGTTGAGGCCATCGACCAACTCGGTGACCAGGAAAGCCAAAGAGTCGTCCAGCTCCATGTCCACGATCTGGCAGACCCCGGTATGACGGATCTTCTGCAGGGCCAAGCCTTCCCGATGAAAGCGTTCCTGGGCCGTCGCCCTTTCCCTGGCCTCCTGCGAATCGGGCTAGGGCGTTATCGGCCTCCGCGAAAGAGTCGCGCAGGATCTTCATGGCATAGATCTGACCGCCGTCGTCCTTGACGCGCCACACGGTCCCCATGGCCCCTCCCCCTAAGCGGGACAAGAGGTTATAGCCACCCACCCTGGCTCCGGGTTCCAGATTGAATGCATTGAGGTCAGTCATAATGATTCCATTCTAAAGAGAAGGAAGGAAAGGGCGGTGGGGGAGGGATAGGTGAGGAATAAGTCCGACGGCGAAATGCCCTGTCTTTATCCTATGGGATGTGTATAGTTAAGTTACATGGCTCAAGGAAGAGTTTCCCGAACCACGGACCAGCGGCGTGCTCCGACAAGGTTGACGAGTATGTCTATGGTCATAACAAGAAAAATAAACCTCTCACAACGGATCGTTGGGCACGTACCGCCCATGAAAAGGATAGTTATGGCAGAAGTAAAAATTTTGAACATGTGACCCGAATTTATCCGGGCAACACCGAGCCATCTGTCGATGATTTGAACCTTGACATCAAGGATGGCGAGTTCCTCGTCCTGGTTGGTCCCTCTGGTTGCGGTAAGTCTACGACTCTTCGTATGCTGGCCGGCCTGGAGGAAGTCAATAAGGGCCGTATCCTGATCGGTGATACCGACGTCACCAACATGCAGCCGAAGGATCGCGACATCGCCATGGTTTTCCAAAACTATGCTCTGTATCCTCATATGACCGTGGCTGACAACATGGGCTTCGCTTTGAAGATCGCCGGTACCCCCAAGGCTGAAATCCGTCAGCGCGTCGAGGAAGCGGCCAAAATCCTCGACCTGACCGAGTACCTGGACCGTAAGCCGAAGGCCCTATCCGGTGGTCAGCGTCAGCGCGTGGCCATGGGTCGCGCAATCGTCCGCAAGCCGAAGGTCTTCCTCATGGATGAGCCTTTGTCCAACTTGGACGCCAAGCTCCGCGTGCAGACCCGTACCCAGATCGCCGCTTTGCAGCGTCAGCTGGGCGTCACCACCCTCTACGTGACCCACGATCAGACCGAAGCCCTGACCATGGGCGACCGCATCGCCGTCATCAAGCTGGGCGTCCTCCAGCAAGTCGGCGCCCCCACCGAGCTCTATGATCGCCCCGCCAACGTCTTCGTGGCAGGTTTCATCGGATCTCCTTCCATGAACATCAACACCCACCCCGTGGTGGATGGCAAGGCCAAAATCGGCGATGACACCATCACTCTGCCGACCGAAGTCGTCTCCAAGCTCACCCCTGAGGACGGCGGCAAGATCGTCCTCGGCTTCCGTCCTGAAGACGCCACTCTGGCTGCCGATGCGGATCCTGACGCCTTCAAGCTCAAGGTCCTGAACGTGGAAGACCTCGGTTCCGACGGCTACATCTATGGCAACATCGTGACCGGTGACGAGGCTTCCGCCTCCGAGACCATGATGTCCGACCAGAACAAGATGACCACCGTTCGCGTGAACCCCCGTCAGCTCCCCAAGGTCGGCGACACTGTCCGCATCCACATCGATCCCATCAAGATGCACCTGTTCTCCCCGGCCACCGAGCTGCGCCTGAACTAGGATCTTGACTAGGAAGACACCGATTTTTTCCTCGTCTCCTTTCGCATGGTGATGAAGAACAGATAAATATCAAGAAAGGCCTCGACTGGATTGCCAGCCAGGGGCCTTTCTTTCCCCTCGCGAAGTTAGAATGAAAGCATGACTAGTTCTTTGGACCCCCGTTTGCGTAATGCCACCTCAGTGAAGACCGGCGGCGCCATCGTCGATGCCTCCGGCAAAGGCGGCCGATGTGGACGACGACAAAAAGCCGGGCCGCCACCGAGCCCCAGCGCTGACGATCACCGCGGCCACCGCCAACCCCCGCATGTTCACCATGCCTTGGTACCTTCCCTGGCCCAATGGCCGGAAGACCTGCTAGTGAACCTGCCCCGAGAATCTCCCGCCACGTGGTCCGTTTCGTCCGCGTGGGCGATGACATCATGGCCATGAAGGAAATCAACTGGCAGGTGGCCCAGCGCGAATACGAACTTCTGCGCAGCTTGAAAAAGCTGGACCTGCCCGCCGTCAAGCCGGTGGCGGTGGTGGCCGGTCGTCATGATTCCGAAGGGCAGCCTTTGGAAGCCATCCTGGTGACCAAACAGCAGAAATTCTCCTGCCTTACCGGGCCCTCTTCGCCCGGAACATCCGGGTGGACACGGCCGCCCGGCTGATCGACGCCTTGGCCGTCCTCATGGTCCGCCTGCATCTGCAAAGGTTTCTACGGGGTGACGTCTCCTTTCCAACGTGCTCTTCATGCGGGACGCCGACTCCTTCACCGCCGTCCTGGTGGACGCGGAGACCGAGGCGCTTTTACGCCAAATTGACCGATGGGCAGCGTGAGTACGACATCGACCTGGCCCGGACCAACATCATCGGGGGAACTGATGGACCTCCAGGCCGGCGCCCTCCTGCCCAGCGAAGTGGACGAAGTGGAAACGGGCAACCGCCTGGTCGAACGCTACCATTCCCTATGGGAGGCCCTGACCGGGACCGATACCTTCACCCCCGGACGAAATGTGGAAGATCGAAAAACGGGTCAACAAGCTCAATGAACTGGGCTTCTACGTGGATGAGCTGGAAGTCAACGCTCGACGCGGACGGGGCCTATGCGCATGCTGACGCCGCGTGGTGGACGCCGGTTACGCCTCCCGCAAGCTCCTGCGGTTGACGGGCCTGGATGTGCAGGAGAACCAGGCTTCCCGGCTTTTTGAACGATCTGGATGCTTACCGGGCCTCCACCTGGCGGCAGGATGAGCCGATCGAAATCGTGGCCACGGATTGGATGCGCGAGGTCTTCGAGCCGACCGTCCGTATGATACCGCCTGAATACCGCAACGAGATCGAGCCGGCCCAGTTCTTCCATGAAGTCCTGACCCACCGCTGGTATCTGGCCGAGCAGGCCGGACATGACGTGCCCATGGGCGTGGCCGTGCAAAGCTACATCGACGAACACCTGTCGGATTACAAGATCGACACCCAGGTGATGAAAGCCATCACCGAAGACCAGGACTCAGGCGTCTTCGATGACGCTGACACGTACGGAGACGGGGGTTCGGCGAATCAGGCTACAATCCGGAGGACGATCCCGACGCCGCCGTCTGGGCCAGCTGAGCAGGAATTCAGAGCACGCTCTTTCGAATATTTCGAATAAGTGGTATACTGATTACCCTAGGTAATCTCGAATTTCCGATGGATTCATTTAATGGTCATTTATGAGTGGAGCGTGGTGGGATATGTCTGAGAGTGGAATTTCCCAGAAACAACCTATATCCCGGATCCGAAAGATCGGGAGCGGTATGCGGAGATAAAGCGCGCCCTGCAAATTGAGAATCAGGAAATCGAAGAACACGAACGGTTTGATCAAATCGTCCGTGAAGAGGATATGCCTCGCCTCCAAATTTCGACACGGAATCTATCCTCTCACTAAAAAAATCTCGCGAAGATCCTTCTTGATGTCACAGGAAGATGGCGAAGAATATGCCTGTCATCTTGATTCCCGCTGACCGTCAGCTTACGACTCAAGAGTCTGCGGATCTTCTCGGGATATCCCGTCCTACTTTTGTTAAAATCCTCGAATCCGGCGGAATTCCCTTTAGCACGGTAGGACGGCATCGGCGGGTCATGCTTTCCGATCTTTTAAGTTATAAAAAGAAGCGCCATGAACAAGCCATGCGTGCTTTTCGCGATTTATCCGGTGAGGAAGACCCTCATAAGACGGAAGACAATCCTCTTATTCATCGGAGTTAGCCGTGCCCTTTCCAGTTTTCTTTGATACATGCGCTTTGTATGGCGAGACGGTTTGCGATTTAACCCTTCGCTTGGCCGAAGCGGGGATGTTCCAACCGTATTGGTTCCGCGGGGTATTGGAAGAATTGGAAAGGGTACTTGAGCCAAGGATTGGAGAAAAGCAGGTTTCAAAGCGCATCGCGACCATGGAAGGCTGTTTTCCTGACGCCTGCGTAACGAACTATGAAAGTTTGACCTCAATGATGACTTGCGACCCTAATGACAGGCATATCTTGGCTGCCGCTGTGGCTTCGCCAGCGTATACACTCGTAACCTTTAATCTCAAGGATTTCCCCAGAGTCCTCGTATCGTCCCTACCAAATTGAGATCAAAGATCCGGATTGCTTTTTGTGTGATTTACTTGATTTGCATCATAGCGAAGTCGCGACTATCGCATGGGATTTGATGAACTCTTACAAAAAGCCTCCTGTGGATATTAATGAGTACTTAGGAATCCTAAGAAGAAGCGCCTTACCTCAATTTTCTCAGGAGATTGGGAAGGCGCTGCGTGATTTTTCTCAGCATCAGTGAAATCAAGTGAAGTTCATCAAGGCTTCACGGAGCACTCTGCCTGGCGGCGTTTACTCCTTCCGGGCCCGGGCCTGATGCACGCTGAAGAGGGCGATGCCGGCGGCCACGGAGGCGTTGAGCGATTCCACCAAGGAAGTCATGGGGATGGAGACGATGGAGTCGCATTGCTCCCCGGACCAGGCGGCTGATTCCTTTGCCTTCGGAGCCCAAAACGACGATCAGCGGATCGGACTCGAAGCCGCTTTCGCCCACGGTGGCGGTGCCGCCTCCGTCAAGACCGATCGAGTAGTAGCCGCGTTCTTTCAGGCTTTCGATGGCTTTGGTCAGGTTGACCACCCGGGCCACAGGCAGATGGGCGGCGGCTCAGCGGACACCTTCAGGCGGAGGCGGTCACGGAAGCGGACCGACGTTCAGGGATGATGACCCGTTAGCTCCGAAAGCGGCGGCTGAGCGGATGACGGCGCCCAGATTCTGCGGGTCGGTGACCCCATCCAAGGCGATGAAAAGGGGCTGGGCCAAAGGCTCGGGCGGCGGCGAGGCGGCCTTCATGGCGGAAGCTTTGGCCTCGGCCTTATCGGTCAGCTCCTGCAAGGTATGGTACTGGGTAAGGGGCGGCCTTGATGATCACCCCTTGATGGTGGTCGGTGCGGGCGATCCGGTCCATCTCCAGGCGGTCGGCTTCCAGGATTTTCAACCCTTCCAAGCCGGCTAGACGGATGATCTCCCTGGTCCGGTCGTCATGTTCGATGCGGTTCAGAACATAAAGGACGCTGGCCGGGACATGGGCGCGCAAGGCCTCCAAAACGGAATTGCGGCCAATCACAAACTCGTCGCTGTCGGAGTGAAACGGTCCACCCGGCGACGGGCTGCCAGACGCGGGTCCGCCGCCCGCCGTTTATCCGCCGCCCGGCGCTCGCGGAAAGCCTTGTGATAGACGCGGTCTTCGGCCTTGGGAGTGGGACCGTGGCCGCGAAGTTTGTTGCGGTGCTTGCCGCCTGAACCTTTAGTGGGACCTTTTTTAACCATAGTCTTCATCATACGGGCAAGACGCTATTTCAGATTTCAGGCGCGGGAAGGCTGGACCCGCCTCGCCCTTTAGCTCCTCTGATCCGGCAGGACAGCCACCGCAGGCCCGGCCGGAATCCGATAAGAATCCAACCGGTAGGGAGGGACGACGGGTTTGTAGTCGAACCAATGGCGCCATTGGCCGACGGCCAGAACGGTCAAGGCGTAAAGGATCTCTACGGTGACCGTGATGGCGACGCTGCTGGCCTTTTGGCTGAAGGATGAGCCTTTGGAGCCTGAGGTCGGATCGGACAGGGCCGCAGAGGTAGGCAATGAAGATGAAAGCGTTATTGGCCGTATGCAGAGGCGATGCCCGTCTCCAATCCTCCCGTGAAAAGGACCAGGTAGCCGGCGATAAGTCCCATGCAGGTCACGTCCAAGCGGCCTAGGAGGTCGTACTGGCTATGCCCCATGCCGAACATGAAAGCGGGGATGATAGGGATCAGCCAGGCGAAGCGGGGTTGGATCCAACGGCCGAAAGCTTGCAGGAGAAGACCGCGGAAGACGTATTCCTCGGCCGCGCACTGCAGGGGGATGACGGTCAGGATGATGACCAAGGACAGGACGACGGCCTGACCGGGAGCGATGGACCGGGTACGGTTTGGACGTCAGAAGAGGCAGGGAAATCGTCTCCACAGCCAGGAAGGCGGAGGCCAGCAGCATGGATTTGGCCAGCAGCTTCCATCGCATGCCCCGTATCGATTGGTGACTGTGCTGATGGGGCGTCCGTCGACCAGGAGGCGGTGATGATGACCGGGGGAGGAAGGTGAGGGCGGTGAAGCCGAAATTGATGAGGATGGATATCCAGTTGGTTGGGTCGGCGGGAATGCTGCTGACAAAGGTGTGGTAGGAGTTTCTGCCTTGGATGAGGAAGGGGAAGAGGTAAGCGAAGGAGACCACTCCCAGCAGGCAGACTGGAAAGGGCCTTCGCATACCGCGATCCAGCCCAAGGCCACGAAAAGGGTCAGGAGCGGCCGCCACCATTGGTAGCCAGCCAGCTGCGCAGGTAAGAGGCGGCGTCGGTGACATGGAAGAAAGCCCGGTCGCCGGGGAGACGATTGGGGTCCCGCGCTTGCGGGGCCGAGGGATGAGCAGATATGGATGAGGAAAGCCAAGGGAGGGTAAGGTTGGCCTGGGCTGATAGACCCTTGAGCGGCGGGCAGCTGTGAGCCGGGCTGCTGTTGCGGCATCCCAAACTGTTGTATCCCTTGCTGCTGCTGTTGCTGCGGCCCTGTCAGGGTTCTGGGCTTTTGATTCTGATACTGTCCTTGCATCCTCTTCGTATCCTTGCCTGAAGTGAAATCGATTCCGTTAACGCTCAGTCGCCGGTTTGCCCCGTGACCGAGGCCTCCTGACGGACCACATCCAAAGCCTTGTTGAAGGCGTCCGACGTCCAGCTGGCTCCGGCCACCTTGGTCACCTTCAAATCCTTCAGAGGCTTACCCACTATGGTACCCTTGATTTCCTGATGAAACCCGTTTGGTATTTTTTCGATACCGGGGTCGCCGGATGAGGGGTGACCGTTACATCGGCCACCTTTTGCCCGGAAACGGTGACGGACACGTCGATGGAGTCTTCGCTGGCCGGCCCGTAGATGGCTTTGGAGGCGAACCGTCCGTCTTTGTACTTGCCGCTGTCGGTCGGCGGGGACCGGTTCGGGTCTGACCGGGGGCGGCTGAGGGCGGTCGACTGGCCTGAGCCTGACGCGGGGAGGAGGATTCTCGCTGACCCCGGCGAAGTCGTCCTGGGCAGGGGACGGCCCGGCTTTCCCCGCAGGCCGTGAGGGAGGGGGCGGCCATCAGGATTCCGACGGCGGCCAGGGCTGTCGCCTTCCGGGCGTCTTGGTTCTTCGAATGGTTCATAGGGTTCATCCTAGTCGTTCCACTTCTCTCCGACCATTCCCCATGGTTGAGACGGATCTCCCTCTGCCCGCAGGAGGCCACGTAGGGGTCATGGGTGACCACGATCAGGCTGGTCCCCTGATGGTGGAGCTGGCGGAAAAATATCCAGGACGATTTCTCATTGGCCTCATCCAGGTTTCCGGTCGGCTCATCCATAAGACCAGTCGAGGCTGATTGATGAGGGCCCGGGCGATGCAGACCCGTTGCTGTTCGCCTCGGAAAGCTCCTTGGCAGGTGGTGGGACCGGTCGGTCAGGCCCACCCTGATCCAAGGCGGCCAGGGCCTCCTTTCGTCCACGACCGAATGGTAGTACTGGGCCACCATGACGTTTTCCACCGCCGTCAGATGCGGGACCAGGTAGAACTTCTGGAAAACCAGGCCGATGACGTTCTTACGGACGTCGGCCAGCTGGGATTGGTCCAGGTCAGCCACATCATGCCCTTCCAGAAGGACCTCCCCCTTGCTGGGCTGGTCCAGGCAACCGATGATGTTCATGAGGGTGGTCTTGCCGGAGCCCGAAGACCCGACGATGGAGAGCCATTGGCCTGTAGGGACGTCCAGACTCAGGTCATCCAGGGCCTTGAGGTCCCCGTAGATCTTGGACACATGTTTGAGCTGCAGGACCAGGTTTTGCTGGGGGTTCTTCTTATCAGCCATGATGGGCCTTTCTTGGTGGATGTTGGATGTCGATGGGTGAGCGGGCTGCCAGGGATCGGATTGCGAGCCTGGCCTTTGGACCGCCGGCTTGGTCTTTTGGTCGTCTGAAAATCCATTCTCATTCATAGGGCCTCACTCATCCCTGAGGACGACGGCAGGGTCTATCTGCGTGGCCCGTTTCACCGGCAGGGCCGAAGCGACTATGGCCACGAGCAGACTGGCCAGCAGGCAGACCAAGGCCAGGGGTAGGTCGAAGCCTATGGTCCTTTGGAAGACCGCCCGGGTCAGGCTCAGCGAGACGGCATAGCCGACGCCGATTCCTAGGACCCCTCCGATCAATCCGTACAAGGCGGATTCGGAGAAGAACTCCCGGGCTATGCTTTTGCTGTCCGCCCCCAAGGCCTTCCGCAGGCCGATTTCGCTGCGTCTTTGGGAGACCAGGGAGGTCATGGTGGTGGAGACGCCCACGATGGTCAGGATGAGGACGACCAGGGAGATGATCCAGAAAAGGGTGGTCAGCATGGCGATGATGGAACTGTTGGCCGTGGAGATCTTCTGCCACCTTCTGGGCGGTGACGTTCATGGAGGTCATCTCATTGATACTGGCCGCCACTCGGTCCAGGGAGTCCCCCTGGGCGGAGGTGGAGTATTCCAGCAGGTCGAGGCCGCGCTCGCTGCCGGTGAGGAAAGTCAGAGCGGGGAGGGTCATGTAGATCATGGAGTCTTCGGCTCCGCCGGTATCGACGATGCCGGCTATGGAAAAGGCCTTCCCCTCGTTGGCGTTCGAAGAGTTCGAGACCTCTAGGGGCGTCCAAGGAGGAGCTGGCCTGATTTTTTGCCGCCTTGGTCTTTGCCGGACGGGGCCCGGTAGCTAATTTTGAGCGTGTTCCCGACGGTCACGGATAGGGTCTTGGCCACGTCCGTCCCCACCAGGATCTGGTCCTGCCCGGGGCCAGGATCCCTGCAGGCTCCAGTATTTGCTGAGCTGACGGGTGCGGGTCACGTCCATCCCGGCAACTTGGTAGGAGGCCGAATGGATGTGGACGGTCTCATAGCGGTAGCCGGCCCAGGTGGCGCTTTCCCCGTGGCCGGTGATCATGGAGGTGGTGTGTTCGACCAGGTCCGGGGCTATCCCCTTGGCTGTCCGTCCGGTCCCGTTGGATTTGACGATCAGATTGGCCCCGTAGGACTGCAATTCCTGGGTCATCTGACGAGGAACCAGGAGGCAGACCGACAGGAGGGTGAAGAAGGTGGCCGCTCCGACCAGGCAGGAGACGACCACCATGATCGCCCGCGAGCGCCGGCGGAAAACGGAGCTGAAAAGCATGGTCCAGAAAAACATGAAGGCCCCTCTTTGGTGTCGATTCGTATTCATCCTGCGTCTGTTCGTCATGGTCGATCTACCTGTCATGGAGGACTTGGGCCGGCTGAAGACGCAAGGTCTGCCGCAAGGCGGAGACTGATGCCAGAAGGATGGTCAGGGCCAGCAAGGCGGCCACGAGGGCGAAGACCATGGGACGCACGGCCACGTTGGCGTGGAAGACCAGTCTTTCCACCAGCTGGGACAGGCCCAAGCCGACCATCGAGCCGACGAGGGCCCCGAGGAAGGCCAGCTGGCCGGTCTCCGCCAGGATCAGGCGGGCCACCTCGGAGTTCTTGGCCCCCAAGGCCTTCAGGAGGGCGAATTCCGAAGTCCTCTGCCCCAAGGCCGCCGACATGAGGTTGGCCACGGCGATGGCGGCCGCCACCAGAGTGAGGATGGTCATGACGATCATGACCGCTCGGGTTTTCTGCAGAACCGTGCCTTCCAAGGCGGCCACCTGACGTACCTGTTTGGCCACCGACCCGGGCAGGGCCTCTTCGATCTGATAGGCGATGGAGGAGGGGTAGGCGGTGCAATACCAGGTCTCCCATTCGTCCTGGGAGAGTGCATCCGGGTTCTTGGCCGCCTTGCGGGCCAGGTCGTTCTCCGGGGTCGTCAAAGCCTTGACTTCCACGAAGTCGACCGAATCGGCCAGACCGGTCAGGCCTTGCAGGAGGTCGGACGAGGTCATGAGGCCTTGTCGTCGTCATCATGGGACTGGTAGATTCCCACCACGGTCACCTTCAAAGGCTGTCGGGAGGCGGTCGAACGGGCAGGCGGAGTCAAAGAGACCGTATCGCCGAGGGAGAGGTTCAGGTCGCGGGCCAAGGCCGAGCCGACCATGGCCTCGGCCGACCCGTCCCGGGCCCAGCGCCCCTGGATCTTCCACCAGGACCGCATGCCGCCTTGGAGACCGGCCCAGGTGTGCTCCCCGGTGGAGATCTTCAGGTCTTTGGCGAACCAGGTGCCGACCACCGGCACGCGGTCGGCCTTCTGGCTGCTGGTCTCGTTGGTGGCGGTCAGGTGGACGTTGAGTTGGGGGCGAAATTGGTGATGTTGTAAGCCCAGAAGATGGTTTTGATCTTCTGCAGGTCGGATTCCTTGAGGAAGGAGGCCGGATCCGTCGTCGCCGAGGAGGGGGTGTTGGCCGCGCTGGATCCGTAGAGGTCGGCCACGAGGGCGTCGGACCGGGGACGGACGGTGATGTTGGACCCGTAAGTGGACAATTCCGTGGTCAGTTTGTCTCCCACGTCGTAGACGATTCCCAACATGGCGACGCTGACCGCCGCGGCCAGGGCCACGGTCAGACAGATCAGGGAGCGGATTTGAGTTGGCGGCTGATGGATGTGCCGATCATTCTCAGGAAAAACATGGCAACCCCCTTAGGCGTTCTTGAAGTGGCTGGAAAGGGCGTCCAGGTCGCTGGTCTTGATGGTGATCTTGCCACCTTGGGATTGGTAAGGCAGGGGGATGGGGTTGCATCCGCCTTTTGAAACCGATGGTGGCCAGGTTGATGGCCACGTCGCACTTTTTGCAGATGATCTTGCCGTCTTTCTCGTAGTAGCCGGCGTCCCCGCAGTTCTCGCAAGCATCCAGGCTCACCCTGTAGGCCCCGCCGGCCTCTTGATGATGATGAAACGCATGACCGTTCCGTCGCTGGCCTTGTACTGGAAGCGGTGAAGATGGCCGTCGGCCAACTGGGAGTAAGGGATGATGGCTGTGCCTTCGCTTTGCCGGTACTTTTTCCGGAGCGGACAGGACCACCTCCTGATGGGTGAGGGAGACCCCGTAAGTGAGGCTGACCCCCACGAAGAGCAAGGCCACCAGGCACCAGGCGGCGGCCAGAAAAGCGTGGCGGCGGAATTTCCTGCCGATCCGGGCGGCTGCCGCATCCCCCGCCTGGGCCTGCCAAGTCAGGCTTTGCATCCGGCTGGATGGCAGACGGAAACCGGCGACCAGGGCCGCCGAAGCGGGCAGGAGGAAGAGGAAGACCTGGGCCAGGACCAGGGCCAGGTGGTGGTTGATCAGCCAGGCCAGGGTCACGAAGGCCGCGTCCCCAGGAGGAGGGAGCCGGTGTTGACCAGGATCTGGACCAGGGAGGTGAGGGTCCTGAAGGGTCAGCAGAAGGAGGAAGACCAGGGCGGTCAAAGCGAAAAAGACGAGGGGCTGATGCTGCCGCGGGTGGAGGAGAAGATCCAGGCGACGAGACCGGCCCCGGCCACCCCTGTCAGGAAGCCCAAGGACCGCAGGAGCATGGCGGAAGTGAAGGCGGACTCTCCGGTGGCGACGAAGTTGGTCAGCTGGATGATCACATCGGGCAGGTGGATGAAGAAGTCCACGGCCAGACAGACCGCGGCCAGAACGGTGGCGGTGGTCATGAGGGCGGAATCGCCTTCCCTTTTGACCAGGACCAGGATCAGGCAGACCAGAAGGAGAAGGTCGACGGTTACGCCCACGGTCAGGGCCGGCTGCAGAAGGACGGTCTGCTGGCTGATCACCGCCGTTGACCTGAGGATGGCGAAGACCACCGCCGCCCCCAGGCCCAGGCCGGCTCCACCCAGGAGCCACCGCCGCCGTAAGCGGGAGCGCCTGTCTTCCCCCCTGACCAGGACCGAATCCATGGCCATGAAAAGCAGGAAGGGGGTCAACAGGCCGGACAGGGCCGTGATGAATTGTTGAAGCACTGATATCACCGCTTATCCGCTGTCACCACTTGTGAGGGGTGTAATTCCAATCGAAGCTCGCCTTCAAAGGGGTCGTCCAGAACTCGCCGCTGACCCCCGTCTCCTTGTCCACATGCAAGGCCCAGCCTTTCTCGGCCGGGGAGTGGATGCTCAGGGTGAGGGTGTAACGGCCGGCCTGGTCCAGTTTCACATTGGCCCCGTAGTGGGGGCCGTCGGCTGCGTTCATCTGCATGAAAGTGCCGGAGGCGGCCGTCTTGCCGGTGTCTTTGCTGACGATGGAATACTGGACGGTCAGGTCGGGGACGAACTCGCCTTTGGAATAGCCCAGCTTGTTATCGGCCAAGGCGTGGATGTCCGCTTCCAGGTGGAAGGAGGCTTCGGCCGCGGACAGGCCCATTCCCGACGGTTTCATGTCGACCGGCTGGAAGTAGACCATGGCCACGTTCAAAGGGCCGACTTCCACGTCGTGCCCGATGGGGAACTCTTCAAAGCCCTTGGCCCCGTTGGACGAGCCTTGGGACGAGGATTGGCCCTGCTCCCCGCTGGCCGCGGAGCCCGAGCCTGATGCCCCGGTGGATCCGCAGGCGGCCAAGGCGAAGACCAGGAGGCCGGAGCAGAGGGCGGCGGCCGCCTGTTTCAAGGTGGTGGGGGCTTTTCCTGCTTGGATGGATCGAATCATGATGGTACCTGTATGCCTTTCCGTTTGTTTCTGTTGTTTCTGTTTATGATTTCTTTGTTTTGGTGGATGGGTTTATGGATGGAGTATGGATGTTTCTTCGCCCGGTTCTTCGGCTTGGTCCGCTCTTCGTATGTCTGCGCTTTTTCCCGATTTCCCTGATTCGCCCTTCGGCTGGCCGCTCGGCCGCCTCAGTCGGTCCCGGGAACGGCGCTGGGCCACCGAAAAACCCATGAGCAGGAGGACGACGACCCCCATGACCACTTGGAAGGCCACCGTTTCCGCATAAGGATAGATGCCCAGGAAGTCGTTGGTGATCCAAGAAGCGTGGTAGTGGCCGTCGACCAGGTCCGCCTCGATGAGCTCATGCAGGCCGCCTCGGCGAAGATGACCACCATGACGGCCATCAGGGTCGAAGTGATGGCGAAGAAGGGCCGCAGGGGGATCTTGACCGAAGTGAAGCGGATGAGGAGGAAGACGATGACCAGGATGACGGTCGCCAGGCCGGCGCCGCCATAAAGGGCGGAATGATCCCCGTTGGAGACCATCCCGACCAAGGCTTGGTAGAAGAGGACGGTTTCGGCCCCCTCCCGGAAGACGGCCAGGAAAGACAAGGAAGCCAGGGAGAGGATGCTCCCCGAGGTGATCCCTTGTTTGGTTTGGCGTTTGATGTACGAGTCCCACGAGCTGGTGGACGATTTGTTGAGCATCCAGTTGCTGGTGTAAAGGAGCATGACCATGGCGATGAGGGCGGTGATCCCCTCGATCAGCTCCTGGTTGGATCCGGAGGCCCCGTAAAGCAGGTTGAGGATGACGGCCATCAGGGCGGAGGCGGCCAGGCCGGCGACGATGCCCAGGTAGATCCAGCCCAGCTTGTTCCGCTGGCCGGCTTTGACCAGGTAGGCGATGATGGCGGCCACGACCAGGATGGCCTCAGGCCTCACGCGAATCAGGATGATGAAGGCCTGCCCGAAAGCCGAAGAGAAGAAACGGGTGAAGAAAGTGGCGACCGGATTGCCCTGATCCCCGGTCCCGCCTTTGTCCAGGATGGCGGCGTCGGTGGAGAGCATGGATTTGAGGGCGTCCACGTCTTTCCTGATGACCGCCCGGCCTTTGCCGGCCACCATGTCTTTGCGGGTCTGTTTGAATTGGTACTCCACGGCCGACACCCGCGATCCGGAGATGACGCTCATGACGGTTTTTTCGAACCCGAGCTTTTCGTAATATTTATAATAAGCGTCGTTGACCAGGCCGGCCCCGGCTTCGCCGTCGCCCTGACGGATCGCTTGGTCGAAGGCTTTGTCCAAGAGGGCGTTCATCTCTTGGGCGATGGAGGACCAGGTTCTGCTTCCTTTGCCTTCGTTTTTGATGGTGGATTTCTCTTCGATCTTCTTGCGTTCGGCCCGGGTGGCGGCCTCAGGGCCTTGCCATACTCGTGGGGAGCCTAGGGACCGGTCGGCGTCCAAGGCCGAGGCGGATGAGGTCAGGCTGGATTCCAAACGGCTGATGGCGGCCTTCAAGTCCGCGGACCGTTTGCCGTCAGTGGGCTGATAGGTGAGATTGATGATGGCGGTGAAAGAGCCGATCTGCCTGCCGCTTTCCGTCCCACCCTGGACCTGTTTGACCGCCCGGGACATGTTCGAGCCCATGTAGTCCCCGTTGTAGGCCTTCTGGGCGGCCGCCTGGGCCGAGGCCGGATCCCGCTTTTGGTAGGCTTTGGCCGCCTGGTCCAGGTCCGAGGAGATGAGGGAGACGACCGACGCCCAAGAAGGGTGGTCGGTGGCTTCGGCCGCCTGGGCGTGAAGCGGTCAGCGGGCCAAGGAAGGGGCGGAAGGAGAAGAAGAGATGAAGGAAAGAAAAAGGGCGATGAGGATGAGGAAGAAAGCCCTCAGCCGAAAAAGGGTCAAGCCGACCCGGGAAATCAGCTGTTTCCTGCTATCAGTGCCCTGTGCGCGCATCGGTCAATCCTCTGTGATGTCCTCGGTTTTTCCTTCCCCGGGCCCAAACCCCGGTCGATGGCCCATCAGGGGCCGGTTCTTTTGAACTTACTGGAAAAAGCCTGTTTGTAGAAGACTTTTTTCCGGGGAAACTCGCAAAGAAGAAAGCCAAGGAAGGTGCAGGAAGAGAATCGAGGCTTCCCGGCCACGAATCCCATGGCATAATCGGGGATGAATCGGCCGGGCTTCCCTGGCCTCCGGTTTCGCCTCGTGGGCGGAAGGAGTCTCTTCAGTGCAGCCAAGAAATCAGGAGATGGGAAGACAGGTCTACTCCTGGTCCCATGCCTTGGGGACCGAATCATCCTGACCTGCCGAAGCCCCTCAATACGGCCCAAGTCGAGTCTTTGGGCGCTGTGGAGGAGTTCGAACAGGCCCTCTCCCGCTTTCGCCCCTGATTCCCTGGTCTCGGCCATGGCGGACCCTCAAAAGGTCGCCTCCCGGGCGGGGTCTTCGACTTCCCGAGTATTGCCGCCCCTCTTCGACCTGTACGACCGGCTTTTCGCCGCCAGTTGGGGGCGCATCGACCCGTGCGTGGGGAAAACCTTGTCTCCCTAGGTTATACGGTCTCCTTCGAGTCCATGGACCCGCTCGTCGGAGGCTCCCCGCCGGCCGGGCCCCGGCGGACCAGGTGGGACCGGATCAGGCGGGAGGAACCCTGTTTCAGGCCGACCGGCCCGGTCCATTTGGATTTCGGCGCGGTCGGCAAGGGGTATTTGCTGGATCTTTTGGCCCGGAAACTACAGGGGATGTGTTGTGGGCCTTTCAGCCTGGACGCGGGAGGGGACCTCTGCTTTTCTCCGGATTCCGACCCGTTTGGACTGCGGGGGAGGGAAGGGCTCTTCCGTCTTAGTGGCTCTGGAGGACCCGGATGATGCCGACCGGGCGATCGGGCTGGCCCGGTTGGATAGGGAATACGGGGTCTCCTTGTGCGCTTCCGCCCCCAGTCGCCGCCATTGGCAGGCGAGGACGGCCGACGGCCAGCTGATCCGCCTGCACCACATCCTCGACGCCATGGATGGGCTGCCGGTTTCGACCGTCGCCGCCAGCTGGGTCTTGGTCGACGGCCGCGAACCGTATCCCACGGCCTGGGCCGATGGCCTGGCCACCGCCTTGTTCCCCTGCCTCCCCAGGACCTTTCTTGCCTCAGGGGACGAAGGCCGCCTGCCTCCTTTCGATTTCCTCCTCCTGTCCCGGGACGGCGCCGGTCATGACGCCGAATCCCTATCAATCCAGATGTCGCCTGACTTTCCGGCCGAACTTTTTCCTGGAATGATCCCGTGAAGAATGACCAGTCAGAAAGGATTCCGGTAGGAAGGACTCCGTCAGGAGAGATCCATCAGGAAGGATGCGGTAAAAATCCGGTAAAATATCAGCTTATCCGCCCGTCGCTCCATCAGGGGAATTAAAATCAGTCCCACTATGTCCATAACCGCGCAACGGACCGGCAGGCGCCCGCCCGTTGACTACTCCGCGGCGCGTCCAGGAGACAACAATGGCAGTCATCCCCAGTGATGAAGACCTGATCGAAGAGACCCCCAAGGCGACCAAGCGTCGATCGAGAGGAAGAAGCCCATGGATCAGGATCCTTCCATCAGCTCGATAGACCAGGTGGAAACAGCCCTGAAAACCGATAGGAATTTCGGCCTGACATCGACGGAAGCGGCCCTGACGGTTGGAGGAATTCGGTCCCAACGAACTGGCTTCGGCTCCGAAGGATCCGGCTTGGAAGAAGTTCCTCCAGCAATTCCGCGACCCCTGGTCTCACCTCCTGCTGGCGGCGACCGCCATCTCCTTCATCGCCTGGATCGTGGAGAAATCCTCCAGCCCGGCCACGGCCGAACCCGTTCCTTTCGACTGCATCGTCATCGTGCTCATCCTCATCGTCAACGCCGTCCTCGGCTACATCCAGGAGGCCAGGGCGGAGCAATCGGTGGAAGCCCTGGCAAAGATGACGGCCCCAATCGACCGTCCTGCGGGATGGTCGCGTGGTCACGGTCGACACCGCCAGCCTGGTCCCGGGGACATCCTGGTCCTGGGCGAAGGGGATACGGTCTCCGCTGATGGCCGGCTTTTCGCCGCCGCCAGCCTGCGCGTGGCCGAAGCCTCTCTGACCGGCGAATCCCTGCCCATCGCCAAGAACCCGGAGACCCTCTCCCAGGTGAAGGCCCTGGGCGACCGCCTCAACATGATCTTCAATGGGACCTCGGTCACCCAAGGGACCGGCGGGCCATCGTCACCTCCACCGGCATGGAGACCCAGGTGGGCAAGATCGCCGACATGCTTTTCCCAATCGGATGGCGAAGCCACTCCTTTGGAGAAGGAGATGAACTCGGTCACCAAGATGCTGGGCCTGGCCGTCATCGCCATCGCCGTGGTGGTCCTGGTGGGCCCTGTGGCTGATCGAAGGCTTCCATTCAGGCAAAGACGTCATCGACTCCCTCCTCTTGGCCGTCTCTTGGCCGTGGCCGCTGTACCCGAAGGCCTGGCAGCCATCCTGACCGTGGTCCTGGCCCTGGGGGTCCAACGCATGGCCAAGCATCACGCCATCGTCAAGAAACTGAGCTCGGTGGAGACCCTGGGGTCCGCCTCGGTCATCTGTTCGGACAAGACCGGGACCTTGACCCGCAACGAGATGACGGTGGAGACCATCGTCACCGCTTCCGGCCAGGCCTCCTGACCGGCACCGGCTACACCCCGTGGGCGTGCTGGCGGCCGGGGACGGATCCGCCGTGGTCGAAGGGACGGACCTGCATCACGAAATCCTTTCCGCCCTGGCCGACGGGGCCTTGGCCAACAACGCCGCCTTGCGTCAGAACAGGCAAGGGAGTGGGAGATCGTTGGGGATCCCTACGGAGGCCTCCCTTCTGGTCGCCTCCCGTAAAGTCAAGGCCTTGAGGGGTATCAGGGCTACGAACGCGTGGGGAGATCCTTCACCTCCGAACGCAAGATGCAGACGGTCATCTATCGGGACAAGGCTTCCGACAACCAGCTGTCGGCCGTGGCTCAAGCGCCTGACGTCCTCCTGGCCCATTGCTCCGCCATCCTGGTTGGTCGGGCCGTCCGCCGCCTGACGGAAGGGGACCGGCAGGACATCCTCGCCCAGGTCGAGGACCTTTCCTCCCAGCCTACCGGACCCCTAGGGCCAGGCTTACTGTCCTTTGAGGGTCAAGGCTTTGTCGGATGTGGACGGGGTCATCACCGACGCTTCCGGTCGTGTGACCGACATCTCTCAACAGGCCGACGCCGTGGAGCATGACTACATCTGGGCTGGAATGGTGGGGATCATCGATCCCCTCGCACCGAAGTCGCCGGTTCCATAGCCGAGGCCCACCGGGCCGGGATCCGCACCATCATGATCACCGGGGACCACCCGCTGACCGCCTCCCGGATCGCCACCGACCTGGGCGTCATCTCCGGCGAACCGGTCGCCGAAAAGAACCCCTTGGCTCCGGCCTCGGATTTCTCCTCCGCCCCTTGGCCCTGACCGGGGACCAGATGGACCAACTGACCGAACGGGGTCAGGAAGCCTTCGATCAGGCGGTCTCCCAGGTGTCCGTCTACGCGCGGGTCGCCCCGGAGCACAAGCTGCGGATCGTGGAATCCCTGCAAAGGCAGGGGAACATCGTGGCCATGACCGGGGACGGGGTCAACGACGCCCCGGCCGTCAAGGCCGCCGACATCGGGGTACCATGGGCATCACCGGGACGGAAGTGACCGAGGAATCGGCCAAGATGATCCTAGCGGACGACAACTCTCGACCATCGTGCAGGCCGTGCGCGAAGGCCGGGTCATCTTCGATAACATCCGCAAGTTCCTGCGTTACCTCCTGTCTTCGAACGTGGGCGAGGTCTTCACCGTCTTCTTCGGGGTGGTCTTCGCCGGCTTCCTGGGCATCACCAACCATGATTCCTCCGGGGTCGTCGTCCCTCTCTTGGCCACTCAACTGTTATGGATCAACCTCCTGACCGACGCCGCCCCGGCCCTGGCCATGGGGGTGGACGGCCAGACCGATGACGTCATGGCCCGCAAACCGCGCAAGACCAGCGACCGGGTGATCGACGGACCCATGTGGGGGACATCGTTTTCATCGGCCTGGTCATGGCCATCGTCACCTTGATCGGCATGGACCTCATCTTCCCGGGCGGCATCTTCACCGACACCTCCGCCTTGAAGGCGGCGGGGACCCTCCAGGCCAGCCATGACCAGCAGATGGTCATGGCCCGGACCATGGGCTTCACCATCCTGGTCTTCGCCCAGCTCTTCAACTCCCTGGCCTCCCGATCGGCCGTGAAATCCGCCTTCAGCAAGATCTTCTCCAACGGATGGCTCTGGGGGCCATCATCCTGTCCATCGTCCTGCAGCTATGCGTCATCTACATCCCCGCGCTCAACACCGCCTTCGGCACCACCCCTCTCCACTGGCATCAGTGGCTGGAGGCCCTGGGCCTGGCTCTGGGGGTCCTGGTTGCTTCGGAACTGTATAAGCTGGTCCTGCGGGCCTTCGGACGCAAGGCCCAGGCTTAGGCTTTTCTTTGCAAAGTCTTGCAAAACACGCCATGACGGGAGGTGTTTAAGGTCCATCTTGGTATGATGGGAGCCGTTTATCGTTGAGGAGCTGTCATGGTCAGTATTAGGGACGTCGCTAAAAGGGCGGGAGTGTCTCACCAGACGGTCTCGAACGCCATCAATTCGCCCGAGGTGGTGTCCGCTGATACCCGTGACCGCATCCAAGAGGCCATCCGGGAGCTGGGCTACAAGCCGAACGCCTCTGCCCGCCGCTTGCGTTCCGGCCATTCGGACACCATCGCCATCGGCATCTCCACGGGCGAGAACCGGGCCCTTCCCCTATCTTCGACGCTCTGCACCTGCTGGCGGAACGGGCCAACGAGCTGGACAAACAGATCGTCCTTTACGCCCGCAAGGACGAGGAAGGCGAGCTGGCCCATATCTCCGCTTTGCGCGAACAGTCCGACGTGGACGCCGTCGTCCTGAACGAGCTGGAAATCGACGACCACCGGCCCCAATGGCTCCTGAACAACGGTCAGCCCTTCGTCCTCTTCGGCCGCCCTTGGGACCCTGCCCCAGCCGATAGCCGACCGGATTCCTTGGGTGGACGTGAACGGGTATGCCGGCATCAAAAGCGTGACCAGGAAGCTCATCGATCAAGGCCGCCGCCGCATCGGCTTCATCGGCTGGGATACGGGCACCGGTACCGCGACCGACCGGGAATCCGGCTGGCGCGACGCCATCTTGAATCCCATTTGGCCGGATGCGACCAAGATCTGACACCTGGTCCATCGGCACCCAAGAGTCGATTGAGGCTGGTATCGAGGCCGCTTATGAGCTTTTCAGCCGGCATGACACCCCGGACACCTTCCCGGACGCGATTGTCTGCGCTTCCGACAGCCTGGCCGTCGGCGCCCTTATCGGCCTGTCCCGGGCGGTGGAGAGGGACTACATCCTCAGGACCAACATCATCAGCCTTCCACATGCCTTCCAGAGGATGATCGTCGTCACTGACTTCGATGATTCAGTCCTGTCCCGGGCCTATTCTTCCCCTCCGTGCATCAGCCCCCTGGAAGAGGTGACCCGGCTGCTTTTGGACATGATCGTCGATATCACCACAGGCGAAAAGTGACGGACGACCCCCGTTGGCACCGGCTCTTGGAGCCGCGCGTGGTCTGGCGGGTCCGCAAAGACATGTACTGATGTACAGATATGCGCTGATATGCACTGACACGTACTGAGGCTTGTATGCGCTGAGGCTTCGGGCCTACCGGGCCAGCTCCGAAAGCATGTCGGCCATGAGCCGGACCGCCTGCCTGCCTTGCGGCAGGGGGAGGAAGGGGTAATCGGGGGCATGCCGGCCTCGGTGAACAGGCGGTGGTGATTCCGCCTGCTCGCACCGTTGGGCGTAAGAGGCCGCATCCGGGTAGAAGAGGTCGTTCTCTCCGATGAAAATCGTCAGATCATGCACCGGCGTCAGAGCGGCCAAATCCTCATCGGAAGCCAGGGACGGGCTCAGCAGGGGGTCGGTCGGGTCGTCATCCCCGGCCCAACATTCCCCATCCGCGATGAGAGCTTGGGCCTGATTGGGTTTTTGTCTTTCCTCTCGTATTCCTTGACCTGGGGTGGGACATGGTCAGATCCAGCCAAGGGAGATGAGGACGACGGAAGCCGGCAGGCAAGCCTTCTTAGCCCAGATACTCATCAAACCCATGGCCAGGGCGGCGCCGGAGCTATCGGCCAGAAGGATGATGGCCCTGATCGGGATGATCGGCCTGGTAATGGCGGTAGATCTCCGTCACAGAGAGAGGCTTTCCTTGGCCGTGTGGGAAAGGCATCCGGGGAATTCAGGGGACCAGGGCCTGGGCCTTGAGCATGCGGGGTCAGGCGGAAAAGGAGGCGGGCCTGGTGGGGAGAGGTGCTGAGGAAAGTGCCCCCATGCAGATACAGCAGGTCAGGCCGCTGTCGATTTCCTCTCCCGATTCCCTTCCACTTCCTCTCCTGGTTCTCTTCGAGGGAGCTGACTGACGACTGGGCAGGGCCGATCCGGTAGGTGACCATGCCTTCGGTGCGAGGGGTCGTTGCCGTCATCGTAGACGGTGACCTGGGGGTTGCGCTGGAGGAAGCCCGGCTCCCTGATAAGGCTTTTTCGCCTTTGCTACGAAGGGATTCCAGGTGGGCTTTCTCCTGTTCAGCAAGGTGCATGGGGGAAGAGGAGGGATTTGACGGCGACGATGGCTCCGGCTCCGGCTCCGCGGCCAGGCCGACAGCAGGGCGGACTGCAGAATTTTCCTTCCATTCAAGGGATGGGACGCAAAGGGATGGGATGAAGACGGACGGGATGGCTTGCCCATGGGACCTCCTCCAAAGAGCGTTTTCCCTCATTGTAGGACCGGGGAACCGGTTTGGAGGTCGGTGTGTTCCGGTGGACGAAAGGCCATGAAAGAAAGGCCAGAGCCCATAAGTCGGATCTCAGGGGTCGAGAGACCTGGGCCGGGGCCATAGAACCGTAGGCCCGTGGGTCCGTGAGGCATGCGGCCCTGCGGAGTCGCGGAAGGGTGGAGCCGTCAGCGGTGGGAAGAGGCGACCCGGGGCCGCCGGCGCTCCTGGTGGCTCTGCCCTTTGCTCTGATGTCCCTGTTCGTCCTCGGTCTCCAGGGCCTCCTGCCTCTTATCCTTGAGGGGCCCCAGCAGATATTTGGCGGCCAGACCCACGATTCCCAGCCAGAAGATGCCCAGGATCCACCCGGCCAAGACATCGGTGGTCCAATGCTGGCAAAGGACGATACGGCTTAGGCCGACGAAGAGGGGCATGAGAACGCACAGGACGGTGGCCCAGATGCGTTGCGTGGCGGTCAGGGCCGAGTAAAGGACGATGATGGCCAAGGTTCCGTAGAGGACCGTGGAATTGACCGAATGGCCGGAAGGGAAGGAATAGGGGTCTTCGACCGTCCCCACCTGGTAGGTCGCGGCAGGCCGGGCGCGATGGACCAGATGCTTGATGATCCAGGTGATGATGGCGGAACCGATGATGGATCCGACCAAGAGGTAGGCCTGGACCTGGTGTTTGGTCAGCCAGAAGGCGGCCGCCGCCAGAATGACGATGATGACGGTCGCCACGGTGGAACCAATCGTGGTGAACAAGCGGGAGACGGCCACCATGGCCCCGGTCCTCAAAGAGGCCATGAGGGTGACTACGCTGTGATCCATGCCCGAGGCCGCCCCGGTCGCGATGAAGAGGGAATCGGCCAGGAAGAGGATCATACCCGCGATCGCGAAGATCAGGGGAACGGTGGTACGCACGGGATGGTTGCTGGAATCGTGCTGGGAGAAGTAATCGTTGTAAGGGACCCGCAAAGTCATGGAAGCCTTCTTTTTGGATGGAGGGGTTGATTGATGGTCGAGCCTGCCGTCAGGATTGGCGAACGGCCGGAGCTTCGGCGCGACCGGCCGGCTTTACCGGCTGACGTCCGCCCTTGTAGAAGTTCTCGTAGGAACGGGAGGGGTCGGCCCCGCTGGCCCTGGTAGTGGGAGCCGTTCTCGGACGTGCCGTAGGGGTGCTCGGCCGGGGAGGAGAGGTCGAAGAAGCACATCTGGCCGATCTTCATGCCCGGCCACAGTTTGACCGGCAGGGTGCTCACGTTGGAGAGTTCCAGGGTGATATGGCGCTTCAGCCGGGATCCACGAACCCGGCCGTCGAATGGGTGAGGATGCCCAGTCGGCCCAAGGAGGATTTCCCTTCCAAGCGGGCGGCTATGGAGGAGTCCAGTTTCACGTATTCCCAGGTCGACCCCAGGATGAACTCGCCCGGGTGGAGGATCCATGGCTCGTCCGGATCCACCTCGAACTGCTCGGTCAGGTCCCCTTGGTTTTCGGCCGGATCCACATAGGTATACCTATGGCTGTTGAAGATGCGGAAGAATCGGTCCAGCCTGACGTCGATCGAGGCCGGCTGGACCATGCTGTCGGTCCAAGGCGTCAAAGAGATGCGGCCGCTGTCATGGGCCTTTTTGATGTCGCGATCGCTCAGAAGCATGAATCCTCCCTGGTATGAACTACCCGCGGATAAGGCGGACTTCTTGCTGACAAGTTTAACCAAGCGCACGGTCAAGCCCTGGCATCTGGCTTTTTCGCCTTCCCCATCATCCCTTTTTATCCACCTGGCGGGCTGCTATCCTTGAACTATGACGAGTTTTGAGGATATCGAGCCCGGGCGACCGTCGTCGGTCGTTTCCGGCCATTATGGGGACCCTGTGCGGGTGGAGGAAGCTCAATGGTCGCGCGGCCGGGGGATGAACAACCCTCGCCGCCCCTTTTTCATCCTCCTCCTGCATGGATGGGGGTCCAACGAAGGGGACATAGCCGATTTCTTCTCTTCCTACGTCTCCCCTTTCAGCGATTTCGTCTCTTTAAGGGCCCCTCTGACCCTGCTGGATCCGTCCGACAACCCCTTCGCCGATGATCCCGCTTACGGATCAAAGCCCGGCCTCCCCCAGGCCTTCCAGACCAGGGGCTTTCAGCTGGTACCACGAATCCGTCCCCAGGGGAGGACTTGGACCGAGACATTTACCAGGCCGCCCGGGCCGTGGACCAGTGGGTGGAGGAATCCATACCGCCGGAACGCGAAGTGATCCCCTTTGGCTTCTCCCAGGGAGGGGCCCTGGCCGTCCATCTCTTGCGGCTCAACCCAGCCCGCTACTCGGCCGCCGTCTGCCTGTCCGGCTTCCTGGCCCCGGGTTCGGTCCCCCACACCCATCCGGGGGATAAGGAGCTGACCCAACGGGCCCCGGCCGTCTTCTATGGTTACGGTTTGGCCGATGACCTGGTCGCTCGTTTCGAATCATCGGCCTTGTCCGCCTTCCTGGAAGAGAACACCTTCCTGAAAGTGAAGGAATACAGCGGCTTGGACCATGCCGTCTCCTTGGATGAATGCAACGACATCCGCCAATGGCTGATGGACATCGGCGCCTCCAGCGGGGTCATGTAGGCGGATGGCCCCGGCTCCCCGTGAACCTATGGGCCCTGGGAATTAGAGGGATTTGGATAGACTACCAAGTATGAACTTAATCGGCGTCGGCATTGTCGTTTTCTGGGTGGTCGTGGTCCTTGCCGTCTTGGGCTATGTCTTCTGGCAGGCCCAACGTGAGTCGAAGAAAAGCGGGCTTTTCTCCGGAATCGGCACAGTGGAACACGTGTCGGGTCCGGATGACGACGAAGGCAAGCCCCAGGTGGGAAGACTGGCCGGGCAACCCATGTCTTTCGCCCCCCGACCGGGAGTCCGCGAAAGGGCCATGGAGGAAAGGGAGCGGACCTCCCCCGAATCCACCATGGAATCCCCGGTCTACTTGGGCAAAGGGTCGACCGCCGTCTCCGTCAGAACCGTCCAACCCGCGCCTCAGCCAGCCCAGCAATCCCCGGATCAAGGCCCGGCTCCGACCCTGGGGAGCGGAAGAGTCCGGGGACTCGGAGAGTTCTCAGCACCTTCGACCGGGTCATCCGCCTGGATGATGACGGCCGACCTTGAAAAAGACAGGCGGGGAAGAACTAGGGCTGGGAGTAACAGGCTATTCGTCCGAAGCGGGATGGCTCCCCAGAGGGCGGATATGAAAAATGTGAAAGAAGAGCGCAAGAGCCGTCGAAATCAGCGTGCAAGAGGAAATCGCACCGTGGATAGGAAAGGGATGCGATCATGAATACAACAACCATCGTGTGGATCTGCCTGGCCGTCCTTCTCGCCCTCGTGGTGGCCGGACTCATCGTCCTGGCCGTGAAGAGGTCGGGCAAAGGCAAGAGGCAAAACCCCGCCGGCCGTTTCTGGGCCGCTCCGGCCCCGGCTCCAGCTGGCGGTGAAGAGGGCCCCAGTCACGAGGAAGAGGCCGCTTCCGCCGAAAAAAGAAGGCCGAGGGAGAAGGTGGCCCCGGCCGCAGCTACCGAGACCCCGGGAAGCCCCCAATCCCTGCCTGGTCCGGCTGCGTGCCAAGCTGGCCCGGTCTTCCAACCCCTTCGGCAAGGCCCTCTTCTCCATCCTTTCCCAAGACAACCTGAACGAATCCGACTGGGAGGATGTGGAAGACACCTCCTTCTGGCTGATGTGGGGGCCGAGGCCAGCGAACGCCTGGTCTCTCAGCTGCGACCGATGCCCGCGTCCAGGGGAGCAAGGACCCTCAGGCCGTGCACGACATGCTCCGCCAAGCTTCTGGATCTGGTCGACCCGGCATGGACCGGTCTTTGGCAGCCGAGCGGCCGGAATCAGTCGGCAAGACCTCGGCCATCATCATGGTGGGGGTCAACGGGTCCGGCAAGACCACCACGTCGGGCAAACTGGCTCGGCTCTTCGTGGCCGAAGGCAAATCCGTGGTCTTGGGGGCCGCCGATACCTTCCGTGCCGCCGCGGCCGACCAGCTGGAGACCTGGGGCAGCCGGGTGGGCGTCCCCGTCGTCAGGTCCGACAAGGAGGGGGCCGACCCAGCCTCCGTCGCCTTCGAAGCGGCTCAAAAGGCCCAGGAAGCCAAGGCTGACGTGCTCATCATCGATACGGCCGGCCGCCTGCAGAACAAGGCCAACCTGATGGACGAACTGGGCAAAATCCGTCGGGTGACGGAAAAGACCTTGCCCGTGGATGAGGTCCTCCTGGTCCTGGACGCCACCACCGGTCAGAACGGAATGGAACAGGCCCGGGTCTTCGCCGAGGCTATCGGCATCACCGGCGTGGTCCTGACCAAGCTGGACGGGTCCGCCCGCGGCGGCATCGTCATCTCCGTCCAACAGGCTCTGGGCGTGCCGGTCAAACTGGTAGGCCTGGGCGAAGGCCCTGATGACCTGGCCCCTCGATCCCGAGATCCTTCGTGGACGGCATCATCGGTGACGAGGACTGACCTACTCCTGACTTTCCAGGGCGGCGCGGATCCAGGTGTCCGTGGTCGCCCTTTTTCCGTTGGCCACGGCCCTCAGACCCATGAGGACGATGTTGAAGGTCAGCCATAAGGCGGCCACTTTGATTCCGGCCGAATCCACCCGCCAGAAGGATAGGGCCCGGGCCAGGGCGATCAAGGCCACGACATGGGCCTGCCGCCGCGGCGCAGGCCCTCGGCCAGATAGGTGAAATCTCCGGCCCCTGATCAGGATCCCGTCCAAAGCCCACATCCACCCTTGCAGGGGAAAGAAGAAGGCGACGATGATCATGGATAGGGAAAATCAAGGCTTGCACCGGAGCCTGAGGCGAAAAACAGGCCGGCCCCCCAGAGGCCCAGGCAGGCGAAAACCAGCCCGACCGCCAGGCCTGAAAGCGCCCCCGACCGTGCGATGAGCTTCGTCAGGAACCTGGTCTCGCCCACGTCTTTCGCCCCTAAAGCGGTGCCGACCAGGGCCTGACCGGCGATGGCCACCGAATCCAGCGTATTAAGGGCGAAATTCCAGGCGGAATTGACCGCCTGATAGGAAGCCAAAACCTGGGTGCCCATGGAAGCGGCGGCTACCACTGTCGCCACCATGGCCATGCGCAGGGCCAGGGGTGCGGGCGAAAAGGGGAGGCCTGAAAGCGTTCCGGGCCAGGCCTTGGCGGGAGGGGAGGAGGCTGACCTGCTGGGACCTGGCCTTGAGGAAGGCCGGGATGGCCAGGACCAGGCTCATGGCCCACTGGGCCAGACAGGTGGCCAGTCCCGAACCCAGAATCCCCATATGGGCTCCGTAGATGAAGGCAGAACCAGGATGGTGTTCAGGCCGGCGCCGAAAACGGCCGCCCACAGGGTGATGGGAAGCCTCCTGCATCCCGCGGAAAAATCCCGTTGACCGCATAGACCATGAGCATGCGGGAGCCCCAGGACCACGGCCTTGGTATAAAGCACCGCTTGGCCCAGGGCCTCCTTTTGGCCCCGATCGCGGAGCAGAGCGGCTGGGCGAAAAGGAAAAAGCAGCAGGGAGAGGACCAGGCCGATGGCCCAAAGCCAGCCAAGTGCCATCCACCCTGGACCGCAAAGCCCTCCTTCTCTTTCCCGGCTCCCATGAGTTTGGCCACGTGGGCGGTGGTCGAGTAAGCCAGGAAGTTGCAGAGGCCGACGGCGGTGAGGATGATGGTGGACCCGACGGACAGGCCGGCCAAAGCGGCTGTGGAGATATGACCAACGATGGCCGTGTCGATGAGGACGAAAGCCGGTTCGGCCACCAGTTGCCCGAAAGTGGGCAAGGCCAAAGACCAGAGCTGGCGGCTGGTGGCGGCGGTGTCGAAATCCTGGCTGGTCATGAGGCTCCTTGGGGATAGGCGGGCTGTCTCCCACGATGGCACAGGCAAGGGACGGGGAAGCTCCAGGGGCCGCAGCCAGCCCTGTCAGCCCCTGTCTGCCAGAAGGGGCAAGAATGAAGGCGTGGCTTTTCAGGATTTTTCAGAGCAAACTTCACCGGTACGAGACCAAGTATTCCCCAGAAAGCATCCATGAACAGGGAGACTTTGGACAATCGCCGTTTCCATAGCCACTCCATCCCCTTGGACATGGACGATGTCCTGGAGGATCTGGACGAGCCTTTGGCCCAGGCCAATCTGGCCGCCAAAGCCAGCGTGATCGTCCGGGCCGGGGCCCTGGACCTGTCGTCGGGGACGGGGAGCTTCCGGGTGCGGGAGATGATGGACCGGATCGTCACCTCTTTGGGGATTTACGTCCGTTCCGATGTGAACCTGACTGATATCGAGGCATCCTGCTCCGATGGGGCCAACCGGGTCACCGAGGTAGGGACCCTGCCGACCGTGGGCGTGAACACCGAGCGGATCTGGCTCATGGAGCATTTCACTGACTGGCTTTGTGTCAATTTGGGCCGGGGCGGCTCTACCATCGGGACACCCACCCGTCCAGCCAGGTGATCGGCTCCCTGCCCACTGAGAAAAAGTCGGCCGTCGCCCTTCCCCGACGTCATCGGGGATGCGGACGGCCAAACGCTCCCTTCCCGCCCGAGGCCGCAGGCCAGACCGATGCTCATGGCCAGGGCTGGGTCTGCAGGTCAGACCGGCGCTGGCTCGGCCTCGAGGGTGACCGTCCGACAGGCGCATGAACGCCCGGACGCCATCGAATACCGGCACAGCTGTACAAGATCGGCATGCAGGTCTTGGCCGCGGCCGTCTCCTGCGCCTCCTTCACCTTCCTTTTGGGGAGGCCTCATCGACTATGATCGCCGCCTTCGTCGGCGCCGGCTGCGGCCAGTTCATCCGCTCCAAATTCCTAGGGCAAACACACCAACCAGTTCTTCGTGACCGCCGTCGCCGTGGTGGTGGCGGCTTTCATCCATCGGCACCCTGTGGGCGATCGGCCGCCCTATCCTCCCGCCCGCCCTGCACGACACGGCCTACATCGAGGGCCATCCTTTTCGTTGTCCCAGGCTTCCCCTGATCACGGGCGGCGTGACATCGCCAAACTCGACATCTCCTCCGGCATCCAGAGAATCGTCTACTTCCTGGCCATCATCATGGCGGCGACTCTGGCCGCCTGGGCTGTGGCCGACATCGTCCACCTGAAGCCGGCCGGCTCTTCGATACCTCCGTCATGCTTCCTTGGGTGAGGACGGCCTGAGCGAATCCCTGGATCGAGTTCTTCCTCAGGCTGCTCACGGCCTTCGGCGGGGTCTGGGGATTCTCCGTCCTCTTCAACTCCCCCAACGCATGGCCTGCGTGGCCGCCCTGATAGGGGCCGTAGCGGACACTTTTCCGCCTGGAGATCATTGATTTCTGGAACGTCCCCATCGAGGCCGCCGCCTTCTTTGGCGCCTTGCTGGCCGGCCTCCTGGCCAGCCTGTGGCGCACAGCTGTCCGGCATGGGAAAATCAAGGCCTTGCACGGCTTCCCCCGGATATGTCTGACCGTCCCTTCCATCGTGATCATGGTTCCTGGCCTCTATATGTATCAGGCCGTCTATTATCTGGGACAGTTCAATTCGGTGGACGCCCTCAATTGGATCTTCCGGTCTTTACTGGTGGTGGTCTGCCTGCCCATCGGCTTGGCGGTGGCCCGTATCCTCACCGACCGCAATTGGCGCTATGACGTCTGAGTCCGGCTCCTGGCCCAGGTCCAGGTTCGGGCTCAGCGCCTGCGGAGCCAGCGCTTACTTGGCAGGCTTGGGCTTGAGCCCGCTGGGGAAAGGCATCTTGGGGAACGGCTTATGGGGGACCGGCTTCTTCAGCGCCTGCCGGTCCGCCTTCTTGGCGGCCTCGGCCGCCCAGGCGGCGTAATCGTCCAAGTCCTCGGGCTTGTCTTCCTGCCGCTCTTCGGCCTGAAAAAGCGGGCTCGAGGTCATTAAAACCGTTGGATTCCCCGGGCTCGAGAGGACTGTCCCGCCGATCGTCCGCAGGATCAGGGGAATCGTTGTCCTGGTTTTTCCTCTCCTGGGAAGCCAGCTCCCGTTCGAGCTCGTTATAGTCCGTATCCGTCTTCATATTTGAGCTTCCGTGCCATCTTCGTTTGTTTTGCCTTCTGACGTCCGCGGCCCATAGAAGCCCTCGCTGATCAATACGTGACTATACTTTCATCGCCAACAAGGATAGCACACCTGAGGGAAGGCGGACGGCCGTTTCGCGGTCAAAGGAACCCTTCCCCCGTCCTTTCCCTTGCTTTTCCTCATTCCCCCTGGCCTGTCCCTCCTCTATACTGAGGGATGTTCCTATGCGTAGGGTGACCAGGAAAGCCGGGATCGGCGGCGCTCGCGGCGCCAACAGGAGGATGGAATGACCAATCAGGAATCGCAACGTCTGACGGCTGCCGGCAACGAGATCAGCGCCTCTTACGAAGCCGCCAGGAAGCGGTCGGATGCCACTGTGGAAAAGCTTGACGCCCATCCGGACAAGTTCACCATGCTGACCGGGGACAGGCCCACCGGCCGTCTTCACCTGGGGCACCTTTTCGGCTCCCTGCAGGAGCGGGTCCGCCTGCAGAACTTGGGCGTGCATACCAATATCATCGTGGCCGACTATCAGGTGATCACCGACCGGGATACGACCGACCACATGGAAGACAACGTGCTCAACCTGGTCCTGGACTATATGGCCGCGGGAATCGACCCCAGCAAGACCATGATTTTCACCCATTCCGCCATCCCCGCGGAGAACCAGCTCATGCTCCCCTTCCTTTCCCTAGTCACGGAAGCCGAGCTTTTACGCAACCCCACTGTCAAATCCGAAGCCGAGGCTTCCGCCACGCCCTGACCGGGCTCTTGCTCACCTACCCGTGCATCAGGCCTGCGACATCCTCTTCTGCAAGGCCAACGTGGTCCCCCATCGGCAAGGACAATCTGCCGCATGTGGAAATCACCCGCACCATCGCCCGCCGTTTCAACGAACGGTATGCCAGGAAGAGCCCCGTTTTCGTGGAGCCCACGGCCATTTTGTCGGAAGCGTCAGAAATCCCCGGCCTGGACGGGCGCAAGATGAGCAAATCCTACGGCAATTCCATCATGTTGTCGGCCACGGTCGAAGAGACGGCCAAGCTGATCAAGAAGAGCCCAACCGATTCCGTGCGTCGCATCACCTTCGATCCGGCCAACCGTCCCCAGGTGTCCGCCTTGCTGACCACGGCTGGCCTGGTCACCGGTCGCGATCCAGCTGAGATCGCCGAAGAGATCGGCGATTCCGGGTCCGGCGCCCTCAAGAAGTATGTGACCGAGTCCGTCAACGATTTCCTGGCCCCCCACCGGCAGCGCCGGGCTGAGCTGGCTCAGGACATGGATTATGTACGGGACGTTCTGCGCGAAGGCAATCGCAGAGGCCAATCAGATCGCGAACCAGACATTAGATGAAGTCCGTCAGGCCATGGGCATGGTTTATTACCAAGACTGAACGGGTGAAAGGCAAGGATGTCGAAGAAAAAGCACAGGGATCGGTCGTGGGCTCCGGCTCCGCCAGCTTTGCCTTGCCCGGTGACGGACGGCCATACTCATATCATCTCTGTGGAGGGTTTCGCGGCCGAAATGGACCGGCAGGCCCGAGAGCGGGGGATGGAGCCGGTCCCGGTTTATGATCCCGACCAGATTTTGGATCAGGCAGCGGCCGTCGGCGTCACGCGGATCATTGACGTGGGCTGCGAGCTGCCTCACCTGCAGGACGCCATCGACCTGGCCTTGGCTCATCCCGGTCAGGTCTGGGCCGGCATCGCCATCCATCCCAACGAGGCCGTTCTGCATGGGCATCGAGGGCTGTTGGGCCGGACGGTCTGGAACTGGCGTATAAGCCTTGGCACGAGGTCCTTTTTGATGAGGCCCTGGCCCAGGTGGGAAAACTGGCGAAAGCCCATCCCCGGCAGGTGGTGGTCGTCGGCGAGACCGGCCTGGATTATTTCCGCACAGGCGAACAGGCCCGCGACTACCAACGGCAGGCCTTCCGCGACCATATAGCCCTGGCCAAAGAACTGGGCTTGCCCCTGCAGATCCATGACCGGAACGCCCATCAGGACGTGGTCGATATCCTCCTCAAAGACGGAGCCCCCCAAGGCACTGTTTTCCACTCCTACTCGGCCGGACCTGAGATCGCCGCTCTGGCCAAGGAGAAGGGTTGGTATCTGAGCTTTTCCGGCACCGTTTCCTATAAGGGCAATGACTCCATCCGCCAGGCTTTGAGAACGATTGACCTGGACCATGTCCTGGTGGAGACGGACGCCCCCTATTTGACCCCCATGCCTTACCGTGGCCGGACCAACGCCCCTTACCTGATCCCTTACACCCTGCAAGCCATGGGGCAGACGCTGGACCTGCCGGTCGGGATTCTGGCTTCACGGATCGAGGCCAACGTCCATCGCCTGTATGGGATCTGATCGGGATTTTCCCTACGGATCGGGCCCTTCCTCCCCTTTTTGTGTGTCTGTGGTGATAAGCTTGCACGTTGCACTGCCCATGCCCATGAGAGTGGACACGGAATAAGACTTGAATGCGAACGCGATACATGGTAATGACGAGAAAGGATCCACTGTGGCAAGTGGTGTGAACGACGAGTCAGGAAGTATGCACGAAGATCCCCATGCCGGCCTCAGACAGTTGGTCCAAGACACCAACCAGGTCGAGAAGGCAGCAGAGGAAGCGGCCGAGAAGGCAGCCGGGAACGTCGCCAAACAGGAATCCGACCAGATTGCGGACGGAGGCAGGAAGAAGAAGATCTCTCCCGCTTCCAAGGAGGCAAAATCCCCGGAAGTGGCCGCCGCCTTGGACGAGACCGGGCCCATCATCCCGGCCGAACACATCGTGACCGGGCCGGAAGTCTCCAAAGAGGCCATTCCGGAAGAGGAGATCCTGGAAAGGCGGAAGGCCAAAGAGGAAGCGGCCAAATCCGCTCAAAAGAAGAAGAACACGGCCCGTACCCCCTTGGGTCGGTGGTGGCAGAAGATCCAATCCTCCCCCGACAAAGTGTCTTTGGGCATGTGCATCGTCACCATGGGCGTGGTCTATGGGGACATCGGCACTTCCCCCCTCTACATGGCCCAATCGTTCGTGTCCGGCCAGGGAGGGCTCAAGCATGTGGACGCCGTCTCCGTTTACGGCCTCCTGTCTTTGGTCTTCTGGTCGGTGACCCTGATCACCACCGTCAAATACGTCCTCATCGCCATGCGGATCGATAACCGCGGGGAAGGCGGCATCTTCGCCCTGTACTCCATGGTCAAGCGTTTCGCCAAATGGTTATGGATTCCGGCCATGGTCGGCGGGGCGGCCTTCCTGGCCGATTCCGTCCTGACCCCGGCCGTCTCCATCTCCTCGGCCGTTGAAGGTCTCAGGTCCCTTTCGGCCATATCCGGCGTCTTCGAGGAAAGCCCCAACCTGACCTTGGTCATCACCGTGGTCATCATCGTCATCCTCTTCGCCTTCCAATCCAAGGGAACGGAACGCATCGGCCGCGTCTTCGGCATGGTGGTGGCCCTCTGGTTCACCTTCATGGCCGTGGTCAGGTCATCGCCATCGGCAGGGACTGGTCCATCTTCCAGGCTCTGAATCCCTGGTATGGCTTGAAATTCCTCATGAACCTGGATGGCAATAACCGCGCCGGCGTCGCCATCATGGGCACCGTCTTCCTGGCCACCACCGGCGCCGAAGCCTCTACTCCGACATGGGCCATGTGGGCCGGGGCAACATCTACGCCACCTGGCCTTTCATCTTCCTCTGCATCGTCCTCAACTACTTCGGCCAGGGCGCCTGGATGATTCGCAATCAGAACAACCAGGCCTTGTGGAACCAGCCCAACCTCAACCCCTTCTTCCAGACCATCAATCCCAGCCTGCGGTACGTGGCCGTCATCCTATCCGTGGCCGCCGGCGTCATCGCCTCCCAGGCCCTCATCACCGGCGCCTACACCATGGTCTCCGAGGCGACCGGCCTCAACTGGATGCCCCATCTGCAAGTGCGGTATCCGGCCCGGACCCGCGGCCAGATCTACATCCCACCATCAACTTCGTCCTTTGCGTGGCGACCCTCGCCGTCCTCCTCCTCTTCAGGGATTCGGAGCATATCACCAACGCCTCACGGCCTGGCCCTGACCATCACCATGATCGCCACCGTGGTCCTCCTGATGGCCTACATCTGGTTCGCCGAGAAGAGGAAGGTGGCCGCCATCGTCTTCGGTATCATCTTCCCTGGCCATCCAGATCCTCTTCTTCATCTCCTCCCTGTCCAAATTCATGACCGGCGGCTGGTTCACCATGCTTTTGACCGTGGCCATCTTCACCATCATGTACACCTGGGACACCGGGACCAGGTGGAGCGCTTTCGCAAAGGCGGCACATGGCCCCGGAGGACTTCCTGCCGGCCTTGAACATCCTCCATCAGGATAAGTCGGTCCCCTGTGTTCCGACAACCTGGTCTACCCTGACCTCCGATGGGGAGCTGCGCCGTCTGGATACGGACATTTTCTACTCCATCTTCGGCGACCACCCCAAGCGGGCCCCATGCCTGGTGGGCTGTTTCGGTCAGGTGACCGACGACCTTACACCCGCGAATACTCGGTGGAGAACTTCGGCACCGGTTTCGTCTTCCGCGTGCGCATGCGGCTGGGCTTCAAGGTCAACCAGAACGTGTCCGCCTACCTGCATCAGATCATGCACGAGCTGATCGATTCCGGCACCCTGCCTCCGCAGGAGACCATCTATCCCAAGGTGGACAACGATCCCAGCCTAGGGACCATCTCTTACGTCCTCATCCATAAGGCCCTCATGCCTGAATCCAAGATCGACACCAAGGGGGCCGTCTCCCTGAGGCTCAAGTACGCTATCCGCCATGTGGCCGGCAACCCGGTCAAGTGGTTCGGTCTGGCCTCCTTCAATCCTCGGATCGAAGTCCAGCCTCTGTTCGTCAAGGTCCAGGCCATTCCGCCCCTGAAACACGTGGCTTTGCGCAAGACCAAGAAGCCGATCACTTTGGAGGAGATCCTCACCCGGAAGGCCGAGAAACACAAGGCCGACACGGGCGACGTCCCTCCGGTCAGGACGGACTTGGCCAAGGTCAGCACCGAGGATTATCGTCCAGAGGCCGATGAAGACATGAAAGCTTTGGATCTGGCCAATTCCTCAGCGGCGCCTTCAACGACGGCTTCGGGGCCCAGGCCAGGGGACGAGCTCGGAAGGAGCCGACGACGGTTCGGAAGACAGCGAAAGCTGATTTCCCCTAGCTGAGCTTCCAGTCAGGCCGGTATCATGGGGCCTAGGAATCGATTGGAATTCTAGAATTCACAGAGAGGTCTGTGACCCTATATCAGGAGGTTTCCACATGTCCGATTTGACAGCAACCGCATCCGAAGGCGCCAAGGCGAACATCGGCGTCATCGGTTTGGGAGTCATGGGCGCTAGCTGGCTCATCAACCTCGCCCACCATGACAACACGGTGGCCGTTTACAACCGTCATAGCTCCAAGACCGTCGACTTCATGAAGAGTTATGGGTCCGAAGGCGCTTTCATCCTTCCGAGACCATGGAAGAGTTCGTGGCTTCTTTGGCCCAAGCCCCGCAAAGGTCATCCTCATGATCACCGCCGGCCCTGCGACCGACGCCGTGATCGATGAGTTGTTGGGAGTCATGGGCCCGAAGACATCATCATCGACGGGGGCAACTCCTTCTATGAGGACACCATCCGCCGCGAGAAGAACGTGTCCGCCCATGGCCTGCATTTCGTCGGCTGCGGCATTTCCGGCGGCGAAGAAGGCGCCCTCAAGGACCATCCATGATGCCCGGCGGCAGCGACTGGTCTTAGGGAGTACCTCAAGCCCATTTTCGAATCCATCGCGGCTAAGGCCGAAGGGGAGCCTTGCGTCACCCACATCGGCGAGAACGGAGCCGGCTATTTCGTGAAGATGGTGCACTAACGGCATCGAATACGCCGATATGCAGCTGATCGGCGAGAGCTATGACCTCATGCGCCGTGGCTTTGGGCATGTCCCCGACCGAAATCGGCGACGTCTTTGATGACTGGAACAAGGGGGAGCTGGACTCCTACCTGGTGGAGATCACTCCGAAGTCCTGCATCACACCGACGCCAAGACCGGCAAGCCTTTCGTGGACGTGGTCGTGGACCAGGCGGGCATGAAGGGACCGGCACCTGGACCGTGCAGACCGCCCTGTCCCTGGCCGTGCCTGTGACCGGAATCGCCGAAGCCGTCTTCGCCCGCGGCCTTTCCGGGCAGACCGAGCAGCGCAGGAGAACCTGGCCAATCCTTTGGCTGGTCCTGACGGCCGCATTGACCTCTCCGCCGCCGGCATAGATAAGGCGGCCTTCGTGGAGGCCATCCGCCAGGCCCTCTACGCTTCCAAGATAGTGGCTTATGCTCAGGGATTCGACGAGATTCAGGCCGGGGCCGAAGAGCATAACTGGCATATCGATTTGGGGGCCGTCGCCCGCATTTGGCGTGGCGGCTGCATCATCCGGGCCAAGTTCCTCAACCGCATTTCCGATGCATACGATTCCGGCCGCAAGTTCAGCTCCCTCCTCTTCGCCGACTACTTCAAATCCGCCGTGGAGGACGCCCAGGCCGCCTGGCGCAAGGTGGTAGCCGCCGCCGCTCAGGCCGGCATCCCCGTGCCAGCCTTCGCCAGTTCCTTGTCTTACTATGACGGCCTGCGGTCCGGCCGCCTGCCCGCCGCCCTGGTCCAGGGCCAGCGTGATTTCTTCGGCGCCCATGCCATAAGCGCATGGATATGCCGGGGACCTTCCACACTTTATGGGCCAAAGAAGGTCGTCAGGAAGTCAGCAGCAACTAGGCTGGTCGGGGATTCTGGCCGGGAATTTCATATCATCTAGGGAGACCCTGCCTGCCACTTACGTATTTTTATGCTAAAGTGACATACAGGGTTTGGTACAGGTTTGACAGGGCAGCTTGACAGGTTGAGAGGACGGTTCGATACGATGACTACGATGAGATACACCGCCGGTAATGGTGAGATACGCCGTCTGGCCCTGTTTTTATCGTTTTCCTCAGAGAGTGGTAATACTAGTATCACTAATTTGTCGTAGTGTTCTGACCTTCAAAACCGAGAAGGCGCGGAAGGAGCAAAGCAATGGTTTCGTTAAGGATTGATTCCGACTCCGTGGCGACTGTTCGCAGTTCGGTCAACCATATCGGCAACGCTGTTGCCGGTATCAGCTTTGCCGGTGTTGAGTCAGATGGTTGTGGCGATTCCAAAGTAAGGCTTGACGTATCCTATTTGACATTAGGGATTCAAAGCCGCGGTCACTGGTTTTGTCGACGAGTTGCAAAGGCTGAGCACGGCCATCAGCGGGATCGAGACCCGGTCGACCTCTGTCGATTCCGCTCTCGCCGCTTACCTGGATGGCCGAAAGCTACCGGACAAGCAGGTCCATGCCGGGAAGATGACGGGGACGCCGCTAACGGAGTAACGTTGATACAAGTAAGATGAAGATTCAAGATAAGGAGGGGGGAACGCTGATGGGCTATTCCCGGACCAATGACTGGAGCCTGCTTGATTTCAGCGGCGAACCGACACCGGCAGCACGCAAATGATTTATTATGTGGAGTCGAAGTACAAGGAGCACGCTTATACTTTGAATGGCGCCGCGAAAAGCATGAAAACCGCTTTCACTGCGACAAGCGGTCTGGCGAAATACGCCTCGGCCTTGGAACAGAAGACCTCTCAGATCAGTTCCTCGTTCTCTAAAATGGCTGCCGATATGGACGCCGCCGGCAGGCAAATGGCATTCAGGGCATACGGCCGTCAGCGATGCTCAGATGAAAATGGGCGTGATTTATGACAGGGCCGTCGACGCCAAAAGTGAGATGGTCCGTTACGCGAACCTCATCCGCGGGACCGAAGCTCAGATCAACATGCTGAAACCTCCCTCGGACCTTCGTGCTCAATTCAAGCCTCCGTTGCAGAGCAAGGGGTCAGGCATTCTTAAATCCCGGCTCGAGCGCCTCCAGGACGATTCGGCTGTTTACCGCACGAAATATCACAGTGCGCAAGATGATTTGAACGCTTTGAAGAGAAGGGCCCAGGCCGTGAAAGAGAGTATGACCAGGCGGCCAGGAGCGTTTCCTTCCACCTGGAAGGCCTGGATTATTTCAATGCCGCGCAACGGTATGAAAAGTCCGGCATTGGCATTCAGGAAGAGATGAAAGACCTTTATCTGCTGAAAGCCGGTTACACCCCGGAACAGATCGAAAAAATCAAGAGGATCCTCACCCCACAGGAATTCGACGCTTTGGCTTCCGCCTATTTTGATGGGAGGCTTGCCAGGGAAGATCTGTATCTTGACGGCAAACCGAATGAACAGTTATGGCATGCGTTTTTCGGCTGCCGCCGGATCTGACGAACAGCAGCCAGGCTGAAACGGCCTTGAGGCGCTTGACGCCATGGCTGATGGCATCTATACCAACGGGAACCTGACATCGTCAGTCTGCAGAAAAATCCTGAAATGGGGGTTCCTGCGGATCACCAGCGTGCATGGGATCGCAGGATTCACCAAAAATCCCGCGGGTACATTCGATTTGGGAGTGGATGGCTATGGCTATAAGAGAAGCAGCTTTCTCGACAAGATGTTTGAAGCCTCCCAGCAGGAAATGCATAATATGGCGATGCCAATGGGGGATAAGGAACCTGCGAAAGCATGGAGATGGGGGAATCGAATGATGATCAATCAGCTGCTTTATTCCCTCCATTCGTTACAGCCAACGGTGGAGCCGAATTCGGGGAGGAAAGCCATCTGGTCCCTGAACCCGGATGGTCCCGATTTCACTGTCAACATCGCCTCACACGTTGAAGGGCAAGCCTCTGCGAGATAAGGGGAGGATTCCGACTGCGCGACTGCGCGATTCCTGGCTCTCAAGTCAGATTTTTACGTTTATGACCCTCGACGTCAACAAGCTTCCCCGTCTTTATACACAGTCACTAACGTTTCCGGCAGCCCAATGGATGTCAGCGATATGCTTGCCGGTTTGAAGAAAGCGGACCAGGCTGGACAATTTAATCTGTGGACAAGCGCCGGGAAGTTCGTCATGGATAAGACTCTGGGCAAGGCGGAAGATTTGGTCCTGACGGCCGTACCGGGAGCAAGTTTCGTAAAGGATCTGATCAGGACATACTGTGACGCCGATGATCACCAGAGGCTTCAACAAGCACAAGATTATTTTGATTCACTGATGGATTTTAATGCGAGAAGCGAACTGATGAAACACGGCAATTGCGCTTGCGCTTACTCTTTCCATGGCGATTCTGGAGCGCCATACCATGGATATTACGATGATTCGAATGATTATCGTTTTGTTTACAATACAACCTATAAGCAGAACATGGATAAGGCGTTACGCGCCTATGAAGCCGATTTCACCCGTGCGCATAATGGCTCATGCCTGACTGTGAATCGGGAAAGAGTAATCAGTGAGCTGCAAGACCCCAGACAGGTTTCACGCCAGATATCAGGAACTTCGACAAATGGTGTAGGCGGCGTGCTGATGTGGTGTGGGCTCGGGATGGTATGGGTTCGGATGGTGTGGTGCATCACCGCGGGGATGCGGTTGATTCGTCAGATGCCCCGTCGAATTATGATTTCTATGCTCTTTTGTGATGACAGGTTTGAGTCGCGTTCAGATGTGGGGGAGGCGGTGATGGCTGTCAGGGGTATTTCTGACCGGTGGTGGCGTCGGCGCAGGGTTGTTTTGACGGTTTTTGTTTGTTGTGGTGGCTGTGATGGTGGGTCGTGGCCTGGTGTCGGTGGTGGGGTATGTGGCTGGTGCGGGGAGGCGGTTTACGGAGCAGATGAGTTGGGCGTATGAGAAGGCTGTGCCTCAGTATACGAAAGTGGGGGAGGTTTCTTTCAAGCCTGTTCCCGCTGGTTTCGCGCGGTCGGGTGATCCAGGGCGTTGGTGGAGGGATCCGTTGAGGCCGGAGGGTGTGAGGTTGCTGTCTGGCGCTGTGGCGGCGTATAACCGTTTGCATCCGAGGTATAGGGACGAGTGTCGGCCGGGTTCGTTCCTTCTATGGTCCGCAGTGGGAGTGGCGTGTCAGGGAGGATCGCGTGTTCGAGGGGAATCCTCCCCGTTTCATCGCGTGGTGTAGGCGGCGTGCTGATGTGGTGTGGGCTCGGGATGGTATGGGTTCGGATGGTGTGGTGCATCACCGCGGGGATGCGGTTGATTCGTCAGATGCCCCGTCGAATTATGATTTCTATGCTCTTTGTGATGACAGGTTTGAGTTGCGTGCCGAGCATCGGGCTGGAAAATGACTGGGAAGGGTCCCCGCTAGGCTGGAAGTCATCTCACCTGAGCGTCTTTGAAGGAATCGCTTTTCAGAGACTCTCGGCGGTATCAGGGGATTCAGGAACAACAGAGGATGAACGCAATGACTGACATGCCTGCGGAAAAAGCGGAAACGACCCGATATGACGAAATCGAAACGGCCCCGCTTGTCAAAGGAACCCGCCCGGCCTTATGGGCGAACGCCATCATCGCCTGGGGCGGGGTGCTCCTGACCAACACCCTGGCCGCCTTGGGCGAATACGAGAACATCGCCACCGGCTATGGGCTTTTTGGCTCCCATCCCTCCGTGACTTCCTCCTGGTATGGACGCCTGCTCCAGCAATTGAGTTATTTCACCATGTGGTCCAACATCATGGTGGCCGTGGTCACCCTGGTCCTGGCCATCAACCCCGCCAGGCGGACCAAATGGCGCAAAGGCATCCATCTGGCGGCCCTCATCATGATCCTGGTGACCGCCATCATTTACGCGACCGTCATCTCCCCTTACGTCAGACTCAAAGGGTGGGCGGTGATTACCAATCCCTGGCAGCACATCGTGACGCCCACCGTCACCTGGCTGGTCTGGCTGATCTGGGGACCGCGGGACCTTTCCGGCTCCGGGGTCATCACCCGGTGTCTGACGGTTCCCCTCGCCTGGGTGGTCTGGATGTCCTGTACGGCATCCTGGTCCAGGAATACCCTTACGGGTTCGTCAACGTTTTTGGTCCTGGGCTGGGCCAGCGTCATCCGCAACATGCTCATCGTCCTGGCCGTCTCCTTGGTCATCTGCGCCCTGATCGTCCTGCTTGACCGGATTCTCGAGGAAACTGGTCTTGCGGACCAGGAAGAGGATTGATCCACAGACCTTTCTGTCCCCTTTGACGGGTCTCCCAGTCGTCATTTAGTCCCTATAAAATTGGGGGTATGACCGTGGAAACCAAGACCTTCGGACCTAAGACAGCTCTGATTTACCCCGACCGCGACCAGGCGATCTCCGCCATCGTGGCCGCCCTCCTCGAAAAAGACCAGCCAGCTTTTAGCCAGCCAGGACAGGGTGGATATCGCTTTGACAGGGAGGGACCGACGGCATCGCCATGCTGGATGTGGCCCGCGCCCTCATGGAAAGCCAAACAAATCCGGAAAGCCGGACAGACAGGACGGATGACTGCCACGCCTATGCGCAGGCCCCGGCTGGCCCTGATTCCGTGGGTCTGATCCTGGATTCCCTGGACTTCTCCCGCATCCATTTCTGGTGGGGGGACGAGCGTTTCGTCGCCGCTGACGATCAGGACCGCAACGCCCTCCAGGCCCGTGACGCCTGGTTGGATGACCTGGCCGCCCACCATGGACTGCCGGAAGGGAACATCCACGAGATGCCGGCTGATCCCCGCCCCGAACAGACGGTCACCTGCGAGAAGGATGACGCCGATGCCAACCTCAAGGCCCTGGTCCCGGCCGCTTCCGCTTACCAGGACGAGCTGCTCAATCAACTGGGGGACAAGGGCCACATGGATATCGCCCTCTTCAGCATGGGGGCCGGACGGCCACTTCGCCTCCCTCTTCCCGGCTATCCCCCAGATTTTCGACGATGACGACTCCCACCTGGTCCCTGCCGGTCGTCGATTCCCCCAAAATGCCTCCTCTGCGGCTGACCCTGACCGCCTCCTTCATTCAAGGCAGCTCTTACGTCTGGTTCATCGTCACCGGCCAGCGCAAGGCCGAGGCGGCGGTCAGAGCCCTGCATACAGTCAATGACGAAGAAGTCCCCAGCTCTTTCGGGCAGGGGACCGAGGAGACTCATGTGGTTCCTGGACAGGGCAGGCCGCTTCTAAGCTCTAAGCTCCAGCGGCCCAGCCAGCCGATTTCGATTCTTTCCGGTTCTTCCCTTTGTTTTTCCCGCTTGACCAGGTCCTCCAGGAGAGGGATCCTTTCAGTCAAGAGCCGGATGTCAGTGCTGACATGCGGAGGCCACCCCGAGGCGATGGCTGTGTATGTCGATGCCAGGCGTCCAGCATCCAGTCGGGCGCATCATAGTCACGCCGCCGAGAAGCATACGCCTCTTCGACGGTCTGGTTCCGATAAGTCACCCGGGTGCCGGTCGAAGGGTATAGCGTCGTGCAAAGTCCTCTAGACTCAAGGCTTCCGGTCCGGTCAGGGTATACGTTTGACCGATATGGTTCCGGGGATTCCGCATGATGGCGGTAGCGGCGGCGGCCACATCCCGTTGGGAGACGGCCGACATCTTGCCATCCCCGGCTGGGCCTGCGATGACGCCCTGATGAAGCCCAGTCGATCAAGGCTTCCAGATAAAAATTATCCCGAAGGAAAGTGTAGTATGCGCGGATTCTTTGATGTATTCCTCAGTCTGATAATGGTCTCTTCCCAAAGTGAAAGCGGAGTTCTGGGAAGCCCCATCGAAAGATGTGTAAACGATCTGCCGCAGGCCTGCGGCTTTGGCCGCGTCCACGAATCCGCGATGCTCATCCATCCTTGTAGCGCTTTCCCGCGCGGATACCATGAAAAGAGTGTCGATTCCGCTTAAAGCCCGCCGGGTGATCGGCGAGTCGCCGTAGACGAAAGCTTCTTTGGCCATACCGGGTAATTCAGGAATCCTGATGAGCGATGATTCCCTGGCGAGGGCGCGGAAGGGAAGGTTTTCGCGGGACAATCCCCGAGCGACCAGACCGCCGATATGCCCGGTCACGCCGGTGACGGCCAGGACCGGCTGAGCGTTCGTCCGGGATGGGGAAGCGTTTCGGATATCGTCGATTTTCCATTCATCATAGGTTTGATCCTTTCACAGGCATGTCAGGGTTGGTTGAGATCCGCGGGGAGGAGGCGTCCGGCTTAATGTCCGCCGTCACCTTCGCCGTCGTGATCGATGAGGTCCCATCCTTCCTGAAGAACGGCCGCATAAATGGAATCCGGGTCCAGCCGCCGCATTTCCTCGCTCAGGCAGTCAGCCAGAGTGCGGTGGGGACAGGGACGATCTGCAGGGGCCCCGGCCAGGTTCCTGCACTTGCAGGGGTGTCGGTTCCGGTGCGCACCAGGCTGGCGGTGCCGTTCTCCCTTTCACGTACACTCCGGTCACGTTGGACGCGTCCGGATCCCGGTGCACGGTCACGGGGACCTTCAGGGACCAGGCCAGCCAGGAGGCCAACAATTCCAAGGGGAGATAGCCTTCGGCCCCACGCAGGGCGACGGATTTGATGGGGCTGTGCGGGGGCTGGCCGATCAAAGCTGCCAGCTGGCTGCGCCAAATGGTCAGCCGGGTCCAGGAAAGGTCGGTGTCTTCCGGATTCCAATGGGCGCGGACGTTTTCGAAGGTCCTGACCGGATCGGAGGAACGCAGGGCGTCCGTGATCCGGCTGCGGGCCATGCGGCCGATCTGGTCGTTTGAAGGGTCTTCCGGGGCTTCGGTCGGCCACCAGGCCATGATGGACACGTCCGGCACCAGAAGGGGGATGACCAGGGTGTCAAGGTGGCGCGAGGCCTCCGGCGGGTAGAGGATGATGACTTCGCCGGCCCCGGCGTCGGCCCCGAAGCGGATTTCCGCGGTGAGCGGGGCGTCAGTGTCTTCGTCCTGCCTGCAAGCGCACGTGGCGATGGCGATGATGCGGCAAGGGTGCTCGCGGCTGGCGAGGTTGACCGCGGTCAGGGCGTTCTCCAATTCGTCCTTGGTGGTGCGGATGAGCATGGTGAAGACGCGGCCGTTGGCGGACTCGCCCCTTTGCTCATGGAGGGCGTTGATCTTATCGGTGATTTGCGCCGTGGTGCAATTCTCAAGCTTGAATTTCATGATTGTTGCCTTTCTCGCTGATGAGTGGTTTTTCGCTGCCGGGAGAATCAGGGCATACGCCAGCTGTGGCCATCCACGGCCAGCATGCGGTCCGCCTGCTCAGGTCCCCAGGTGCCGGCCCGGTATGGCTCCGGCTGGCCCAGTGTGGCCCAGAATTCTTCGATGGGGTCAAGTATCTTCCAGGAAAGGTCGATCTCCTGGGAGGTGGGGAAGAGGGGCGGGTCGCCCATGAGCACGTCCAGGATCAGGCGTTCGTAAGCCTCGGGGGAGGCCTCGGTGAAGGAGGTGCCGTAGGTGAAGTCCATATTCACGTCACGGATCTCCATGGCCGTGCCGGGCACTTTGGAGCCGAAACGCAAGGTGATGCCTTCATCCGGCTGGATGCGCAGGACGATGGCGTTCTCCCCCAGTTGTTGCCCTTCGGCCGTGGTGAAGAGCTGATGAGGGGCCCGCTTGAAGTTGACGGCGATTTCGGTCACCCGCTTGCCCAGGCGTTTGCCGGTACGCAGGTAGAAGGGACGCCGGGCCAGCGCCGGTTGTCGATGTTCAGGCGAATGGCGGCACAGGGTCTCCGTGGTGGACCGAGGATCGATCCCTTTCTCCTCCAGATAGCCCACGACTTTCTCCGACCCCTGCCAGCCGGCCGAATACGCCCCCGCCCGTGTGCCTGGCCAGGTCTTCAGGCAGCCGGACCGAAGAGAGGACCTTGATTTTCTCCAAGGCCAGGTCATGGGCGGTGAAAGAGGCCGGCTCCTCCATGGCGGTCAGGGCCATGAGCTGGAGCAGGTGGTTCTGGATGATGTCGGGCGGCGCCGATGTGCCGTCATAATAGCCGGCGCGGCCTCCGATGCCCAGGTCTTCGGCCATGGTGATCTCCACATGGCTGACGTAGTTCGGAGTTCAGATGGGCTCGAACATCATGTTGGAGAGCGCAGGGCCAGGATGTTCTGGACGGTCTCCTTGCCCAGGTAATGGTCGATGCGGAAGATGGAGTCGGGGTCGAAGACGTTGGCCACCACCCTGTCCAGCTCCCGGGAGCTTCGGTCATGGCCGAAAGGCTTCTCGATGATGACCCGCCTCCAGGCGTCTTCCGTGGAGTAGGCCAGGCCAGGTTGGCCAGCTGCTGGGCCACGATGGGGAAGTCCCTGGGCGGGATGGACATGTAGAAGGCGTGATTGCCTTCGGTCCCTTTGACCCGGTCCAGTTCGGCCACGGTTTCGCTCAGGCGGGTGAAGGCCTCGGAGTCGTCGAAGGTCCCTTGGACGAAGCGCAGGCAGTCGCTCAGCCGGTTCCAGGTGGACTCCAGGAAAGGAGTGCGGCAGCGTTTCTCCACGTTCTCGCGCACGAAGGCGGCGAAGTCGTCATGGGACCAGGGACGGCGGCCGAAGCCGACCAGGCCGAACCCGGCGGGCAGGAGGCCCCGGTTCATCAAGTCATAGATGGCCGGCAGAAGCTTGCGTTTGGAAAGGTCGCGGTGACGCCGAAGGCACGACGGAGCAGGGTCCGGCGATCTGCTGCATGCGCAGGTCGCGGGGATCCCTCAAAGGATTGCGCCAGGGCCGGCGGGATCGATCTCGGAATGGGTATTCGTTGTGTTGCGGACATGTCACATATTCTATCCGCAGCCAGGCTGAATCCGCCTTCTTTCCGCCCGATATCGCTAGAAGAGTGGAAAATGCGCCGACGGGAATAATTCAGTAAATCCTCCCGGGTGCCGTCAGGCAGCTGGTCGAAGAACCATTTGCTGTCGGCCACGCTCATACGCACGCAGCCGTGAGAGGCAGGCCGTCCTAATTTCCGCGCCTCGCTGGTGATGTATGATTCTTTTTCATCGGTGGGGACCGAGTGGAAGAGGATGTCGCCCTGGATTCGGATCCAGTTCTTCGCCCCCATCTTCTCGCAGGTGTTGAAAAAGCTGGCCCCCCGAGGGGTGTCGCTATGGTCGCCGGCCACGAAATGGCCGCGCGGGGTGCTCCAGTTCATGCCGGTGGAGACCACGGCCGTGTAGATCGTCTTCTTGCCCGACAGGACGTGGACCCTTTGCTTAGCCCAGTCGACCTCGACGGATAGGTTCCGGTAGGCGGCCAGGTTCGGCTGTTTCCCTCCGGTGGGCTTGCGCCAGTCGATAGCTAGGGTCTGGCCCTTGTTCCCGCCCGTCTTGGATTGAGCCCGCTGGGAAGGCCGAGTAGGTTGGGATGGCTGGCTCTGTTTCCGGCTAGGCTCTCGGACGGAGCTCTTGGGCTTGAGTGGGGTCGTCGCCTCCTGCCCCATGGTCTGCACCTGCCTCATCTGCGGGGATGTTGTCGCCGTGCGTGGTCCCGCAGGCCGATGATCAGTCCACTGATCAGGCATGCGGCCTGCAAGGCTCCAGCGATGACGGCCTCGTAGCCGTTGCGCCGGATCCTGGAAACCGTCTGATGAACCTGATCCATGATTCGCACCCCCTCAGTCTATCGGCAAGCGGGAATGGATCGGGCTGATTCATCTCAAAGCCGTGCCGCCCTGCCACATCCGCCGGCGTATGATGGGGACTGACGAACTTTCAGGAGGATGGATGGACGAGCTGACGAAGCGGGATGACTGGAACAAGAGGATTCTGAACGACCTTCTTCCCCGGCTGGACCTGGCCGGCGAAACCCTGGACTGGGCCTTGTCTTTGCACGAGGACCAGGCCCCCGGCGAGCGGGCTTTCGACCTCATCGCCTCCCACTGCGCCATCGTGGCCTATCGGACCCAGGAGATCTGCTTGGGCCTGCCCGTCAGCGACCCCGACAAGGCCACCTTTGACATCCGTCTGGCCACCCTGGGCGGTTTCCTGCATGACATCGGCACCTATCAGGTCGTGGACGACCCCGGGTCTAGCTTCCGGCGGTCTCGATGACCGCCAGGCCCGCGATTTGGGCAGGCCGGTCACCTTCCACCATACACTTCACATCAGCATGGGATCCTGGGCTACCGGTATCTGCTGGATTCGGGGCCGACGAGATCCATCGCCCAATTCGCCCTGGAACCACCGGTCTGGGTCTGACCCGGCAGGCGGTGGAATCCCAGGGCTTAGACCTGCCGGTCGATGATTACCTGCCTCGTACGCGGGGCAGGAGATCGTCATGTGCGCGGACAAATTCAACAGCAAGTCGGACCCCATCACTTTCGTGTCCGTGGAAGATTACGCCGATCGTTGCGCCCGTTTCGGAGGGGGCAACCTGGAAAGATGGCATCAGATCGTGGCAAAGTACGGAGTTCCCGATATCGACTCCCTGGCCCGGCGGTTTGAGCTGAAAATCGTCTGACCGGAAGCCGAAACATCGGACCGGAGCCGGACTAGAGTCAGGCCGGGCCTTACCGGAAGCCAGAGCCGGAAGCGATCCGGCGTCAGCACGTGCACGACAGCCGCCAGGCCTCCCGCGAGGTCTCCCGGTATTTCTCCATCATGTCGTGACCGGTCTCCTTCATGGTCTCGATGGCGGAATCCAAGGAGACGATGTGGGAGCCGTCGGACAGGCGGGCCATCCGGGCGGCGTTGATGGCCGTGTTGGAGGCCATGGCGTTGCGTTCGATGCAGGGGATCTGTACCAGACCGCCGATGGGGTCGCAGGTCAGGCCTGAGGTTATGCTCGATGCCGATCTCAGCCGCGTTCTCCACCTGCTGAGGGTCCCGCCCAAGACCGCGCACAGGCCGGCGGCGGCCATGGAACAGGCGCTGCCCACTTCCCCTTGGCAGCCGACTTCGGCCCCGGAGATGGAGGCGTTGCGTTTGAAGAGATAGCCGATGGCCGATGCGGTCAGTAGGAAGTCAGCTACCTCCTTCATCAGCTCGTCGATGAAATACCAATAGTAATGCAGGACTGCCGGGATGATGCCGGCGGCGCCGTTGGTCGGGGCGGTGACGATCCGGCCTCCTCCAGCGTTCTCTTCATTAACGGCCAGGGCGAACAGGTCCACCCACTCCATGACGCTGTCGCCTCTGATCGCGTCGGTCAAAGGACGCTGGATCCGTTCGGGTGCGTCCCCGTCGAAAATCCGAGTCCGCTCATTGCGGGCCAGATGCCGGTAAAGCTTGGGGGCGCGGCGGGGGACGTGAAGCCCTCCCGGCAGCATGGTGGCCTGGCTCAGGCAACCGTTGCGCACGCAATCCTGCATATGGAGCCAGATCTTGCGCAGATAAGCGTCCACGTCTTCCGCCGACCGCATGGCGGTTTCATTGGCGTAAACCAACTGGGCGATGGTCTTCTTTTCTTTGTGGCACAAGCTGACTAGTTCGGAAGCTGTGCCGAAGACATGAGGGATGGGTCGCTCGTTGATTTTATCAGGCTCATCCGTCTCCTGGTCGGCCTCCATTGGGTCCGACTTGTCAGCCAGATTCGATTTATCGGTCAGGTCTGACTTATGAACGATGAAACCGCCGCCCACGGAATAGACGGTATCGTGATAAATACGCTGATCGGCGTCGTTAAAAGCGGAAAGACTCATCCCATTGGGATGATAAGTGAGGGTCTTCCACAAATCGAATTCCACATCGGAACGTTGGAAAGCGACCGGATGCCGGAAATCCAAAAGCAAGCTCCCTTCGGGAGCATTCATCAAAACAGTCAGAACGTGGGAAGGGTCCACTGTCTCGGATCCCATCCTTCCAAACCAGCGGTGACGGCCCTGTCGGTCCCGTGCCTTGCCGGTGCTGGACAAAGACCCGTAAAGGGTCACATGGACGCGGGCGACGGAATCCATCAATCCCTTCTCCTCCAAGGCGTCCGCGAAGGATTTCCCAGCCCGCATAGGGCCGACGGTATGGGAGGAGGAAGGTCCAACGCCTACGCTGAACATGTCGAAAATACTAAGCATCATGCACCGGCCTTAGGAAAGAATCGGAAGGAGGGGGAGGGAAAAAAGAAGGAAAAAGACAGGGAAGACAATTATCGGAAAGGGAAAAAGAAAAGAAGCGAGGCCAGGCGGGCTGCTCCTCTTCACTACCGTTTCAAGATATTTTTCATGCCATCGTCATCAAGACGTGGCTGGACGAGATCGAAAGGACTAGTCGACCAGGCCGTACAAACGGTCGCCCGGCATCGCCCTAGCCAGGGACGATGTAAGCCTTGTCGTTCAGCTTCTCATCCACGGCGCAGACGACTACCTTGAAGTCGATGGAGGGGTCGACCTCCTTCTTCAGCCGTTCCAGGCCTTCGGGGGCGGCGATGATGTCGATGGCGGTCACGTCCTTGGCCCCCGTTCTTTCAGGTATTGAATGGCGGCGACCAGGGTGCCGCCGAGTGGCTAGCATGGGGTCAGGAGGAAGCACTGACGGTCGGTCAGATCATCAGGCAGGCGGTTGGCGTAGTGATGATGTCCAAAGTGCTTTCATCCGTTTCATGCCAGGAAACCGACTTCGGCGGTGGGCAGGAGGCAGTCATGCCGTCAGCATGCCCAATCCGGCGCGGAGGATGGGGATGACCATGGGCTTGGGGCCGGCCAGGTACTTGCCGACGGTAGGGGCCACGGGGGTTTCGATGGGCCGGTCTTCGATGGCCAGGTCGTGGGTCGCTTCATAGGCTTCCAAGGTGACCAGCTCGCTGACCAGTTCACGGAAGATGTTGGAAGGGGTGTTCTTGTCACGCAAAACGGTGAGCTTATGATTGACCAGAGGATGGTCCAGAACAGTAAGATGCATAGTCATGCCTCCATCATAGGCCGACCCTTAGGCCTTTGGAAGGCTTATGCGCCGTCGGCTTTCCGTCCGCTTCTGGCCAAAATCCGCCGGATCCGCTCATGCTGGATGGCGATGACGGAGTTGCCTGCCGTCACCCCGGCGGTCAGCAGCCACTCCCAGCTGACCCATCCCCCTTGGATGTATTCGGACTGGTCCAGATCCTGCTCGCCCTGCTTCCACCGGGTCAGGTGGATGACGGCGATATGGGCCAGTTCGTCGCTCATGCCTTCCGAGGAGTAGAAGTCCCCGGCGGGGTCGACCCAGTATCCATCCGGCTCGGGGACGACCGTCTCCTCCCGGATCTCGCTGCAACATGGCCGCTTCGCCCTTCGGAGGGTCGATGAAGCCAGCCGGCAGCCAGGGACAAAGCCACGGCCCCGATCCGGTATTCGTACTGGAGGAAGTAAAGGTCCCCAGGAACGTCGTGGACCAGCATGACCACGCATGGGGCGTGTTCCACAGAGTCCCGGGTGATCACGTCCGGATGGGCCTTGGTCTCGCCAATCGCTCAGCTTCGCCCTTGGCGGCGGTTGACGGAAGACCTTTCCGGTGAAAAGACGTTCGCTGGAAGGTTTGGGCCTGGAAGGCGGAAGAAGGGTCGTCCCCTTCCCCGGGCATCACCGGTTCCCTTCCCGTTTGTCCGCCTCTTCGGCTTCTCCATTCTTTCCCGTTTGTCCGTCCCGCAGAAGGCGATCGACTGGCGGACCACCGGTTCAGGATGTCATTGGTGGCCTGGGAGTAGTCGTGCTGGGCCCCGGTCATGAAGATCTTGCGGCCCGGGCCGCCCGCCGGATTGGAGGCGTTAGCCTGGTCCAGTTTGGCCAGGAATTCATCCTGCTTGGGCAGGCTCACGTAGGGTGTCTTTTTCGGCTTGGAAGAGGATGAAGGGGTCTTGATCCGGGCGATGTTGTTTTGTTCGAGCAAGGAGCGGGACATCCGCACGCTTTCCCTCACCCACTGGTAGGCGGCCGCGCTCAGCTGGTAGCCCACGTTCTGCAGGCGGGTCTGGAATTTCCAGACGACCCGGGGGTAGGAGTAGCCGTCCGGCTCGTGGCGGTCCATGGTCTGACTGAATTCGCCTTGGGCGAAGACCCGCTTTTGCCTTGGCCGAAGAAGCAGAAGATGCGCCATGGCCGTGGCTTGTTGACGGATCCCGCCCATCTGCGGTTTCCACCATGGGGAGAGAAAACCGCCCGGTCGAACAGGTCGAATGCTGCTCCAGCAGGCTCAGGCAGATGCCACCTCCCATGGAATGGGCGTACTGTCAGGTCCCCGTCCCGTGGGGGGCGGACGATTCAGTGACGAATTTGGCCTGATCAGCACAACGCCGCCAATCATCGATGTAGACCACGTTGGTGTCAGAAGTCGTGCGGGGAGAAGCCGTGGCCGCGAGTGCTCCCTCATCCAGACGTCGAAAGCCGGCCTGGTGAAAGTAGTAGATCAGTTCGTGGTGGCGGGGGATGGTCTCAGTGTGAAACCGTGGAGGATGACCAGCTGCTTGCGGTGGCGAGGGTCTGCCTGGCTTTCCCTTCCCTCAGCCGTCGGTTTCGCACAGTTCCTGCCTGGTCGGGCGCCTGGCCCTGGTCCTCCTTGTCGGCATGCAGGTGGGAGGTGTAAAGAGTCGGCCCTCAGCCTGGGACTGGGAGAGCTGGCAGATCAGCCCGAGCCTTTGTGTGGGCAGGTTCCATCCAGCCTTCGGTCTGACCGGGTCCAAGAGTGGGTGGATGGCCAGGGTCCGCATGGATTGATCGTAATCTTTTCGTCGAGGATGCATGCCGCTTCGTCGTCGATCGCGCCTTCATCGTAAAGCGTGTCGTGGCTGCATTCCATCAGTTTACGCTGCCGGAAGGGATTCCGGCGAATCTTTTCGTGGATGTTCGTCCGGTTTCCGGCACGTTTGACGGCTTCTTATCGTTCATCCTGCGTGGGATGGAAGTTCATTGACAGGATTTTGGCGGGATGGGGACGAACAAGCCAGGCCAGTCCGGCTTGGCAAACGATGGACCGGCTGCCGGCCGGCGACGGATTGGATTAATTGGATCGGGCTGAGAGCGAGTGTGATTTGGCGAATCTTTGCGCGATTTCCTCGCCTCCTCCGCAATCCCATCATCACCCTCATCATCCTCACCATAGCCATCGCTCTTTCCCTCCCGGCCTCTATTCACTGGGCCAGCATCGCCGCCAACTGGGACCTTACCTCCAAGTCGGGCAGCATCAAAGTGGCCGTGGCCAATGAAGACAAGGAAACTCATCCTCCTCCCGGCAGGGACATCGACGTAGGCCGGCAAGTGGTGACCCAGCTGAGTCGAACCATTCCTGAGGCTGGACTTTCGTCGGCTCGCGTCCATAGGCAGAAGAGGTGAAAATCCGGCGCCACCACTACGTCCATCATCCTCCACCTACAAACACGCGAGCAGGTGGGCCTGCAGAGGGACGACCAGGCGAACTCGGTATTACGCGAGCGGGCTCAGTCCATGCGCCTGAGGTCACCGACATAGCGAACACTGAAGGAGCATCAACTCTGGTCTCACCCAAGTCTGCGCCAGAGCCGTGGTCGTCAGCCAGGAAAGCCAAGAACAAAGTTGGAGGGCATTGTCCGGCGCTCGCGCATGACGTGGTCTCCGCCGCTGACGAGGCCAGACCAACGTCAAGTTCACCCGAGGCCCTCACCGCCTGTCCACCAAACTGAACACCTCCCTGGCCTCGTTGGACCGGGCTTCGCGAGACTTTGACCGACTTGCAGAACTTCAGTCGCCTCCTTGCGCCGGAGCGTGCAGGCCACCCGGAGCTCGCGTAACGCCCAGTCCAGCATGGTGACCTTCAACAGCCCGACCAGCTCTTTGCTGACTTCCGCCTCCAGCTCTCCTCCCTGGCCGTGCAGACGTCCTTCTCGGCCGCGGCCATCAACAAAAGGCCCTCAGTGACCTGTCCATCAACGCCGGACGCCCAGGCCCAACTCAGCGGCATCGTCTCACGCAACGACGCCATCGTCACCCAGCTGAACCAAGCCCTGCAAAGGTCCAACCTGACAGGACTCCGACCTTTACAAACGACCTCAATCAGCAAGTGACCCAGCTGCAGAGGCAGATCCGCGCGAAGACGGCCTTGCAGGGTTTCTCGACTCCACCAGCCGCCTGACCGCGGCCCAGGCAGGGTCGAGAATTTCGCCTCCAACCTGTCCCAACGCTGCGACGACCAGCGCCAACGCCTCAACGCGCCAACACCCAACTGACGGGGAACATGTCGACCGCCTTGATCTCCTCTTTGAGCTCAGCCAACGCTTTTGACCGGCTCCTGGACGGTTCCTGGCCTCTTTGCAGACCAGCCTGGCCCAAGCCAAGGCCAGATCGGGCAAATGAAGGCATCCTCAAACAGACCTCTTCCACCTGGCCCACGAGCCGGGTCCCTGAGTCCATCAGCAACACGCTGACTTCCATCCGCCACCGACCTGGTGGCGCTTGGACAGCGCCAAATCCTGGCAAAGGTTCAAGAAGATCTCTCTGGACCCCCAGAGATCAACCAATTCATCGCGGCGGTGCTACTTTTGCAGTTGTCTATCCCATCGCCAGTGCGGCTCGGCCGTCTCTTCTATACCAACTTGGCCTTGTGGGTGGGGGGTTTCATCCTCATCGCCATCATCAAGATCGAGGTCGACCGGGAAGGGCTCAAACGTTTCAGGGCCCGGGACGCCTATCTGGGCCGCTTCCTCATTTTCCTCATGGTGGGGCTCGTGCAGGCCTCGTCACCGAGGATCGGGGACCACTCCTGCTCAGCACATCCAATGCCTGCGACCGACTCTTTTCCTCCTGGCCTGCATCTTCCTCTCCTTCGCCTACGTGAGCATCATCTACGCCCTGGCGACCTCCTTCAAACACATCGGCAAGGCCATCGCCGTCCTCCTGGTCATCGTGCAGATCCCCGGGTCCTCAGGCACCTACCCCATCGAGCTCATGCCCAAGTTCTTCCGCGACCTGGAGCCTGGCTTGCCTTTGCACCTACAGGATCAACGCCTTGCGCGAGACCATCGGCGGCATGTACGACAGAGGGCTTGCTGGAAGAACATGGCCATGCTCCTGCCTTTCATCGCCGGGGCCTTCATCCTGGGCATCTACATCCGCCCTTACCTCCTCCAACCTCAACGCCCTCTTCGACCGCCGATCTGGAGACCGATCTTTCATCGCCGAAAGAACAACACGACCAACACTTCCGCATCTCGGCGTCCTGCGGAGCCTGGTGGGCGGCAGAAAGTACCGGGGAGCGGGTCGCTTGAGCTTACGCAGGCCTTCCTGGAGGTCTACCCGCGCGACTGATCGTCGCCGGCATCGTGATGCATCGTGGTCATCCCCATCGATACTTCCTGGCGCTGGCCTTCGTCGTCGAGCAAAGCTGGGCTACTGGTGGCCTGGATCGTTTCCATCGTCCTGATCGACCTCTTCCTCATCATCCTCGAATACGTGCATGATTCCAACATCCGCGAGTTTGGCCTGACCGAGATGCCGAGCGAGCGCATGCGCGCGACGACGTCCTCTCCCGCGCGCAAGCGCTGGTCGCCAGCCGACGCCACCCGGCTTGGCCGTGACCGCCACACGCCATTTTCTTCGGCCATCGAGATTTGCCCCCTGCCGGGTCAGTAAGGCCTCGGAAGGCGCGGATGGCATGGTTCCACGCGGTCCGCGGAAGGTCCTCAGAACGATGGCGGGCCGGCGACGGCGCATAAGTCCTCGGAATCCGCGGAGGTGGCGCGGCCGACGAGACAAGGAGGCCGGGCGCGAGGCACCTCTGGAACATCTTTCGTGCGTGACACTGAACGCCACCGAAAAAGAAACGTCATCGGCATCGTCGGGCTCGCCGGGCCTGGTCATCGTGCCCGGCCATGTGCGCCTGGTTCTCAGCATCCGCCGGCTCACCGGTTCTAAGCGCTTTCAAGAACCTGAAAGTGATGGCCGTGGTGGACAAGGACAAGGTACAAATCGGACCTGGTCGGTCGGGATCAACGCCGAACATCCATCGAGATCCACCCTGAGGTCGCACAGCAACTGGCGGTTCGTCTGACCGCAAAAGCCGGCCTGGATGGGGGTCTATTCCGGCAAGCAGTACCGCCGCCATCATCATCGACTTCAGCGGGACCTGGTGGCTCGTACCTCCACCCATGCCAAACGGAGGGCCGGATCGTCCTACTACATCCAGCGATCGACGCCATCGCGCCTTATCACCGATCGGGGCGGACACCATATCGTCTCACAGATCGACGCCACCTTCTCCAAGACCATAGCCAACATCGCCCTGGAATCTGGCCAATTCCGTCTCCAAGTATTCCGGCGAGCAGCAACGCCAGCCTCGACCTGTCCAGCCTGGTGACCAACCTCACACCATCGTGTCGGGCAACCTTTCCAGCACGGGGCGACCAGCTGCGGGCCCTATTCCAGCCTGCTGGGCTCGGCCGTGGACCTCGTGGATCAGCCAGCTCGATCGTGCAGAGACCGGCCCGGGACGCGGGCAAACTCAGCTTCCTCCATCCGGACCAGATAAGTCGGTCCGGTCCGTCAACGACGCCCTGGCCTCGTCTTCGGCCGCCATGCGAGAAAGCCTGCAGGCCAGCGCCGCCAGCGGTGAAGAGCGCTGTTGCATGAATCGACTCGCCCGGCCTCCGGCATCACCAGTCAAAGCGACGCCTGCTGAGGCCCAGAAGCTGTCAGGACGTGTCCGCACGGCCACGGCCGATACGATCGGGCGGCGAATTCCTGCAGAAGCTGAGGATTCGGTGAATCGACCGCCGCCAGCGGCGACCTTCGACGACCGAGGCTAGAGTCCGCCTCTTGGGAAGGCTGGACTGAATCTCCCAACTGCGGACCGTGGCCCGGGACCGTCGCCACCTCTCCACCACCTTGACCGATGCCGTGGGGCGTCCGCTTCGACCCATTAAGTCACGGCCGCGACAGAAAACGACTAGAAGAAACGGGTGGCCTCAGTGGTTTGCACCAGGCCATCAAATCCGCCGGGACGGTACGCAATCAGCTCAAGCCGCGGCTGGGCTCCTGGCCGCATCCTTGGCCGCGCGGCGACGGCGTGTCCACCGTCGGCGTCGGGCCTGATATCCTCCCTCGATGGCTGTCAAGGTCAATTCCGACACGGACTCCAGCATGCGCAGCCGACGCCGCAAATCGCTTGGATGCCAGCGCCAAAGTCCCTTTCGAACATCGCCCGGCAGACTGGACCTCGCGCCACACCGTCCGCTCGGCCAGGTCGGGCGGGCTCCTGTCCGCCCTCGGAGCCGGGAAGAACGTCGCGCCGCTCCTGTGCTCTTCGCCCAACCGGTCAGCGTAAACGAACCGCCGTCGACCCGGTGGCTAACTACGACTCAGATGGCCCCTTCTGTACCAGATCTGGCCATTTGGGTCCGGGTCCGTCATCCTGGTGGCCATGATGGGCGAGATCTCCGAGCAAAGGGCGAGCCGCGGTCCTGGGTCTGGGCGAGTGCCGGCCTTGGTGGGCCAAAGGCAGCCTTTGCGCCGCGGCAACGCAAAGTGATTTCGGCCTCCACTTGCGCGAGGAGTACTTCGGCCGCTGCCTGGTGTCCTGCTGCTGGCTTGGGCCCATTTGCGACTGGTCTGCCAGGGGACCTGTGGTGTTGCGCATTCAATGCGAGGCCATCGCGCGCGCTTTTTCTTCGTGGGCTGGATAGTGCGCCTTCGTCTTTCTCAACCTGATGCTTGCGCCCCTGGCGAGTGTCCTTCGGGGCCGTGGGCGAGCCATCGCACGCTGATCCTCTAGTCCTACAGTGGCGGCACCGCTTCAGCGGCACCTTCCCCGATGCAGATGCTGCCTCCAGGCCTTCCTAGCATTTACCCCTTTTCTTCACGTACGCCATGGCCGCCATGCGCGATTCCATCGCCGGCTCCTACGGCGGCGACTTCCTGGGCCCAGATGGGTTGCCTGGAGTATGCACCGTCGCCCTCCTGATTGGCGTCGTCTGCGCCGGCCCTTCGTCTGGCTGACCACCTGGTTCGCCCACCAGTGGATTCCACCAAAGGTAGTACTAAAGGTGTACGCGTGCTAAAAGAAGGCTGTGTTACGAGTGCGTGTTGCACATAACGTGCTAAATGCGCTCAGCACTCAGTTTTCCCTCGGTTTCCCTAGTTTCTCCTGTTTTGTTTCCTGTTTTCGGTCTTTTCCCGGAGTTTCCCTCCTTGCGGCGGACGACCGCGAGTCTTTTGTGGACTAACTCAGTAATATAACGGAAAACCCGCTTCTTTTAAAGCCACTCTTTTTCCAACTTTGACTTAGTACACACCGGGTGGGAGCGACCCGCCGGAGGTTTCTCACTCACGGTAGAACTCGCCCGGAGGCCTCCTCTGCCGGTAGAACTCGCCCCTCGCCCCCTCGAGACTGCTGTCCTCGAGGCCTCCAGCAGGCTCCCAGACCGCCGAAAGCCTTCCGTCTGCTCCGCATCCCGGACCTCCAGCCGCCGTGTTCTCCGGCAGGGGAATGTCACTTACGTCCCCGGGTGGTTGGCTACATGAGATGACTCCTATCGCATGCGGTAGTTTCAGCAGAGGAGAGCCGTCATGAACTCAACCAATTTCAATCACATCCCGGACTGCAAATCGTTGGCGACAAACTGGCAGAAGTCCGTTCATACTGGATTCCATCATCATTGGCGTTCTGCATCGTGGCCGGGGTCTGCCTCTTGATTTATTGTAAGACCTTGTGCGTCGCGGCCGTCATCCTGGGGTTGTTTCATCGTGGACGCCGCATCGTCCGCGCGATTGAAACTTTCCAGCCTCCAGGCATTTTCCGATGGCTGGCGTGTTCTGCAAATCGTGCTGAGCGATAGCTGCTGATCGCCGGTATCTTCGTCCTGCACGCGCCCATGGTTTCCGAGGGCTTGGCTGGCTCTTTACTGACCATCTTCGTCGGCATTTCCTGGATCATCGACATCATCGCTGCTTACGGCATGCGTTGCTCAATCCTTTCTGGTCGGTTCTACGTGATTTCCGTGATCATACGGCATCTGCGTCGCTGGTTTCGCCTTTGGCATGGAGCACTCGGGTTCTGATGTACCATATGCATCACGGCGATTGTCCTCGGCATTTCTCCTGATTCACGGTGCGACACCGCCCAACTTCCTGCAAGGCAAGTACTCTGACGGGCGGATTCTGATGGTGGCACCAAGTAGCTTGACGGGTGCTCAATTAACCTGGCAGGTAGTTCTGCCAGGTGGCTCTTCACAAATAACTTTCAGCATTAGAGCAAATAAATTCCTCTACCCCACATATTATGTGCGAGCCAAACACATAATACGGTCGCTGCGTGACTCGCACGTTTCTGGGGGTAACTGGGAGGCGACCAGTCGGCAAAGTCAGCTCTGAAGGTTATCGCACAATTCTCTTGCAACCTGCAAAAGCGCCTGTTCCGCTCCGGATTACGCGAATAGATGGGCCCATGGACTCCACGCTTAAGCAGAACGTTCAATTCATGCAGGAATATTCTCACGGGGAAGCGTGGCTTCGTCTTTTTCTTCGCTTCCCTGTTTTTGCTGGCCTCAGGATCAACAGCGATCTTCCCCTCCCGATGGTGATGGAAGACGATGATCACTCAGCATAGTTCAAATCAGGGTTCTGGATGGTGGGGGTCATTACCTCATCGATGCTCATCGACTTTTCCGCCCAGATTGGGTCTTTCAATCCGATTCTCGGGTTGCCGCCTTTAGTGAGTTGATAGTTCGGGCAGCAGGAAAGTTCTCTTCCTCTTGACGGTTTCTCGTCGCTCTCGCTGATTCACATCTCACTTTTGCCCTTTTATGAGCTCGACGTTCCAAATCATGGGGATCGGCGTCGTTTTTCCTTAGCATCTTTATAAGCCCAGTCGTATGTCGCGGTGAAGACGGAGAGCCCGTTGTAGAGACCTTACTTTTTCCTCGTTGAACGCAGCGCTCCTCAGTCTTCGCGACGATGGCGGAATATAGTTCAAGGGGCGATTCGAACACTTTTACTTCGTATGCCAGGCAATGGGCATTTCCATCTTCCTCGTTCATCCGACGGTATACTCACCCTGGTCTTGAGAATAGGGCCGATGCCTCTTCCGGCGGCGAAGGCGTCAATCCAATCGATGATTTCTTGGCTGGCGGAAATCCGATATTGTTTTCAACAGTTCGACCGACCTTGACCTCGATCCCTCGAATCGGTGGTTTCCATTTCCATGTGATTTGCTGGGCTCTCGGTGGATTTCCTCGTCGTGGAAGTCGTAAACCCGAATGGCGGCATCCCCGGAATCCTCGACCGCTCCGAGATCTCGGAATCCCGAAACCGCCTCCCCAGAGGGCTCTCTTGTCCTCATCCTTCCACTGTTGGGAAATCTGCATGAGTCTGGTTCAGGGTCGAAAGAAACAGCAATGGTCATGGGCTCGACTCGATGCCTCAGTTGGTTGGAACCCGAACAAACGGTTCCCATTACGCATCAACAAAGGTGGGCTTCGTCGATCCAGAACATGACATCCACGAGGTCCTTGTCGTTTAGAATGGCATGGCCTTCCTTCTTCGTCCTGGGCCGCTCGATTGACGAGTTTATCGGTGCTCGGTTTGACACTTTTTGCTCATAAGATTGATGAAGCGGATGGCGGCTTCCCACGACAGGTTTTCTTCTTCACAAGCCGAGTTTGGTGGCGATTTGGTTGTGAGACGTTCACCTGTTCATTATGGTTGACTATCAGATAAGCGCTGAGTTTCCTTGGTTCCGTGCCAGCGGTCTTTTCCGGAATCGTAGAGCGTCGTCTTCCTCGCTGGAATCGAGAATGCACGGTTTGTGATTGTGTTTCGTGCAAAAATTCGATGAAGAGATGGCTGAGGAGGACTGTTTTTTGCCGGTTCCGGCGACGCAGCGGAAAATCAATCGGTGGGTTCCGTGTCTTTTTCGTCCGGCCTTTGCCTGACTGGCGAGCATGGATCTGATTTCTTCGGGATGGAATCCTCTGCGGCGATTTGGTTATCTCCGAGTTTGTGGAAGGGAGGAGGCGCTTGAAAAGGCCGAATCCTGAATGATTTCCTCCGCCAGAGAAAAGATCAGGGTCTTGCTCGTGCAGACCAAGCCGAAATCGGAGAAAATGGAGTCGAATTCGCTCGACGTATGGTCTTTTCGCGGGCGTTGGCTCGACGGTTGTTGAGGTTTGCTGACGCTTCCACTGCCAAACAGCAGATAGTGCATGAGCTTGTTCTCGACATCCAAGGTGAGTGACATTGATAGTCGTGTCCGATGATGTACTCTTCGACCGGCCGCGTCACGTCTTTCAGCGGCTCCTCCCGTTTCGGTCCGTCGAACCCAATTTGAAAGTCTTTCAATCTTCAAAGCGGACTCCAGCATCCGCGGTCAGGTGTGCCGGGTCCGGTTCACGATGTCATTCGTCTCTCAAACATAAACGACGTAGTGCGGTTGGCTCTCCTTTCTTCTCCTTGGGAATCATGGTATGAATATGCTTTCTGGTTGACGACGTAGACGGTGGGATAGTCAAGCAGGTATTCGATCATGATAGCGGGGACATAGCGTGGATTCTTGTTGGAGAATGGTTTTCCAGCTCGCTTCTGTTCACGATATGTAAAGGGACTTTTGCGATTGTCAGCTTGGTTTTCCATTGCTCTTTCTCGCCTTGTTGATCATGCTTTCGTCATCCATCTGCCTCGTCGAAGGAGACATGCCGGAAAGGGTTGATGCCATCTGACCAATAAGACCTATAATATATTCGTATGATTGGCGAAAAAGGAGCCATGCAGGCGGTAAGGGATTTCGTGGCAGAGAGCGGAATTGGGACCAGTCCATACGCTTGAAAATCTGGCAGTCGACAAAGCATCGAGGCGGGCGGAGTGGCTAGAATAGTTACCAGTGGGACGCAGCGAGGAGGCGGACCAGGAGCGCGCCTGGAGAGAGGTGACAGCCCGTCATCACATACTGCATGCAGCTGGCTCAAAGCTCGGTTTGGACATGATCCGAATCATAATGTCAAAACTGCACCACGCTGCTAAATATCCTAGTGAAATTGGCCAAAGATAGCAGGAAAAGTATACGGAGCTGAGAAAACAGAAGTGAGAGAAGGTATTTAATGGAATGAAAAGAAAAGCTGGAATCCTATGATTCCTAGGATTCCAACCGTCTATTCATCGTTTGTCGTGCGCGCGGGGAGTTGAACCACGAGCTTGCGCTCACTAGCACCTGAAGCTAGCGCGTCTACCATTCCGCCACGCGCGTCACATTGGTACACGATAGCACGGCCAGCCCCAGATGCAATCGCCAGCGGCCTGGTCGTGTCGCGCGTGGTGCGCGGCCGGCAGCCCGGCTTAGGATAACTGCAGTTTTGCGGCCTCATCATCACCGGTCCAACCTTGGGACAGATTCCGGCCGTCGCGCCCATCTTCAGTCTGCTGTCGTCCCCGACCTAGCTCGGATCTGGCTCGACTAGTCAAGCCTCAGCCTCTGGAACCGTTAGCGTGAAGCGAGCCAGGGTCTGGTCGCGAAGTCATGGAAATAACCGCCATCCATGGATTCGCGGATCTCATCCAAAAAGCCGGACGAAGAAACGCTCGTTGTGAATGGTGGCCAAAAGTGGCTGACCATCTCGCCCGACCGCAGCAGAGTGGCAGATGTAAGCCCGGGAATAATGCTGGCAGGTGTAGCCAGTCGCAACCTTCCTCAATCGGCCGGAAGTCGGTTTTCATGGTCGACCGCTTGACGTTCCAGCGGCCGTCATGGGTGAAGCAGCTCCGTTGCGAGCTGTGCGGGCGCGGGGAGACGCGGTCGAAAAGTGTCGCCCCGTTCTCCACGCAGGCGAAGATGTCATCCACGCCGCGATCCCCAGAATGTGCCTGGGCTTGTTCTCCGGCAGCTCATGCGCAGGCCAAGAGCAGATCTCTCCAATGATTCGCTTTTTCCATGGCCCCGCCGATCCCGAAAACCGTCAAAATCAAAGAGGCCGATGCCGGCCGCCTTGTGCCGCAGATCCTCGTAATTCGCCCTGAACCACGCCGAACAAGGCCTGATAAAACGCCGAGGCGCTCGGCCGTCAGCCTTTGATGCTCGGCCAGGCACCGCCGGCCCAACGGAGGTGCGCTCCAGCGGACCGTTCTTGGTAACACGCTTGGTGTTCGATGAGCGTGGTCCAGTTCGTCAAAGGCGAACATGATGTCAGCCCCAACGCATGTTGGATCCCCCAGCAGATTTCCGCCAAAACCGTTTCTTTTCGCCGTTGAGGGGACTTGAAAGTCACGCCGTCCTCGTCCACGAAGGCGGGAGCGCTGCTCCCTGCCGGAAGCGACGGCCTTGTCCGACTTGGCCGTCTCGGGTCCATAGCCGGGGTCTTCTGAAGCCGGCCCCCAGAGACATGACGGAAGCCGCCGGAATCGGTGAAAGTGGAGCTTGTCCCAGTTCATGAACTCGCCAGACCACCGGCCGCGTCCAGCACGTCTTCGCCCGGCCGCTCGAACAGGTGGAAGGCGTTGGCCAGGGGTGCATTGGGCGCCTAGGTCGGTCATGGATTCGGGCAGGACCCCTTTCATAGCCGCCTGGTGGCGACGGGCACGAAGCCAGGGTGTCGGATGCCCCATGCAGGGTGTGGATGACCGGTACGGCCGTGTTGCGCTTCAGCCGGGTGCCAGTCTCAAAGCCGAAGGCCGACCAGTCTCGGCTACTTCACAGCCCTTGGGATGCAAGGTGTGTGTCGGTCGCTGTGTTGCTCATAGTCTGTCCAATCCTGTCTTGTTTTTGTTCAGTTCTGTCTTTATGTTTCTTTTTGCTGATTTGTTTTTTGTCGACTGTCTCGCCGGCAGAATTCCTTATCCGCAAGCTCTTTCCATCTGTCGATATTATCTGCCGATATTCTCCTGATATTCTCCCCTACCCTCTATAAATAAGAGAAATTAGCATATCTAGTATAGCTGAGGCTCAAACTACGCATTCAGTAATGTCTATATCGGGTTCTGGCCGTAAAATCTTTATTTAGTAGAAAGTCTATTGTCTGCAGGGATAACGGATGATACCTAATGAATAAGGATGGAGAAGCTAATGTCAGATGATTTCCTTTCAAAAAGTCCATGTAAGCGGAAGAGTTTTTGGGAAAGAGGAATAGATTTAGAGCTTTTAGAAAGAGAAAGAAGAATAAGAAGAGGGGGATGGTGCCAGCCAAGCTTCCTGTGTATCTTCCTGTACATTGGTCCGTGGTTTTTGGGAAAAATGGTTCTGGAAAATCAACGATTGCATGCTCTGTACCAATATAGTCAGAATGGCGTTGGCATACCTGTAACAAATGGGGAGATGCCAGTTTGAGCCATAGTTTTCATATGTCACAGAATATGGCAAAAATGATCCGTCAAATGGCGGCAGCCAACAGTAGCTTCCCAGAATTGTTTTGTATACGGAGATGACTACCGCAGGGAGAAGATTCGATTTTTCCGAGTCGAATCTTGGAGCGATAGACTGTGTAGTGAGAGGCAGATCTTATAACGAAACAGAAACTACAAGATGCTAATGCTGGAGTTAGAGGAAAAGAAATCACGATTACGACAGACTTTATAACAGAATTTGGCAGTGAAACGCAGGAGAGTGATAGAGTCGGCTGGCAGGGGTACGAAAGGGAAAGAGGTGAATGAGAAAGAAAAACGTCGAGCGGTGTTTTAAGTCTGATGGTCTAGGACTTGATGATGAGAATAGTTCTTTGCCGCAAATTATAGAAACTTATAAATCGGAATAACTGAGCTAAACGATATCCGTTTGAAAATATTCAGATTCGAAAGCTACGGATAATAGTGATTCTGGATATCTCAAGATGAGAAAAAGAAAGACTAAGGACTAAACTTAAGCAGTTCTTGTCCGATAGGACAAAGAGCTAAGGAAAACAATGTACCGACATACAGAAAATAGCTTTCCAGCTACGATTTGACTGAACAGAAGAGACTACTGAGACATGCTTGTCGAAAGAGTTATGCCGGAAGGCAATGCTATAAACTCCTCTTGCTCAGAGTATAAGCGATCCTGATAATCATGTAGATATTAAGGGCTACCGAGACTTGGTTGAAAGTGGGCAACAACTATGTAGTCTTTGTTTGCAAGAGCTTTCTGCAGAGTATCGTGAAAGATTTGCGTAAAGCGCTTGATTCGATTCGATGCAGATAAGGATAATCAAAAGGCTCAAGGAAAAATCAGCCAAACTGATTGATCAAAGATTAATTCAATCATTAATCGCATTCAAGAAAGTGCTGTTCGGAGGTCGAACAGTTATCACGCAAATCATTGAAGGGGCTACAGTACAGGACTTTCAAAATACCGCTAACAATTTAGGAAACTCGCTCAAAAGATTGCTTTGCGTTTACAAGAAAAACTGAATAAGCCAGGATTAATTGATGATCAGGATTATTCAACTGAAATTTATTCGAATTTGATGCTTTTATGGCTCTATCTGCGGCTGTGAATAGTAAGGTTGAAGCGTTCGAAAAAGAACCAGTCACGTTGAGATCAGGGAAAAAGAGGATGGGCTGGTTACTGATCTTGAGAAATATGCTGTCAGGAAATTCCTCGTATGCTGGGAGGGTATCAGAAGAGCTCAATCTGAGCATAGAAAAATGTGTAGGCAGCTGGTCGTGAAGCTAAAAAGAAAGATTACGATGCCGATCGTGAGGTTCGTGAACTCGAATCAAGTTTCAAGGGTTACGGAACTGCTTTAAAGAGTTAATAATAATCTGCAAATTGTTTTTTCTTGATTCAAATCAGCTAAGTCTTGAGGACGCTGGCAATGAAGTACCAGATAAAGTCAGAAGTGAAAGCTGTAAGTTTGTCACTAACTTTCCGATGGCGAACGCTATCGCTCTTTCTGCCTTTCTTCTTGCTATATTCGAAAATAAACAAGAAGACTGTAGGAATTTAATAGTGATATGTTACTCGTTCTTGATGATCCTCATTTAGTTCTTTTGATTTTGTCAATGAAACTGGGATTCTTGGATTAACTTTGCAGACGCAGTGCCGAAAAATACGAGATGAGCATTGCAAAGCAAAAAGTATTTTCACTGTATGATTTTGACTGACATAGTATCCCTGTACTTTACGAGTTCAATACAGCTTGGTTTCAAGCACTGGCGGTACTTTATAAGCAGAAGAAAGATTCATGCTGTTCATATGAGCTAAGGTCACTAATAAGATTAGTAATAAGTACCAATGTCTCTATGCGAGATCAAAAGAGCTGAACGTTGATGTAGCCTTAAACCTGTGTAGCATGATGTTAACAAGGGAAGTGTACGCATTTTGTTGCTGGAGAGATGGGAGAAACAGATCTAGACTATCAGGAAAGTGATTTGAGACGAGCTTTTGAAGAGTATTCGTTTTTAACTTTGATGAAAGGGGCGACAGCCTCGCCTGACGATCAAATAATTGATAATATCGAGGCTAGATGAGATAAAACAACAATAAGATACGCAGTTCACTAGTGGTTTAATGGAATAGTCGGGGAAACGAGTAGCGAAAAGTGGAGGCGTGCCAATTCATCTTCTCCTGGTGAGGCTCAGAAGAAAAACGCTGAAAGCTCTTCTTATTTTTCTTAGACGGAATACATCGCAACAGGGCTGATGAAGCATGCTTTCGTGGTTCGAACTGCAATCGGTCTCAGTCTAGAAGAAAAGGAGGGTGAGGCGAATCCTCAAAAAGTGGAAAAAATGAATTGCTCAGAATTAGTAGCTGAAACTTTTTCGAAAAGGTTTGCTCTAGTGTTTCTGTACTGAAGAAATTACAATTGTCGTAGTGAGCCACCTCAGCCAGTGAGGCCAATAGAGTTGTTCCTTTCTTTTAGAATAATACTTGTTAAAGATGATTTCACTGACTGCTTGGTTTTATTGACAATGGTGTGTAACGTGCAGAGCATCTATGTCTGAAGAACTGGGAACTTTTCCTGCTTCTAGATTCGCCACCGCTGATTCCGCCCCTTTGCGGGTGGCGGTCGTGGGGGCTGGCCCTGCCGGCGTTTACACGGCTGACATCCTCATGCGGCAGATCAAGGCCAAGGTCCCACAGCATGGGTCTGCCCGCCGAGGACCAGGTCGACCTTTTCGAAGCTGCGGTGCCTCGGCCTGGTCCGTTGACAGGGTGGCTCCGGGACCATCCTTCCGTCAAATTCATCGCGCTTTGGAAGACCCTGAACAACCCCAACATCCGCCACTTTTTCGCCGACGTCGGGGTTTGCCGGAGGCGTCACCCTGCCTGACCTGCAGCGTTTTTACGATGCCGTCATCTTCGCCACCGGAGCCGTGGACGACCGTCCTCTGCGTCTGAAAGGTCACGATTTGCAAGGTGTCTACGGGGCCGCCAAATTCGTGGAATGGTATGACGGCTATCCCGACGCCCCCCTGACCTGGCCTCTGACCGCCAGGAAGATCGCCGTCATCGGCGGCGGCAACGTGGCCATGGACGTCTCCGCCTCTGGTCCGCTATCCCCAGGACCTGCATGGGGACTGACATCCCAGACAACGTCTACCAGGGACTGGACGCCAATCAGGCCCAGGAAGTGCGTGTTTTCGTCCGCCGCGACGTGGCCCATGCCAAATTCTCGGTTCAGGAGCTGCGTGAGATGGAAGAGCTGCCAGGCGTGCAGATCATCACCGACGACGCCGATTTCGAGCTCTCCCAGGAGACCCTGCAGGTCGCCGCGGAAGACAAGCTGACCCGGCAGATGGTGGAGGAGCTTTTCTCCGTCCACGACCTTTCCCTGGATATGGAGGATGCCGGCGGGGCCGACTTCCAAGGCCGGCCGGCTCGCAGGAAGTACTACTTGCATTTCAACTCCAACCCGGTGGAGATCCTGGGCGAAGATGGGGAAGTGCGGTCCATCCGGATCGAGCGGACCCAGACCAGTCCTGATGGGCGTATGATTTCCACAGGCGAATTCACCGATTATCCGGTGGACGCCGTCTACCATCGCGATCGGCTTGTAGCCAGCGGGTGGCTGGCATCCCTATGATGAGGTCCGTACACTTTGCGGAATGAAGGCGGTCGCATCAGTGGCGCAAAGGATGATGCAGTGGCGAGGGCGGCCAGAAGGATGTTGCCGGTCAGAATGGCGATGGCAGGAATGGCGAGGGCGAGAGCATCATCCCCTTTACTTATGCGAGGCTGGGCCAAACGCGGACCGGTGGGCTTGATCGGCTCCACCAAGTCCGACGCCCTGGACACGGTCAGCGCCATCCTCCAATGAGTAGGGCCGTTTTCGGGCAGGCCGGTCACATCGCCGCCGAAAACCGACCGGACCCCATGCCATCGAGCGCTTCCTGGCCAGGCCGCGGCATCGCCCCATGACCTGCCAGGATTGGCGTCCGGGTCGACCAATATCGAGCGGTCCGAAGGAGCCAGGTCGGTCGCGAACACATCAAGTGGTTCCGCCAGACCAGCTGCGGGCCATCGGTCATCAAACCGGCGCCGAAACCAGTGTTGGAGACCGATGCCAAAAAGCTGGCGTCGAAAATGATGCCAGCTAACCTCGAAAACCGATGCCGATCGACATCGACTGATTCAGAACTGACTGCGAGATAGGACTTACGATGGGCAATCAAAATTCCATGTGCACGGTCACGCTACGTGGCTGAAGACCATCATTCTCTTCGGGCTATGTGGGCGGTCATCCTCCTGATTTGGTATTTGACCGGGGCTCATCCATCCCTGGTCTATTATCTGGTCCGTCGCCGTGATCACTGACCTTCAGCTCCTACTGGTTCTCCGGACAGGCTGGCCACCGCCTCCATGGGCGCTCGCCAGGTCTCGGAGGAGGGGCGCCTAATCTCTATGCCATCGTGCGCAGAGCTGTCCACCAGGCTGGCAAACCCATGCCGAAGATCTACATCGCTTGACCATGTCTCCCAGCATGCACGTGACCGCAGCAACGAGAGGCGCGGCGAGTCTGCTCTACCAGGGATCCTGCAGATGCTCAACTATCGCGAGATCCGCAGCGTCCTGGGCCATGAAAGCTCCATGCCGTGTCTATAACCATGACATCCTCCTTCGTCCATCGCTCCGCCATGTCCGCATGGTCATCCTTACCCTGGGTTATTCCTCATGTGCTTCGGCGGCGGCCGGGATGATGACCGCCGCGGAGCCAATCCGCTGGCGCTGCGCGCGGCCATGGTCCTGGCCATTGGCGCCTCGCTGATTCAGATGGCCATCTCCCGCACCCGCAGGTACGACGCGGACGAAGGCGGCAGCAAGCCGACCGAGGATCCGAAGGCTTTGGCGAACGCCTTGACCAAGATCGAGGGCCGGGGTGGCGGCGGCTACGTGCCTGTCAACTGACCTGGACCATGTCCGCCGTCTGATCGTCAACCCTTCAGCGCCAAATCCGTCAGCCAGCTTTTCTCCACCCATCCGCCCACCCCCGACCGCATCGCCCGCTTAGAGGAAATGCAGGCCGAAATGTACGGGAGCGGAGGTGCCAACATGGCCGGAGCAGCGGGCGCGACCGGCGTGGCCGGCGTCATGAACCTGGCTGAGAACAGAGGCCGCGAACGTGGACGAGCCCCGGCGCCGGCCCCCAAATGCCGAATCAGGCATCGGGCCAGCCGTCTGGTCAAATGCCGAATTCTGGTCCTTTCGCCTAAGTCGCTGGAATCAGTAACCTCGCCCTAATCGCTGACTTGTCAGAATAGCCAACCCGCCGAAGTCGCTAGCTCGCCATAATCGTTAATTCACCGGAATCGCTGACCTGTCAGAATAGCCAATCCACCGAAACCGTTAGATCACCGAACAATTCGCCACGATTTCACCCGCTGTTTGCCCCTATGTGTTACACTAGCTTCTGTTGGTTGGACGTCCTCTAATGCCAACCAACTTTGCGGATGTAGTTCATCGGTAGAATGGAAGCTTCCCAAAGCTTCAGGCGGAGGTCCGACTCCCGTCATCCGCTCCCTTCAGCCCCAGAATCTTACGGTTCGGGGCTTTTTATCGTGAGGTCAAAGTGACACTCAACGCATGTAGAAAAACGACTTTGGCGGAATCAAGCCAATCTCGATTTTGTACTTGCGTTCAGTGCCATTGGGCCCCCATTATCGAAATTGCCTTGCCGGATGTAGGAAAGCCGTGTGATAATGGGTACATGACTATTGCAACACCGGAACGTTATCAGGAAATGCTCGACGCCGCGCGCAAAGGCGGTTATGCTTATCCGGCCATCAATGTGACCAGTTCCCAGACTTTGAACGCGGCCTTGCAAGGCTTCGCCGACGCTCAGTCCGACGGTATCATCCAGGTTTCGGTGGGGTCCGCGTCCTACCTGTCCGGCCAGCGCGTGACCGACCGGGTGACGGGGTCCCTAGCCTTGGCCAAGTACGCCCATGAGGTCGCCAAGCACTACCCCAACATCACCATCGCCTTGCATACCGATCATTGCGCCAAGCAGTATCTGGACGGATGGGTCCGCCCCCTGCTGGGCATCGAGGCGGACGAAGTGGCCCACGGGCAGGAGCCCACTTTCCAGTCCCACATGTGGGATGGGTCCGCCATTTCCTTGGATGAGAACCTGTCCATCGCCGAAGAGCTTTTGGAGAAGTCGGTGAAGGCCCACACTATTTTGGAGATTGAGATCGGGGCCGTCGGCGGCGAGGAAGACGGGATTACCGGGGCTATCGACGACAAGCTTTATTCCACTCCCGAGGATGCTTACAAGGTGGCTCAGCGCCTGGGCATGGGGGAGAAGGGCCGGTACATGACCGCCTTCACCTTCGGCAACGTCCACGGTTCTTATAAGCCCGGTTACGTCAAGCTGCGGCCGGGGCTCTTGGAGGACCATCAGTCCGAGGCCCAGAAGCAGATCAACAAGGGCCTGATTTCCGCCCCCACCCCGTGGCTCCTGACGGCAAGCCTTTCCTTCTGGTCTTCCACGGCGGCTCCGGCTCTTTGCCGGCTGAGATCGCCGAGGCCGTCTCCCATGGCGTGGTCAAGGAATGTGGATACGACACGCACTACGCTTTCACCAGGGCCATCGCCGCCATATGTTCAACTGCGACAAGGTTCTCCAGGTGGATTCCGCATAGGCGAGAAGGCCGAGTATGACCCCCGATCCTGGGGCCGCAGGGGCGAGTTCCATGGCCGCCCGTGGTCGAGGCTTGCGTCAACCTCGGTTCCGCCGGCAAAGCTTTGCGCTAGAGCTTTGTGGATAGACCTCTCGTCGGATTTCCGCCGGTGCGGTAGGCTGAAGTTTTGCGCTGATGTCTTAAGTTGAGGCTTGGGCTAGGCGCTGACTTTCTTCTGGCCCAGCCCTCGCCTCCGGCCCGCGAGCCGCCTGAAGACCTCGTCCCCTGCTCGTAATCCTTGCCTCGCGAGCCATCACATTGTGAGACGGTTGGGGGCTTCCTTTTTTCCGGCTTCTTCGCGCCCTTGTAGAATGGGCACGTAATAACCGCAAAACAGGGGTCGGATATGGCAGGGATTGTGCTCATTGGCGCTCAATGGGAGACGAGGCAGGGCAAGGCGACCGATTTGATCGGCACCCGAGTGGATTACGTAGCCCGGTTCAACGGCGGGAACAACGCCGGCCATACCGTGGTGGTGGATGAGCAGACGTACGCCCTTCATCTGCTTCCTTCCGGGATCATCAACCCAACATCATCCCCCGTCATCGGCAACGGGGTGGTCATCGATATGGAAGTTCTCTTCCAGGAGATCGACGCTTTGGAATCCCGCGGAATCGACTGTTCCAAGCTGCTGGTTTCCGACAGCGCCCACATCATCGCCCCTTATGACCGGGTGATAGACACAGGTGACGGAACGCTTCCTGGGCAACGCATAAGATCGGCACCACGGGCCGCGGAATCGAGCCGACTTACGCCGATAAGATCAACCGGGTGGGCATCCGCGTCCATGACCTCTTCCATCCCGATCATTTGCGGGACAAAGTGGAGAGCCTCTTTTGCATCAGAAGAACCAGATGCTGGTCAAGCTTTACAACCGCAGGGCCATCGATGTGGATCAGACCACGGAGGAGCTGCTGAAGCTGGGGGAGCGCCTGCGGCCGTATGTGGCCAACACCCAGAACGTCCTCAACCAGGCCTTGAACCAGGACAATGCCGTTCTTTTCGAAGGCGGCCAGGCGACCATGCTGGACATCGACCACGGCACTCCTTCAGTGACTTTCCTCCAGCCACCGCCGAGCGGCGCTCTGCACGGGGAACAGGGTCGGCCCTCACTAAGATCGACCGCGTCATCGGCGTGTCCAAAGCCTATATCACCCGTGTGGGCGAAGGGCCTTTCCCCACCGAGCTGGATGGGGAAGAGGGGAAGTGGCTGCGGGCCCAGGGTCACGAATACGGCGTGACCACCGGTCGCCCCGTCGTTGCGGCTGGTTCGACGCCGTCGTCAATCGTTACGCCACCAGTCAATGGCGGCCTGACCGACATCGTCCTGACCAAGCTGGACGTTCTGACCGGCCTGGAGCGCATCCCTGTCTGCGTGGCTTCGGGGATGGAGAACGCCGATGGGACGGTGACCAGGCACGACCATGCCGACCGATCAGGGCTTTCGTCACCGCCCGGCCCATCTATGAGGAGCTGCCCGGTTGGAGCGAGGACATCAGCCAAGTCCGGCGTTTCGAGGACCTCCCCGTGAATACGCGGAACTATGTGCATCGTCTGGAGGAGCTGTCCGGCTGCCGGATTTCCGCCATTGGGGTCGGCGCAGCCTGTGAGCAGATCATTTCCGTCCATGACCTGCTGGATTGATTTTGGGCTAATCAAACCTGAATCAATCCAGCTTGTTCCGTTAGCTCGACCGAAATCGGTCACCGGACTGTTTTCGCACAATTCGGTCACGAGCTTGCGGGCATGCCTTTCGTCGATTCCCGAGAAAAGGATGATCAGGGCGTCCCCGGCTTTCAGGAGACTGTCTTTCTGAGGGACGAACTCCTGATTTCCCCGCCGGATGGTGATGATATCGGTGTGATGGGGCCATTCCACGGATCCCAGAGGCTTGCCGGCGGCCACGCCCCCACTCTGCACGAGGGATTTCGAACATGCCCGAATGGGCGGGGAATAGCCGAAAATGTCCGTCTTTTTCGTGCTGGGCCATGTAACGGCTGAGCAGGGCCGGGTAAATCGGTTTTGATATGCGAGGCGTCGGAGACCAGCAAGGAGATGAAGGCGACCGCGGCCACCGAACATGTGCACAGGGAGCCGGACATCTCCATGACCAGGAGGATGGAGGTGATGGGGGCTTTCACCGCCGCCGTCAAAGCCCCGGCCATGGCCAGGACGGCGAAGACCGGAATCGTGTCGCGGCTCAGCTGGCCCGGCGCCACGAGGATGAGGATCCGGGCGAAGATGCTCCCGGACGAGCCCCAGCCGCCAGGATGGGCATGAAGATGCCGCGGGCACGCCGGAACTGTAGCTGGTGGCGGTGAAGGGACCTTGACCACCAAGGGGCTGCAGCAGGCCAGGGAGCCTTGGGCCCTTTCAGCAATTGGATGGTGTGGCCCCACCGCTAGGCTCAAGGGGCAGAAAGAGGCCCTGCAGGCAAAGGCGATGACGAGGGCGACGGCGGTCCTAGCGTAAGAGGTATCCGCCCGTAAAGGGTCTGGAAGCCCAGGAGGCACAGGTTCATGATTACCCCGACGAGGCCGGCCACCAGTCCCAAAGGCAGGAGCCAGAGGTATTTCTGCAGGGGCAATTGCTTCACCGAAGCGAAATCCAAGACGGGCTTGAGGCCGAAACAATACTTGGATACGACGTCCGACGACAGGGCGGCCGTCATGGCCGTGATCAGGATCGGAGGGAGAGCTTTTATGCACCTCTTCCAGAGGCGAACATCATGCCGGACAGGGGGGCGTTGAAGGCCGCGGACAGGCCGGCCGCTGCTCCGCTGGTGATGAGCGTGTTCTCTTCCACGGCGTTCCTGCTCATCTTCCCGCCCACCGCTTTCGAAGCGGCGGCCCCTATCTGGATGGAAGGGCCCTCCCGCCCGAGCGACAGGCCGAAAAGGCTACGCTAAGAGACCGCCCACGAAGCGGACTATCAGCACCGACCGGCGCAGCTTCAGTCCCCAGAGCAGGGGTCCCTTCGGTTTGTGGTATGCCGGGACCCGGACGCCATCGGCTCCCAGGCAGTCAACCTGGTGATGATGATCGTAGCTAGGGCGACGGCCGCGCCCATCCAGGAAGCCCAGTGGATGCGAGTTTCAACCATCCGTGAGCGCTCCCGGCGGATTGCGTCCCGTATTGAATCCCGGCGGTACCCGACCACCCAGGACCCCCGCCAGCAGGCCGCAGACCACCGCGGGCGGCGGTCAGCGCGTCGGCGGTTGGCCCCTTCAACAGTTGGAGCGTATGCGAGTAGTGTCTCAGGCCTCGATGGGACTGGGCCGACGGTCGAGTCGCTCGGTTTTTCTCTTCTGGGCCGTCTGCGCTGCCGCATCGCCCCGAATTGCCGTCTTAGACTTGTCCGGATCTCATTTTCGTGCCCGTTCCCGTTCATACTCCGGTTTCCCATTCCTGTCCGTTTCTCTGTCTGAGGCTCGCATCCCTCGTTCCCGTTCATATCCGCATCGTTCCCGTGCTCGTCGATCACCTCCTGAACCAGCCGCGGCAAGGCCTCCTGGATCGGCTCATGGATCAGACGCGAAGCCAGCCCGTCGTACCGCGTCGCCCCCATGTTCATGATGGTGATCGGCACCCGGCCCTCGCCGCCATGGGCGCCAGCAGGGCGGCCAGGAAAACCTCAGAGTGGATCCAATCGCCCAGAATTCGTCCGCCTGCTCCACCAGGCGCTGGCTCTCCAGCTGGCCCCTTCGGGCAAGGCCTCGCCAGAAGTAGGTCACGTCGGTTTTGATGATCCCGTTGCAGGACATGTTGTTTTGAAAGGCAGCGGACGTCGGCAGTGAGGTCGGGGTTCTCGTCCAGATGGTCCATGATCTCGGCCGTATCGTACTTCTTATGGCAGCGCATGCAGTGGAACTGGCGATGGTCCCATGGAGATTGACGATCACCGCCTCGCTGTTGCCGGCCTTCTCGTGCAGCCCGTCGAAGTTCTGGGTCGCCAGCAGGCTCAGAAGCCCCGCCTTTTCCAAGTTCACCAAGGCCTGATGGGCCACCCGGGCCGCGCGTTCCACACAGGGACTCCTTCTGCCACCGCCAGGAGTATTCGCGGTCTTCCGTGCTGGTCAGCGAAGGACTGGATGTCGTAAACGTTCATCTGTTCCGGGTGTTTGGTCCAGACGCCTTCCGGCCCGCGGAAATCCGGTATGCCCGCGCTGGTCGATATCCCCGCTCCGGTCAGTACGGCTATCCGATAAGGATGATGCCGGTTTTGGTTCGTATGGCTCTGGTTCATTTGTGGTGCCTCCTCTTCCATGGCGAAAGTCCATAGCGAAAGCGATGATAAGTCCTGCTGTCGAGCTTTGGATTGCTTTGTATTGCCTTATATCGATTTCTGTATTGCGCTTTTTATTGTAGGCCCACATCTGGGCGAGGCGTCTGGCCCGGGGTATCGTTGGGAATAAAGGCGACACGCCGATTGTTTGCCAGGAGTGGGCGCTTCGTGTATAGTTCTTTGCTGCCTGGTGCGGTGGCTTGCTGGTTCGTCTGGTGGGTCGCTTGTTGGTGTGGTGGTGGTTTGAGAACTCAAGAGCGTGTTTGTGCTACTTTTTATGCTTGATCGACTGGGCATTCCTGTTTGGGGGTGTTTAGTTGTTTTGGTTATTGTTTTTGATATGCCAGTTTGTGTGCTTCCATGGGTTCTGCCAGGGTTTTTGTTTGCTGCTTTGTGGTTGCGCCGTTTTTCTTGTTTTTGTTGGGCCGTTTGGCTTTCCATGAGTTTTTTGTGGAGGGTTCGATTCTGGCTCAGGACGAACGCTGGCGGCGTGCTTAACACATGCAAGTCGAACGGGATCCTCTCCAGCTTGCTGGGGGGGTGAGAGTGGCGAACGGGTGAGTAATGCGTGACTAACCTGCCTCATGGTCTGGAATAGCTCCTGGAAACGGGTGGTAATGCCGGATGGTCCAACTTTCCGCATGGTTTGTTGGGAAAGCTTTTGCTGCCATGGGATGGGGTCGCGTCCCTATCAGCTTGTTGGTGGGGTGTTGGCCTACTGAGGCTTTCGACGGGCTAGCCGGCCTAAGAGGGCGACCGGCCACATTGGGACTGAGATACGGCCCAGACTCCTACGGGAGGCAGCAGTGGGGAATATTGCACAATGGGGGGAACCCTGATGCAGCGACGCCGCGTGCGGGATGGAGGCCTTCGGGTCGTGAACCGCTTTTACAGGGGAGCAAGCTTTCGGGTGAGTTAACTTTCTGAATAAGCACCGGCTAACTACGTGCCAGCAGCCGCGGTAATACGTAGGGTGCAGCGTTGTCCGGATTTATTGGGCGTAAAGGGCTCGTAGGCGGTTCGTCGCGTCTGGTGTGAAAGCCCGCTGCTTAACGGTGGGTTTGCGTTGGATACGGGCGGGCTTGAGTGCGGTAGGGGAGACTGGAATTCTCGGTGTAACGGTGGAATGTGTAGATATCGGGAAGAACACCTATGGCGAAGGCAGGTCTCTGGGCTGTTACTGACGCTGAGGAGCGAAAGCGTGGGGAGCGAACAGGATTAGATACCCTGGTAGTCCACGCTGTAAACGGTGGACGCTGGATGTGGGGCCCATTTCCACGGGTTCCGTGTCGGAGCTAACGCGTTAAGCGTCCCGCCTGGGGAGTACGGCCGCAAGGCTAAAACTCAAAGAAATTGACGGGGGCCCGCACAAGCGGCGGAGCATGCGGATTAATTCGATGCAACGCGAAGAACCTTACCAGGGCTTGACATGTTGACGATCGCCTCAGAGATGGGGCTTCCCTTCGGGGCGTCTTCACAGGTGGTGCATGGTCGTCGTCAGCTCGTGTCGTGAGATGTTGGGTTAAGTCCCGCAACGAGCGCAACCCTCGCTTTGTGTTGCCAGCGGGTCGTGCCGGGTACTCGCAAGGGACCGCCGGGGTTAACTCGGAGGAAGGTGGGGATGACGTCAGATCATCATGCCCTTACGTCCTGGGCTTCACGCATGCTGCAATGGCCGGTACAGCGGGATGCGATGCCGTGAGGCGGAGCGGATCCTGCAAACCGGTCTCAGTTCGGATCGGAGCCTGCAACTCGGCTCCGTGAA